>Ga0074195_1000048_pt1 | contig 313172 bp, 303 predicted proteins | sample EPASupsiteHSE623_FD_64525 | JGI IMG/M metagenome (GOLD analysis project Ga0074195, IMG submission 64525) | Bioremediated contaminated groundwater from EPA Superfund site, New Mexico - Sample HSE6-23 | ecosystem: Environmental > Aquatic > Deep subsurface > Groundwater > Contaminated ...
TGGTTGTGTGGTGGCGGGGGAAGGAGGGGGAAAGGCCTCTCTCCCCCCCCTTTTTTTTTTTTCCCCTCCAAAGGGCGGCGCTTTTTTTTTTTTGGAACAGCCCCGCGCCGCTTTTTTTATTCGTATTACATGTATTCGCCATCCCATGTATTTTTTCTGACCAAAGCATTTCTTGGCGTGCTTTTGCTGCGACAATTTGCCGCATGTATTCCTGTGGAACATTGTGGTAGCGTGCCCCTTCATTTTTTTTCACTCAAAAACAGAAAATCGTGAAGGGGAAGCAATGGCTAAAAAATACGGAATGGTTGTGGCTGCGGCGCTCATGCTGGCCTCTGCGGCGCAGGGTGGTGAGCGCGAGGGCTGTCGCCTGTGCGGCATGTATATCGATCAATACCAAGGCACCAGCGCCATCATTACCAGTAAGGACGGCCGGGTGGAAAAGACCTGCGGCGGGGCCGACATGCTGCGTCTGGTCTCCGATGCGGGCGGGGTCGAATCCTTTGCCTCGGTGCTGGTGCATGACTGGCTGAGCGGCAAGGAGATTGCGGCCGAAGGGGCTGTCTACGTAATCGGCAGCGATCTGGTGCCGGACATGATTCCCAATATCATCGCCTTTGCCGATCAGGACGGGGCAAAAAAATTCATGGCCGAGCACGGCGGCAAGGAACTTACCTTTTCCCAGGCCCTGCTGGCCATCTCCCCCATGGGCATGACCATGCCAAATAGGGTCAACTCGGCGGTTCCTCCGCCGAAAGGTTCGGTGAGCGTCGGTGCGGGATATATGTCCATGGTCAAAGATGACTTGATGATGGGCTCGGACAAGGTAACGACCTCCCAGTTTCTGGCCGCTACCGCCGGACTCAGCCCCCAGCCGATGATTCCCTTGAAGATGGAAGCCTCCGGCCCCATGCTGATGGGCAATTACGGCATTACGGACCGGTTGTCCGTTACCGCCAAGATTTCCGATCTCGACAAAATCATGACCTCGGCCATGCGGATGGGCGGGGTCGAGAAAGTAACCAAACATAAAGGAATCACCGATCTTGATCTGAAACTCGGCTATAACCTCTGGCGGGACGATTATTACAGCAAGTTCATCAGCGTGATGGGCAACATGACCCTGCCCACCGGCGATTTTGACACCGCCTTTCGCATGATGCCCGGGCTGCAATTGGGAACCGGCAGCGTCAATCTCGGCGCGGGCGTGCTGGGGTCGCTTCGTTTCGGTGATTTCTGGCTGCACGGGGAATTGAGCCACCTGGTCAACCGCGAAAACGGGGATGACTATGATTTCGGTGATGTGACCAAGCTCGGCGCGGCGCTCCATTACACTCCGAATTACGACCTGATGCTCGGCGTGGAGCTGGATGCCACCGAAACCGGCAAGAATGAAAATTTCGGCGTCACGGTGCAGAACAGCGGGGGAAGGTCGGTTCTCCTGACCGGCGTGGCCAGCTGGCGGTTTCTTTCAGCTTTAGGCGGCAACTTCAGCCTGAATGGCAGCTATGGCCTTCCGCTCTATGAGGATGTCAATCTGTATGGGGTGGGCACGGATTATGTGGCTACGGCGATGTTGAATTTCAAGCACCGTTTCAATTATTAGAATGTACGCTTCCATCCAGGCGGGGAAAGTATTTTCAACTTCGGTGAAAAGATACTTTCCTCGCCTTTTTTCGGCCAGCAGCGTATGCTGTTCATGTTTGTCCCGGGTTGCCCGGGAAGTTCCGCGCATCTCCTTGATCGCCCAGCTTTTCGGTTGACACGGGTTTCCAAAACCAAGTAAAGAGCTTTTGCAGGATTGAATTGTCTCGGGGTGGTGTGTATCCCTGACTTCTTGTCACCTTTTCCCCTTGTTTTTTCTCTTTAGCCCTGCGAAACGACTGGGATATTTCCTGATTTTCCTGTGGGCGGCCTGTAATAATGCGGCGCGGGCCGGATAAAACTCCGCTCACGCAGGAGGCGAACTGACATGCTTACCGTGTACAAGCGCTTTGACCATCAGCTGCAGATCGTCACCGACAGTGGACCGGTTCCGAGATCCTGGATCCGGATGGTCAACCCGACGCCGGACGAGATCAACAGCGTTTCCCAGGCCACCGGAGTGCCGGAAGATCTGCTCCGCGCCGCGCTGGACTCGGAAGAACGTTCTCGTATCGAAATCGAAGACAACTGCATGCTGGTGCTCACCAATTTCCCGGTGCTGCGCGGACCGGACATGTACGACACCCTGCCGCTGGGCATCATCCTGACCCCGGACCAGGTCATTACCGTTTCCCTGGAAGAAACCGAGATTCTGCCCGGCAATATCGTCGGCCCAGGGGCTCCGGCTTATTACAACACCGGCAAGCGCACCCGTTTCCTCTTTCAGATACTCTACAAGACCGCCAAGGTCTATCTGCGCTTCATCCATCAGATCAACCGGCAGACCGATGAGATCGAGCGCCATCTGCGAAAATCGATGAACAATGCGGAGGTGTTCAGGCTGTTCGACATGGAGAAAGGCCTCACCTACTTCACGGTGGCCTTGCGCTCCAACGGACTGGTTCTGGAGCGGCTGCTGCGCCTCAGAAAGAACAGCGCCCTGCAGCACCTGCTGCCGCAGTATGAAGAGGATGAGGACATCCTGGAGGATGCCATTATTGAAAACCGTCAGGCTCTGGAGATGGTGCAGATGTATTCCGATATCCTCAGCGGCATGATGGACGCCTTCACTTCGGTTATCTCCAACAACCTGAACCAGGTGATGAAGCTGCTCGCTTCCATCACCATCCTGATCTCCACTCCGACCATGATTTCCAGTTTCTGGGGGATGAATGTCGGGGTGCCGCTGCTGGGTCAGCAGCTCGGTTTCTGGGTCGTGCTCGGCCTTTCCATCGGGCTTACCGGGTTGGCCGGGTTTGTGCTCTGGAAGAAACGCATGTTTTAAGGAATTGCGGCCGGCGGCTCGCCGGCCGCAGTCCCGCATCTTTCGCTTTCTCCAGCCTTGTCTTTTTTCGGATTCCGCTGATCGTTGTGCCAGAGCAGCTGTCGGCAGACGCCCCGGATGATCTTGATCTCCTTTGATTTCAGCCCTATTCGCCCCAGAAACTGGCGAATGCTTTTCATCCAGTAGTCATCCTCTGACTCTTTTAAAAAGCCGATGGTCGTAAGCGCTTCTTCCACATGACCGAACATGGCCTCAAGCTCGCCCTTGTTTCCCTGTCTGGGAGCCGATTCGGGAAAAGCGTTTCGGCTTATTGCTTCAAGAACGCTGTAATGGAGTTCGTGGCAGAGGATTGCCACGGCCTGGGCCAGGTTGAGGGAGGAGAAATCCACGGTGGGAATGGTGGTGATCTGGTTGCAGTGGCGAAGCTCCTCGTTGGACAATCCGCGGTCTTCGGGGCCGAAAAGGAGGGCGATCCGGTTGTTTGCAAGCTGCGGCAAAATCTCGCCCATGAGCTGCCTGGGGCTGTTGACCGTGGTCCGTTTTCTGCCCTGACGGGCGGAGGTGCCGAGCACCCAACCGAAGGGGGCAAGGGCTGCGTCCAGCTCCCGGTGGTGCTCCAGAGTGTCGATGAGATGGGCCGCTTTGGCGGTGGCCAGCTTGAGCATGGTCGCGCGGTCGGGTATTTCCCGGCAGACCAGAATCAGTTGCCCGATTCCCATGTTTGCCGCGGTTCTCGCCGCCGAGCCGACATTTTCGGCAAACTTGGGCGAAACCAGAACGATGGCAGCGTGCCCCATCCGCTCCCGCACAGTATCCTGCAGTGTCGCGCTCATTTTGCTTTGGCAGCCCGTTTTTTCGGCTGGCTGGCGGTTTTCTTGCCGGGTTTCCCCTCGCCTTTGGTCGTGCTTGCTTTTTTGCGCTTGCCCGGAGGGGGGTTGGCCAGGTCCGTGGCTTTGGCCAGTTTTTCCTCAATGGTGAAATTGATCCGCCGCCGGGGTATTTCCACGCTGGCCAAACGCACCAGCACCAGATCGCCTATTTGCAAGACGGTTTTGGTCTTCTTGCCGATGAGCCGGTGGCGGCCTTCCTCCAGTTCGTAATAATCATCGCGCATTTCGGTGATGGGTACGGCGCCGTTAACGAAAATCTCGGTCAGCTCAACGAACAGGCCGAAGGAAGTGACTCCAGAAATAATGGCCTCGAAGGTTTCGTCGATCTTGTCGGCCATGAAATGAACCTGGAGCCGTTCCACCATCTCCCGGTCGGCCTCAACCGCCACCCGCTCCCGTTTGGAGAGAAAGCCTCCTGATTCTTCGGTGGATACAGCCTCTCGGCCGGGTTTGGGCGATCCTTTTTTCTGCAGGCTTGCGGCCAGGGCCCGGTGGACCATGAGGTCCGGATAGCGGCGGATGGGGGAGGTGAAATGGGTGTAGTGGGTCGCAGCCAACCCGAAGTGGCCGAGATTGTGGGGTGAATAGCGAGCCTGCTGCATGGTGCGCAGCAAAAGGTTGCTGATGATGTACTCCTGGGGCGTGCCTGCAGACAAGGCCAATACCTTGCCGAACCATTGGGGCGATCCGCCGCCGTCTTCGACCGGAAGTCCCATGCTCTGGGCAAACTCGGTGAACTCGGCTACCTTGAGCTGATCCGGCGGTTCGTGGATCCGGTACAGGCTGTCGATCTTGCCCTGCTCCAGAGCCTCGGCCACAGCCTCGTTGGCCGCCAGCATGAACTCCTCGATGAGCTTGTGGGCCTGATTGCGTTCGCTGCGCTTGATGGTTTCGACGGTGTTGTCTTCGCCCAGCACCACTAAAGGTTCCGGGAGCTCAAAGCCGATGCTTCCCCGCTTGGTCCGCTGCTTTTCAAGGCTCAGGGCCAGCCGGCCCATGCGCTCCAAGTCCTCCACCATGTCACCGTATTTGCGCAGCATTGCCGCCTCCTTGTCCACCAGGATCTGCTTGACTATGGTGTAGGTGAGGCGATGCTTGCTGCGGATGATGCTCTTCATAAAGCGTTTGCCAACCCGGTTTCCGTGCGCGTCAAAATCAAGCACTGCGGTAAAGGTGTAGCGGTCCTCGTTGGGAACCAGGCTGCAGAGGTTGTTGGACAACCGCTCCGGCAGCATGGGGATCACCCGGGTGGGAAAATAGACGCTGGTGCCGCGCTGGTACGCCTCGACATCCACCGGGGTTTGCGGCCGCACATAATGGCTGACATCGGCGATGGAGACGTAGAGGCGATAGCCGTTTTTCAGCGGCTCGATGGCCACGGCGTCATCAAAATCACGGGCTGTCTCCCCGTCGATGGTTACATGGGTCACCTGCCGCAGGTCGGTGCGCCCGGCAGTCATTTTTACCTCCGGATCAAGGGATTCCACCTGCTTGATCACCTCCTGGCTGAAGACATGGGGCAGGTCGAATTTGCGGATAACCATCTCGGTCTGCACCTGGATATCCTTTGGGTTGCCCAGCACTTCAAGGATAATGCCGTCCAGGTTGCGCTGTCCCGCGGCAAAGGAGGTGACTTCGGCCAGCACCGCATCGCCGTTCTTGGCGCCCCGGCTGTCTTCCTTGCGGATAACCAGATTATAGGGAAAGCGATTGTCCTCCGGAATCACCAGTCCGGTGACGCCTCCGGCCATGTAGACCCCGACCAGCCGGGAGGTGGCCCTGTTTAAAACGGCGATCACCCTTCCTTCGTAGCGGTCATTGCGGCGGCTCATCAACTGGACGAGCACCTTGTCGCTGTGGGCTGCGCCGCCCAGCATTCCGGGAGGGATGAAGACGTCCTGGTCGATCTCCAGTTCGGCCGGCGCCTCGGTGGGCGCGACAAAGCCATAGCCCTTGGGATTCACGCTGATCGGCCCGGCAAACAGCTCGACGCTCTTGCGCAGGACGAAGGTGTCGCGTTTGCAGGAAAGAACCTTGCTCCGGCAGAGGTCATCGAGCACCCCAAGCACTTCCTGGCGGTGGCTTTTGCTGAGGCCCAGCGCCTCGAAAATATCCTTTGCCGAAAGCGGCATGTCCGCGGTGTAGAGCTGCCCTAAGATTTCGCCTTCAAAGCGAGTGTCCTGGCGCTGCCGCTGCGGTCTGCCGCCTTCGCGCTGTCGTTTTCCCGGACGACCCTGTTTGCTGTGAAAAACCTTTCTTCTCCGTGTCACAGGCGTGCCTCTCCCCGGTTAGCTGTCCAGCCGCACCACATCAGCTTCGAAGTCTCGCAGGTTCGCTTACCTGTCATCGGCCTGCTCATGTGCAACAGCACACTTTCCAGCCCTTTATCGCGCATCTGCGGCGCTGCTGAACAGCTATGTCTTGTGGTTTTCATCTCATCTCATTCCGGCATCAAGCGTGATAGTTATGCTATTTTTTTAAAGAAATGGAAAATCATTGCACAAGGGCTGAGAACGAAATACCCTTATAAGACTACCTTATAATTGAGATTGTACCTTATTTGCAGGGACAGGGCATCCATTTCCCCATAACCGGACAAGAAAGACAGCGAGCACATGGCACCTCCCAGAAAATTCAACATAGCCGCCTATTGCGAGCGCATGGAGCAGATCATCGGCGGGCAGGAAGGGCCGGCCAAGGTATTCTGGGAAGCATTGTCCTTTGCCGTTTCCGCCCATCAGGATCAGCGCCGCAAATCCGGCGAGGCCTATGTCAGTCATCCCCTCCAGGTGGCGAAAATTCTGGTTGAGGAGTTGGATATCCGCGATCCGGAACTGCTGGCTGCCGCCGTGCTCCACGACACGGTGGAGGATGTGCCCGAAGTGACCAGCGAGGTGATCGGCGAGATATTCGGCAAGAACATCGAAATAATCGTGGATGCCTGCACCAAGATCGCCAATTTTTCCGGCAACAAGCAGACCTTTTACAAGCTGGTGCACCGCAAGCTCTTTTCCGGGGCCGCCGCCCATCTCGAAGTGCTGTTGATCAAGCTGGCCGACCGCCTGCACAACCTGCGGACCATGGGCTCCATGCCCAAGGACAAACGGCAGAAAATCGCCGAGGAAACCCTGGATATCTATGCGCCGCTGGCCAAGGTCATGGGGTTGAACAACATCAAGCGCGAACTCTACACCCTGGCCCTGATGTATAAATTTCCCCGGCAGAGCCAGAAGGTGCTGGGCGCCATCAAGCGGCTGCAGAGCAGCGAAGAGGTGCTGGCCATCAAGCGCACCCTTGAGGAGCGCTTGAAAGAGGTGTGGATCACCCACGAAATCCGCCTCAACCCCAAAGGGTTATGGGCCTATTTTGATCCGGCTCACAAGCTTCTGCACAAGACCATCGCCAATCCGCTGGAATTCATCATCGTTGCCAACGACATCCAGACCTGTTATCGGATTCTCGGGGTCATTCACCAGAATTATCCGCCCATCCCCAGGACCATCCGTGATTTCATCGCCAATCCCAAGGCCACCGGCTACCAGAGCCTGCATACCCGCGCCAACATAAAGGGACAGAACTACCTGTTCAAGATCCGTACCGAGGAAATGACCACATCCTCCCGTACCGGGCTGGTGCGGGAATGGTTTGCCCACAAGACGGTGCCTTCCAGTTTTGAGGTGGAGTTGCGGGAGATGCTCGATATTCTCGGGACGGACGAGGATCTCTCCTACCGGGAGATGATCGCGGTCAGCAGCAAGAAGGCCATATACACCTACACCCCCAAGGGAGACCCGATTGAGCTGCCAGCCCACAGCATCGTGCTGGATTTCGCCTTCAAGGTGCATACGGACGTGGGCAAGCGCTGCATCAAGGCCAAGATCGGCAAGCGGCAGGTGGAGCCCGACGCTATTCTTGAAGACGGCGATCAGGTGGAGATTATCTGCCAGAAAGATCCGGTGCGTTTTGAGCCGGAGATCCAGCAGCGCTGCCAGACTCCCAGAGCCAGGGCGGAGCTTTCCAAATTGTTCCGCCAGCGGCGCGAGGCTCTGGCCGTCATGATCGGCGAGAGCATCCTCCGGCAGGAACTCAAGCGGTACGGTCTGCCCTATGATCTTCTGGAAAAACCCGGCATGGGCAGTATCATGGCGCCCCTTGGGGCAAAGGACCTGTCGGATCTTTTTCTCGGGTTGGGCGAAGGCAGGTTCCGGTTGCGGGAACTCATCAGCGAAATCAAAAATCGGCTGTACGCAGGCAAGGAAACCTTGCTGCCTCCGACCGGCAGCCTGAACCGCATAGAACTTGCCACCATGGATCCTGCCTGCATCAAATTTTCCCGGTGCTGCAACCCGGTACCCACGGAAAAGGTGTTGTACGGGTTGCTCAGTGAGCGCGGGCTCTCCATCCACCAGAAAGAGTGCTCCACTATTACTTCGCTTCGCGTCCAGCGGGAAGACCTGCTGGAAGTGCGCTGGCGGCTCAAGGAAACAGCGGTGCCCAAGATGCAGAGCATCCTCATCCTTGAGGCTCCGTCCCGTAACCGTGTCCTGATGATGCTGGGCGTGGCCCCGGAAGAGATGAAGATCAGCGACATCGAGCTGCTTTCCAGCCAACCGTCGCGCACCTCCGCCTGGCAGGTCAATTTTCAGGTCGACACCCTGCAGGGGCTCAAGAATATCCTCGGCCATCTGGCAAAGACCGGGATGGCCTTTGAGTTCGGGCTGGAACAGTAGGTGTTAGCTGCCAGCTGTCAGCTCTAGGTTGAGCCTCCTGCAAAACGCCTAAAACACCCTTCGACAGGCTCAGGGCGAACGGTAGTTGTCTTGAAGTCATTGATTTTTCCGTTCGTGCTGAGCCTGTCGAAGCACAATAAGGCATTGTGCAAGAGCCTTGTCTACAGTTTTTCCCCCATGGCCAGATCTTCCAAGCCGTCCCGGTCCAGAATGGTGATCTGCGGGCCTTCGCTGTTTATCAACCCCTGTTTGCCGAGTTTTGTCAGGATGCGGGAGAGGGTTTCCGGGATGGTGCCCAGCAGGCTGGCCAGCTGGGCCTTGCCGATGCCAAGCTTCACCGTGTCGCTGTCTCCCTGCTGGGTGCTGAGGTAGAGGATGTGAGCCGCCACCCTGCCCGGCACCTCCTTGAGCGACAGATCTTCGATCAGATGGGCAAATTTTTTCAGCCGCATGGACAGGGCCGCCAGCATGTTCATGGCCAGGGCCGGATTGGTCTGGATCAGGTCGATGAAGGCGCGGCGCGGGATGAAGAGGGCGCGGGTTTTTTCCAGGGCCAGGGCATGGGCCGGAAAGGTGGAGCCGATAAAAACGGCGGCTTCGGCAAAAGGCTCCCCCGGACCGAAGATGTGGAGGATTTGTTCCTTGCCCTCCATGGAAAGCTTGTAAATTTTGACCAAACCCTCCATGACCACATAAAAACCGGTTCCGGGATCGCCTTCGGCAAAGATGCTCTGGCCGCGGCGATAGTCCTGGAGGGTGATGATCATGGCCAGTTCGTCATACTGTTCGTGGGTCAGGCCGCTGAACAGCGGGACCTGTTTTAAAAAAGACATAAGATCCATGGCTACTCCTTGTTTGTATTCGGCAGACAACCCATGGCCCAGGCCAGATTGTCCGCAAAAAAGCACAGCACGGAAATATTTTGGGGGCAGGAGCCCGTTTCTCTGCCCGGAGTGAAAGTCAGCAACAGCGGTTCTTGCGGAGTGCCGTGTCCGCTTTGTCCTGCAAGCATTCGGATCTCCAGCAGGCCGAGCAGGGGGCTGGAACGGACCATTTTGCGCACGGCCTCCTTGGCAGCCCACAGCATGGTGAGTCGTTCTGTTTCCGCAAAGGATTCCCCCAGGGAGGATTTCAAAATAACTTCCTCATCCGGAGAGGCAAAGCGTTCCCGGACTCTGAGGATTCTCTCGCCCGGCAGTTGGATGTCAAGCCCGCAGGGGCGGTTTGCCGCCAGAGCCGCTGCCATCATCCCGCTGTGGGATATGGAGATGAACGGAGCCGCTTCCCCGGTCCCTGCTGTCAGGTATGGCCGGCCATCTTCTTCCGTCCGGACCACAAGGTTTGCCCAGTCGACTTCCGGTTTGCCAAGAAGCGTACTGCCTGCCGATTTGGCGGCCATCCGCCCTCCCAGCCATTCGGTGCGCCTTTTTTCCTGGTTGAAATCGCCCCATCGGGCCAATTCTTCCGCGTTCAAGTATTTTTCGGCAATTTCGGTCAGAGGGAAACCATTGTCCCCGGCAAACGCGGAAAGCACCACTCCCTCAAGCCGCAACCGGGTGTCCGGAGCAAAAAGCTGCTGCCAGCGCGGCCGGTATTGCTCAAAAACGGCATGGGCAAACGCCATTGGCTGCTCCTTTCATGAAAAACCTTGATATTGTGCGCAAGTTTTTGTTAACGTTAACTAATATGTTTCAGGGGTCAACCATGACTGCAATTGATTTCGGCGTCATCGCCATCATACTCTTCTTTCTTGTTCGCGGCATCTGGATAGGGTTTATTCGGCAGATGGCCTCTCTGGCCGCGCTCATCCTCGGCTATATTTTCGCCGGTCGCTATTACGAGCAGATAAGTCCCCGTCTTTCTTCCTTCATTCCCTCGCCGCAGATCTCTTTTCTTGTGACCTACGCCCTGATCTTTCTCGTGGTTTTTTTTGGAGTCCTGGCCCTCGGATATGTGCTCAAAAAGGTCATGAGCCTTTCCCTTCTCGGGTGGTTTGATCGATTCATGGGCGGAGTTTTCGGTCTGGTCAAGGCAGGGGTGGTTGTCACCGTTCTTTTTTTGGCGATGTCCGGGGTGTTGGCAGATACCAACCCGCTCATGACCGATTCCCTGGCTTCTCCCTATTTGTTTAAAAGTTCCGGGATGCTGCTTTCCTCTGTCCCGGATCAGAACCTGCAGCGCCACCTACTTCCCAAAGAACCAGCCATTGTTCTCCCTGCTCCTGCCGTACCAGCGGGCAAGCCTGTCCGGACTGATCCCGAAAAAAAATCCTAGTAAAATCAACTGATTCATCATGGTTGTACGCATAAACCCCAGCCGCTGCCAGCGCCTGGCCGAGGTGCGGGCCGGAATGGCGAGCAGGGCGAGGCGCCCATTTTTCCGCAGCCGGAGCACCAGGTCAAGATCCTCCAGCAAGGGAATCTCCCGGAAGCCTCCCATTGCCTGAAATCGGTCGGCCGTGAGAAACAGTCCCTGGTCGCCATAGGGGAGGCCTAACCAGGAGGCCCGCCAGTTGGCGCACTGCTCAAGCAGCCGGAATCGCCAGCCTGTGGCGTCAACAGCGAAGCGGAAAGCTCCGGCCACGATGCCTCTCTCGCGTAGGGCTGCGAGGATTTGCGGTGCAAATCCCTCCGGCAGTCGGGTGTCGGCATGGAGGAAAAGCAGTATTCTGCCCTGTGCCGCTTGTGCTCCGGCGTTCTGCTGACTTCCCCGCCCGACCGGAGTCGTGATGACTCTGGCCCCTGCCTGCGCGGCCAAAGACACGGTTTGGTCCTGGCTGTCGCCATCGGCCACGATCACCTCCACTCCCGGTTGATCGACCAGCTCGGCCACGGTTTGGCCGATACGGCGAGCCTCATTGAGGGTCGGAATAACAATCGATATGTCGCAGGTCTTCCGGGCGGTCAACATCGGCAAGGGGTTCCAGGAGGTGGTTGGAAAGATTCAAAATTTTCGCCTGATTCAGGGTTGCGGTCAGCACATTCCCGCTTCCCCAGGGAATACCGGAAAAAAGGGAAGGTGCGGGGCGGTTGAGGCCGATCAGGTAATACCCGCCGTCCATGGCCGGACCCAGGACAAGATCCTTTCGGCTCAAGGCGGCAAAGGCCTGAGCAAGAAAGGCAGGGGTAAGACCGGGGCAGTCGGCGCCGATAATCACCACCCGGCGATCGCCGTGGACAAAGGCCTGGGCAAAGGCTTGGCGCAATCGATCCCCTAAATTGCCCTCGCCTTGAGGCATGCAGGGGATGTCATCGGAAAACCAGGCTTCCATTGCCTCTTGATTTCCGCCGGCATAGCGAATTTCCAGGTTCACCGGATATCCGGCGGCAAACTCCGTCATCCGGGCGATAATCGCTTCGCTCATCCGCCGCTGGAGCGCGGCAGCGCCTTGCGCTCCCAGGGCCGGGATCAGCCGGGTTTTTGTCCGGCCAGGTTCCGGGAAGCGGGTAAAAAGAATGAGCCGTCCCTGTCTGTCTTTGTCCATCTTTCGCCTGTGTTCCTGCGGGCCCAACGGCTGCGGGGAACTTCTTGCCGACCAGTCTGTTCTCCGCTATATTGCGGAGCATGTCCTCTCCTCATAAACCCTCACCATACCAGCCATCCTGTGACCGTCAAAAGAAAAAATAGGCATCCTGATCCGTGCTCCTACAGGAAGAGAACCTACCGGAGTCGCGTTGCGCCCGGAGATCTGATCAGCTTCGAGGTGCGGATCAGGGAAACGGATCTGCAGATCCTTGCCGGGAAAGAGATGCGGGACAAAGCCAACGATGCGGTTTTTCTGTATCGCAGCCAACTGGAAGGCTACATCGCCCGGCACCCGCAATTCCTCACCTCCTTGTCCCCCCTGCCTCTCGATCCAACCGCGCCGCCGATTGTCAAGGCCATGCTCGGTGCGGGCCGGGCGGCGGATGTTGGCCCCATGGCCGCTGTTGCCGGAGCCATTGCCGAGTATGTCGGGCTTGATCTGCTGGCTGCGGGCGCGGGGGAGGTGGTGGTGGAAAACGGCGGGGATATCTATTTTTGCCGCAGGCAGGAAAGCGTGGTCGGCATCTTTGCCGGAGGTTCGCCGCTCAGCAACCGGGTGGGCTTGAAGATCCCGGCTAGCAGCATGCCCCTTGGCATCTGCACTTCCTCCGGCACGGTGGGACACTCCCTGAGTCTGGGCAAGGCCGATTCCGTCACCGTGCTGGCCAAGGACACCGCCCTGGCCGATGCGGTGGCCACCATGGCCGGCAATGCGGTTCTGCCGGGGCAAAGCCTTGAGAACGCGATGGCCAGGGCTTCCGGTGTACCGGGTATTCTGGGCGTGGTCATTATTCGGGGCGAGGAACTGGGTGCCTGGGGCGAGGTGGAACTGGTGCCGTTAGGGGGATGAATTTTTGATGATCCTGTCAAAAGGCGGAATTGTCATGTGTTATGAGGATGTTCGTTGCGATCGGTGTTGTCGCCGTTCGCCCTGAGACTGTAGAAGTTTTTTTGTAGGCTCATCAAGTGAATTCCGTTATTGGGCATCTGGGTATTCTGACATCTTTCAGCGAGCCAACTACTGCCCCGGCGGCGGGGTGGCAACCACCGGAATCTTGATCGTGAAGGTCGTACCTTTGCCCACCTCGCTTTCTACTTCGATATTGCCTTTATGGTTTTTGACCACGATGTCGTAAACGATGCTCAAGCCCAACCCCGTGCCTTTGCCTACCTCCTTGCTGGTGTAGAACGGTTCGAAGATGTGTTTGATTTTGTCCGGAGGAATTCCGCAGCCGGTATCGGAGACGCGGGTATAAATCCAGTCTTGATCCGCCCAGGTTTTTATTCTGATCTCGCCTTTGCTTTCGATGGATTGGGCCGCGTTGACCAGGAGATTCATGAACATCTGGTTGAGCTGCTGCGGATAGCAGACCGTGGGCGGCAGCTCCCCGTATTCCTTTTTTACCTCGCATTTGTATTTCAGTTCGTTCCAGATAATGTTGAGGGTGGACTCCAGGCATTCGTTGATATCGCTAGCCAGTTGCTCGGCCTGATCCACCCGTGAGAAATTCTTGAGTCCCTGGACGATTTTCTTCACCCGGTCCGCGCCGTCCAGGGATTCGGTCACCAGATGCTGGGCGTCTTCCATGATGTAGTCGATCTTGAGTTTTTTTCGCAGGGCGACAAGCTCCTCGTCCGGTGGGTCCTGCAGGAGTTTTTCCTCAAGGGTTCGGATGAATCCGGTGAGCCGCTCCAGGTATTTGGCCAGCGAGCTCAGGTTGCTTGAGATAAAGCCCATGGGGTTGTTGATCTCGTGAGCGACGCCCGCAGCCAATTGGCCCACCGAAGCCATTTTTTCCTGCTGGAGGATCTGGGCCTGGCTCTGCTTGAGGCTGTCGTGGGCAATGGCAAGCTCCTGCTGCTGCTGGTGCAGTTGGTCGTTGGAAGCGGCCAGCTCTTCGGCGAACCTGTGCGCCTCTTCAAAGGCCTTTTCCATGGCGAGCTCGTTTTCAACCTTTTCGGTGATGTCGCGATAGCTTTCCAGGATGCCGACGAAGGTGTGGTTCGTATCGTAGAGAGGCACTGCGATGACCCAGCAGTTGATGATTTTTCCGGTGGAGCTCTCCTTGACGGATTCATACTCCACCCGTTTCTTGCCACCCAGTATTTGTCGCATGGGGCACTTTTCGGAGTTACACACAGGTCCCCAGAACACATCATGGCATTTTTTGCCCAGAATATCCTTTTTCTCCATTCCCATCATGGCGGCGAAGGTTTCATTGACTTGCACCACCGTGAAATTTTTGTCCACCACCCGCATGCCGTCTGCGGCAATATTCAAGATCTGGGAGAGAAAGAGATTTGCGGATTTGGCCTTCTTTTCCGCCTGTTCCCGCTGGCGCAAAAAAATATCCGCCTGCCGGAAAAGATACGCCATTGCCCCGAGCACAAAAATGGTCATGCCGACCAGAAGTACTCCGCTCTTGCCGAACAGTGCCCGATACAGTCGTCTGTCAATCTGGGTATGCTCCTGAAAATAGCTGATTTGCCAGTCAGGCGAACTTGACAGGGGCGCGTGCGCGAAAAAGTATTTTTTGCCATCGGGGGAATGGGCGGTTTCGTCGTCAGCATCAAACACCATCTGGATTTGAGTGGGCATCTCGCCCTTGAGCAGCCTGTTGTCGGCGATACTGATGAGTTCCTCCGCAGTGACGGTTCCCAGTAGTTTCAGAAGCCATTCCTGCTTGTTGCTGGAAAAAACGATGCTGTGTTCATCGGTCAGGGCCACGATTCCGCTGGAGTTGGCAAAGATTTCCTTGATGTCGGCAAGGGGCACGGTGAGGAGGGCGACGCCCATTACCTTGCTTTTGGAAAAAATCGGATGACTGAGGTTGATTGCCGGTTCGGTGCTCGTGGCCCCTTGAACCAGGGAAGTGTACGGTTCTCCTGCCAATGCTTTCTGGAAAAAAGGGCGATTGGAATAATCATCGCCAATCCGGACAGGGTTTTTTTCGTTGGCGCTGGCGGCGATCACCAGGCCGTTTGCGTCGATGAGACAGCAGCGGGTGGCATTGTAGGCTTCCCGGAAATCATCCAGCACGGGTTTTACTTCGGCCAGGGTCTCCGGATTTTGCGCGGTGATGAAATTCTGCACCGACCACATCTCGGTAAGAACTGTCAGCGCTTTTTGATTGGTTTTCAGGACGGAAGAAATGGTCGAGTCGATCTGTTCGATGCCATCCTTGGCCATTTCCATCACTTGCTCATGGGCCAGCGTGTTGACCGTGTGGAAATACACGGCTCCGCCGGTGATGGTGGCGGCAAGGGAAAGAAGCCCGAGGGCAAGAAAGATAAGGCGGAATTTCATCTGGTGTGGTGGTCCTGTGGTGTTCGCAAGGAGTTGGATCTCCACATTGTTATAACAGCCCTGCAGCGGAAGACTCTCTACAATTTGTTAAGAAAACAGTATTTTTCAAGGGCATATTGATATGATACCATACTCTTGATATTTCTAAGGGATGATGATGTTTTTGTCCAAGCGCATTTCTCAGAAAAAAACAAGACAACCAGGAAGGCGAGGCATACACCCACGGATATGGTGACAGAGCAGGAACATGAAGCGCTGAAACAGCTTTTTGCCCAGGTCAAGCGCGCCAAAGACGAATGGACCATAGCCATGGACGGGGTTTCCGACCTGGTGTTGCTGGTCAGCGGCGTCGGGGAGATCCAGCGCTGCAACAAGCCGGTGTGCGACTTTTTTGGAAAGCCGTATGGTGAAATCCTTGGGCGGAAATGGGAGGATCTTTTCCTTGAGGTCGGATTGCACAAGGGGCCGGATCAGGGAGATGTTCATCCGGATGAATTGTTCCACGACCCCAGCGGCAGGATTTTCCAGCAGGCGTGCTATTTTTCCAAAAGCAGCAACGGCGAACCGTTGCGTATTGTCACCCTTCACGATATCTCCGAACGCAAGCGAATTCAGCTGAAGGTGGAACAGGATCGGAAAAAGCTCGAAAGCGCTTTGGGAGAGATTTCCGCCATGATTCATCGGGTCACGAACGGGAATGGGGGAGAATTCTTTTTCACCCTGCCTCCGGACCATGAACCGTGCTGGGAGATGATGCAATGCGGTCAGGAAAATTGTGCCTGTTTCGGACGGGAGCCTCTGCAATGCTGGACAGTTGCCGGAACCCGCTGCAAGGGGAAGGTGCAGGGAAAGTTCGCTCAAAAGCTCAGTAATTGTATGGCCTGCGAATTCTATCAGGAGGCGGCCGATGATCCGGTGGTGCGGATCGGCATTCAGTTCGGTCATATGATGCACATTATCGAAAAAAAGAACTCCGAGCTGCAGAGCGCCTACGACGAACTGAAGGCAACCCAGTCCCAGTTCGTCCAGCAGGAGAAAATGGCCTCCATCGGCCAATTGGCCGCGGGCGTTGCTCATGAGATCAACAACCCCATCGGCTTTGTCACCAGCAATCTGGGCACCCTGCAGAAGTATCTGGCGCGGGTGGCGGAGTTTCTGAAGGTGCAGGGGGAGATTTTTCCCCGGGATGAGGCTGATGAGCGCACCAAGCGTCTGGCCGAATCCCGCAGGCAGCTTAAGATCGAGCCTATCCTCGAAGATCTGCCGTCCCTGGTTGCCGAATCCCTGGACGGCGTTGAGCGGGTCCGCAAGATCGTTCAGAATCTGAAAAGTTTTTCCAGGGTCGACCAGTTCGAGCACAGCATGGCCGATATCAACCAGTGTTTGGACGACACCTTGAATATCGTCTGGAACGAACTGAAATACAAGTGTACCGTAAAGAAGGATTATGGCGACCTTCCCATGACCCGATGCTATCCGCAGCAACTCAACCAGGTGTTCATGAATCTTCTGGTCAATGCGGCGCATGCCATCGAGGGGCAGGGCGAGATCGTGATCACCACCAGGGCGAGCAAAACGGAGATAACCGTGGCCATTGCCGATTCCGGCAGCGGCATCCCCCCTGAAAGTCTGGGCAGGATATTCGAGCCGTTTTATACCACCAAGGAGGTGGGAAAGGGCACCGGACTGGGATTGAGTATAGTCTATGATCTCGTGACCAAAAAACATGGCGGCAGGATTGAGGTGACCAGCGAGTTGGGCAAAGGAACGACTTTTGTCGTGACCCTGCCTGTAAAGACGGAGTGATAGCGCAGCGCTTGTCCGGTTAGGATGTCGATGGCTTCGCAACAACACACCCTTTTTGCGGGCTCTGGACGAACGGATATTTTTTAATGAATTGATATTCCGTTCGTGCTGAGCCTGTCGAAGCACATGTTTGAAAATCATCTGCGTTGTTGCGACTGCATCGAAATTATGGAAGTGAGGGCAGTATGATGGAAAACGTGACAATCCTATGCGTGGACGACGAGGCCAACGTCCTGAAATCCCTGAAGCGTCTTTTCCTCGACGAGAACTATGAGATTCTCACCGCGGAGTCAGGGAAAGAGGGGCTGGCGCTCCTGGAACAGCATCAGCCGATTCAGGTGGTGATCTCCGACTATCGGATGCCGGAGATGGACGGCGTTACTTTTTTTAAGGAGGTCCACGACCGCTGGCCCGAAACCATCCGCATCGTGCTCTCCGGTTATGCCGACACCGCAGCCGTGGTGGCGGCGATCAATGAAGGCCAGGTGTACAAGTTCATCCCCAAGCCCTGGAACGACGATGAGCTTAAAATTACCATCGCCAAGGCCGTGGAGCGCTATTTTCTGGTCAAGGCAAATAACGAACTTAATATGGAACTGCGGCAGGCCAATTACGAACTTTCCCGTATCGCCGCGCAGCTTGAAGAAAAAGTGGAGGAGCGCACGGAAGAGCTGTTGTTCCAGAACAAGGTGCTCAGACATAGTCAGGTCATCCTCAATACTCTGCCCATGGGGGTGGTCGGTTTTGACCGCGAGGGAATGCTGGTGCAGCGGAATCGTTGTGCCGAGGAGGCGCTGCGGAATTTTCGCCACTCTCCCCTCGGTGCGCCGGCATCGGAAGTTCTGCCTCCGGAATGGGGTGCTCTGCTGGAGGAGATACGGCCGGGCAAGGTTGTCAGCAGGGTGCTTGCCCTTGCAGGAGAGCAGTTCTGCGTGCGCGGGGCCATGATGAGTGAATCGGATGGCCAGGTCGGAGTGGTGCTGGTGTTTGATAACGGGAATTGCGGCTTGAACATCATGCCGATGGAATGCGGTTAGTGTCTGTTTTGGATAAAAGATCGTCGCCCCGGCGAAAGCCGGGGTCCAGAAGACCAGCGCACTGGATTCCGGCTTCCGCCGGAATGACGGGGAAACGATGAGGCATCCGCATCATGCCGATGCCCCGCCCCAGTTTGTAACAGGAGAAAGAACCATGAGCGAAAGCCCAAGCCTGTCTTCCCCGGAAAAAGGGAAAATCCTCTTTGTGGACGATGAGGAAAATATCCTGCGTTCGCTGCAGCGGCTTTTTATGGATGAAGAGGTCGAGGTTTTTACCGCCTCCTCCGGAGCGAAAGGATTGGAGATTCTTGCCAGGGAAGGCGAGGTCGGGGTCATCGTCTCCGATCAGAGGATGCCGGAGATGACCGGCGTTGATTTTCTGGCAAAATCCAAGGCGATTTCCCCCCAGTCCATCAGAATTCTGCTCACCGGCTATGCCGATGTCAATGCCGCCATCGATGCCATCAACCGGGGCGGCACTTTCCGGTATCTGAACAAGCCCTGGAATGACGAAGAGCTGATTCAGACAGTCATGGGCGCAATGAAGATGTATCGGTTGCTCACCGAAAACAAACGGCTGGCGGCTGTTGTCAAGAAACAGAACGCTGAGTTGCAGAAGTGGAACACCGAACTGGAGTCCATTGTCCAGGAGCAGACCATGGAACTCCAGAAGAGTTACGACTCCGTGCGGGCGATAAACAGCAAGCTGCGGGTCAATTTCAAGAACACCATCATTGCTTTTTCCGGACTTATCGAGCTGCGCGATCCGAGGATGCGGTCCCATTCCCGCAATGTCGCGGAGGTTTCGGCGAATATCGCCAAGCAGCTCGGCATGGAAAGCGAGGAGCGGGAAACGGTCATGGTGGCAGCCCTGCTGCATGATATCGGCAAGATTGGGATTCCCGACATTATGCTGGCGCGGGAGGCCGAACAGATGAATTTTACGGAACGGGAAGAATATCTCCAGCATCCGGTTCGCGGCCAGGCTGCCATTGACAGGATTGAAGAATTGCGGGAAGCGGGGCTGATAATCCGCGCACATCATGAAAGCTATGACGGCCACGGGTTTCCCGACGGGTTGAAAAAGGGCGACATTCCTCTGGGCGCCCGGATCATTGCCCTGGCCGATTATGTCGACAAGAAAATGCGCAAAGCCTCAGGGGCGTCAGGCTTTGATTTCATTCGCAAGGAGGTGGAGCTTCAGAAAGGAACCCTCTTTGATCCCAAGATCATCCCCGTGGCTCTTGAGCAGGCTGAAACCTTTTATAAAAAAATCCGCCCCAAGACCGACCATCTTGAGATCGAATTGCTGCCTGCCGCCCTGGAGGATGGGATGGAGTTGAGCCGGGATGTATTCAGCGGCACAGGGCTTCTGCTGCTCACCAAGGGAACCGTTCTTGCCAAGTCCAGCATCATGCTGCTGAAGCGCTACTATGAGCTGGACCCGCCAAACCAGGGAGTTTTTGTCAGCGTCAAGGAGTGAGACGGTGTTGTTTCGGAGAAAGAGGGAAGAATCCAGCTTTATTACCCGTTGAACACTGCGGCGTTTGTTTCAAACGGGTGCTTCGACAGGCTCAGTACGAACGGAATATCAATGTGTTCGCTAATCTCCGCTCGGGCTGAGCCTGTCGAAGTACTGTGTCCATGCTGTCTTGAGTGTAATCCGCGCATCACAACTCATATGACCAGGCTTCAACGCACTGGGCATATTCATTTTTGATCTCCTGCAGAATAGCGGGAAGATCCTGTTTGTTGATCCCTATGTTTCTCAGGTCGTCCGGCGTCACCTTTGTCATGTGCGGGTCGGTGCTTTCACCCAGATGCAGCGCCTTGGCTATTTTGTTGCCCAGATAAACGGCCATGGTCAGGGTTGCTATCCTGGCGTTGTCCCCGATGACCGCGGCCGAGGGGGCGTGGTGCAGCCTGATAACGGTCTGGTAGTCTTCCGGGAAGTTCCAGGCTTCCGCCATGGCCTGTCCGGCCCTCTGGTGATTGAAACCGAGGATGGTTTTTTCAATTTCGTGCTGGGCGACCGGCCCGCTTCGGGTTTGCTTGAGAATCTCCGTCATTTCGGCAGGCAGGTTCTGCACAAAGGCTATCTTGCCAATGTCATGCAGGATGCCGCAGATAAAGGCTTGCTCCGGCAGGGCCTTGTCGCAGGTCAGTATGGGACTGTGCAGGGTAAGATGCTTCGCCGTGACCCCAACTCCGAGGGAATGATACCAGAGACCCTTCAGGTCAAGAACTTGTCCATCCCGCGTTTTGAAAACATGGAACACGGAAATGGACAGGGCCAGATTTTTGATGGTGTCGAACCCCAATACCGTAACCGCCCGCTCAATGCTGGTTATTTCATGGGCCATTCCGTAATAGGCGGAGTTGGCCAATTTCAGGACGGTTGCGGTGAGTGACGGGTCGCGGGTGATAATCTCCCCGAGGGACTTCGCGCTGAGCGAGTCGTTCTTGTCGCGGGTGTTTATCTCGTTGGCCACTGCGGAAATGGTAGGCAGGTCTTTGATTTTTTTCATGAAGTCGCGGATGTTCATAACCTATAGAGTACGTCAAACAGGGCAAACAGGCAAAGGAAAATTGGCGATGAGAAAAAGCATTTTTTCAGTTATGCCGCAGTGGGGGAGGGGCCAAAGGAGCAAACCCAGGAACAGATCATGACCAAGGCAGATGAGCTGATGTGCGGCAATGAGAGCGGGACAAGGCGGCTGCGCGGCATAATGGCAGGGGTATCTTGCAGCTGATCTTTTTTAAACTTTTTCCCTGAAAAATCCGAAAGGTATCCTGAGGAGGCAACATCGCCTTCAGGGAGGGTTTCGTCATGAAAATCGCTACTGGTGCTGTCAGTCTGGCAAGCGCCCACGCCTTGCAGGAAGAATACGAAAAGAAAGAATCGCTTCGCCTCTGGGTCGGTAATGAGCGGCCTGTTTTTGAGGGGGAAGAAGAGCCGTCCGGCGTGCAGGTGCGGATATCCCCCGAGAGTCGGCAGCTTCAGCAGGCCGCCGCCCAGTCTTCGGCAGCGGGAGATCCCGTTGCGTCCCAACAGCCGGAGGGTTCTTCTCCGGAAGATCCCAAACTGAAAGCCATGCGCCTCATTCTGGAGGCGCTGACCGGGCGGAAGATCCGCATTGCCAGTCTTGAGTCTTTTTCCACTGAAAATACCGCATTGTTTCCTGAGGCGACTCAGGGGGCAAACTCGGGCGATTCTTCGGCAGCGCGCCAGGGCTGGGGCCTTGAATACGACCTTGTGGAAACGGTGAGCGAGCAGGAATCCATGATTTTTTCCGCAAGCGGGCAGGTTGTCACGGCAGATGGGCAAACCATAGGTTTTCAGCTGGAACTGGCAATGCAGCGTGAATTTGCGGCTACCAGCAGTGTTCAGGTCAGAGCCGGAGATGCTCTTCTGGTCGATCCGCTGGTGATCAATTTCAACGGCAAGGCTGCGGAGTTGAGCAATATGCGGTTCGCATTTGATCTTGATGGGGACGGCGATATGGAGCAGATTCCAGGCCTTGCTCCCGGCAGCGGTTTTCTGGCCTTTGACCGTAACCGCGACGGTTTGATCAACAACGGGTCGGAGCTTTTCGGTCCGGCAACCGGCAGGGGATTTAGTGAACTGGCAAGGCTGGACAGCGACGGCAACGGCTGGCTTGACGAAAACGACCCGCTCTACGGTGAGTTGCGGATTTGGATGCGGGACGAGGGTGGAAGGGAATCATTGATCCCCCTTGCTGAAAAAGGTGTCGGCGCCATCTTTCTTGATCCGGTGAAAACAGATTTTGCTTTGAAAGGCAGCGGGAATGATCTGTTGGGGCAGCTTCGGGAAAGCTCGATTTTCTTGCTTGAGAATGGCGGAACGGGAACGGTGCAGGAGATTGATCTTGCGGTGTGATGGTGGCGGATGATTTGTTTAATCAACATAATTGTATCAAACGCTTCGTTCGGCCTGAGCCTGGTCGAAAAGTAGTCGTGGCAATGGAACCGCGGTTCGACAGGCTCACCGCGAACGGGCGTTCCATAACGAAAGGATTTTAGGCGGCAGGCAGGGTGAAGGTAAAGCAGGAGCCTTTGTCCGGGGAAGATTGCACCGTTATTTCGCCTCGGTGGGCTTGGGCCACGGTCTGACTCAGGCTCAACCCCAGGCCAACCCCGGAAACGGAGGCTTGCGGCGATCCTGGCGCGGCCTGGGCGCCCTTGGTGGTGAAAAACGGGTCGAAGATCTTGGGGAGATACCCCTTGGGAATGCCGCAGCCGTTATCCGTGACCCGGACAAACACGTTGTCGTTCTTTCTTCCGGTTTCGATACGAACGGTGCGTACTTCTTTTCCCAGTGTGGCATGACCGGCATTCCGGATCAGATTCATGATCAGCTGTTTGGTCAGGCCGAAATTCAGCACTGCGGTGCAATTTTCCGTAAATTCGGTTTCGATCTGTATTCCCGCTGATTCCATCTCCTTGCGGCAGAAGGAGAGAGCCTCGGTTACCGTATCCGTCAGGCTGCCGTGGGAAAATCCCCATTGAGAGCTCTGGTCGCTGAAGGTGGCCAGTTCCCTGACGATTTCCGTGCCGCGTTTGGTGAAGAGCCGGACCTGTTCCAGATATTCACGGACTTCGCTTGGCAGATCCTTGTGGAGCAAGGACATCTGCACATACCCCATGATGCCCACATCGATGTTGTTGAACTGGTGGGCGATCCCGGCGACAAGATGGCCCAGGGCCGAGAGGCGTTCCGCCCGCTGGAGCTGTTCCGCCGCCTGACGGCTGGCGGCCATGGCGTCATGGTACTGGAAGGCATTGCGCACGGCCATGACCAGTTCCCGATTATCCTGCCAGGGTTTGGTGATGTACCGCCAGACCGCTTCTTCACTCACCGCTTTCATGATGCTGTCGATGTCCAGATACGCGGTGAAGATCATGCCGACAAAAAAATGGTTTGTCAGGCGGGCCCGGTGCAGAAACTCCAGGCCGTTCATGCCGGTCATTCGCAGGTCGCTGACAATGACCTGGGGAGTGTCCTCCTGCACCAGCCGAAGGGCTTCTTCGCCGCTGCCGGCGAGCAGCACGGTGCAGTCCTCTTTGGCAAAGGCCAGCTCGATGGTTTTAAGGATAACCGGATTGTCATCAACAAAGAGCACGGTCTGGCGCATGAAGGCTTCCTGGCAGGAAAAGTTGAACTGCTGCTACTTCCGTGCATCAGGATATAATGGCCAGATAAAGCCTGTCAAGCAGGCTGCGTAACTTTCCGTGCAGTTTTGGCTCTGACGGCGCAAAGATTTAATGGAGTTCCTGGCCGGTGGTGGTCATGACCAGCTGGCCATGTTTGACCCCTTTCACGCCAATGAGCTCGTTGGCGATTCGTTTCACTTCCCTGACCGGCCCCCGCACCACCAGGACTTCAAGGCAGTTATGCGCATCGAGATGCACGTGGAGCGCCGAGATAACCCGGTCGTGGTGGGCATGCTGGTGTTCGGTGAGCTTGTCGGAAAGGTCCCGGACGTGATGGTTGTACACCAGGGTGACGGTGCCGACCATTTCCGCTTCCGTGTCTCCCGCATCCCACTTCTCCTCTACCAGCGATGAACGGATCAGGTCCCGAATCGCTTCGGAGCGGTTCATGTAGCCTTTGGCTTCGATGAGCTGGTCATAGCTTTCCAGCAGTTTTTCATCGAGCGAGATTCCGAACCGGATGGTTTTTCCCATATGGCTTCTCCTTGTAAAAAACGTAAAAGATCTGTGTTCATGGGTTCGCGACAACTGCCTTCGGCAGGCTCAGCACGAACGGATGCTGTTTTTACATGCCGATATTCCGTTCGTGCTGAGCCTGTCGAAGCATTTTCCTGACGTAAAGTTCGAACGGTTGCGACCCCATCAGTGTCCTCCGGCTCGCACCAAATTGTCATCCCGTTGGGGGGATGAGAGGCACGCTGGTAACAATAACAACTGAAAATTTGCAGACAAAATGCGTTGACACCTGTTTGTCAATATTGTATTGATAGCGTGTTACTTTAAAAAAACTCGTGCTATCGAATAAGGAGAAACACCATGCACATGGCAGACGCATTGTTGTCGCCCGCAGTCGGCGGGACCATGTGGGCCGCTTCCGCTGGCGCCATCATATACTGTTCCGGAAAACTGCGCAAAGAAATGGATGAAGGCAAGGCGCCGCTTATGGGTGTCCTGGGCGCTTTTATCTTTGCCGCGCAGATGATTAATTTCACCATTCCTGCAACCGGTTCCAGCGGTCATCTCGGCGGCACCCTTCTTCTTGCGGTTTTACTCGGGCCTTCCGCGGCGTTCATCACCATTTCCTCGGTGCTTGTGGTGCAGGCGCTGTTTTTTGCCGACGGGGGATTGCTGGCTCTGGGCTGCAATATTTTCAATCTCGGATTTTTGCCGGCTTTTCTGGCCTATCCTTTGGTGTATAAACCCTTGTCCGGCAAGACTCCCGGTAAGACCAGGATGACCGTGGCCGCCATGGTTGCCGCTATAATCGGCCTCCAGATGGGAGCGTTTGGCGTGGTCCTCCAGACGGTGGCTTCGGGGATCTCTGCGTTGCCGTTTGCAGCTTTTGCCGGGCTGATGCAGCCGATTCATCTGGCCATCGGAGTGGTCGAGGGACTGGTCACCGGTGCTGTGATTTCCTTTGTCTATCAGGCCCGCCCGGAAATCATCCGCGGGGTGCAGGAAGCCCGGCTTCCGGGCAGAACCCCGTTGCGCAGCGTTCTGGCGGCCTTTCTCGGCGTGGCCCTGCTGACCGGAGGGTTTGTTTCCTGGTTTGCCTCGGAAAACCCGGACGGACTGGAATGGGCCATTGCCAGGGTCACCGGCGCAGAAGAACTCGACGTTCCACGGGATGGGCTGCACACCCGGCTTGCAGCGGTGCAGGAATCCATAGCCTTTCTCCCGGATTATACGTTCAAACAATCAGGGCAACAATCGGAAAACGGGGTCGGGCAGGAAATCCCTTTAGGCGTCAGCGTGGCGGGGATTGTCGGTGGGCTGCTGACCCTGGCCATTGCCTTTCTGAGCGGGATTTTTCTTAGAAAACAGACCCGGGCAGCCTGAAGCGCAGGATAATCCGGAAATCGTCTGGTCATGGGGGGGAGGCGCAATGCTTCTTCCCCTCACTTTTTTTGGGGGGAGCCGAATGGCGTCCATCGGCGGTGCGGTTAAGGACTTCAAGCAGCTTGACTTGATGGCCACTGCAGATACAGTTGTGCACCGGCTTGATGCCAGGGCCAAGGTGCTGGTGACGCTGGCTTTTATTATGGCTGTGGTTTCCCTGGGGAAATACGAGCTGACCGCCCTGTTTCCGTTTTTTCTGTATCCGGCAGTGATCATGGCGCTCGGCAATCTGCCGGCACGTCATATTACCGGAAAAATCGTGGTTGTGCTTCCCTTTGCCCTGATGGTGGGCATGTTCAATCCTCTTTTCGATCAGGCGGTGCTGGTTCGCTTCGGTCCTGTCGGCATCAGCGGAGGCTGGATTTCCTGCGCCTCCATCATGGTGCGGGCGACGCTCACTGTCGGAGCGGCCTTGATCCTCGTCGGCGTTACGGGCTTTCCGGCGATCTGCCAGGCTCTTGATCAGTTGGGACTGCCCCGCATATTCACCGTGCAGCTTCTTTTCCTGTACCGGTATCTTTTTGTGCTCACCGAAGAAGGCTCACGGACCGCACGGGCTCGGGAGCTGCGGGCCTTTGGCGGCAAGGGGCTGGGGCTGGGTTCCTATGGATCGCTGTTGAGTCATCTCCTGCTGCGCACCTGGCTGCGGGCGGAGCGGATTCATCTTGCCATGCTGGCCAGGGGGTTTACCGGAGAATTCCATCCGCGCCGGACAACCCGATTCGGCGTCAGGGAGTTTCTCTTTCTTGCGGGTTGGTCGGGTCTTTTTCTTCTTTTTCGCCTGGTCAATGTTTCCCGCCTTTTGGGAATGATCGTCACAGGGGGGGCTGGATGAGCCATCATATTGTCGAGGTTAAGAATCTGCGCCATGTCTATGCCGATGGAACCGAGGCGCTGCGAAGCGTCTCCTTCCGGATAACCCATGGCGAATCGGTGGCGATTATCGGCGCCAACGGCGCGGGGAAATCCACCCTGCTCCTGCATCTGAACGGATATCTGGCCACCAATGAAGGCACGATCCGTATCGGGGATTTCCCCTTGAATAAAGGAACTCTGCCTGAAATACGGCGGACGGTGGGCATGGTTTTTCAGGATCCGGACGACCAGTTGTTCATGCCTACGGTGTTTGACGACGTGGCGTTCGGCCCCTTGAATTTGGGTTTGGCCGGAGCTGAAGTGGAAGAGCGGGTGGACGATGCCTTAAGCCGGGTCGGGGCGGGGCATCTGCGCGACAAGCCGCCTTACCGGCTTTCCGGCGGGGAAAAAAAGAGGGTGGCCATCGCCACGGTGCTGGCCATGTCGCCGGACATTCTGGTTATGGATGAGCCCACCAGCGGACTTGATCCCTTTGCCCGGCGGCAGCTCATGGCGCTTTTAAAGGATTTCCATCACACCAGAATTTTTACCAGCCATGATCTGGACATGGTTCTGGAGTTGTGTGAACGGACCATTGTCCTCCACGAGGGGGAGGTTCGGGCCGATGGCCCCACCCTGGACATTTTTCAAGACGAAGCGCTGCTTCGCGCCTGTCGGCTGGAAAAGCCATTTGCCATGCAGGGGTGTCCGGTCTGCGGACGCTAACCGGCCTCAGGCCTTCACGGGAAAACGTTTTACGGGCAGGGCACTACCATCACGGTACAGGAGGCATGTCCGATGACCCCTGCCGTAGTGCTGCCCATAAGCAAGCGTCTGAGTCCGGTGCGGCCATGGGTGCCAAGGATGATCAGGTTGATCTTCTTTTTCTGGGCTGTTTCCAGCAGCGCTTCCTCGGTAGAGGTTGAGATGACGATCTTTGTTTCACAGGTGAGTCCGGCTTTTTTCACCCTTGCCGCAGCCTGATCCAGAACGGCGCGGGCATCTTTTTTTATAAAATCGGTTGCGCCGGGAGCCAGGGAATGCGGGTCGACCGTGATCTCCGGGGCGCTTACCAGCAGGAGTTTTCCGCCTGATTTTTTTGCCAGGGCAATCGCCTCTTTCAACGCACAATCACTGAATGGTGTGCCGTCGTAGCCAACCATGATTTTTTTATACATGGAATCCTCCCTCTCGGATGTTTGCCGGCCGGGCTGCCGGCGGTGTAGAAGCCGGCTGGTAAGGCCGATATCCTCTTGTCATTATTCGCAGCCGCCTGATTTTTGTCAAAAGAAAAAAATGGCCAGAAGCCTGGCGGCCCGGCGTTTGTGTAAAATCAGCAAAAAAAGGCTGCATGGTTTGAAGTGAACAGCACCGGATCGCGATGGAGAATCCGCGAAACGGCAGGGTTGCGTTTGAACTCCTGGTCGAGAAACCTCCTGATTTCTTTGCGTGACCAGCCTTTCGGGTGTTCGAAATCGGTGTACAGGGAAAGGTCGCCTCCGTAAAACTCGCTGCGTGCCACGGTGGAAGCTTCCGGACTGCCGAGGGGCATGTTGAACATGGCCAGATTGAGAAAGGTGATGGCTTCATGGTGACGAACCACGAAGTCCAGTGTTCGACGCGCTTCGACAAGTGATTCCGAAGGGGTGCCGAAGAGCAGGTAGATATAGGTGGCGATTCCGGCCGCAGCCAAATTGTTGAGAGCCTTTTTGATCAGAGTCAGGTCCTGCCCCTTGTTCATGGCGTCCAGCACGGTCTGGTCGCCGGATTCAAGGCCCAGTTTCAGCATCCGGCATCCGGAACGGCGCAGGGCATGGCAGAAATCAAGATCGCTCAGAAGCGGGCTGATTCGGGCAAAGCCATACCAGTCCAGCCCCGGCGGTTCCGCGGCCAAACCCTGCATCAGGGCGGGGCTCACCGCGTTGTCGAGGAAATGGAGCAGGGACGGTTGCATGGGCTGGGTGGCTGCTTTCAGGCTGGCGATGTCCGTCAGCACCGTGGCCGGAGGAGTCTGGATGTACGGGTTGCCCTCGGATTTTTCCGGGCAGAACAGGCAGTTGTTCCAGTAGCACCCTGAAGAAGCGGCGTAGGGCAAAATAAGGCCCGGCGCCAGATAATCGGACAGCGGCAGGCCGCGGTAGGATGGCGTATGGTGGCGAGGGGAAAAATCACCGGAAAGAAGCTTGAGCAGAGGTTCTTCGCCGGGCCCGGCGATGCAGTGGTCAATCAAGCCGGCAAAGGGATTGTGAAAATCCGGATTGCGCAGCCAGGAGGTAATCAACCCGCCTCCAAGCACAATCGGAATACCTGGATAGCGCTTCTTGAGGAAGCCGACCATGGCGAAAGTGGTGAGGGCCTGGCTCAGGTAGTTCAAGGAGATGCCGATGAGGGCGGGGCGGGCTTCTTCGATAAGATCGGGGAGTCGGTTTGTGAAGTAGGGGAAAAAGATGTTGGCTTCGCAATGTTCCGCAGCCCGGAGAAGATCCGCGCTGTTCAGGGGGGAGAGGTCCTTGTCCTGGTAGTTTGCGAGACTGAGGGAGAGACGGTGTCTGCGGCCGGTCTGCTCAAGCACCCGGTTGACGTCTGCCACTGCCCGGCGGTAGCGGGAAGGATTTTGATACAGTTCACGGGTGCGCAAGGCTGACAGATTGTCGGAGAGATTCCTGCCCGCACGGAGGCTCCAGGTATCCGTACCGAGGTTCGGGGCGGCGAGCAGAAACAACTGGCCTTCGAGGTTGGCGTCCAGCAGGGTGCAGTTCAACCCTTGCCCCCTGAGGGTTCCGGCCAGGCGGGCAATTCCGGCGGGAGGTTCGCAACCCTTGGCGGCTGGAGGATGGATGAGAAGCATGGGGGGAAGATACCCGAAAGTCTGCGAGAATGCCACGGTCAATGCGGCAGGTCGGGAATCCTGCCGATTCTGTGGGCAAAAAAAGGCGCTCGTGAGAGCGCCCGCAGGGGTATGCTATCGGCTATGAGCAGCTTGCGCTTACAGGTGGCAGACCAGAACCGGGCACTCCGCATAGCCGATAACCCGCTCGGTGACGCTGCCCATGAGGAATCTGGTCAAGCCCTTTCGGCCATGGGAGCCCATGACGATAAGACTGGCGGAGATTTCCGCCGCAAGATCGGTGATGGCCTGATGGGGTTCGCCATCCCGCACAAACAGTTCCGTCTGCACCCCGAGATCCCCGGCCCATTTTTTGACCTTGTCCAGAACTTTGTCCGCACCCTGGTACAGATCCTTTACCACGTCCTGGCCGAGGGCGTAAAATTCGTCATTGCTGTAGACTACGGAAACAGCGTTGAGCTTTGCCCCCCGTTCCTGCGCTATTTCGAGAGCGCGGGCCAAGGCGTTGTCGCAACAGGTTGAGCCGTCCGTGGCCAGCAGGATGTTCTGCCAGGAAAGTTTGGCGGTTTCCGGAATCACCAGAATATCCTTGCGGGTATGTCCGATAACCCGGGCGGTGACGCTGCCCATGAGTTCGCGCTCCAGTTTCCCCTGGCCCTTGCGGCCCATGACAATGAGATCGCAGTTTTCCTCTTCCGCCACATGGACGATCTGCTCGTACGCCTCACCCTGTTCCAGGTTGGTCAGGATGTGGACATCCTCTTGGTCGGCGATCTGCGTGGCCTCGGCCAGCAATTTCTGGCCGGAGCCGGCAATGGTTTCCTTGATATTCGCGACCCCGAGTAGCTCCAAATCCCCGTGGTAAGGGGGGACAACGGCCAGAACCTTAATCCAGCTCTTGTCCTCCCTGGCAAGCTGACTTGCCAGGGAGAGAGCGTTTTTGGCCGACCGAGAACCGTCGTAGGCAACGAGGATCTTGCGGTACTTAGCCATGGTTTATTCCGGCCAAGGCTTTTTTGTTGTGGCGGTCAGCACTCATTCCCTTGACCATTGCCACGGTGATGATGATTCCGGCGGAGCCAAGCGCGGTTACCAGAGCCCAGAAGCTGACGCTCTCGAGCAGCGCATGGATGGGCGCGTTCATCGGGGTCATCAGGTCAAGATCGGCAAGGTATCCGGGAATCTTGGCGCCGCGGCTTACTGCGACGATAAGCATGGTGGTGGCCATGACCACTTTGATGATGTAGTCCTTAACATACGTGGTACCCAAGGCGCCGAGCTGCACGCCGATGAGGGAAGTGGCCAGGAGCAGCAGGGAGAGGCGGATGTCGATCAGGCCGGAAAGGCCCCACTGTACCGAACCCCATGCGCCCATGACAAAGGCGATGATCAACTCGGTGGCGCTGGCCACCACGGCGGAGGCGCCGATTACATAGATCATGCCGGGAACGCCGATGAAGCCGCCAACCGCGATGGTTGCTGCGAGCATGCCGGTGAACAGGCCGACCGGGATGGTGATCCAGGCGGAAATGGTTACCTTGGCGGTTTTGAAGTGCATCATGGGGGCGAGCTGAATTTTCTGCATGCGAACTGCCAGCTTGCTCACGGTTTCTTTGCCGTCGCCTTTGGCGAGTTTCCAGGCATCATAGAATACATAGCCGCCGACAAAAACGAGAACAATCATGAAAATCGTGGAAACATAAAGATTGGAGCCGGCATTGCCGAAGTGGTTCAGAATGTATTTCTGGATCTTGATGCCGATCTGGACGCCGATGACGGCGGTAACGGCCATGACCAGTCCGAGCTTGATGTCGGCCTGTCCGTATTTCCAACGCTTGTAGGCGCCGATCATGGCTTTGGGAAACTTGTGGCACATGTTGCTGGCAACCGCGACTGCGCCGGGAACGCCCAGAGACATCATGGCCGGGGTCATGACAAAGGCGCCGCCGGAGCCGATGAAGCCGGAAAGCAAGCCGCCGACCAGACCGATGACGAGCAGGGCAATGAGCTTGCTGCCGTTCATGTCCATGAACATGATGGAGATGTCCTTCATCACGTTGTCTCCGGCATTTTTATCAAGGCTGATCAAAACTTTTTTGTTCATGCGGATATCCTCGGGCTGCATATCGGCACCCAAGGCCAGGGTCATGAATTCCTTGGTGTCACCTTTCTGAAAAATAACGGTGCGGTCCGCAGCATTCACCTCGGTAATTACGCCTTTGAGAATGTCCGTTGGGGGGCCGCCGGCGGCAAGAGCCGACTGGGCGATCAGGGACAGGGGAACAAGGGCAAACATGAGTATGAGCAGTAACTTCTTCATTGTGGGTATATCTCCTTTATACAGGCTGGGCGGTTGTTTTATTTTTTTGCTTCAATGCCGATTGTGCTCAACAGATTGCTGGCAAAGGCTCCATGGGTGAAAGAGAAGAAGAATGCCGCGCCAACAGGGTATACCCAGTGCCAGCCACCCATGGTGAAGGTGTCGGTGACCAGTTTTTCATTGGTAAAGAGCATGTAGTACGCGGAAAGTGAAACAGCTCCGAAGATGATGGTTTTCAGGTATGGTTTGCTTGCTGCCGCCGGCTCCGGAGAGGTGCTGTATTGCTTTTTGGCTTTTTCTCCCAGGATCTGGCGGGCGCTGTCGAATTCGCCAGCCTCGGCAAAGGCGATAGCCGACATGTTTTTGTCAAAAGTGGTGATGGTCATTTTTTCTCCCTTCTCGTTCTGAATTTGTAGTTACAGTGTCAGGCTCTGGACGATCCTGCGTACATCACGACAGGGCAGTGCAGCGCCTGAAATTTTGCGATCATATTTTCTTTTGCCTTGCGGCATCTCGCGCCGTCAGGTTCCAGGGCATCGAAGACGACGCAGAGGATGTCCCGGCGGGGGGAGGCATGACGAAGCACCTCGTCGGCCAGACAGCCTGGGCCGCTGACCGGTTGGTAGATAACGCCCTTTTCTTGCAGGGCATTATTGAGCGAAACGAGCGGTTCTTTTGCCCGGTTCAGCCCGGAGCCTGTTTCGTATTCCGGCAGGTGCAGCATGTGGAAAATTTCCAGGTTGCCGCCGAGTCTCTGGCAGAGGTGCATTGCGTAGCTGATGGTTCTGGTCTCGATCTCCGGTTTGTCCGTCCCCAGAAGCACCCGCTTGTGCGCATTCTTGTTTGTGTTGAGGAACTGGCGTGCCGCCTCGAACTCGCCGGCCTCGGCAAAGGTCGCCGCGGTCATGGTTTCTTCAAGTTTCTTGAATAATGTCTTCAGGGCGTTCATTGGTCCGTTCCAGTGGAAAAGTCGTTGATTCAGTGGGCTGTCTGATTCGTCATGATGTGGTTGGCCGCGATTTTGGTGCCCTGGGGCGCCCGGTTGGATGGGGCATGTTTCCGGGCGACGATGCATTCTTGCGCGAGCATCGGTTCGTTGGCCTCGGCAAAGGTGATTGCCATCATCAGGCGGTCAAGTCGGTTCAGAATGGTTTTCATGGTGTTTCTCCTTGGTATATGTAGGGTATGTACAATTGACTGAATGCTTTGTTGTCTTGTCCAATGAGCAACAAGCGTGCCATGGGCTGGGAAGTTTTTTTGTGTAGTTATTACAGTATGTTACGGAAGTGGTGTTCGGCGGGCGAAGTGTTACGATTTCGCAACACTGTTTTTGTTTGAAAAATAATAATAAATAAAATCAGTATGTTGGGATAGTGTTACAATAAGAAAACAACTGTTGCCAAATGCAACCTCTGGACTTTGTTTTTTAGTGGGGGTATTGTGCTTTCGAACAAACAGTTGCGAGGAGAAACCGCACCTCGCGGGAAAGGATGGCAAGCTATGTTTCATCTCGGTATACGAAAGAAGATCACCTATGGATTCTACCTGCTGCTCATCCTTATGATGGGTTCCGCAGTTTTGACCTATGGCATCGTCAAGCGGGTGGAAGATCAGGTTGCCTTCGGCGAGGTTATCGAGGATTTTTTTAATACGACCCTTGAGGTCCGCAGGTTCGAGAAAAATTATTTCCTGTACCGGCAGGAAAAGGATTTTGAGGAAAATCAGCTCTATTGGGGAAAAATCAAAGATCTCTTCGAGCACAACGCGGCTGCCTTGCATCTGGTGGTTTCATCTGCAGAGATTCAGCAGTTGGCCAGAGAGATCGACACTTACAACGGGTATATGGGGCAACTCCATGCCCATTATCTTGATATTGCTTCGGGCGCGGACTACAAGGGCATGGGCCGTGCTCAGGAAAAATTGGAAGAGAAGGTCCGGCATGCCGGCAAGGAACTCACCGAATTTGGTGAAAAGGCCCGGTTTGCCGTAAAAAATAAAATTAAAACCCTTTTGAAAACCACCCAGAGAATCCTTCTTGTCTCCATGGTCTGCCTGTTTGTTTCCGCCCTGACCATTGCCGCTCTTTTGGGAAGGAAGGTGGTGAATTCGCTGAAGATTCTCGAGGGATACACCAAGAGAATTTCCCAGGGCGATTTTGTGGAGGTTGCAGTGGGGGAAGGTGAGCAGGAAATCCGATCCTTGCTCACGGCTTTCAACCGGATGACCAAGGAGCTGCAGATGCGCCAGCATCAGCTGGTGCAGTCTGAAAAGCTTGCGGCATTGGGAACGCTGCTGTCCGGGGTGGCCCATGAACTGAACAATCCTTTGTCCAATATTTCCAGCTCGGCACAGATTCTGGGTGAAGAGATTGAAGAAGATGATCTTGAGTTCAAGAAGAATCTCATCGGTCAGATAGAGACCCAGTCCGACAAGGCCCGTGATATTGTCCGGACCCTGCTGGAATTTTCCCGGATCAAGGAATTCAGGAAAGAGAAGGTTCTGCTTAAAAAGCTGGTGGATGAAACCATTCTGCTCCTCCGTGGACATGCGCCCAGCGAGGTGGCCATCGCCGTGGACATCCCGGAGGACCTTTTCGTCATCGTTGACAAGCAACGGATGCAGCAGGTCCTGCTCAATCTGGTCAAAAACGCGATTGACGCAGTGGGGGGCACCGGGCATATCTGGATTTCTGGCCTTGGCACGGGATGCGGCACCGGTCTTGATGAGGTGGAAATCACTATCGAGGACGACGGCCCTGGGATTGATGCGGAGTACGTTAATAGAATTTTCGACCCGTTTTTTACCACCAAAGATGTCGGCAAGGGGTCCGGCCTTGGATTGTTTATTGTCCATGACATAATCGAATGGCATGGCGGCTCCATCAGCGTGGAAAGCAGGCCGGGCCTTGGCACCACCTTCATTATCTGGCTCCCGGCAGCGCAACAGGAATATGGTTATGAATGACGAACCCGCTAAAATATTGGTTGTTGACGATGAAGAGATAGCCCTGAACAACCTCAAGCATGTGCTGAAAAAAGAAGGGTACGAGGTCACCGCTTCTCAAAGCGGCCCCCGGGCGCTCCATCTGCTTGAAGAAAATTTGTTCGATCTTGTTTTGACCGACCTGAAGATGGAAAAGGTCGGCGGCATGCAGATACTGAAACGCACCAGGGAGCTGTATCCCGATACCGAGGTGATCATGATCACCGGGTACGCCACGGTGGATTCCGCCATAGATGCAATGAAGGGTGGGGCCTACCATTATATTGCCAAGCCATACAAGCTGGATGAGGTCAGGCAGGTTGTGCGGGAAGCCCTGGAAAAAACAAGGCTCAAGCGGGAAAACAACAGGCTGCGGGAGCACCTTAAAGCCTTTCAGGGCGAGGCCAGGATCATTACCGATAACCCGGGCATGAAAAAATTGCTGGCAACCGCCGGGCAGGTTGCCACTTCGGACAGCAATGTCGTGATCTGCGGGGAGTCCGGCACCGGCAAGGAGTTGCTGGCCCGCTTTGTCCACAGTTGCAGCAACCGGAGGAACGGTCCTTTGCTGTCGGTGAATTGCGGCGCTTTTCAGGAAGACTTGCTGGCCAATGAACTCTTTGGCCATGAGAAAGGTGCCTTTACCGGGGCGGTGGAAATGAAAAAGGGGCTGGTGGAGATGGCCGACGGCGGCACCCTTTTTCTTGATGAAATCACCGAGATGTCTCCTGCCATGCAGGTAAAGCTTCTCCGGGTCATCCAGGAGAAAGAGGTGATGCATCTCGGCGGGGTCGCGCCGATCAAGGTCAATGTTCGTTTTTTGGCGGCCACCAACCGGAATCTTGCGGAAGAGGTGAAGCTGGGACATTTCCGGCAGGATCTGTTTTTCCGGATCAACGTGGTGGCCTTGCAGATTCCTCCCCTGGCTGAACGCAAGGACGACCTGCCTCTGCTGATTCAGCATTTTATCAGGAAATATGGGGTGTTGATGCACAAGGAAGTGCGCAATGTCGATCCGGAAGTGGTGGATATTCTGATGCGCTACGATTTTCCGGGCAACGTCCGTGAGTTGGAAAATATCATCGAGCGCGGAGTGGCCCTTGCCGGCGGCGACACCATTGAGGTAGGCCATCTGCCGGAAGACCTGCGTGGCGCCTGTTTTCAGACTTTTCGCCGGAAAAGCGGGGGGATTCCGAGCCTTGCCGACCAGGAACGGGCGTATATCGAATGGGTATTAAAGGAGCACGGGGACAACAAGAGTCTGGCCGCCCAGGCCCTGGGCATTGACCGGGTTTCTCTCTGGCGCAAGATTAAGAAATACGAGAATGAAGAGTGAGGGGCAGGGCGGCAACCTTTTCAGTGGGATGGTGCAGCCTCGGTGTCAGGCGTGGGCGGCAATAACAGGCCAAAACCGCTGCCCAGTCTGCGGACCAGATCGATGAAGCTGTGAGGCAGCGGCAGATCGCGGTCAACCAGGAGGATGCCCAGTTCTTGTGCCTGCCGGAGGATGGCGGTGCTGTCCAACCCTTCCTGATGGTCGCACAGCGACTGCACCCGGAGGGCATCGGTCAGGGGGATGCGTATCTCCTCGAGCATGCCTTCGAGGTTGGTCTGCTCCCGGGCAATGAGGTCCGCATGTTTCCGGGCAAAAACCATAAAGGATTCTTCCTGGGAAGGGGTGCCGAAGATCGCATTGACCAGCGCTCCGGCAACTTTGCCGATGACGGGTGGTTCCATCTCGGGATATTTTTTTGCCAGAGCATCTTTTATTTTTTTAAACGAAATCATCTTCACGATCTCCACGCCTTCGCGCAGAATCGGAATCAGTTTGCTTTCAAGGGCCATGAAGACAATCCTTCCTGAACCTGCACGAACGTACAGGTCGGTTGTTTTTGGGCGGGAGCGCGGACAGGAAACGGATCAGGTGAAAAGATCCGGCTCGCCGGTGACCTTGCGGATGAGTTCGCGGTAGTCCTGAGCGCCGTTGGACCCGGGGGCAAACTCAAAAATGGTCTGGCCGTATGCCGGAGCCTCGGAGAGCCGAACGTTGTAACGGATCGGGGCGCAGACCTTGTCCCCGTATATCTTTTCAATCTCCTCCAGGAACTCGCTCCCTCTTTTCACCCGCATATCGCGGAAGGTGGGCAGGATGTATCGAAGCTGCACTTCCTTGCGGAATTTCTGGATCGAGGCGATACTCTTCAGGAATTCGCCAAACCCCTGTATGGACATGACTTCCAGGGAAACAGGGGTCATCAGTTCGTTCACATAAAAAAGGACGTTGACGGTGAGCGGGTCCCATCCCGGCGAGGTATCCACCACCACATAGTCATAGTCTTTTTCAAGGGGTGTCAGGGCCTGGGCAATGGTAAGCTCGCCGCCGTAATCCTTGCGGTCGATGAGACGTTTGAGTCCTGCCAGGGATTTGCCGCCGGCCAGGATCCACAGGTTTTTGCGGGCCTGGACAACTGCTTCCTGGGGAGACAGTTCGCCGGTCACCAGTTCTGTGAGGCCGCCCTTGGGCTTTACTCCCAGCATGAAGCTCGATTGCCCCTGGGTGTCGGTATCGACCAGAAGCACCTTTTTGCCGGCCAGGGCAAGACCGGCCGCGAGGTTCACCGAGGTTGTGGTTTTGCCGACCCCGCCCTTGCTCAAAGAAACGCCGATCCTTCTGGTTTCGCCAGGAGATGGAATCCCGGGAGAAGGGTCCGCATCGGGGGAGGGCTCGAGTGAAACCGGCTGCGGCGTGGGAGTCGGGGCAGGGGCGGGAGGGGGAGGTTCCGCCTTTGGAATTTCGAGAGGAAATTGTTGTCCGCAGCCTTGGCAGCGAGCCATCCTGACATTGGGCGGAATTCTTTTTTCATCGATATTGTGGTCTTTTTTGCAATGAGGGCAAGTGATTATCATTGTGAAGTCTCCGGGCCTGGTGCGGCCAACTTCTTGTTATTTCCGGCGGATGTCTTTTAATATCTCTTTGATTAGATGGCTTTTCTCGCCCTTTTCCTCAAATTCCTTGAGGATCATCCTGAGAGCCTGGTTTACAATCCGCGACTTTGAAATTCTGGATTTTACGCGCGGCTGCACAAGCTCGTTTATTTTCTCCCGCGCGTCATCAAGGTCGGCGAAAATCTCTTCGGAAAGATAGTGGGTGGACTTTTTCTTGCTGTCGCCGGCAGGGGCTTTTTTGGGGTCCTGGCTTGGAGAGTCTTCGGCGGGATGCTTGGCGCTTGACGATTCTCCGGTGCGATGAATCAACCTGGCAAGGGACGCAGCCTCATGCGTCGTGTCTTCCGATGACCCTTTCAGAAGGTCGTCCATGATATCTTTTTTGTTTTTTGCCGCCATTCTTCTCTTCTGGGTCCACGATGAGGTTGCGGTTCAATCCCGGCCAAGATCGGCAGCGCCGCTTGCTTTGCCAAAGAGTCTGGCGTGGTGGGCTGTCAGGAAATGCTGCAGGGTCTGCTCTTCATCTCGGCCGAGGCTGATGAACTCGATTCCGCAGTGATATTCGCCCGAGGTTTCGATCGCTGAGATGTGGGAGATTTTACCCCGGAGGGTGATGGTGTTGTTGCCGATATGCAGTGCGATGCTGCAGGGGGAGCCTGCCTGGAAAGCGCCGGGGGAGGAGAGGATGAGGCCAAGTCCGCGGCTGCCGATATCGCATACGCGGTGGGTGAGGCCATCGATTTCGGCGCAGACCCGGTCATCGTCGGCAATGGGTTCGCGATAGGTCTTGCGGATGATTTTTTCAAGATCAGCGTCTGCAGCGTTTACCCCGGCCGGAGCGACAGGCAGGTCCTTAAGTTCCCAGTGCGCTGTTTCTTCGGGACCGCTTTCTTTTTTTTGCATTACCGGCTCCTTGTGTTCATGTGCTGGCGGGAGGGAAAAAGCCTGAAAAAAAGCCTGCTCCCCAAGGCGTGCAAATATACCGGAGATGTTTGATTATTTATTGGCATATCCCATATTGTCAAGGAAAAACAACCAGTTGTTGCACCTCGGCAGGGCATGGTCGGGTGGCAGTTGCGCTGGAGAGCTTCACATCCATGGTGTGTCGGCAGGGCGGGGCAAAGTGTTCAGCCCAATGCGGGAAACTTTACTTTCAGGGTTTCCTTGTCCGCTGTGCGTTCGATTTTTACCTGAACTTCGAGCTGATCATTTTTAAGGCCAAGGATCAGTGGCAGACCGCCCTTGTCTTCATCCAGATGAATGATGGCGCGCATGATGGCGATGATCTTCTCGAAGACAATTCGTGTCGGCGGGCGCAGGGCGGTTTTTTCATCATCGTGCTTGATGGTGACGGTAATTTTGTCTTTTTTCCGCTTGATGGAAAGCTGGTGCGCCTTTTCAGTCAGTGCGAAAAGCAGGGCGAGGGCCAGGTAGCGGAAAGCGTCCTCCTGGATATCTGCGGAGGGTGCATCCGCTACTTTCTGAATAGTGGGGGCATAGTCTGTGCCAAGGTAACAGTCGCACATCTCTATAAGTTTCAGGTGCAGATTCGGATCATGTATTTCCATGGCGTCTCCAGTCATGGTTCGGTTGCTAGATGCATCTCGTCGGCCTGTGTTTATGCGCTCATATTGCTATGAACGGCTTTGTCGTGTCAAGGGAAAGGATGCTGAAAGCAATGGCTTTTCCGGAAAAGCGGCTTTGGAACTCCTGAAAGAACTTTGACAGTGTGGCCCCAGCCTGCTATATTTTCCCCTCGCTGGAGACAGCGATGAGCATAAGGCGAGCGCGTTGTATTATAGCCATTGACATGTGTCCTTTTGCTTTTTTGCAGGACCATCAACCATTGAGAGGCAAGGAGATCCGGAGCATGAAAACCGAACAGTCGCAATCCCTGTTTGCAAAAGCGCAGCAGCTTATCCCCGGTGGAGTGAACAGCCCGGTGCGGGCCTGTAAGTCCGTGGGCTGCGATCCTCTCTTTGTCAAAAGAGCCGCCGGTTCGAAAATCTATGATGTGGACGGCAACGAGTTTCTCGATTTTGTCTGTTCCTGGGGACCGATGATCCTTGGCCATAGCCATCCGTCTGTGGTCGAGGCCATTGAGAAAACCCTGCGGGACGGCACCAGTTTTGGCGCTCCCTGTGCCCTGGAAGTCGAACTGGCCGAGCTGGTGATCAAGGCATTGCCTTCTGTGGAAAAGGTGCGTTTCGTCAGTTCGGGAACCGAGGCGACCATGAGCGCCATCCGTGTGGCAAGGGGGTATACCGGTCGCAAGGTGGTGGTGAAGTTCGACGGCTGTTATCATGGTCATGCCGACAGTTTTCTGGTCAAGGCAGGTTCCGGGGTGATCACTCTCGGCATCCCCGGCAGTCCCGGGGTGCCTGAGGATATTGTTAAGAATACCTTGTCCATTCCTTATAATAACCCGGAGATTCTGGAAAAGACCCTGCGCGATAAGAAGCTGGATATTGCCTGCGTGATCGTCGAGCCTGTCGCCGGCAACATGGGGGTTGTTGCTCCCCAGCCGGGATTTCTCCAAAAGCTGCGCTCCCTGACCGCCGAGTTGGGCATAATTCTGATCTTTGATGAGGTGATCACCGGGTTGCGCCTGGCCCAGGGAGGCGCGCAGGAATATTTTGGCGTCATGCCGGACCTCACCTGTCTGGGAAAGATCATCGGCGGCGGTTTGCCGGTTGGGGCTTATGGCGGGAAAAGGGAGCTCATGGATACGGTTTCTCCGGTTGGCCCGGTGTATCAGGCCGGAACCCTGTCCGGCAATCCCCTGGCCATGGCGGCTGGGATCGCCACCATGCAGCAACTGGCCCAGCCCGGATTTTATGCCGCGCTGGAAGAGAAGGCGGCCCGCTTTGCCCGCGGCCTGGTCATGCTGGCTGAAAAATACCTGCCCGGCCAGACCACCCTGAATCGGGTGGGTTCCATGATGACTCCGTTTTTCACCGCCGGCCCTGTGGTTGATTTTGACTCGGCCATGCGGGCGGATACAGAAAGATATGGACGGCATTTCAGGGAGATGCTGGCGCAGGGGGTGTGGCTGGCTCCTTCTCAGTTTGAGGCGGCTTTCATCTCCTCCGCCCAGAGCGAAGCCGATTTGGATATGGCGCTGGAGAAAACTGAATGCTCATTCAAAAAGTTGGCCAAATGAGAAAAAAGCCGTTGACTTTGAGGGGATGCAATGCTAGTAATCCTATCGGTCGTAAATCGATGGATTCTTTATCCGGGCAGTACGGCATGGCTTGAAGATGTCCAATAATCGCAAGGAGATAATGCGGTTGCTGGCTCATTTCAGCACTGTCGGCATGACCGTGGCCTTCTCGATTTTTATCGGGGTCGGCATCGGATACTATCTCGACCATAAGGTGTTTGACGGCAGAACGTCCCCTTGGCTGACCCTGATTTTTCTCGGGTTTGGGGTGGCGGCGGCTTTCAAAAACTTGTATGACATGGCCAACAGAAAGGATCTCTGATGGCATCCAGTGATTTGAAAGCATCACCGGGTGAAGTGTCGCTCAGTAAGGTCATGGTGTATAACTGGCTTTTGCTGGGAGTATTGACCGGCGTGAGCTGGGTGGGATATTCAGGTTTTCATGCCCTCTCCGTTTTTATCGGCGGAGCGATTGCCAACCTGAGCTTTCTGTTTTTGAAAAGGGATCTGCTCAGATTGCTGGCAGGGCCGCTTGACGCGGTCAAACCGTTGTTTTTCATGCGATATTATCTGCGTCTGTCCGTGGTCGTGGGTGTTCTCTTCCTTCTGGTCAGGTACCAGTTGGTTCATACCCTCGCACTGCTGGTTGGCCTGTCCACCGTGCTCCTGGGCATCGGACTTGCCGTTATGGCCGCAGCAAGAAGTATTTATTCGATAAAGTAGTACTTAGGTTAAGGAGGCTCGTACGGTCCATGGAACATCCAATACTGTTTATCTCGGTGATTCTGCAAAGTCTGGGCATGCCCGTTCCCCACGGTCCTGTCGGGGACACGCTGCTGGCCAAGCTGGTCTCCCCGCACATGACTTACACCTGGCTGGTTATGCTCTTTCTGATCATTGTTCCTAAGCTGACTCTGGGCACGATGTCCCTGGTTCCGGGTAAGGGCCAGAATTTCTGGGAAGTTATCATCGGCGGACTTGAGGGATTCATGGCGGACAATATGGGCAAGGAAGGGGCAAGAATGATGTTCCCCATGCTGGCCACTTTTGCCCTCTATATCCTGGTGGCAAACATGATCGGCCTGATGCCGGGATTCATGTCTCCGACCTCCAATCTCAATATTACCCTGGCCTGTACCCTGATTGTTTTCTTCACCACCCATATTCTGGGCGTGAAGTTCCATGGCATCGGCTATATCAAGCATTTTCTCGGACCCATTCCCTGGCTGATTCCCCTCATGCTCCCCATTGAGCTCATCAGTCACTTCGCTCGTATTCTTTCTCTCTCCATTCGTCTTTTCGGCAACATCATGGCCAAGGAAACCCTGCTGGGCATCCTGTTCATGCTGGCCGGCGCGTATTTTGCTCCGCTGCCTATTTTGTGTCTCGGCGTGTTTGTCTCCATAGTGCAGGCGCTGGTTTTTCTGCTGCTCTCGATTCTGTATTTTTCCGCCGCCATGGAGCACGCCCATTAATTAAGTGTATTCGGTTCCTTGTGAACTAATGAAGAAGGCCAATTATAAAAAAATTTTTGGAGGAAGTACGATGAAGAAAGCAGGAATTATGTCAGTATTGATGGTTTTGGCTCTGTCCACCGTTGCCATGGCTGCTGAGCATGGCGCAGAGATGGCTGCCACCGCCGCTCCCGCAGTGAACCTTGCTCTGGTCTGCCTCGCTGCCGCTCTGTCCGTTGGCGTTGCAGCTCTTGGTTGCGGCATCGGCATGGGCGCAGGTATCGGCGGCGCTTGCTCCGGTATCGCTCGTAACCCCGAGGCTTCCGGCAAGATCACCGTAACCATGATCATCGGTCTGGCTCTGATCGAGTCTCTGACCATTTACGGTCTGGTTATCTCTCTGATCCTGCTGTTCGCGAATCCGCTGCTGAAGTAATTTTTTCGCGATATTTTAGGTGTGTAAGGCCGCAGGGAATTCCCTGCGGCCTTTTCTGCTTTATGGGGTTCTCCGATCATGAGCGACGTCGTTGTCCATCCCACTCGCGGCAGGAACGAACCGCAGCTTCCGTCCTGTGGAATTCTGCTGGTAAATCCGAGTGAAACGCGTCAGGCGTTGCAGCTTTATGGTCAGGATGGCTGGACCCGGCATTTTCTTTTTCACAGCAATCTCCATTCTGCTCAGAATCCTCCCATGTTCTGGGCAGGCCCGGCTGTTGGCGCGCCCATGGCGGTTATTTGCCTGGAAAAGCTCATCGCGCTCGGAGCCCGGAGGATTATCCTCTGCGGCTGGTGCGGTTCGCTTCAGCAGGACCTTGGTGTCGGCGATCTGGTACTGCCGACCGCTGCTGTCAGCGAGGAGGGGACATCCCGGCATTATCCTGTATCCGGAGTGATTGAATCTTCTTTTCGGTTGCGTCATGCCCTGAAGGATTTTTTTTCCGGCATTGGCAAAGAGCTCAGGGAGGGGATGGTCTGGACCACCGACGCACCGTACCGCGAGACAAGGGAAAAGGTAGTCCGCTATGGCCGGGAGGGTATTCTCGGTGTTGACATGGAGTACTCCGCGCTCCTGCAGGTTGCTGCGTTTCGTCAAGTAGAGCTGGCCGCCGTCATGATGGTGTCGGACCTGTTGTGGCGTGACCCCTGGCAGCCTGGTTTTCAGGGCAAGGAATTTCGCAGGCTTTCACAGGGGCTGGTCACCGATCTTTTTCGATGTCTGGGCGGTCTCTCACCCGAATAAATGTATTGAGGCGATGATGCGTACCGTTTTTACTGTCAGTCTTGGTTGTCCTAAAAATTTGGTGGATACGGAGCTCATGCTCGGCCTGCTGGCCGAGGCGGGTTACGCGCCTTGTGATGCGGCTGAAGAGGCGGATCTGCTGCTGGTCAATACCTGCGGTTTTATCCAATCCGCCGTGGAGGAAGGGATCGAGGAGATCCTGGGCCTGGCGGAGGTCAAGGAGCACTACCCGGACAAAAAGCTGGTGGTGGTCGGCTGCATGGTGCAGCGCTACGGCGCGGATCTGGCCAGTGAGCTTCCCGAAGTCGATCTCTTCATCGGCACCGAGGGTACCCAGGATATTGTGAGCAGACTCAAGGGGCTTGCTCTGGCGGAAAAACCCCGGGTGCATCTTGCGCCGCCCACTTTTCTTCTGGACTCTTCCATGCCGCGTCGGCTTTCATCTCCGGCCCACCGGGCCTACATGAAAGTCACCGAGGGTTGCTCCAACCGCTGTGCCTATTGCCTGATTCCCTCTCTGCGCGGCGATCTTCGCAGCCGACAGCTTGACGATCTGGTCAACGAAGCGACGATGCTCGCGGAAAGCGGGGTGCGGGAGTTGACCTTTGTGGCCCAGGATCTTACCGCCTACGGTCTTGATCTCGGCCCTGGGGCTCCGCGGCTGGTGGAACTGCTGGACGCACTTTTACAGGCATCGAGCATACCCTGGTTCCGTCTGCTGTATCTCTATCCCACTCGGGTCAGCGACCTTCTCCTCGAATTCATGGCTGCCAACCCCCGCATTGTCCCGTATCTGGACATTCCCCTCCAGCATGTATCGGATCGGGTCTTGAAGGGGATGAATCGGCCCTATGGCCGGAAACAGATCGAGGCGCTTCTTGCCAGGATTCGTTCCATTTTGCCCCAAGCTGCTGTCCGGACCACGTTCATGGTTGGTTTTCCCGGGGAAACCGAGGAGGATGTGCAAGAACTCGCCGATTTCATGCAGGAGCAGAAACTGGCGCATGTCGGGATTTTCGGATACTCAAACGAAGAGGGATGCGCGGCCTACACCTTGTCCGGGCAATGCTCCGAAGAGGAAAAGAGCGAGCGTCGTCAGCGTCTCATGGAGCTGCAGAGCAGGATTTCGTTTGTCGGCAATGAGGCAATGGTCGGCAGGGTGGAAAAGGTGCTGGTCGAGGGATGGAGCAGGGAAACCGATTTGCTGCTGGAAGGGCGGACCCGTTTTCAGGCCCCTGAGATAGATGGCTGTGTGTACATTAATGCCGGCGTCGCCAGTCCGGGTGATATTGTGGATGTCAGGATCACCGAGGCTCACCCCTATGATCTGGTCGGCGAAATTGTAGACCCTGCGGCAGGGACGGACGCTGACTAGTCAGCCGATTCGTTGACCCGTTCCTTGAGTTCCTTTCCCACCTTGAAGAAGGGGAGTTTCTTGGGTTTGACCTTGATTTTCTCTCCGGTCTTCGGGTTGCGGCCGTAGTACGAATCGTATTCTTTGACCACAAAACTGCCAAAGCCGCGAATTTCAATGCTCTCGCCATTTGCCAGGGCATCGCCCATGGCGTCGAGGATGGTGGTCACTGCCGAACTCGCATCCCTTAGGGGAACCTGCATCTCTTCGGCAAGCGCTTCGATCAACTCCGATTTATTCATCGCCCTTCTCCGATGTGCTACCGTTAAAAAAAAGAATATTAAATACAAGGAGATAAAATATCTTAAACAGCTAAGTACCCAATTGTAAAGAGGATTTTTTAAGAAAAAATAAGGGCGAGATCTGCGGGGGTGAGCCGTCGGTATTTGCCGGTCGGCAAACCGCCGAGCCGTAATCCTCCGTAAGCGATGCGTTTAAGCTCGAGAACCCTGTGGCCAACGGCTTGGAACATCATGCGAACCTGCCGTTTTCTTCCCTCGTGGATGGTAATTTCCAGGGTGGTTGTCGTTGGTTCCCTGGCAATAATGGAAACTTTTGCCGGCCAGGTTTTTTTTCCCTCAAGCTCAAGACCTTCCTCGAGCAGGCGGATTTTTTCCGGTGCAGGCAAGCCGCGCACCGTGGCCCGGTATGTTCGTTTGATTTCAAAACGGGGGTGGAGTATACGTTCGGCAAAGTCGCCGTCATTGGTCAATATCAACGCGCCCTCGGTGTCAAAATCAAGGCGGCCCACGGGAAAGACCCTGCTGGTGATGCCGGTGAGCAGGGATGTGACGATTGGTCTCCCCTGGGGATCGTGGAGGGTCGTGACATAGCCCCGCGGCTTATTGAGCAGGAGATATATTTTTTCTTCCTCCTGGCGCAGGGGGCGCCCTTCAAAAGCGACAACCTGTTTTTCCGGATCGACCCGGCATCCCATTTCCGTGACAACCGTCCCGTCCACCGTGACTTTTCCTTGACGGATGAGCTCTTCGGCATTGCGCCGGGACGCTATGCCGGCCTTGGCCAGGATTTTTTGTAACCGTTCTTCGGGCATGGAAATGCGCTTTAGGATCAGGCCCGGAAGGGCGCGGTAGCAGGACAGCTGGAAAATTTGCGTTCAAGAGGGGAATATTTTTTGGAGGGCTGCAGCGGTTTAGGCATGGTAGTCGCCGCGTCTCAGCTTGGTGGCTTCGACGTATGAGGCGGTGGCCACACGCTCAAGCAAGGCGGAGAGCGGGTTGTTTTCCGGGAGCTGATTTTTCAGGCTGACCAGGGCTGCGGTCTCATCTTCAAGCGCTGCGGCAAATGGTTCAAGGTCCCGGGCGGAAAAAGAGGAGTTGCCCAGGGCGGCGCTGAAATTTTCCAGGGTGTTGATGGTGTCTTCTGCAAGGGCAAGGCCGTCGAGCCTGAGCGCGGCAGGAATCTGCGCAGTGGCGGAAACGGCTGGTATGTCAGAGGTGGAAGAGCTTTTGGCTGCGGCCAGTTCCTGCTTGAGGATATCCTGAAAAGAAAGGCCCGGAGCTGCGGTGGAATTCTTGCCGACGGTTGAAACATCCTGCTGACCGGGAATAATCGGTGTGATCTTCATAGCGGGTACCCCATGATTGATAACTATCCTCCATATACCATAGCTATTCGGCAGGAGAGTCGTCAATCTTTAACGGAAAGACGTCTAAAAATTTCTCTTTTCAGCGCAGACGGGACGGCAGGATATCGTTTATTTTTTCGTCCACCAGTCGTTTGGTTTTTTCGTCCACCTCAAGAACTTCTGGGTACCAAGGTTTCATGCGGCAGTCAAAGATGATGGGCGGTGTCAGTCCGGGATGAAAGCGGCGGAGTTCAGTTGCTGCCGCATGGATATCCGCCGCAGGTTCGAAGCGGGTGAAAACGGTCCAGAGAAACTCCTGCAAGTTTTCCGTGGCTGCCTGCGCATCGTCAACCAGCACCACCACCTGCCAATCGGCAAGGGCGGGGCAGTGGGCCAGGCGGGCGGGAAGATCCTGCTGCCGGGAAAAAGCTTCTCCCTGTACAACCAGGGTGCCGGGAAGATAGACCCGGGCCTTGTCGCAGCCTTGAGGCAGTTCACCGTGGAAGGATTCCGGCAAAATGCGGCGGGGGTCCTTGCCAAGTCCCATCATCATGGCCTTGGAACCATTGTTCACCGAGGGGCCGGTGTAATCCAGGGTATCCTGGGAGACATTGGCAAAAACGAAAAGATCGGTCTGCCAGTTGATCCGCTCCAGCACATGAACCCATAGCTTTTTAAAATCCGTCACTTCGATCTCGCCATCGGTCAGGATCAGGAACTTGGTAAGCGACAACTGGCCCTCGCCCAGTATGCGCAACCCCGAGGCAAAAGCCTCGCGGGGGTAACGGTTGGTGACCTTGGCCGCGGCGAGGCAATGGAAGCCGGTCTCGCCGAAGGTTTTGAGCTGGCGCACCCCGTTCATCACCAGTGGGAAAAGCGGGGAGAGCAGGTCCTGGAGATAGTCGCCGATGTAAAAATCCTCCTGTCGGGGACGGCCTACAACAGTGGCGGGATAGATGGCGTCCCGGCGATGGTACAGCCGCTCCACCTGGAAAACCGGGTAGTCGTGAGTGAGGGAATTGTAGCCGTAATGGTCTCCGAAAGGACCTTCGGGGCGGCGCATGTGAGGCGGGACAAATCCCTTGGCCGCGAATTCGGCGTGGGCAACCAGGGGATGGCCGCCGGCCGGATCGCGGGTAACGGGTAGTTTTTCTCCGAGGAGCAGGGAGGCCAGCATCAACTCCGGGATGTTTTCCGGCAAAGGGGCAATGGCTGCAAGCATCAGGGCAGGCGGCCCGCCGATGTACAGGGTCATGGGCAGAGATTCGTTGCGACGTTCCGCCGCATGGTAATGGTAGCCGCCTCCCTTGTGGATCTGCCAGTGGATGCCGGTGGTGCAGTCGTCGTATCGCTGAATGCGATACATGCCCAGATTGTGGCCGCGGCCGTCCGGGTGTTCGGTATAGACCAGGGGCAGGGTGACAAACGGGCCGCCGTCCGTGGCCCAGGAGGTGAGCAGGGGGAGTTCGCTCAAGCGGGCAGGAGTCTGGCAGACTTCCAATATGGGGGCCTTGCCCGCCGGGACTTTTTTCAAGCCAACTTTGGTGGCCTGCCCCAGCAGGGAGCGCATCTCCCAGATTTTGCCCAGGCTGGGAGGCATGAGAGTTTCCGCCGTTCGGACCAGATCGGCCACGAATTGCTGGGGGCGTTTGCCAAAGGCCAGCTCAAGCCTGCGGGCAGTGCCGAAAAGATTGGTGACAACCGGAAAGCTGCTGCCTTTGATATTGGTGAAGAGAAGGGCGGGGCCGCCTTGGGCGATGACGCGGCGATGGATCTCGGCAATCTCCAGATGCGGGTCGACAGGGGTGGAAATCTCAAGCAGGGAATTATCCCGCTGCAATATTTCGAGAAAGGCCCGGAGATCTCTGATAATATTCTGGCTCACCTTTGCGCTCTCCTTGATGATATGCTATTTTGTGAGTATAAATGGCGGGTTAATTCTTGCCGGGTGCGTAATCAGCCCAGTGTGCCGTTGCCTGGGAGTTCAGAAAGTTCCGGCACATCACGACGCTGCGGAGGTTGATTTTTTGCGCCGTCAGTCCTTGAGGAACAGGCGGTGGTATTCTTTTTCGCTACAATGCTTATGCATCAGGCGGGAGAGAAAATCAAGGAGCGAGGTGATTTCGTCGTCTTCCAGCCGGGGAGTGAGCATTCGTAAAAAATCCGGTTCGGCGAACCGTTGCAGGAACGCGGCAAGGGAACGCTCGTCGGTTTCCCGGTTGAGACCAAAGCAGATGTTTGCTGCTTTCAGGGGATTGGGGGGTGTTTCTGGGGTGTGCATGGCGGCTTCCGGTAATTTCTGGTTAACAAACTATATCGCTTCTATAAGCAAATGAGGGAAAAATGTCAGGTCAGTGGGTAACCCTGGAAAACGGGACGCAATCCACCGAGTCTCCGGCGCTTATTCGGATGGCCCTTGACCGGCTGCGGGACAAAAGAGAGCTCGTTTCCCTGGTGCACAAAGGGTATCAGTCTCCCAAGACGGTCATCGTCAACTACGACGACCGGATGCTTGAGATTGACAAGCCCATCGACTGGCCCGGGACCCGGGACATTATCCATATTCTTTTCAAAGACGAGACAATGGTCTGGAACAAGGTGCGGGTTCAGGTGGCGCGGACCACCGAGAGCAGCATTTTTACCGAGTTTCCCACGACTCTGTACCGCCTTCAGCGCCGGTCCAATTACCGGGTTGGCGTTCCCAACGGCAGCACGGTCATGTTCATGCATAAAAATGAAATGCGCCAGGGGTTCCAGGTCATTGATGTCAGCGCCAACGGCATTTTCGTGTGCACCGACAGGTTTTCCCCGCTTGAGCCGGGGGATATTCTCCTTGATCTGGCCGTATTTTTCCCGGGAGGCGGCACCGGGCTGAGCGCAGGCATTTATATGAACATCAGTAAGGCAAAAGTAATGCGGGCAACCCGGGGAGACAATAAAAAATATTGCTACGGCATCCTTTTTGACCTCACCAAGGGCGAAGAAGAGACGCTTCTTCAGTATGTACGGCTGCGGGAGCGGGAGCTGTTGCGCAAGGGGATGTTTTGATTTTTTCATGCGCTAGACGATGCGCCATAAAACCTTGCGGGATCGAGGCCCGTCGAATTCACAGAAAAATATTTTTTGCCAGGTGCCGAGCTGAAGTCTTCCGTTTTCAATAAAAACCGTTACCGAACTGCCGACAAGCGAGGCCATGACATGGGCTGGGGAATTGCCTTCCAGGTGCTGGTAAGGATGATTCATCGGCACGATTTTTTGCAGGGCGGCAAGAATATCTGTCTGCACGGCAGGGTCCGCTCCTTCGTTGATGGTCAGTCCGGCGGTGGTATGCGGGTTGTATACATGGCAAATGCCATCAGCGATGTTGCTTGCGCTCACAGCCTTTTGGACCTGGGCGGTGATGTCGGAAAGCTGCATGGTTTTCGAGGTTGAAACGGCAAAGGTTCCTGTCGGCATGGAAGATCTCCTGGTCCGAAATGCTTGAAAAGGCAGAGGGCTGTTCCGCGACGGCTCATAAGTTCTGCAGGAAAATTGTATGGTTATGACTATAATAGATTGCGGAACGTGTCAAATTGATTATAGAGCGGATTGGAGAAAACAAGGAAGGAGCTCTGGTGGAGAAAGTATTTAAAAATCTGCAGTGGCTCGGCCATGATGCTTTTTTGCTGCGGGGCGCAGGCAAGAGTATCTATTTCGATCCTTTTCAGCTTGGTCAGGGGCTGCCGCCTGCCGATATCATCTGCATTTCCCATGCGCATTATGATCATTGCTCTCCCGAAGATGTGCGCATGATCCAGCAGCCCTCCACGCGCATTGTTACCGAAACACAGGCCGCGGCAAAGCTTACGGGGGAGATCATGATTCTTGCTCCGGGTGAACGGTGCGAGGTGGATGGCGTCACCATCGAAACGGTTCCCGCCTACAATACCAACAAGCAATTTCACCCCCAAACCAATGGCTGGCTGGGGTTTATTCTCACTGTTGACGGGGTGCGGGTGTATCATGCCGGTGATACCGATTATATTCCGGAGATGAAAAATATTCAGGCGGATATCGCCTTGCTGCCTGTTTCCGGCACGTATGTGATGACCGCCGAGGAAGCGGCGCAAGCGGCTCTCGCCATTGGGCCCAAGATCGCGGTGCCCATGCATTATGACGCTGTTGTCGGGGCGCTCGATGATGCAAAACGCTTTGCCGCAGCGCTTGCCGGACGGGTTCGGGTCGAAATCCTTGAACGATGACACTTTGCAATATTTTCCGGTTTGTCTCAAGATCGCCGGGCGGCAATGTCTGGTCATCGGCGGCGGGCGGGTTGGCGAGCGCAAGGTGAAAGGGTTGCTTGACCATGGAGCCAAGGTCAGAGTGATCAGCCCCGAGCTGAGCGAGTCGCTTTCCGCTCTGCAGCAGACAGGGACGATTGACTGGCTGCCCCGCCTGTATCAGGAGGGCGATCTGGCCGGGGCGTTTCTGGTCATTGCCGCCACCGATGATCCTGCCGTGCAGGAGCGGGTTCATGCCGAGGCCGAAGAGCGAAACATTCTGCTCAATGTCGCGGATGTGCCCAAGTGGTGTAATTTTATTCTTCCGGCCACGGCGCGGCGGGGAGATCTCTCTGTTTCCGTCTCCACCTCCGGAAAAAGCCCGGCTCTGGCAAGCACTCTGCGCCAGGCGCTGGAGGTTCAGTTTGGCCCGGAATATGGGGTTCTGTTGAACATTCTCGGATCCCTGCGGGAGACGGTTCTGGCCGGCGGCAGGCCGCATGAGGAAAACAAGGTGATTTTTGCCCGGCTTGCCGATCCCGAGATGGCGGTTTGGATCAAGGGAGGGCTCTGGCACAAGCTTGCCCGGCATATCCAGGAAGTACTGGGTCCTGATGTCTCCCTCGGTTGTCTGGAGACGGCCCAACAGGAATATCAGCAATATTCGGGAGCGACGCGATGACTCTGTTTTTTCAACTCACCCTGTATCTGTATCTCCTTGCCACCGCAGTATATGTGTTCCATTTTCTTTCTCAAAAGAAGCAGGTCCGGGCCGTTGCCCGGGCAATTCTTTTCGCAGGCGGCATACTGCATACCGTTTATTTTGTCGTCCGGTATGTCGCTGCGGGGCATACCCCGCTGACCAGCAACCATGAGGCGGTATCCTTTTTTGCCTGGTCGATGACCTGGGCTTTTTTGTCTTTCTGGTGGAAGTACCGGGTGAAAAATTTCGGTGTTTTTGTCACGCCGCTTATTTCCCTTCTGATGCTGATAGCCGCTTTTTCTTCCCAGGAGATGGCCCCGTTGCCCCCTGCCCTCAAGAGCCACTGGTTGCCGGTGCATGCCAGCATCGCCATCATGGCCAACGGGTTCATGGCGTTGGCTTTCTGCGGCGGGGTTATGTATCTTCTGCAGGAGCGGGAGATCAAAAAGAAAAAATTCGGGATATTTTACAGTCGGTTGCCTTCGCTGGAGGCTCTTGACAACCTGAACCAGCATTGTCTGGCCCTGGGTTTTCTGTTGCTGACCCTGGGGATCATCACCGGTTCCGTCTGGGCAAAGCAGGCCTGGGGAACATACTGGCAGTGGGATCCCAAGGAAACCTGGTCGCTCATCACCTGGCTCATTTACGCTGCCATTCTGCACCAGAGGCTGACCATGGGCTGGCGGCGCAGGCGGGCGGCCATCATGGCCATTGTCGGCTTTGGCGCGGTTCTTTTCACCCTGTGGGGGGTAACGTATTTGCTGGGAGGAGTGCACTCCTATGTTGGCTGAAAGTATTGTCATCATCGGCGTGAATCATAAGACCGCTCCGGTGGCGGTGCGGGAAAAGCTCGCCTTTTCCGGGGATTGCGCCGGTCCGCTGCTGACCCTGATGGATATTGACGGGTGCCGGGAATGTTGTTTTCTTTCCACCTGCAATCGGGTGGAGGTTATTTTTGTGGCAAGCGATCCGGCAGCGGCGGCAGTGGCGGTGCGGGGCTTCCTTTTTGCCAAAAGCGGCCTTGGTGATGCCGAGGCCCAGCAGTACAGCTATCTCTACCAGGGCAAGGACGCGGTAACGCATCTGTACAACGTGGCCGCCAGCCTCGATTCCATGGTGGTGGGCGAACCCCAGATCCTGGGGCAGTTGAAGCAGGCCTACCGTGATGCGGTGGAGCAGAAGACCACCGGGGTTATCTTGAACCGGTTGCTGCACAAATCGTTTTCCGTGGCAAAAAGGGTGCGGACCGAAACAAATATCGGCGGCAGCGCGGTTTCCATCAGTTATGCGGCCGTGCAGCTGGCAAAAAAAATCTTCGGGAGCCTTCGGGACAAGGTTGTTCTGCTGGTGGGGGCGGGGGAGATGGCCGAACTGGCGGCCGAGCATCTTGTCCGCCAGGGGATCGGGCGGGTGATTGTGGCCAATCGGACCGTGGAGCGGGCCGCCAAGCTGGCCCGCAAGTTTAATGGCACCGCAGTGGGGCTGGCCGAGTTGACCACCCAGTTGGCCGAGGCTGATATTCTGGTCAGCTCCACCGGGGCCACCGACCTGATTCTCCGGAAAGAAGAGGTGAAGCCGCTCATGCGGCAGCGAAAAAACAGACCGCTTTTTCTTATCGATATTGCGGTGCCCCGTGACCTTGATCCGGAAATAAATGATCTGGACAATGTCTACCTGTATGACATCGACGACCTGAAAAACGTGGTCGATGTGAACAAGGCGGAGCGGGAAAAAGAGGCATTGCGGGCAGAGGGAATTGTCGCCGAAGAGGTGGTCAAGTTCGGCCTGTGGCTGGAAGGCATGGAGCTGGCGCCGACCATAGCGGCCATAAGGCAAAAGGCCAACGCCATCCGCGAAGTTGAAGTTGCGAAAACCTTGGGCATGATGAAATCTCTCACGGAAAACGAACGGCGTTCGGTGGAGATGCTGGCCAACGCCATTGTCAACAAAGTGCTGCACGAGCCCATGGTTTTTCTTAAAAACAACACCCCCCATGACAATCCGCAGCTCAAGCTGGCCTTTGTCCGGCAAATGTTCGGTCTTGACAGGGAATCGCCTGAACAGCAACCGCCTCGGGAAAATGTTTGACATGTGGTGAGGCTCTGGGTAATATAGCGAGCTTTGTTGCTGGGCGGATTTTTTGCGATTTTCGGGTTGTTTCCGGAAGCCTGCATCAAGTAAGGCTCCAGCTGCTGCAAGACAGCAAAAAAATGAGAATCCGGCCATTCAAAGGCCGCAATAGAAGAGAAAAAGGAAGACGATCATGAGCAAGAGAACTTTTCAGCCCAGCAACCTTAAAAGGCACCGCACCCATGGCTTTCGGGCCAGAATGCAGACAAAAAACGGGCGGGCCGTCATCAACCGTCGTCGGGCCAAGGGTCGCAAGCGGCTGACCGTCTAGTTCCGTTTCGGCACGATCAGCACCGTTTGCGCAGCATGAAAGATCATGCCCTTTCCAAGGCCATGTTGCTGCTCAAGCCCTGGCAGTACCGGCTGGTTTACGGTCAGGGGAAAAGGGTGCGTGGCCAGAATTTCAGCCTGATCTATTTGCCGAACAACACTACAGGCAACAGGTTGGGAATAAGTATCCACGGCGTAAGGCAGGCGGTTCAGCGGAACAGGATCAAAAGGGTAATCCGAGAATTTTTCCGCCACAACCCAAGGTTTATCGAGCCTTTTTCCGACGTGGTTTTTGCAGTGCGTCCCGGGTTTTCCTTTGGTAATCCGCAGGAGATCGAGACGGCTGTGAGAGCGCTTCTTGTCCGGCGTAAGGTCGGTGCGAAGACAACAGATCCGGACGGAGAGGCGCTGAAGGTCTCATGATTCCCCTCCGGCCGCCATTTCTTCTGGATGTGACAGTATTCCCAGAAAAGGGATTGATGTGAAAAAATCATTCATTGCCCTGATACGGTGTTACCAGATCTGTATCTCTCCATTTTTCGCGCCGGCCTGCCGTTTTTCTCCCACCTGCTCACAGTATGCCATAGAGGCTCTTGCCCATCACGGAACCTTTCGTGGCCTGTATCTTGCCCTGCGTCGCCTTCTTCGTTGCCATCCCTTTCATCCCGGCGGATTTGATCCGGTGGACAAATCGAATTGAGACAGAGGTGACGTTGTCCGGATGCTCCAGGCCTGCATCCAACTAAAAACAGCATAGAGCCTGACAAGGATCGATTTCATGGATACACAGAGAATGTTTTTGGCCATTTTTCTTTCGTTGGCCATTTTGCTTGGTTATCAGTACTTTTTTGTCCCTGCTCCACCACCTGTCACGCAGAATATCGTGACATCCTCCCCGGAAACCGGCAAGACCGAAGAGCACAGTCTCGACAAGTCTCCGGCCCCCATTGCTGCAGCAAGCCTGATGGCGGCAGCGCCTGCGGATGCAGCCGTCAGGCAGGGCCGCGAGATTCCGGTTTCAACCGGTCTGTACTCGGCGGTGGTAACCGAGTCCGGCGGCATGGTGAAAAGTTTTCAGCTGAAGAACTATCGGGAAGCACTTGCCGAGGATTCCGGCAATAAAGAGCTTCTTCGGCCCAAGAGCGGCGACAATTTCCCCCTGAATTTTTCCTGGGGGATTGAACCGGGCAGCATCCTTCCGGTGATGTATGACGCTGCCCCGATCAAGGAAGAGCCGGGAGGCGGCACAACCCTTACCCTGCGCGGCAAGTTGCCCTCGGGCCTTGAGGTTGTTCGCACCATGCGGTTTTTTGACCAGCAATATCTGCTTGAATTGACCGTTGATGTTGTCAATACAACCTCCACGCCCTTGCAGGGAGCGCCATATCTGACTTTGGATAACCGCCCGTTTGCCACTGATAACGGGTTTGTTTTTGTGGGTCCGGCCGTGTTGCACGATGGGGTGCTGGAGGAAGTCAAGACAGATGACCTGAAAAAGGGAAGCAAAAGCTTCACCGGCAAGATCGGGTGGGCAGCCTACGAGGATAATTATTTCCTGTGCGGGATCGTGCCGCAGACCGGAGAACAGCACACAGCCCACTTTTCCCTGCAGGATGAGAACAGGGTGACCACGGTGCTGGCCGGGGCCAGCGATGTCATTCAGCCCGGCCAGCGGCAGCAGTACACCTACACGGTGTATTTCGGACCGAAGACCATGGATGCGCTCAAATCCGTGGGGCACGAACTGGAGCGCAGCATCAATTTCGGCTGGTTTGACGTGATGGCCAAGCCCACCCTGTATCTGCTCAACTTTCTCCATGGATATGTGGGCAACTACGGACTGGCCATCATTCTGGTGACGGTGCTTATCAAGCTTCTTTTCTGGCCGGTTTCCCAGAAAGGCATGAAGTCCATGAAGACCATGCAGAAGCTGCAGCCGAAGATGGCAAAACTGCGGGAGAAATTCAAGGACGACAAGCAGCTGCAGCAGCAGGAGATGATCAAGCTGTATCAGACCTACAAGGTAAATCCTGTGGGCGGCTGTCTGCCCATGGTCATCCAGATCCCGGTATTTTTTGCGTTGTACAAGGTGCTGCTGCAAACCATTGAATTGCGGCATGCGCCGTTTATGCTGTGGATCACGGATCTTTCCGCGCCGGATCGGTTGTTCATCGGTTTTGACCTCCCGTTTCTTGGAGGGATTCCGGTGTTGACCCTGTTGATGGGGGCAACCATGTTTCTGCAGCAGAAGATGACTCCGGCAACCGGGGATCCCACCCAGCAGAAAATCATGATGTTCATGCCGGTTATCTTTACCTTCATGTTTTTGAATTTTGCTTCCGGGCTGGTCCTGTATTGGTTTGTCAACAACCTGTTGTCCATCGGCCAGCAGTACCTTGTCAATCGGGATGAAACTGCATAAAACAGGTTGAACTAGAAGGGGCCGCGGCCGGGTTGCCTCCGGCTATACGCACAGAGAAAACAGCGGGCTGCCAAAGAAACACCGCCTGCGATGGAGGAATCACACGATGTCTGCCAAGATGGAATATAAGGGAACGGATGTTGAAGAGGCGATCGGCAATGCCTGCGCGGCTCTTAATGTGGCGCGGGAAGAGCTTGATATCCGTATAGTCTCCACCGGTTCCACCGGCATTTTCGGGTTGGGACGCAAAAAAGCCTCGGTGCAGGTTTCTCTCAAGAAAGAAGCGGGACAAGCGCACAAGCAGCCGGCTGCAAATAAAAAAGCAGGGACGCCAAAGGCCAGGGCGGAACGTTCTGCATCGGAGAGAAAACCGGCTGCACCGAAGGCCAGAGCCGAAAAGATTGTCGACAACGATGATTCGGATGAGGTTGTCGGGGATCCGGTCTCGCCCGAAGAGATGGAAATGATCCGGGCGGATGTCGGTAAGATTCTGGAACTCATGGGCTGCCCCTCTGAAATCAGTATCGAGCAGGATCAGAACAACAAGGTACACGCCAAAATCACCGGAGAATTTGTCGATATTCTGGTCGGACCGGAGGGGCAAACCCTTGATGGCCTGCAATACGTGATGCGTAAGATTATCACCCGAAAATTTCCTCAGAAAGTCCTTTTTTCCCTTGATGCCGCAGGGTTCAGGGAGAATCGAATGGAGGAACTCCAGGAGCGGGCTGTGCGTTTGGCCAAGGAAGTCAAGGAAACCGGCAAAACCAGAACCATTCCCGCCATCAATCCCGCGGAAAGACGCATGGTGCACATGGCCCTCCAGGATGATACCGAGATCAGAAGCCGCAGCGTTGGAGAAGGGTTGTTTAAGAAAGTCCTTATTTATCTCCCAGGGAAAGGACGGCGACGTTCTCCGCGAAAAAAGAAAGGCGGAGAAAAGAGCGCCGAGTAACAGGTCCGGGGCAAAAATGTTGTAATGCGCAGTGAGCAGTGAAACGGCGAAGAGCAGTCGAGCAGCAGCCGTTGTGATCGTGGTTTGTCGATTGCTGCGCGTATGTGGTTTTCAAAAAAACAGCTTGCCGAGCCAGCCAGACATGGCGTTGTCCGGCGGGCTACCGGATATTGCGAGGCAAGGAACCTATGGTAATGCCGGATTTCCCGGATTTCAACGAGGCGACCATTGCCGCCATAGCAACGCCGCCCGGTGCCGGAGGCATCGGGATTATCCGGGTGAGCGGTCCTCAGTCCCACGCAATTCTTCAGCAAATTTTTCAACCGAAAAATCCCCCGCAGAAATTCATAAGCCACAAACTGTATTTTGGCGCTATTGTTCATCCGAAAACCCGGGCGGTCATTGACGAGGTTCTCGCCGTCTATATGCGAGCGCCGCAGACCTACACCCGAGAAGATGTGGTGGAGATTCACGGCCATGGCAGTTATCTGCTGTTGCAGGAAATTCTTTCCCAGATCGTGACTTTTCCGACCACCCGCCTTGCTGAGCCTGGGGAGTTCACCAAGCGTGCCTTTCTCAATGGCCGGATCGATTTGACCCAGGCTGAGGCGGTCGCTGAATTGCTGGGCGCCAGGACAAAAGAGGGCGCCAGCCTCGCTGTGAATCAACTCCGAGGGGGATTGCACGGAGAGATCTGGAAAATTCGTGACGCACTGGTTGCACTCCGTGCTATCATGGAAGTGGCCATCGATTTTCCGGATGAGGAGGTGGAAATATTCGATGCGCACGGGTTGAAGGCCAGGCTGGAGAGAGAGGTTCAGGAACCTCTGGCTCAGTTGCTTGCCAGGGCGGACGGAGGGAAGATCATCAGGGAAGGGATCTCCGTGGTCATTCTCGGCAGGCCGAATGTCGGAAAATCCAGCCTGCTCAACTGCCTTCTTCGGGAAGAGCGGGCCATTGTCACGGAAATTCCGGGAACGACCAGGGATACCATTGAGGAGTGTCTGGATATCAAAGGTGTGCCGGTGCGTATAATCGATACGGCCGGCATCCGGGAAACAGTTGAAGCGGTGGAGGAGATAGGAATACGCCGCGCCCGGCAAAAACTTGGCGAGGCGGATCTGTTGTTGCTGGTTCTTGACGGTGGAGAAGGGGTGCAGGCTGAAGACAGCACCCTTTTTGAGGTGGCTGCCGGTAAAAAGGTTGTGGTGGTGGTCAACAAGATCGACAAGGCGCCTTCCCTGGATTTGAGCCTCTACGCAGATGCTTTTCCCGGAGTTCCGGTTGTTGCCGTTTCCGCCACAACCGGCGAGGGTGTCCGCGGCCTGGAGGATGCTGTATACGAGGCTGCCGCCGGTGGGAAAGGGCTTCAGGAGCCAGGGGTTGCCGCGCCGAATGTGCGGCATGCCGCGGCATTGCAGCGGGCTCTTGCTGCCGTGCGGCAGGTTGGGGAAGGGATGGCTGCAAATCTGCCGCTTGATCTCTTGGCCATTGATCTCCAGGCCGCCCTGTCTTTTCTTGGGGATATAATCGGGGAAACAACCACGGACGATGTCCTGGATATGATTTTTGCGGAGTTTTGTCTTGGGAAATAGCTGACTAAGGGCGGCAGTGCAACGGCGAAGGAAAAGTCATGACACCAGGAAAAAAACATAAAGAGATTGATCTTGACGAACAGATTGAATTCCTGAAAAAGGTCAGTTTTTTTCATGGGTTCGATGACCAGGAGCTCAAGCAGTTTCTTCAGGTGAGCAAGTGGCTCAGGGTTCCTCCCAACACGGTGATTATCAAGGAAAATACCACTGAGCGGGCTTTTTATATTCTGGTCAAGGGCGAAGTCCGGGTAGAAAAACGGTTGCCGGAAAAACCGAAACCCATTCAGCTTACCACCCTTGTCACAGGGGACTGCTTTGGGGAAATGGCTCTGGTAACCGAAATAAAGCGGACCGCCGATGTCGTGGCAAGCAAGGAATCCTTTATCCTCCGTGTTGAACCCGAGATTGTCAGCACTTCAAATGTTTTTCTGCAGCTGAAATTTTATAAGCGGTTTTGCGAGCGGTTGGTCACCCGGCTCGATCTGGCCAATAAACGAGTTGCCGGGCGGGACGGTGAAGAGGCAAACCCTTCTATTCTGCAGAAAGTTCTTTCCGATGGCATTCCGTCTGATGTCGAAAAAAAATCCTCCCCGGCCCCCGTTAAATCGGAACAGGGCAAGGGAATGCCCGCAAGGAGTGCAAAAATCCGGGCAACCGTCGCTATTCCCCCCATGCCCGACAAGGATAATCGGCAGACCCCCTCCAAGCTGTATCAACGCGTGCATCCCGAGGCCGTCCTGCCCGTAAATCCTGCGGTTGCGGCGGAACTGAAAGTCATGATGAAAGGTGGCGCCGGTACCGATAATACCCGCCGATTGGCTGACCTGATCACCCTTGATCCCGTGTTGAGTTGCCGGGTGATCCAGACAGCCAATTCGCCATTTTACCGAAGAGCCAACACGGTGGGGACAGTACCCCTCGCCATGGTCATCGTCGGTGTCAAGCAGATCCAGGAGGTTCTTGTCGATACCGCCCGGGCGGCCAGATCAGTGCAGGCCTTCAGTGGTTTTGCCCAGGTATCCAAGGATTTCTGGCTGCACGCAGTGGTGGTCGGGAGAATTGCCGAGATGCTGCGGGATGTAATTCGGATAAACACTTCGGCTGATCTGTATTTATGCGGCCTTTTTCATGATCTCGGCATGCTGGTGCTGGATGGAATGTCGCCGAATTTTTATCCCCAGTTTGCGAATCCTTCAGAAGAATTGCAGGATACGTTCCGGGCGGAAAAGGAATATATCGGCGTGGATCATGGGCAGGCCGGAGTGTGGCTTGGTGAAGGGATTGGTCTGCCGCAGCCGTATCTGGACGTGATGCGCTTTCATCACCTGCCGGAAAAGGCTACGACCAATCCTGTGCCCGTGGCGTTGGTAAATCTGGCCAACATGTTCGCTTCGATGAAGGGGGCCTGTCTGGGGCAACCCCAGGTGACGGCCCAGGATGTCGCACGTTCGTTTTCCTGGGCGTTGATCGAGGAACACCACCGTCCTTTTCAGGAGGTCAATGTGTTGCAGTTTGTTAATTCGTTTTCTGCAGAACTTGATAAAACCTGGGCCGGCATCACCGGAGATATTCCGCTGTAGTGTCGCCGGTTTCTCAGCCGGCCGCACCGCACGCCATCAGCTTTCAATCGATGGGGGTAAACTGGTCCTTGCTGGCTCCGCAGATGGGGCAGGTCCAGTTTTCCGGCAGATCCTCAAACGAGGTGCCGGGGGCGATGCCTGAGTCCGGATCTCCGTCAGCCGGATCATATATATATCCACAGACCGAACATTCATAACGTTTCATGGCGGAACTCCTTTTTTATTTTGACAAGCGTTGGGGTGGCTTCAAAGTTCCTCGGAAAAGAGGCGAGTTCCTTTATTTATAGGTGTTGCCCGGGGGCAAAGTCAATGAGATTTATCCACAACGGACGGCGGAGTTCGTTATAAGACCGGGTTTTCAGGTTTCAGGAAGAGGGGCAGATGATTGAAAAAAAAGAGGTCGTTTCCAGAAAGGACATAGCCCGCAGGGTCAAAGAACTTGGCCAGGCCATTACCCGAGATTATTCCGGCCGTTCGCTGGTTGTGGTCGGTATTTTGAATGGGGCCTTTATTTTTTTGGCCGATCTGGTCCGTGAGATTGAGCTTCCCATTGAGATAGATTTTATCCGGGTGTCGAGTTACGGTTCCTCCACATGTTCATCCGGCGCTGTTCACTGCACCAAGGACACGGAAATTGGTTTGGCCGGAAAGGATGTCCTTCTGGTCGAGGACATTGTCGACACCGGCCGGACCATTGCCTGTCTTAAAGAACTGCTTACGGCGAGAAAGGCGGATTCCGTGAAGGTGTGTGCTCTGATCGATAAAAAGGAGCGGCGTGAGGTGGAGGTGGAGGTGGATTATGCCGGGTTTCTCGTGGCAGAGGGCTTTCTGGTCGGCTACGGCCTTGACCATGCCGAGCAGCACCGTCAGTACCCGGCAATATATAAAATTGTCAGCCCCGTGTGACCTCCGTGCCAACTCTGCAGGACAAAGACAAGCGGTTTCTCTGGCATCCCTATACCCAGATGCAGGATTATGCTCAGCGCGATCTGCTCCTTATCGACCGGGCGGAAGGTATTTGTCTGTTCGATCATCAGGGAAAAAGATATTTTGATACGGTTTCTTCCTGGTGGTGCATTGTCCATGGGCACAGCCACCCCACGATAACCGAGAAAATTCGTTCTCAATTGACGCGGCTCGATCAGGTGCTGCTGGCCGGAACCAGCCATGAGCCGGCGATTCTTCTGGCTGAGCAACTGGTGGGGCTTGCGCCGCCCAATCTTTCCCGGGTGTTTTATTCCGATAATGGCTCCACTGCCTGCGAGATCGCAATTAAAATGTCGCTCCAGTACTGGCGGCAGACTGGGGAGCCAAAACGGTGCCAGTTGGTGGGGATAGAGCGCGGCTACCATGGAGACACCATCGGCACCATGAGCCTTGGCGGGGTGCCTGAATTCCATGGCCCCTTTGCCCCGTTGCTTTTCCACTCCCATCGTCTGCCGTCCCCATACTGTTACCGTTGCCCGGTCGGCCAAGAGCAGAAAACCTGCGACTGCCAATGTCTTCAGCCGCTTGCGGATTTGCTGGTTGAGCAGGGATCACGGATTGCCGCCCTTATTATCGAGCCGCTTATTCAGGCTGCGGGGGGCATGATCATCTATCCCGCGAAATATCTGCAGAAGGCTGCCGCCTTGACAAGAGAATACGGGGTGCATCTGATTTTTGACGAGGTGGCCACCGGATTTGGGCGGACCGGGACCATGTTCGCCCTGGAGCAGGCCGGAGTTGCCCCTGATTTTCTCTGTTTGTCAAAAGGGCTGACTGCTGGTATGTTGCCCATGGCTGCGACGCTGACCAGCGAAGATATTTTCCAGGCATTTTACGGAGAGTACGCTGCGGGAAAAACCTTTTTCCACGGTCACACCTTCAGCGGGAATCCCCTGGCTGCTGCCGCGGGTCTTGGTTCGCTTCAGGTCTTTGCTCAAGAGCAGACCATGGCCGGGCTGCCGGACAAGATCAGTCACCTCCAGGCGCGGATGCTCCGTTTTGCAGACCTCCCTTGGGTTGGGGACCTCCGGCAGATCGGGATGATCAGCGCCATGGAACTCGTTAAGGATAAACAGGCAAAGGCCCCCTATGATTTTCATGAGCGGGTCGGCTGGCCGATTTATCTGGCCGGATTGAAGCAGGGACTTTTGCTGCGTCCCATCGGCAATGTCATGTATCTTTGGCTGCCGCTTTCGGTGACCATTGCCGAGATAGACGAGATCACGGAACGGGCCTGGCAGGTGCTTTCCGACCCGCAGAACATTGCGGGATTTTAAAAGATAGTGCATGTGCGCTTGTAGCTCAGCTGGATAGAGCATCGGCCTTCGAAGCCGAGAGTCGGGGGTTCGAATCCCTCCGGGCGCACCATTAAAAGTACATGAATCCGACAAGTTAACTCTTGTCGGATTTTTTTGTTTTACGCCAAAAATCTTCTTTTTTGGTGTCACAGTGTCACCAGAAGTGTCACCAGCATGTTTCATTCATTATTTTTGTGATTTGTTGATGTTTTTTTACGTGTCACCATAATTGGCACATCAATTTATTGCAGTTATTCTGATAATACAATTTTAGAAAAAAATACAAACATATTATTCGTTGTTCGTATTGATTTAATATCGATCTAATGTTTACTTTATATCGACATAAAATACAGTAAATACAATAAGTTAGGAAAAAAAATACTTGACCAAGCATTGCAAGTAGTGATAGTTGGTACCTATAACTAACCAGTATCGGAGAATGCAATGCAATCAAAAAAGAAATACGACAAGTCAATTCTTATAAAGATAAAGGATGCGGCTCGTTTGACGGATACAGCCGAGGGCACATGGCGGCATTGGCTGATGGGAGGGGAGGGGATGCCGCCAGTGCGGGTCATTCGGTTGGGCCGTGCAGTTCGCATCCATCTTCAGGATTTATTGGACTGGATCGAAAGCGGTGCTGTCGTGACTCCTCGTCGCAGAAGGGGCCGGCCGACCAAGGCAGAGCAGGTTAGACGGGAGAGATAACAATGGCCCTGATCGATCTTCTGGACCGCCCCATCGCCTACCACCGCGTTTTCCGCACCATTACAGGCAACACAGTAGCTGCAATCATGTTATCCCAGGCGGTCTATTGGCAGCGTATTGCGGACTCTGGCAACGGTGGCAGGGATGGGTGGTGGTGGAAAGAAAGGGAAGATTGGGAAACGGAAACAGGGTTGAGCAGGAGCGAACAAGAAACGGCCCGGAAACGCCTCATACAACTCGGGGTAATGAAGGAGCAACGCCGAGGGGTGCCACCGCGAATGTGGTATCGCGTGAATTTCGATGTTCTTGAGGAAAAACTGCAAGAATATCAACAAAATGCTGGAATCCAGCCTTTTAAAAGGAGGGAATCCAGCCATTTAAAAGGCGACAATCCCACCATATATACGGCTGGAATCCAGCCATATATATCTAAGACTACATCAAAGATTACTTCAAAGAATACTTCTACCCGCGCACAAAAACCAAAAAACCAAGACGGAGGAACAAAAAATGTCGTCGAACGGATCTGAGCCCCCTGAACTCCCTGAACCAGAAGAAAAGTATTACGAGGATTGCCCGATTCATGGCCCGTGGTTGCGGTCAGTGTACGACCCCAAGCATCAGCAGTATCTTTCGGTGGTGCCGATAGGTTGTCCGGATTGCCGCCGAATAGCGCAAGTGAAGGGATTGTTAAAAAATGTAGCAATCCCTCCCCGCTTCGCGAACTGCACCTTCGATACCTTCACCGCCGAATCACCGGATCAAAAAACCGCCCTGGGTGCTTGTAGGGAGTACGCCGATAACTTCCAGCAAATGCACACCAAAGGAGTGTGCATGGTGCTGCGGGGAAATGTCGGCACCGGCAAAAACCATCTGGCATGCGCCATAGCGCGGCAGGTAAGCGAACAAAAAGGATTTTCTTCGCTTCTGCTTACGGTAGCCGAGATAATCCAGCGAATAAGGGCTACGTGGGACCGCCAATCGACCGAAACAGAGGCTGAAATTATTGAACGCTTCGCCGGTGTAGATCTGCTGATCCTTGATGAGGTCGGGCGGCAATATGGCACAGAGGCTGAAAGAATCACCTTATTCCAGGTGATTGATGCCCGATACCGGGCTATGCGGCCAACTATGGTGATTTCCAACCTCCTTCCCAGGGAAATAGGTGAGTATCTCGGAGACGCGGCATATGACCGTCTCCGTGAAAACGGTGGCCGGCTGGTCAACTTTGATTGGTTTAGCAACCGGGCGCATGAGGAGGAGACGAGTGACCATACTGCGTAGCAACATAACCGCGTTCCTGATTGCGGCCCTGGCTATGCCGGTGCCGCCTGCTGTTGGTATGAATGTAAGCGATTTGACCAGCTACAGCTATTACGTCAAACAGATAGGCGAAGCTCAAAAGCTGCTTGTGGAAATGCAAAAGTCGGCGGACACCCTAGACGGGATCAAAGACAAGGCGGAAAAAACACAAAAGGCGGTGTCCGGCAATTATGGCCGGGGGGTCGGCCTTGTCAGTGATTTGCAGCGGATCAGGAAAAAACTTGAATCAACACCCACAACCATGCAGGGAACCGCTAAAAAGTGGCTTTCTCTCGGCAATGACGGCCTGGAACTTGGTGAAGACGGTTTTATATCCGTGGGAAAGGTGCTTGATGATAACTGGATCGACCCGCGCGACCCAAGAAGAAACAAAGACCGGCTTGCAAAACTTGACCAGATTTATCAGGTCAAGCAAGCCTCCTTGCGAAACAACATTGAGGCCAGCGACGAAATTTTACGCAACATGCCAGCCCGTCTTAAAACCATCGAAGAATTGGTTGAGCAGATCGACCAGACGGACGGCATCAAGGACGCCCAGGACTTGACCAATCGTTTTCTTGCGGAAATTCTCAAGGTGCTTGCTGAAATGTCGGCCATAGCTGCCAGGGTAGGGGAAAGCTATGCGCTGCTCAATTACCAGGGCGCGAGTGATCAAGTCTTGCAACAGCGCATGGTTGAACAGGAGGCCATTGAAGGCGAACGGATGCGAGGTTTTAAAAAAATGAAAGAAGAAGTTCGGGCCAAAGGGATCAACCCGGATCAACCAACCAATGAGGATTTTCGCAAAGCTCTAACAGGGGGACGGAACGAATGAAAAAAACGGTATGCGTTTTGGTGATGTCGGCGCTTCTGGCCGGATGCGGCCAAAGCAATGAAGAACGATTGGCAGGCGATACGGCGGGCCATCCGGTCTCAAGGGCGCTTTTTACCCAAGAAAATAAACCGTCTGAAAAAGGCACCAAATTGGCAGATAGCGAACGGATGCCGGGATTCAAAAAGATGAAAGAGGAGCTTCGCGCCAAAGGGATAAATCCAGATAATCCTACAAATGAGGATTTCAAAAAAGCCCTGACCGGCGGACGCGAATAAGGAGCACGATATGGAGAACATTTCTTCCGTAATTTTTTTGAAATTGCTGTTGAGCCTGGATAATTACACCTACGGCCTATTTGGCCCGCTCATGGCCTCCTTTCGTGGCTTTATGATGACCATTACAACACTGTGGCTTGTGCTGGGGGGCTATCTTATCACGAAGGGGACATTCAAGGAGGCCACAAACAATGTGATCACAGCGTCGCTCCTGCTGGCCTTTTTCGCGTCTTTGGTTTTCGAGCCACAAAATTATTTCCATTGGGTCGCTGATCCATTCAAAAACTTGGTCTTTGACCTTTCCGCTTTTTTGACCAGCTATGGAAGCGAAAGCAAAGATTATAGCGAAATATTCCGCAATCTCGATGCCGCATTTGGAAAGCTTGCGACCGCAATGGATCAGATAATGCCCAAGGACAACTTTATCACCAACGCGGGGTTGTATATCAAAGCGGCAGCGGCCCTGACTCTGTTGGGTCTGGCCTTTGCCGCCGCTTATTTTGCTTTCTTCTTCTTGTTCGCTATGAGCATCTTTGCCCTCCATGTGCTTTTCATCGTTGGCGGGATATGCATTATCTTCGCATCCTTCCCACAGACCCGGCATATCACATGGCAGTGGCTTCGGACGTTGGTCAACTATGGCCTAACCGCAATTTTCGCCAGCCTTATCATGAGCATGTTTCTTTCCGGGATCAACACCGCGATTGACGATCTCGCACGGATCGCCCAAGCCACAAACGAAATTTTCACACCGGAATATGCCACTGCCCTTGTGTGGGCAGCCTTGTCCTTTGGGATGCTGTTGAAGGCTCCTGATCTTGCGGCAGCACTGAGCGGCGGCACAGCGGGCAGCACAGCCGGAATCACGGCGGGCCTGTCGCTGGTGTCCACATCGATCCTCAAGGGGATCAAATCAGGAGCCGGGCCAGCCGGAAGGTTAGGTGGCTCCCTGGCGGATCGTGGGCTTTCCAACCTGCCGGGCGGCGCTGGCCGAGCGTATAGCAGACTGAAAGGACTCTATAAGGGGGATTAAACCGCCCCACTCACCATAAACAAGGAGAACAATAATGGAACAGACACGCGGAAACTATTACAAGATGTTGGCCTTGGGAATGGCAGCAATCACAGTTGGCGCGGTAATTGCCGTCTGGTTGCCGCCAGTTTGGAAAGCGGTTGTGCCGGTTCCTCAAGGCCGCCAGGGGTTGTTTGACTTTGTAATGCTCGTACTCTCAATGAGTGCAGGATTTGGCGGCCTCCGGGCAGCATTGGCCATAAATGCCCATTGGCTGCCCCGGAGCAAAATGAGCGAAGAGCAACGGGGAAGAATAGAGACATATGGCCTCCCATGCAGAGAGAGCATTGACCGCTTTTTCATGTGGATGGCTGCCGGTTGCGTTGTTGTTGTGCTGTCCAATTATTTTTGAAGGAAGCTTTATTATGGCAAACACCACGGAAAAATCAGCACCGTTTAAGCCTGTCTTCCCCGAGCAGTATCCCCAGGAGTGCCAATCATGCAAGACTCCAAGCGATTGCGAAAAGTTCATGGTAGCGAGCTTAAAGGCAGATGCCGGATGTTGTATTTTTATTTGCCCCAGGAGGCACAGAAAAGTCTCCCCCTCAAAGTCAAAAACTGATGGCAACATGGTGACGGATTCGGCCCCTGAAGCATCAAATTTTGTCACCGAAAAAAACAATAAAATTCTCCTCCTTCGCGCTTTTCTCATCCCAGGCCCCGCCGAAACCGGAATACCGCAGGGAATCAGGCCCCGGAAAGCCTCTTGGAATCAAGCCTTTCCGGGGATGCGCATACCTACCAGGGAAATTCCGAAAAAGTGAATGAAAAAACATCATAATTCTATGTGGTTATGTATTTCGCGGCAGGATGCGCATATCTACCAAGGATATTTTAAAAATTATGCGCATACCTACCAGTAAAAACGCTAAAAACCTTAATTACGGAATTACACTATATTGCGGAGTTACAGGCGTTGCCGGATGGATGCGCATACCTACCATGGAAATTTCTGAAATATGTACACATACCTAACAAGATGAATCCATCGATTTTGGTTATAGCAGGCACTTTTGAGTTCTAGCAGCCTGAAAAGCGGTTCTAGCAGGCTGGAAATGAGTTCTAGCAGGCCGAAAAAGCCTTATAGCAGACGGGCCAATTTGAAGAAGCACAAGGAAAAGCCCCCTAAAGGATAAAAGTGGTCTCAAAGCGACGCTTTTGATCGTTGTTTTCAAAAGGCGGGATACCCTAATTGTGGCACAATTAGGTGACGCCTTCGGCTTTTTCCCTCTTTTCCGGGGTCGTAGCACCCGAAAAAGGTTGGCCTTCCCTGAAGGGAACCCGGCCAAAGGAAAGGACAAATGGCACAGACAAAAAAAGGATATTCGGCCACGCCGAGCATCCGGCTAAACGAGTTAGCCGGGCCTTTGCTGAAACGTGCCGAACAAGAAAACGTCAAGCCTGCCCAGGTAATTCGACGCGCCCTCAAGTTATATTTGCAGGACAACGCCCTGCGTATTGAAGACACGGCGGGTCTTCGGGTGGACCTCCGGGCCTTGCGGGCTGAATTTCACCGGGCCGGGAACAATCTCAATCAACTTGCCCATTTCTTCAATGTGCATGACACTCTGGACACCTCGGAACTAGCCAAAGCCCATTTTGACCTGCGGCGGCAATTTTGGGAGGCGCGACAACTCTTGGAGGCAGTGATTGAAGACCTTAGAAAGAGCGCGTGAGGACCATGAACAGGAGGCCCCGCACGCGAAGAGGGGAGGCAAAAGTCACAACAGCGCCGCCGCTGCTTTGCGGCTTAGGCTGTCCTCGCCAAGCTACGTAAAGGCGGCCCACCAGGGCGGACCTGAGGCCGTTGTTAAGGTGGTTTCCTTTGCACGAGGCTCACAGGCGCGCTTGCTCATGGAATATATCGGACGCATCGGCAAGGAAATCGACCCTGGTCAGGATATAGAGCTTGAAGATCATGGTGGCTTTATTTATCGCGGGCAAGGGGATGTTCAAAAGATTTTTGAGGAATGGGCAAAGGACTTTGAGAGGGCCAAACCTGGGACCAAACGCCCACCCCGTGACGTAACGCACATTGTGTTTTCAGCCGGCGCGGACAATACACCACGGAATCGGCGCCGCACCTTGGCCGCTGCTCGTGAGGTTGCTCAGGAGCATTTTGGCGCGAAAGGATACGATTACCTGATAGGGCTACACCAGGATGCGGATAAGCCACACGTTCATATCTTGGTGCGGAACCACCACCGGGAAAGCGGAAAAAAATTCAAGCTCAACCCTGCGGACTTGTTCGTGATCCGTGACCACTTCGCCCGAGCGCTTCGGGAGGTTGGTCTTGACCATGTGGCGACCCTGCAACGGGATCGACCGAAGGACACGGCGGCGATCCGCACGGAAATTGACACTGGTATAAAAAGGCTAAAGCAAAAAGAAAACTGGCTTAGAATTCAGATGGAAAAGGCGGCTCCAGACGTGAACGCATTGAAGCACCGGGAGGCTATTCTTGAAACCGTTACCCGGCTCAACGAGCAGATCAAGAAGGTGACGAAATCGAAAAGCGCGGAACGTGCGGAACTGATGGGCGAAACCCGGAAGATCAAGCGGGCGCTTTTAAAGTCTGAGCCGGACTTGCAGACCCAAATTGAAAGCACCGTCCGCAGCCTGGGCAGAGAGGCCTTGCAATACCGGGAACTGATAAACGCACTGACCAACCCGAAGCCCAAGGCTCCTGCTATCCGTCTTTCTAGGCAAGAATTGAAAAGCCGAGAAAAATATCTTGCACGCCTGGAACAACGCACGGCCCGCGACATTGACCAGGCGCGGGAGGCGATCAAGAAAAGCGAGGCCAGCAAGCCCGACAAGGAGCTTGCCCTTGACGCATTGCGACAGCATGGCCGCTTGATGCAAGGGGTTTCCATAGACAAGGAAACCGACAAACTCCTTGACCGATTGACCAAAGAAGTGGAAAATTTCGGAGAACAATACAAAGAGTTACGAAACCCAGTTTCGGGGGAGTTGCCACGAAGCGCCCTGGAACGGATACAGAATCGTCGGATTTTGGAGAAGCAGGCACAAAGCATCGCGAAAGGTATTGCCCTGGCGCAGAAATCGGTGCGGCTGACGCCGGTCAGCCCCAAGGTGAGGGAAGCGGCCCAAAAGCTGCTGAAACAACACCAGCAGACCATGACTCGCAGCTTGGGCAGGACACAGGGGAAATAAAAATAAGGAGCAAATATGAAAAAAACTCTCAGGGATTACTACGAGGAAGCCAAAGCAAGTGCTGCACTTGAGGGAATCTCGTTTGATGGCCCGCCCGAACTCACCGCCCTGCTGGAAGAGTGGCTTTCCGGCAAGATAACCGCGGAACAATATCGGGAAGGACTCAATAAGCATTATAGAAAAAAGCCCTAGAAGAGCCGCGCACAGCACAAGACTGTGCGTCAGGCTGTCACAATCATTACACCCGCTTTATGTTACCTTGTCGAGTACATCATGGAGCGATGAAATCGCGCAATTGGCTGGTGATGAATCTCCCGAACGGACAAGGTGAATCCCGACTATTCCGATCTTGGCGGGACCGTCGACATCCGATTTGAAACTATCCCCGACCATTATCGTGTTGTTGGCCGGTATGCCAAGTTGTTCAAGTGCAACTCGATAAATATCTGGGTTCGGTTTGAGTATGCCACAATCACACGAGAAGACGGTCACATCTACGAGGTCGTTCAGCTTCTGTGTAAAAAATGGTTTCTTGTATGGCGTAGCGAGATTGGAAATCACCGCGGTTAATAATCCGCGTTGCTTGAGTGCGGTGAGCGTGGGAACAGCGTCTACAAATGAATGAATGTGTGCTATGTCGTTTTGCAAATCAGCCTCTAGTATGGACATATCATCTTGCGGTGGCAATCCGATGTTGGAAGCAAAATTGTCGAGTGTCGGGTTGCTGCATGTGAGTGCGGTCTCAAGCGCCAAGCGAATGTTGCTGCGGGGATTTCGACGGGCGAGTTGGTAATACGGCTGAGACCCGAGAGGATTCCGAAGCAGTGTGCCATATAAGTCAAAGATGACGGCGGCGATCATAACTCACCTGCATCATAAGATTAAAGGGAAACGACCCAGGCCCATGAAATGGCCTATATTAACAAAGGGCGGCCATAACTAGCTTCTGCTTCTTGATTTCATATCGGCATAGTCCCCTTTTCGCATCTTTTTCCAATCTTCATCAGTAAACCATCCGGGCTTGGGAAGTCCGTCTTCATACTCAGGGATGGCGCTTGAGCTGTCTCGTTGTTCATCCTGCTCTCGGCGTAATTTAGCGCGGAGTCTCATGTACTTCACATAGGCCAATTCGTGATCGGTTGATGCCTTGGCCTTACCCATGCAGACCTTGACGAAATGCTCCTGGGCCTCGGTTTTTGGCTTACGCTGCCCTGTTTCGAGATCCTCATAAAACGATAAATGCTCATCAAGCAACTGTTGTTCTTCTGGTGTCAGATTAACTGCGGAATCAGCCATTGATTTTGCCGTTAATAGATTGAAAAACCGTAAAATGACAACCTAGTGATTATGAATTGGTTCTTTCGGGTTCGTTAGGATATATTTTATCACATTGTTGTAGTGTGTCGGCTAGTCTTTTCTGCCCTTTCGCAGGGACAGACAAAAAACGGGAAACCAATAAGCCCGTCAAAAAGAAACCGTGAGGGGGGTGAAATGGCGTTCTTGAGGAAATTATGGGGCAGCAAGAAAAAGAATACATCCAGTCCTGCATGTCCCAGCCCGCCGGTTTCATCGATTTGTGAAGAAAAAGGTCGATCTGGCGAAGAGGATCTTAATGCATGGCTCCAAGCTAATGGCCTTGCTTTCCTGTATGTTCGGCAAAATCCAGAGACATTTGCTCCGCTTTTCAAAGGATTTTTGAAGCGTCCTGACTTCCTGGTGCTGCTTGATTCAATTGGGCTGATAGCCGTCGATGCCAAAAACCACGCGCGGTGGAAAGGAGGCTACTATACACTTGCTTTTGAATCCGAACTCCGCAGGGTGATCACCTTCGAGCGCTTATTCAGAATCCCGGTCTGGTATGCCTACCGTCACGAAGAAAAAGGGAAGATTGTCTGGTATTGGATTAGCGCCTTGAAGGCTGTCGAGGTGGGAACAATCTGTGAATCGGACAAGACTGGGGGCTACCTGGAAATTAAGTTGGAGCATTTTGAAAAAATAGAAACGAATGCTGATCTTGGAAAACTCTATACTCAAAGACTGCCCAGCCTAGCCAAAATCAACGCGTTCTAGATGATGAATTGGCGGGTTCAATGGAGACAATACAACAGGGGGCATCAAAGATGCTAAGTTATGATCAGAGACGCGAAAATTAACGATCTTAATTTTATATTGCAACTGGTCGTTGAGGGATCTCGCAAAGGGCATTTCCACCCGAAGATTGCCCGCTCCCTCCTGATAAGATGGGGGTTCAAGCGAAACCTCGCTTCAATACTTTCATCTAAAAAGCGCCTGGATACAAACGAAGAGGCTTATAGCGTCGTTTATGAACTAAAGGACAGGCCTGTCGCCTTTCTAATCATTTCGACTTGTAAGGAATATCAGGGCATCGAGCTTTGGCTGGCTGCTGTTGCAAAAGACAGTAGGAGGAAAGGCTATGGTAGCAACTTGGTTGATTGGGCACTTGGGTACCTCAAGGGGCATGACTTCCGGGCTATTATGGCTCGCTGTGAACCAGCTTCTGAGGCCATGTTTCAGATGCTACTTCGCCGGGGATTTCAACTCGTTGAGACATCACCTGACGGATGCCGTCACCTACTAATGATATCAAAAAGGAGGGGATAAATGTCAGAAACATTCGCCGCAACATATGCTAAGGCCATAGACGATTTGGCAGGGAAAATATTCATGCCAGGATTAATTGCCTCATGCATGGTAGAGTTAGGCCCCTGGTTACGAGCGAATGAAAATATGAGATTTATAGGAACTTATTTAATTTGCGTAATTATGGGACTTGTTCTTTCCGCATTGTTTTTTTTGTTAATAGGATTTGCAAGCATTTATTTGTTCAATGGGGAGGATGCCGCAAAAATTATAGGTATAGTTATTATGCCATTGGGATTTGCAGGATTATTTCCTGAACAATTTATAAATTTTACAGTTCCGTATAGTCAGGTTACATCTGTTGCTATATTGGCTTGGTCATTTATGTTGATTCGTTTTGACCTGTTAAAAATAAGTTAACAACAAATTAATATTATAAAAATATGACGCTACTCCCATTGCAGAATTCTGAAATAATTCTTCCAGAGATCAAGCTAAAAGACACAAAAATAGGCGGCAATAGAGTCCTACGTTTTGGTGTCATAAGTCATCATCTTGAGGTGACCGTATACGAATCGCAACATGACGGCTGGTATGAATTGAGAACTGGCGAATCGTCACCCTACGACAAGATTTACCTGCGCAAGCCTGGGAGGCGAGCAGTTGCCCCCAATCAGGCACTTTGTCTTGATTTTGTAAGCCCTAACCCGATTGCAACTCTCGATGCATCAAAAAAACTGCGATGGATTCAGCATCATCTGGCGGGTGACATGAAGACACCGGATGAAATTGTTTCAAGTTGGGCGGGGAAATTTTCTTTTTGTGAAGATAGACCGGAACTTGGGCAAGTTGGGCTTAGGGCTCCGCAGCTAGGGGCACTACATGCCATCTCTGCCTATTTCTCGGTAAAAAGGAACTTGGATTCAGCGATAGTTGTTTTACCTACTGGGACGGGGAAGACCGAAACAATGCTGTCTGTGATGGTTTATCGACAGCTGCCCAAAGTGCTGATTATAGTTCCATCCAATTCGCTACGCGATCAAATATCACACAAATTCTATGAATTGGGTGAGTTATCTAGACTCGGTCTAGTGCCGGCCAACATAGCTTTACCTTCTGTTGTATCCATAAAAATTGGCATCAAGTCAATCACAGAGGCTAGCGAACTAATTCAACATGCCAATGTATTCATAGCTACCGCCAGTGTTTTAAATAGTAGTGACTCAGCAGCAGTTGACAGACTTTGCGCTGGCATTACCGACTTGTTTATCGATGAGGCACATCATAGTACTGCCTCCACCTGGGCAAGAATAAAAGAAAAATTTGCACAAAAAAGAATAGTTCAATTTACGGCAACGCCATTTAGGAATAATGGGACATCGTTGGGTGGGCGAATTATTTATAATTATACTATGGGGGAGGCGCAAGAATCTAATTATTTCAAACATATAGACCTCATTCCGGTTGAAGAATATTACAAGGAAAAACAAGATCGATCAATTGCCTTGGCTGCTATTGAACGGTTGAAATCTGATTTGTCTCGTGGATATGACCACTTGTTGATGGCAAGAGTACAAAAAAAACATCGGGCAGACGAGGTGTTTCAAATATACCAAGAGCTATCACCCCCTGAATTTAACCCTATTATCATTTACTCCGGAATGAGTAAACGTGATGTGCAAAGTTCCTTAGACGCATTGTTTAATCGTAATTCAAGAATTGTGATTTGTGTCAACATGCTTGGCGAAGGGTTTGATCTTCCAAGCCTTAAGGTGGCGGCCATACATGATATCCACAAGAGTCTGGCTATTACCCTTCAATTCATTGGTCGTTTTACGCGCGCTTCTGACGGGAATGCATCGGTGGTTGTCAATGTTGCCGAACCCGAAGTTGAAATGGGGTTGCAATACCTTTATGCCCAAGGCGCTGATTGGGACAATGTGCTAAAGCGTCTTTCCGAAAAGCGTATAGAGCGAGAAGTAAAGCTGCAAGAGGTTGTTGAGGGGCTTAAGAAAAAAGGGAATCTCCATCAGCAATTATCCCTTTGGAACTTGCGACCATCCTGCTCGGCTATAATGTTTAGAACTACCTGTGACGCGTGGAATCCGCAACGCTTTGAGGAAACGCTTCCGGTCAATACCGAGTACTGGTTTGCCATCAGTGAGGAAGAAAAAATGCTCGTGGTTTTGGCACTCCATGAGGCACCGGTTAAATGGGGGAACTATAAGGATCTTAACGACAGCGTGTATAAGTTGTTGATTGTTCACTGGGACGAAGAGCGTTCAGGCCTATTTGTATTTGCTAATGACTACAAGTGGTTTCGAGTTGAAAAAACTGTAGAATTACTATGTGATGGGCAGTGTGAACTATTATCTGGTCCCAAGGTATTTAATGTGTTCAACGGGCTACGATATCCTCTCGTAAGAAATCTTGGCGCTGCTCAGGTTGGAGCGATCAGCTTTACTCAATATTTCGGCTCGAATGTGACAGATGGCCTTTCGTCGATTGAGTCCAAAAAATCATATTTAAGCAATCTCGCCGGATTGGGCTATGATAACGGAGAGAGAGTTATCTGGGGCTGTTCCCAAAAGAAAGGGAAAATTTGGTCAGTTAATAGTGGGTCGATTTCTGACTGGCGAGACTGGGTCAAAACGGCTTGGGATAAAGTAGCAAAAGGGGAAACAGATGAGGCCAATATCACGCGTGATTTTTTAAGACCAAAAAGACTTAGCGAGCCTCATTTAGAGCATGCCATTGCTATTCAATGGGGTGAACATATACAAGCCGATCCTGAAGAAAATGTAATTATATTGTTTGGCGATACGGAAGTCCCTCTTTATTTGGTTGACCTGAAAATACTTAGCCAAGAAAAGGGAAGACCTTATAGGATAGCAATATCAAGCGACACGCTTAGTTCCGTTTACGAATTTACGATCGCAGAAGGATTGGTCGGAGGGTTTGGGTATCGTTTTTTGAGTGGAGATGAATTATCGGTAAGGAGAGGGAGTACCGTGATTCCTATCCACGAGTATTTGCAAAAAGATCCATGGATCATTCAATATGTCAGTGGTTCCTATTCTTATAATTGCTTTCTTATCGAACTCCCCGAGACAATCGGAGAATTTGACGGAGAGCAAATAGAATGTTGGGGGTGGGATGGGGTCGATATCCAAAAAGAGTCAATGGGGAAAGAGCGTGCTACAGATACAGTGCAGTGGAAAACATTTGAGAGGATAAAAGATCAGTACGATGTAATCGTGAATGATGATGGTTCTGGCGAGGCGGCTGACCTAATTGGATTAAAGATAGATGATAATAAAATACTCCTTGGACTAGTGCATTGTAAATACTCAGGCGCACAAACTCCCGGTGCTAGGGTTGGTGATCTCTATGAAGTTTGCGGGCAAGCCCAAAAATCGATACACAGAAAACATGGAGGAATTGCTCGACTCTACGGCCATATAAAAGGGCGTGAAAAAATTTGGAGAGATAGCAACGTATCGCGTTTTTTGAAAGGTTCGATGTCCGATCTTGCAAGCATCAAGCAGCGTGGCCGTACGGCTCCGATAAAACTTCAAGTTTATATCGTTCAGCCAGGCTTGAAAAAGGATAGCGTTACGCAAAATATGCTCAGGGTACTGGGGAGTACAGCAATTTATTTAAAGAATACCGCCCAAGCCGAATTGATCGTGGTTGGCTCTCGCGGGTCTGTAAAATAAGTGACTTGGCGTCCGTGTCACGATTGCTTCGAGTTCGGGTGAATTTCAAGAGCGGGAATGGTTCGTTGGGCCTCCACGACACGGCGCTACGCGCAAGTTGACGGAGGCGCTTAATGGCGGTCGGTGGGTCTCAAAGTAAACGCTTTCTTCAGTATGGCAATCATGCGGCATCCTGTAGAGTTACCTCCACATGCATTCCTAGGCGGGCAAGCATATTCACCAGCATGTCGATGGTGAAGCGGTTGATTTTTCCACGTACCAGATCGCTGATTCTGGGCTGGGTAACACCCATTTTTTGGGCCGCCTGCTTTTGAGTCAAGCCCTGCTTTTTTATGCAGCGCTCAATATCCATCATGAGACGGCTTTTTATTTTCATGCTTTCCCGTTCGGCGGGATCGGTTTCCAACGCATCCCATACGTTCTTGAATGTCTCTGTCATGGCGTCCTCCCGATTTCTTTGTATCGTTTTTTTGCTAACTCTATGTCCGCCTTGGCGGTTCGTTGTGTCTTTTTCTGAAATGCGTGCAGCACATGGACTGCATCGGCAAACTTGGCAACATAGAGTATCCGATACTGTCCACTTTCTTCCCTGATTCTGATCTCGCAGACACCAGGCCCAATATTTAACATGGGCTTCCAATCTGATGGTTCAAGCCCCTGCTGCACCTTGCTAAGCTGATATCCTGCCTCACCGCGCGCATCCGACGGGAAAACGCGAAGATCATTTTTTGATGTGCCGTGGAAGCTTATTTCTTTCATCTTTATATTTTATATATAATATTTTATATAAAGAAAAACAAGGAAAAATCGGGGAATGGCCCCAATCACTCCATCTTCGCTGCCAGATTTTCAGCCCGGAGGTGGGTGTAGCGCTGCAATGATCTTAAGTCCTTGTGACCGGTCACTGTCGCTACCTCCACCTGGTTCCATCCCCTTTCAAAAAGACGGCTGGTGGCCTCATGTCTTAAATCATGAAAATTTAATCCTTCGATTTTTGCCTGCTGACATATTCGGGCAAAGGCCTGACTGATTCCGTGGCTGTTCAGGGTCCACACGCGACCATCGATCCGGCGGGGCAGATTTTCTAGTGTTTGGATGGCCCGAGGGGATAGCGAAACTGATCTTGGTACTTTTGTCTTGGTTATGGGGATGTGCCATGTCTTTTTCGTCAGATTAATGTGCTTCCAGGTCATGCTGGCTATTTCTTTACACCGTGCGGCAGTTTCGAGAGCTATTATGATAATAGCTTCAATATCCTCACTTTTAGATTTCTTTCCGGCTGCCAAGAGTAGTTCTTCTTCGTTGTCTTCTAGGCGTCGGTCCCGACCAGGCGGAAGGGACGGTTTTCGGACCAGGGCTGTAGCGATCCCGCGAGGGAGAGGGATGCCCCAATCCATCACGCAATGCTTGAGCACTCGGTTGAGTAAGCCGATTTCATGTTTGACAGTTTGCGGGGAGGCTCCGGTTTTCAATCTTTGATCTCGGTATTTTGCCACGTGGAATGGTTCCAAAACGGCAAGAGACAGTTCCCCTAATTCGTTGGCAAGCCGTTTGCGGCGTGCTTCCTCCCCGAGGCCTCCGTTGGCAAGGCGAGGAAAAACCTCTTCGCGGTAGCGCTCCAAGGCGGCGCGGAGGGTGGTTTGTTCAGTGACACGGGTGTTGGTGTAAGTTCCGCGGCGCATTTCGGTTTCAACGTCGCTGGCCCATTCTCTGGCTTCTGTTATATTGGGAAAAGTCTTTGTGACAGTCCGATGGCCTTTTTTCCGGATTTTTGCGCGGATTTGATAAGGACCTCTTTTTTGGAAAGTAGCCATGTTTTATGAGTCTCCTTTTTGGCGAAGTGTCACCAGATGTGGCACCAAAAAATATACTCTATTTTTTTATGGCTTACAAAACAAATAGTTATCATAAGAGAGCATCGGCCTTCGAAGCCGGGTGTCGGGGGTTCGAATCCCTCCGGGCGCACCATTTAAAAAATGAAAACCCCGGACAAGTTGTACTGCTTGTCCGGGGTTTTTTTATCTGAAAATGTTTGCGGGTTATCTCTTAATCCTTGTCTCTCATCCCTCGCGTTGTCCCGTATAATGCATCGCCCTGCAAGCCGTTCAGGCAGCTTATTTCTGAAGGACCCGTTCGGCAAGATCATGGATCAACTCCTTGAGAGCCTGGTAGCTTGCTGCAGCGTTGATCCGCTTGCGGATGGCGGGGCCATTGCTTGTACCGCGGAAGTATTTCCAGGCATGGTTTCTGATTTTGGAGAGGTTCGGTTCCTGAGCAAGATGGTCCTCGGCAAGCTCAAGGTGGCGTAGCAGAGCTTTGGTTCTGTAAGCCATGGAAGGGTGCTGGTTCACATTTTTTGAGAAGATCCAGGGCGCGCCCAGTGCGGCACGGCCAATCATTACTCCGGCACAGCCGACTTTTTTAAGCAGGGCGAGCCCCTGCTCATGGGCAGTGATGTCTCCGTTTGCAAAAACCGGAATGGAAAGGCTTTGCATGGTTTGCAGTATTACCCCATGGTCAATGGAGCCGGTGAATCCGTCACTCCAGGTGCGGGCATGGATGGCAATGGCTTGCGCTCCAGCGCCTTCCGCAATTTTGGCAATCTCAGGCGCAGTAATGGTGTGTTGATTCCAGCCCGACCGGATTTTTATCGACACGGGCTTTGGTGAGTTATTGCACACGGAGGCAATGATTTTTTCGGCGAGGCGCGGATTTTTCATCAAGGCGGCGCCGGCGCCTGTCCGGACAATTTTTTCCATGGGGCAGCCCATGTTGATATCGATAGCAGCAATGGGCTGTTCGGCAAGGATTGCGGCGGCTTCCCCCATAATGAATGGGTCACTGCCGTAGAGCTGCATGACCACAGGCTGTTCTGCGGCAGTGGTGTTGATGAGTTCCAGGCAGTCTTGTCGTTGCGACACCAGGCCGTGGCTGTCGATCATTTCGGAATAGCAGAGGTCTGCCCCGTATTCACGACACAGCAGGCGAAAGGGAAGGTCGGTGCAACCGGCCATGGGTGCAAGGATAAAAGGGGTTGTGGCGGGAATTGCCCCAAATGGAAATGTCATGATGGGCTCATTGTGCCGGTCCTCTCGTGAAAATGGGCGGGAGCTGAAACACGAAACTCCCTGCGAGGGCCTGATAACTGTAAGGGGCCGGTTCGGAAAAGAAAAGAGTAAACCGAACCCCCTTGCCGGGTTCGGGGGGGTTGGCTGCGGGGTCTTGTTGGCGGGCAAGGCGCCGACTGCCACAGGGGGGGCAGTATATCGGGCTTTGGCGCAGAGTGCAAACAGCAAAAGAGATTTCTGTGCCGGAAAGGGTGGCCACAGAGAATGCGGGATGGTTTTGCTGGGTTGTTCAGGTTGAGCAAAAAAAAAGAAGACCGACCCTGCGGGGGAGTCGGCCTTCTTTTAAGGAGAAAGGAGATAAGAGTTGTTTTACTGTCTTTTTGTCAAAGCAACAAACGTGCCAGTAATTATTTTTTTTGTTTATTTTTGATTTTTGCTGGGTTCATGGGCAATTCCAGGGGATGGGCGTCGGAGCAAAAAGAGCGGCGAAGTACAAAAAATTGAACCAAAAAGGATGAGGTAAGAGGATGCGGTGTATTTTTATGTGTTGTTTCAGGCTGTTGAACGGGTGCAAGTTTTTTTGTACCGGTTAAAAAAACAATGGCTCTCTGGGCCGTGATCGGTAATGCTCTGTTAGCCATAAGATCTGATGGTGGTTTTTTCGGAAAAGTACAAAAAATTATACCGGAAAGGACAAGGTCTCAGGGAAAGGCCTTTGAGTTTTTCTGCCGGGTTTTCTTCGGGAATTGAAGCAAGGTTCAGGGCATTAAGCGGGATAGAAAACAGATGCCTGGCCCGCCAGTTGTGCTGGCGCTTCACCTGGCAATTTTTGGAGAAAACAGAAACACTTAAGAAAATATGTGGTAAAAAAGACAAGAGTGTACTTTATAATAATTGGATCGCTCAGCATATGCACAGATAAACGGATAAGGGAGGGACTATGAAAGATTGGTTTGACAATTTGAGTCTGCGGATAAAGCTTTTTCTTCTGGTTGGTTTTGTCGCGATGTCCATGGTCTCAAGCGTTGTGATCGCCCAGTTTATCATCCATCGGGTGCAGATCGGCGGCGAGATGTACACCGGTATCGAAATGAAGATGGACTACATCGATAAGGTCGCACGGATCCGCCTCAACCTCAATCTCCTCAACAGCATTCTCAAGGGCCAGATCATGGAATACGATCCGGAAAGCTTGAGCGGGCTCAAAACCACCAGCAAAAAATTTGAGGAGGCCATTGCTGAAATGCGCGCAGGCCTTGTCAATCCAGGAGATAAAAAATTGTATTGCGGGTCGTGCCATTCGGTGGAGCAGGCTCCTGCGGTAGTTGCGACCTACGACGAACTGGCTGCTTCCTGGCCCAAGATGGATGAAATCATCAACAAGCAAATACTGCCGGCCATGGAAAAAGGGGACAGGGGTGCAGCCCTGGATGCCTTTGAAGGGGATTTTTTTGAAATGTATTACAGCCTGATGGGCAGCACCAAGGACGCGGTTGACCAATTGCGCGGCGGGCAGGAGGTCACCAAGGAAATGGCCATGGCCGAGGTGAAGCGGTTCGGGCTTATTTTTATCGTTGGCGGGATTATCTCGCTTGTGGCTGTTTGCCTGTTCGCCTTTTTTGTCGTGCAGATGCTTGTCCGGTCGATCAACACTATTGTCAGCGAGTTGGACGAGAGCGCCGATCGGATTTCCGATGAGGCGCAGGCAACGGCCTCTACCTCCCAGATGGTAGCGGAAATGGCTTCTGAGATGGCGGCTTCTCTGGAAGAAACCAGTGCTTCCCTTGAAGAGATCACCGCCATGGTCCAGCAGAACGACACCAACTCCGGTGAAGCCAATTCCTCGATGAAGCAGAATGAGCTGATCAGTACCCGGGCAAACGCCAATGTGGCGGACATGCAGGTTTCCATGCAGAATATCAAAAAGGACAGTGATGCGATCGCCTCAATTATTCGCGAGATCGAAGCCATTGCCTTTCAGACCAATCTTCTTGCCTTGAATGCTGCGGTGGAAGCTGCCAGAGCCGGCGAACAGGGCCAGGGTTTCGCCGTGGTTGCCGATGAGGTGCGCAATCTGGCGCAGCGTACTGCCAAATCGGCAAGAAATTCCAGTGACCTCATTGAGCGGGCCATCAGCAATGTGAATGACGGCCTGAAAAAGGTGAATGAGGTTGTGGCGGAATCCACCGATGTGGCGGATGGTTCACGGAAGGTTGCTATTCTGGTGGAAGAGATTTCCACCGCTTCCCACGAGCAGACCCAGGGGGTTATCCAGATCAACAAGGCCGTGACCGAGATGGATACCGGCACCCAGCAGATGGCGGCCAATGCCGAGGAGCTGGCTGCGGCTTCCGAAGCGGTCACTTCCCAGACCCGAACGCTGCGCGACAATATCGGGCATCTTACCCGTCTGGTTGAAGGGAGAAAGGGGTAAGCGGCCATGCGGGCCGGGCGTTTGCCTTGCCTGGGGATTTTCTGAAAATGTAACGTTTTGCAAGAGGCCGCGCCCGGCATGGGCGCGGCCTCTTCTGCTAGGGCTGGTGTTTCCGAAGGAAACGGGCACCCGCCATGCTCGGGAGGGAAAAATGGGCTATTTCCTGGCGGGAGATCTGGGCGGAACAAAAACCCTCATGGCGCTTTATGGCACAAAAGATCACGGGTATGCGCTGATCAGGGAGCAACGTTTTGCCAACAGGGATTATGCGGATTTTTCCGGGATAATAGCGGATTTTCTGCACGACTCGGAGAACTATCCCCAAGTAGCCGCTTTTGGCGTTGCCGGACCGATTGCCGAAGGGTGTGTCCGGATGACCAATCTGGGTTGGTTCATTGATCAGCAGGCCCTGCGGGAACAGTTTCGGTTCGCCGATGTCCTGTTGCTGAACGACCTTGTGGCTGTGGCGCAATCGGTATCAATTTTATCTCCGGAGGATCTTTGGGTGGTCAACCCCGGCACGCCGGTTCCCCAGGGCAGCATGGCGGTTCTTGCCCCGGGGACAGGGCTTGGGGAGGCCTATCTCTGCTGGAATGGCACAGACTACGCAGCCTATCCTTCGGAGGGAGGGCACGCCGATTTTGCGCCAACCTCGAAGACGGAGCAGGCGCTGCTTTCTTTTTTGCTGGCGGAACACGACCATGTGAGCTACGAGATGATCTGTTCCGGCAGGGGAATCCCTAATATTTTTCGATACCTGACCCAGGGGGCTGGAATGAAGGTTGCCCCGGACTTGCAGAAAGAGTTGGAAGCGGCTTCGGATATCACTCCGGTTCTCATGGGGCATGCCCTGAAAAAAGACAGCGAGGTCGCACGTCTGACCCTGGAGATCTTTTTATCGGTTCTGGCCTCCGAGGCCGGGAATATGGCTATCAAGTTTCTTTCCACCGGAGGGCTGTATATGGGCGGCGGCATGCTTCCCCGCCTCCGTTCCGCTTTTGACCGGAAGAATTTCATGGAACGATTCGTAAGCAAGGGACGCATGTCCGGAATACTTTCCAATATACCGGTCAAAATCATAATGACGGAAAGGGCGGGCCTTAATGGCGTTGCCCTGTCCGCTTTCCGGGCAATACGGGAACAGCACGCATACAGGTGACGCATGTCTTTACGGGATTTGGCCCGGGAACTCTATCGGGCGCAGCAGCAGGTTGAGCGGCTGGAAAAATTGCTCTCTGCCGCAACGCCGGAACAAGAAGTTATGATTCGGCAGGAGCTGCAGGACGCGCTGGCCGAGCGGCGGCAGCTGCAGAAAATGATCGATGGCCGTAAGGATTCTTCCCCTTTGCCGAGAAAGTTCTGAAAGCCATGCAGCGGGCGCTGCGTGATTCCGAGACAAGATTCAGCCAGGAAAAAAAGAGGAGTGGTATGTGCATTGATGTGCGAAAAACCTGTGAGTGCGGCACCCAAACCGTTCAGTTTCATCTCCGGGACAATCTTCTGCAGTCAGACGTCATTCAGCGCTTGTTTTGTCCGAATTGCCCGGGAGATGCCGGGTTTGACGGCCGTTCCATGCTCAACGACAACGGTTGGGTGGTCGAATACGATATGATTCTCGCCACCATGCTGCTTACGGCAAAATTACAGCTTGACCCGGACACCGTGCGCCCGGAATTTCTTTTCGACCAGGGGTATGCCTGCTGGCTGGAGATGTATCCCGGCGAACGGGAGGAGATACGGGAAGAAAAAGAAAAGATCATGGCTCTTCTGCGTGAAGACCAGCGGCAATACCTTCAGGCAATTCAGAGCTGGAATATCGACCGCATCGCGCGTCTTAAGGCTGCGGGATGGCGCAAGGCCCAGCAAACATAACTGTCTGCGCGCCGGGTCCTGCGGTCTTGCGAAGTTTCCGGTCGGTCATTGGGGGATCCATTTCTCGATAAGTTTCTGCAGGGTTCCGTCGTCCTTCCAGTCGTCAAGGGCGGAGTTTACCTCCTCAAGCAGGTCCGGATCATCAAGGCGAACCGCCCAGGCGAGCTCTTCGCGGGTCAGGGGGATATTGAGCAGGACCAGATCGTCCGTTGAGTTTGAGGCGATATAGGAGCCGAGGACCGGGCCGTCGTGGATGAAAAGGTCGATGCGCTTGTCGCGGAGCGCTTTTACGGCGAGATCCGGAGACGAGAAAAAGAATGGGTCGGCCGCAAGGCAATAGCGCTGGACAAAAATATCACCGGTGGTTCCTTTTTCCACGCCGACGGGTTTGCCGGTGGCAAGAATTTCCTGAACAGACCGGAAGTTATCTTGTTCGGCTTTGGTGGTCAGGGCCATCTGGTTGATGGCGAGATAGGGTTTGCTGAAAGCCACCCGAAGCTTGCGCATCTCGGTGATGGACATGGCGGACATGATGATGTCCACCTTTCTGCGTTCCAGCGCGGGGATCTGTTTCTCCCACTCCAGTTCAACAAACTGGAGCCTGCTGTGAAGGCGTTCGGCAAGCAGGGCGGCGCATTCGGCTTCAAGGCCGGAAATCAGGCCGGTATCCGCCGCTTTATGGATGAGTCCGGGATAATTCGGCGTCACGCCGACCCGCAAAACCCCGTTTTCCCAGGAGGGATGAGCGCTTTTTTTGTTCAGGCCGCAGGCGGTAATACTCAACAGCAGGACGCCGCACACCACGGAGATGATTTTTTTTGTAATTGTTGTGCTAGGCATGGCGCACTCCCTCACTGTTCAGCCCCCAGGCAGACAATCGTCTGTTCGGCAATCTCCAGCTCTTCGTTGGTGGGGATAACCAGGATTTTCACCCGACTGGCCTCACTCTCCAAAGCGGAGCATCCTCCTCGTTGTCCAATGTTTTTTTCATTATCCATCTCCAGGCCCAAATGCGCAAGGTTTTCGCAGCATCCCGCCCGGATAAAATCGGCATTTTCCCCGATGCCGCCGGTGAAGATCAGAGCGTCGAGCATACCAACCACGGCCTGGTAAGCGCCGATATATTTTTTGATCCGGTAGCAATACATGCTGACGGCAAGCTGCGCTTCGGCATTGCCGGCTGCTGCCATCTCCCCGACGGTGCGCATGTCGTTGGCGCCGCAGATTCCCTTGAGGCCGCTTTCTTTGTTGAGGATTGCTTCGATCTCCCCGGAGGAAAGCCCCGTCTCTCTTGCCAGATAAAAGATGATGGCCGGATCGAGATCCCCGCAGCGGGTGCCCATGATCAATCCTTCGAGGGGGGTAAACCCCATGGAGGTGTCGACGCATTTTCCCTGCTGAATAGCTGCGGCGCTGGCGCCGTTGCCCAGGTGGAGGCTGATCAGGTTGAGGGATTCGAGAGGTTTTCCAAGAAATTCCGCGGCTTTTTTCGCCACATAGCGGTGGGAAGTACCATGGAAGCCGTAGCGGCGAACCTGATGCCTCTCGTAGAGGTTCCGGGGAATGGCATAGCGGTACGCGTGGGGCGGAAGGGACTGGTGGAAGGCGGTGTCGAACACGGCAACCTGCGGTACGGACGGGGCGGTCTCCATGGCCACTTCCATGCCGAGGAGGTTGGCCGGATTGTGCAGCGGGGCAAGGGGGATCAGCGCCCGGATCGCGGCAAGGACCGCAGGAGTGACGCGGGCGGGTTCCTTGAATTGTTCGCCGCCGTGCACCACCCGGTGGCCGATGCCCCTGAGCTCGCCGGTATCGGCAAGCGCCCCGGTTTCCTTGAGGATGGAGGAGATGAGTTGAAAGCCCTGCCGATGGTCGGTAATGGGCAGGGTCCGCACTGTTTTTTTCATTTCGGCCATAGGCGTCCGGTGAGAGTGGCTGAGATGGCTGCCCGGTTCGCCGATCTGTTCGACGCTGCCTGCGGCCAATACCGACTCGTCCCGCATGTCGAACAGCTGGTATTTGATGGACGAACTGCCGGAGTTGAGTACCAGAATTTTCATGGATTTTTCCTTGGCATCTATTCAGTTGAAACTGTTTAAAACAGGCTTAGAGCTTGTCCGTGAATAAATCTTTGGTGCTCGCATCCGGCTTTTGGCCGTCTTTGACCGCTCCTCAATCGCAAAATCCTCGCCGTAGCGCTGCTACGCCTGTGGTTTTGCTCAATCGTCCCGGCCAAATCCGTCTCAAAATCCGGCGCGATCCTTGAAAAGATTATTTACGGACAAGCTCTTAAACATTTCAACGGTACCTGAGCAGCAATGCCGCAGATGCGAGGAAGAGGTCTGCGAAGTGTGCTAGTGCATACGAGCAGGCCGATGACAGCGCAGATGTGGTGTTGCTGTTTAGGTACTCGCGGCCTGGGCCTGGATGGCGGTGATCGCCACGGTATTGACGATGTCCGGCACGGTGCAGCCGCGGCTTAAGTCGTTGACCGGTTTGTTCAATCCCTGAAGGACCGGGCCGATGGCCACCGCGTTGGCCGAGCGCTGCACAGCCTTGTACAGGTTGTTGCCGGTGTTCAGATCCGGGAAGATGAACACCGTGGCCTTGCCCGCCACCTGGCTGTCCGGCAGTTTTGTCTTCGCCACCCCGGCGTCAACCGCGGCATCGTACTGGATCGGTCCTTCAATCTTGAGGTCCGGCCGGAGTTCGTTGGCGATCCGGGTCGCTTCGCGCACCTTGTCCACGTCGGCCCCCTTGCCCGAGGCGCCGGTGGCGTAAGAGCACATGGCGACAAGAGGGTCAATGCCGTAGAGTCTGGCTGTTTCCGCCGAGCTTATGGCGATCTCCGCGAGCTGCCGGGCATTGGGGTCCGGGTTTACCGCGCAGTCACCGTAAACCAGGACCCGATCGGCAAGACACATCAGGAAAACGCTGGAAACAATGGAAACACCCGGCTGGGTGCGGATGATCTGCAGGGCCGGGCGGATGGTGTCCCCGGTGGTGTGCACCGAACCGGAAACCATGCCGTCGGCCAAACCCTTGTGGATCATCATGGTGCCGAAGTAGTTGACGTCGGCCACCGTGTCAAAGGCGGTCTTTTCGGAGATCCCCTTGTGTTTGCGAAGCTCGAAATAGGTCTGGGAAAAATCCTCGCGCAAGGGTGAGGTGGCGGGATCGATAATTTCTAATCCCGTAAGGTCGAGGCCGAGATTGCTGGCCGTGCCCAGAATTTCGGCCGGGTCGCCCAGGAGGGTGATTTCGGCGACTCCCCGGCGGATAAGAATTTCAGCGGCCCGCAGAATCCGTTCTTCGGCGCCCTCCGGCAGGACGATGTGCTGGCGGTGTTTCTGGGCCATCTCCACCAGATTGTATTCAAACATGATCGGGGTGACCCGTGTGGATTTCACGAGGGAGATCCGGCTTTCCAGTTCGGCCAGGTTGACGTGCGTTTCAAAAAGTCCGAGGGCGGTGGCGATTTTCCTGTCGTTTTCCGGGGTGAGCATGGGGGGCACGCCGCTGGCGTTCATGGCCGTGGTAAAGGTGTCGGTCCGCACACTGATGATGGGAACGGTCACCTTGTAGCTCAAGCCTTCAAGAAGGCGGGTGATCTGCGGGTCCGGAACAAATCCGCCGGAAAGCAGGAGCCCGGCAATGCTCGGGTAGGTGCTGGAAAAATTGGCCGCCAGGCTGCCGAGGATGATCTCGGAACGGTCGCCGGGCGCGATGATCAGATCGCCTTCCACCAGGTGGTCCAGAAAATGGGGCAGACTCATGGCCGCGACCTTGAAATCGGCAACCCCCCTGTTCATCTCTTCCGGGTCGCCCATGATTACCCGCGCTTCAAGGGCCCTGGCAATCTCTCCGACGGTGGGCTTGCCCAGAAACGGCTCCTCGGGCAGGATATAGACCGGCTCTGCGCCCTGACCGTTTTTCTCGAGTTTTTCCCGCACCGTTTCCACGAGAAAGGGGTCAACGCGGTTCACCACGCTGGCGAGGATGGTACACCCTTTTTTGAGGAAGGACTCCTGGGCCACATGCAGGGCGTCGAGAATATCATCCGGGGATTTGTTGTGGCTGTTCAGGAGCAGGAGAATGGTGCAGCCCAGATTGTTGACCACCTCGGCGTTGAATTCAAATTCAAAGGGCAGGGAAAGCCCGCTGAAGTCCGTACCCTCAGAGAGGATGAAGTCGCATTTGGCTTCAAGGCGCTTGTATTTGTCGAGAATAGTCTTGATGACCTGGTCGGTGCGGCCATCGGCGGCAAGATGCTGGGCCTCGTCATGGGAAAGGGCGAACAGTTCGTCGTAGGCGAAAGGCAATCGATAGCGGGTTCGGATAAGTTGCAGGTTGTTGTCCGCCACTCCGTGCGAGGGAATGATGGGGCGGAAGTATCCGACCCTGCGCACCCTTCTGGAGAGCAGCTCCATAACGCCGAGGGCGACCACCGACTTGCCGCTCTGGGGTCCGATTGCCACAATATACACACTCTGCGCCATGGAATGTTCCTCATATGTTGCGACCGATCTGGGAAAGGCCGCATCGTACTGTGAGGTTACTCCGTCATCCCGGCGAAAGCCGGAATCCAGTGTCTATGGATTTCTGGACCCCGGCTTTCGCCGGGGTGACGATCGGGGACATATCGGTTCGTCATGCAATGAAACGTCGCCTTGCGGATCACGCCTTTGGTTCCAGGAGTATGAGGATTTCCAGATTGGCCGATCCAGGGAACATGTCCAGCGGGGTGATGCGTTTTACCGCATAGCCGCTGGCCTGCCATTCCCGTAGAGAAGGCGGAATCTGGTCCACCCCGCAGAAGATATGCAGGACCTTTTTCGGCTTGCGGCGTGCCAGCGATGCGATCACTCCCGGCAGCGGCCCTTGTCGGGGCGGGTCCAGAAGAATTGACTCGTTGACCATGGGCGGCGGCAGGGTTTTTTCCAGATATCCGACCGTAATCCGGTGGGCGAGAAATTTGGTCTGCCCGGGCCGGTTTTTGTTCAACCGGCTGTTTGCGTCGGCGGCCCTGATGGAAGGGCCTTCGCCGTCAACGGCCAACACCTGCCGGTAAGCCGGGGCGAGAAAATGGCTGAACAGCCCGTAACCGCAGTACAGATCGAGAAGCGATTGGTCCGGGCTTGGTGCCAGCAACTCCTTGGCCTGTTCCAGCATGGTTTCCACCATGGATTCGTTGATCTGGGAAAACGAGGTCGGATGGAACTGGTAGCGGCAGCCGGAGTAGGTTGCTCCCAACTGATCCGGGCCGAAGAGTTTTTTGAAGTGCAGGGTTTCCGCCGGGCGCTTGGTTTCCAGATAGTAGTCGGACTGGCTGGGGTCAAGGTAGACAAAGGCGGCGGTGATTGCGACGGGCAGCTTCTGAAGATGTGCGCTCAGCAGTTTCATTTTGCGGACCAGCGGCCCGTTCATCAGGTCCACGTTGAAGATCACCGCCTGTTCCGCGTAATTCCCGCGGATGATAAGATAGTTCAGGTGGCCGGCGATCAGCCGGAAAGCCGGTTCGCTCAGTTTCTGCTGGAGGAAGCGGTAGATCACCTCGTGTTCTTTGGGTTCCAGCGGCGAGGCGGTAAAATACTGCCGGTTTTTGGGCAGGGCTCCCTTGTCCCCAAGGAGCAGATACAGGGTGGAGCCATGCAGGAAACCCTTGCGCTTCGAGGTGGTGCGGTAGCCCCGGGCCTTGGGGGAACGGATTATCTGCTCCGGACGGCCGGGTAATCGGTGCTGTTTCCAGAACCCCGACAACCCCTGATCCTTGACCTGAAGTTCGACGGAATAATCGAGGTGGGCCAGAGGAGAGCTGTGCAGGATTGCCTGGGGCTCGGGAGAAACCATTGCCGGGATAAGCGGCTTGAGGAAGCTGGCAAAGGAACGGTCTGACGGCGCGGCCGGCGCCCAGAACGACGCCTCGTCGGGTTCGTCCGAATGCGGTTTCCCGGCGGATCCGGCTCCGCGGCCGCGCGAAGAAGCAGCGGTTGCCCGGGGTGGTTTCCTGCCGAAGGGTTTTTCCCGGGGCGGGTTTCCCTTGCGGCTGAGCGGACGGTTGCCTGGCGTGGCAGGTGTCCGGAAGGTTTCCTCTTCGAATTGTTCGGACTTTGGTTTTCCGGCTCCTGTATGCCGGCGGCCACGGGAGGGAGCAGTGTCCTGCCGAGGGCTGTTTTTGGCGAAGGATTTTTCCGGCGGGTTTTTTTTCTTGCCGCGGGAAGGGCGAGCGGGGGCGGCAGCCTTGGCCGGGGTGCTGCCGACTGTGCCGGCTGGTTTGCGGGGTGGTGTTTTTTTCTTAAGAGACAAAGTGTCACCAAGGGGAAAGAAGGGAAAGAAATAAAAAAAGTATACACGGCGACCGGAGATGCATAAAGCAAATTCGTCCCGGTTGCATGGGGTGCAAGGGCCTCGGGGTTTCTTGTCCTGTTGCGAGCGCGCGGCGAGACATCCTGCCGGGCTGGATGTTTCCTCTGCTCGGCAAGGTGGAACTTGCTGACAAAATGCGTTTTTTGGAGTATATACGCTGTTCCGTGGGCCGTATTCCGGTAAACGTTCAGCAGCACCGCATCTGCTTTGTCATCGGCTTGCTCATGTGCAATAGCACACTTCGCAGACCTCTTCCTCGCATTTGCAGCACTGCTGAACGTTTATAACCCAGAGTTTAGCCGCGTTTTTCTATTTCTGTAGAACGATTACGGATTCCGGCCCGGCAAGCACAGAGGACAAGAAACAGATGAGCAGTTTATTGGAGAAAGAAATCAAACGGCGCCGCACCTTCGGCATCATCAGTCACCCTGACGCGGGTAAGACCACCCTCACCGAAAAGCTGCTGCTCTTCGGCGGGGCGATCCAGATGGCCGGGGCGGTCAAGTCGCGCAAGACCGATAATCACGCGGTCAGCGACTGGATGAGTATCGAAAAGGAGCGCGGCATCTCGGTGACCACTTCGGTAATGCAGTTCGATTACCGGGATTTCGAGGTCAACCTGCTGGATACTCCCGGCCATAAGGACTTTTCAGAAGACACCTACCGGGTGCTTACCGCGGTGGACAGCGCCTTGATGGTCATCGACAGCGCCAAGGGGGTTGAGGCCCAGACCGAGAAGCTCATGGAGGTCTGCCGGATGCGGAATACCCCGGTGATCACCTTCATCAACAAGCTGGATCGGGAAGGGCGCGAGCCCCTGGAGGTTTTGGGGGAGATCGAGGAAAAGCTGCAGATCGAGTGTACCCCGCTTACCTGGCCTATCGGCATGGGCAAGGGGTTCAAGGGGGTCTACAATATTCTGCGTCAGGAGCTGAACCTGTTTACTCCCAGCAAGGACAGGCGGCCACAGGACGGGATCGTGGTCAAGGATCTCAACGATCCGCTTTTGGACCAGTTGCTGGGCAGTCAGGCAGACCGGCTTCGCGAGGACCTCGAACTCCTGGCCGGAGCGGCCAGTCCGTTTGACCACAAGGAATATCTCAAGGCAAGCCAGACCCCGGTGTTTTTCGGCAGCGCCGTCAATAATTTCGGGGTAAAAGAGCTGCTGGACGCCTTTGTCGAACTGGCTCCGTCACCCGGCCCCCGTGCCACCACAACCCGCATGGTTTCCCCGGAAGAGGAGGCTTTTTCAGGCTTCACCTTTAAGATTCAGGCCAACATGAATCCGGCCCATCGCGACCGGATCGCCTTCTTTCGCATCTGCTCCGGCAAGTTCACCCGGGGGATGAAGGTCATGCACCACCGGCTGGGCAAGGAGGTTTCCCTTGCCAACGCCACCATCTTCATGGCCCAGGACCGCACCAACGTTGAAGAGGCCTGGCCCGGCGACATCATCGGCATTCACAACCACGGGACCATCAAGATCGGCGATACCTTTTCCGACAAGGAGCCCCTCAAGTTCACGGGCATCCCCAATTTCGCGCCCGAGCATTTCCGGCGGGTGCTGATCAAGAACCCCCTCAAAATCAAGCAATTGAACAAGGGACTGGTGCAATTGGCCGAGGAAGGCGCGGTGCAGCTCTTTCGGCCCACCATGGGCAGCGATTATATCCTGGGCGCGGTGGGCGTGCTGCAGTTTGAGGTGACCATGGCCCGGTTGAAGGCGGAATACGGAGTGGATGCGGTGTACGAGCCGGTGACCTACGCCACGGCCCGGTGGGTCGACTGCGAGGACCGCAAGAAGCTCGATGAGTTCAAGAACAAGAACCAGGCCCATCTGGCCCTGGACGCCGAGGGGCATCTGGCCTATCTGGCGGAAAGCGAGTGGCGGCTTGGCAGGGTGCAGGAGCTGTTTCCGGAGATCGTCTTCCGCAAGACCCGCGAACACAGTTGAGCCGAGGCAAAAGGATGCCCCGATGAGGCTTCGCCGCTGAGCAGTTGTGGGGAACTGTAGTGGGGTGGAAAGCGGCCATCGGGGCGTACTTGTATTGTCGGTGAAACCAACAGGAAAAAGCAAGCGAAAAAACTGTTTTCATCGCCGCAAGCCTGGTTGCTGTTGACCGAGCCGCGGGAAAATTGTTACCATCGCGATTGGTGTTATTGGAGCCGTTCCGGTTATTTTTTTGAGAGGGCCTGAGCCGGAGGGAGTTGTCAGCAGGATGGAAGATTCAGACATTGAAATTGTGCGCAATGCCGGGGCGGTCAGCCGGATATTTGAGCAGATGCTGGAGCGGCGCAAGCCCTTGAGTATTGTTCAGCACGGGCATAGCAGTGACGCCTGGGTTGTCAAGAGTTCTCCCACGCGCTTGATCCTGGCCAAACGGGATAAAGCGTCAAAATTCACCCCCGAACCGGTGGAATTTCAGTTTCGCGACGTGCTTGGCCGCAATATCATCGGCAAGAGCCGGATCCTGCGGCTGAAGAACGAGTACCTGGAGCTTGTGCTTCCCGCGGAGGTTACGATCATCCAGCGTCGGCATGCCTACCGCGTCGTGCCCACTGCCGACAGTTTCGCTATTTTCCTGACACCCACCAAATGGATTCTTTCCGGCCGGATTGAAGATTTGAGCGCCACCGGTGTGCTTGTCCGGCTGCCGCAGGCAACCCCGGTTGTGGTGCCCAGCGATATCCGGGCGATCTCCCTCCAGCTCAACCATGCGGTGCCTGCAAGCGAATTCACCCCTGCCGGAACAGTGGAGAATTTCAAGGTCACGCTCAAGGGCGCAACCATTGCCAGAAAAGCTGACAACGGGGCAACGAAGTTCGCGACCTATGGCATTCAATTGACGCCGACCATTGCCGAGGACCGGCAACTGGCGCAGGTAATTCTCTGTTTCGAACGGGCTGCCCGGTTAAAAGGGATTCCTGTCTAGAAAGATTCCTTGCAGCAGCTGTCGTTCGCGGTGAGCCTGACGAACCGCTTTTCCTCTTTTTCTCTGCCCTTGCTGGCCTTTGACAGGTTCAGGCCGAACGGAAAAGCGCTTCTTTTCCAGGATCAGGCGGCCTGATGCCCTGACTTGCGCAGGTAGTATTCGTAATCCCCCCCGTAGGACCGCATTTCCCCGTGGTCCACTTCCATGACCCGGTTTACCAGCGAACGGAGAAAATGCCGGTCATGGCTGACCAGCACCACGGTGCCGGTAAATTTTTGCAGCGCGCCCAGCAGAATTTCCCGTGACTGGATATCCAGATGGTTGGTGGGTTCGTCCAGAACCAGAAAGTTCAGCGGCTTCGCCAGCATGGTGGCAAGCACCACCCGGCTTTTTTCTCCGCCGGAAAGCAGCTTGATCTGCTTGTCCACGGTGTCGCCCTGAAAGAGAAAGGCGGCGCAAAGATTGCGTACCGTGCCGATGTTGGCCTGGGGCAGGGCGTCCTGCACGGTTTCAAACACGGTTCTTTCCGGGGCCAGAATATCCATGGCATGCTGGCTGAAATAGCCGAGGCTGACGTTGGCTCCGATGGCGGCGCTGCCGCTGCTGGGTTCGGTCTGTCCGGCCAAGACTTTAAGAAAGGTTGATTTGCCTGCGCCGTTGACTCCGACCACAGCCACCTTTTCCCCCCGTTGAATAACCCCGGAGATGCCGCTGAATACCGGGCGCTCGCCGCCCTCAGGCAGGGTCCATGCCTTGGCCAATCCTTCCATGCGCACCACGTCATCGCCGCTGCGGGGCGGTTCGTTGAATTCGAAATGGATCACCCGCTGTTCCGGGGGCAGTTCGATGCGTTCGATCTTCTCCAGCTTCTTGATCCGGGACTGAACCTGGGAGGCGTGGGAGGCGCGGGCCGCAAATTTGGCGATGAACTCCTCCTCCTTGGCCATCATTTCCTGCTGGCGGCGGAAGCTGGCAATGAGCTGTTCCCGTCGGATTTCCCGTTCGCGCAGGTAAAAATCGTAATTGCCGCTGTAGGTGGTGATGGTGGCATTGGCCACCTCGATGATCCGTGAAACAAGGCGGTTCATGAAGTCGCGGTCATGGCAGGTCATGAGCACCGCGCCCTTGAAATCCTTGGCCAGCCATTCTTCCAGCCAGACGATTGACTCCACGTCCAGATGGTTGGTGGGCTCGTCGAGCAGCAGAACATCGGGGTTCATGGTCAGGATTCTTGCAAGAGCGATGCGCATTTTCCAGCCGCCGCTGAAAGATTCCACCGGCCGGTTGAAATCCTCCGGCCCGATGCCGAGTCCGGTTAGCACTGTCTGGGATCGGGATTCCAGGTCGTAGCCGCCGCGGTGCTCGAATTCCTCCATGGCATCGCCGTATTTTTCAAGCAGGGCGGTCATGGCGTCGTCTTCCATGGGCAGGGCCATGGCCGCCTCCATTTCTTTCAATTCCTCGCCCAGACGCACCACCTCGCCCACCGCGGCCATGGTTTCTTCCAGGGCCGAGCGGCCGGACATCTCGCCTACTTCCTGGGAAAAATAGCCGATCACCGTTTTCTTGGCGCAGGAGATCTCGCCTTTGTCCGCTTCTTCCTCGCCGGTGATAAGCCGGAAGATGGTGGATTTGCCTGCGCCGTTGGGCCCGACCAGGCCGGTGCGAACGCCGGGAAGGATCTGCAGGCTGGCGTTGGCGAAAAGAATTTGGGAGCCATGCTGTTTGCTGATGTTGGTGAGGTGTATCATCTTGAACTCGCAAAAAAGGAAAAAGGCAGATGTCCGGTGGGTATCTCCACGAAAAAACGGCTTTTATAGCATGATGGGCAAATGGGCGCAACTCTATTCTGCCTCAAGTTGCGGGGGGCTGACGCCCACCATTGTAAAGGTCTGGGCTGTCTGCTATGATGCGAGAAAGGATCCGGGCGTGGTGCGCCTCAGAGCAATCAGAGAAGAGCGAAATTTTCATGCAGCAAAGCACTGCCCGGCTGGCCGGCACATTTTTTCTTTTTTTGTTTTTGTATTCCGGCGGGACCCCTCAAGATCTGTGGGGCGAGGCCCTTCCTGTCCGGCTTGCATCGATGGAAAGCGGCGCTTACTCCCCTGTCCCCGATGGGCAGGAGTCGCAAACGCTGCCGGAGGAGTTCGATGCACTTCTTTCCGGGGATGGGCGTGCTACTGCGGAGTGTTTTCAGCTGCGTCCCGGCGCTGTCGGCAGGAAAGGGGAGAAGTCAAGGCGCTGCGAACCGCAAAGCCTGCCGTTTGCCCGCTGCCGGAGCGGCATCGACAGTTGCCGTCTTGGTTATGAAAATGGTCCCCTCACCTGGTTTGCCTGTGAGCAGCAGCGTGGCAACACCTCTGTCGATCCGCAGCCGGGCAGTATCCTCATTCTTGGCGCCAATAATCGCCGCAAGATGAACACCGGGCATGTCGCCTATGTCGAAGAGGTTGTCGCCCAAAGCGCCACGGTTTACCGGGTTGTTTTCACGCACACCAACTATGATCGCCGGTGCAGCCTGGAGTCAAATATCGAGGCAACCTACGACAGCGCGGCCCGCACTCTGGACATTCATACCGGCGCCTGGCAGGCCTGGGGAAAAGGGCTTCCGGTGGCCGGGTTTATCCTGAAGTGACTTCGGTCACGGGATTGTAAGCCTTGTTCGCAAAATAAGTTTGTCCTTTTGGTGGCGGAAACGACAGCGGCACTCCTTGTGCTGCTTGTTTATGGCTCCTAATCTCAAAAAAGAGATATACGGGCATATGATTGTGCGGAGAAAAAAACGTCCTGGCCTTGACTGGCGTTTGGCCATGTGTTTGGGGCTTCTTTTTTTTCTGCTCGCCGGTTGCGAAGGCGGCGGGCAGGGAGAAAAAACTGGCCAAGAGCGTCTGGTCCGCCTGGATAATCTCCAACAGCTTCCGGTCGAACAAGTCGAGCCTGATTCGCAAGCGCTCCGAATCGGGGTGGGGGCCATCCTTTCTCCCCAGGGCACAGCTCGGTCTTATCAGCCGCTCATTGATTATCTGGGCCGCAAGATGGGCAAGCCGGCAATTCTGGTGCAGCGCAAAACCTACCAGGAACTGAACGACCTGTTGGCGAGGAGCGTGGTGGACCTGGGCTTCATCTGCACGGGAGCCTTTACTGAAGGTGCCCGGAACGGGACGATTTCGTTGCTGGTTGTCCCGCAGATCAACGGCAAAACCACCTATCGTTCTTTTGTCATCGTGCCTGCCGTTTCTCCAGCCCAGGGTATTGCAGACTTGGGCGGCAAGGTGTTTGCCTTTACCGATCCGCTTTCCAATACCGGATATCTCTACCCGCTGTCCCTGTTGCGGGCTATCGGGCAGCAACCGGAAACTTTTTTCGGCAGGACTATTTTCACATACAGCCATGACCGTTCCATAGCCGCAGTGATGGAGGGTCTTTCGGATGGAGCTTCAGTGGATAGTCTGGTCTATGAATTTGCCAGTAAGCGCAACCCGGAAATTGCGCGGCAGACCAGAGTGATATGGGAATCGCGGGATTTCGGCATCCCCCCGGTAGTGGTGCCGCGCACCATTTCTCCGGCGAGGAGGGCCATGCTGAAAGAGCTGCTCCTCGGCCTGCATCATGATGCGGAAGGGGAAAAAGCCTTGGCCGAGCTGGGGGTGGAACGCTTCGTGGAGCCTGATCCGGGGATGTATGGATTATAAGGAGAAATGTTTGTGCCTGTCGACCTGATTTCTGTGGGAACATTTTTCCGGAAAGCCGTGCACAAAGGCAGGTCCTTCCTGGTCAGTGTGTCCCTGAAACTGAAGATTTTGGGGCTGGCCCTTGCCCTGATCCTCCTTTTTGGCGCGGTTACCATTTATAAGGTGCAGGCGGCGCTCAGCGAGAATTTCGACGCTTTTCTTCGGGAAGAGAGCCGCTTTGTGGCAACGGAACTATCCTATCAGACCCACGACTACCTGCTGATAAACGATATGTATGGCCTGACCCAGATGCTCAGGAACGCGGTGCAGAATCGGCCCGACCTGCGCTATGTCTTTGTCCGCAATGGCGCAGGGCAGGTGGTTGCCCACACCTTTGAGGGCGGGTTCCCGGCGGATCTGCTGGAAAAAGGTCCCGGCCTTGTACCGCAGAGATCAGAGCCGAAACTACTGCCCACCAACGAGGGCAGCATCTGGGAGGCGACGGCAGGCATCAGCAACGGCAACGAAGGCGAGGTTGTGGTCGGGGTGAAGGGTGACAGCCTGCGCCGCCAGATCGGGGCGATCACCGACTCCCTGGTCCGGACGACCCTGCTGGTTGCGATATTCGGGGTGCTCTTGTCCCTGGGGTTGACCTGGATCATCACCCGCCCGGTGACCAGGCTGCTGGAAGCGACGCGGGCCGTGCGGCGCGGGGATTATTCCGTAATCCTGGCTCCGATGGAAAGTCAGGACGAACTGGGAAAACTTATGGAGGGCTTCAACGCCATGGTGTGTTCCCTTGCCAGCGCTGATAAGGCGCGGCTGGAAAAGGAACAGCTCCAGCGGGATTTCCTGCATCGGGTCATGGCCGGGCAGGAGGGGGAAAGAAAACGCATCGCCCGCGAACTCCACGACCAGACCGGACAGGCCTTGGCCTCGGTCATGGTGGATCTCAGAATGCTGGAAAATGCGAAGAACGAGAGCGAGGCTCGCCAGAGTATCAGCAGGTTGCGAAAAGCCATAACCGAGGAGATGGAGGCGATCCATAATCTGGCGGTGGCGCTGCGGCCCAGTGTGCTGGACGATCTTGGTCTGGTCCCGGCGGTGGAGATGCTGGTGCGGAGCTTTATCAACCGTCACGGTATCTCGGTGGAATTGACCATCATCGGCTTTGCCGAGAAGAGGCCGGATGCCTGCACGGAAACCTGCGTCTACCGGATCGTGCAGGAGGCTCTCTCCAATGTGGCGCGGCATGCCGGGGCCACCGAGGTGAACGTGCTTCTGGAATGGCGCGGGGAGAAAATCCGGGGCGTGATTGAAGACAACGGGATCGGTTTCGCGCCGGATCTGGTTGATGCAAAGACCAAACTCGGGGTTCTGGGGATGCGGGAACGGGTCCAGCTGCTGCAGGGGACTTTTCGCATTGAAAGCAGTCCGGGCGAGGGCGCTATGCTGGTTTTTGAAATGCCTGTCAAGGCGGGAGTCTGCCATGAGCGATAAAATGATTCGGATTTTCGTGGTCGACGATCATCCGGTGCTCCTCTCCGGCCTGAGCCTGCTGCTCAATGCCGAACCGGACATGGAGGTTGCGGGAACCGCCGATTCTGGTTACAAGGCCCTGACGCTTGTCAAGGAACTGCAACCGGACATCGTGCTCCTCGATATTTCCCTGCCGGGAACCAGCGGGCTTGTGCTTCTGCCGGAGATATTGCGGCAGGCGCAGAAGACCCGCGTCCTCATGCTGACCATGCATGAGGACCATCAGTATCTTAAAGAAGCTGTGGCCAAGGGAGCCAAGGGCTTTATCCTCAAGAAATGCCTGGATGTCGATTTGCTCTATGCCATCCGCGCGGTGATGCGGGGGCAGATGTACATCCACCCCGCCATGATGCCGGATATCCTGGCCGGACAGGATAAGGGGACAGCCCCTCCCGAGGAGATGCTCTGGCTCTCCCTGAGTAACCGGGAGCAGCAGGTCATGCTCGCTGTGGCCATGGGGTTCACCAGCAGGGAGATTGCCGAGCAGCATTTCTTGAGTGAAAAAACCGTGGCCACCTATCGTTCCAGGGCCATGGCCAAGCTTGGTCTGGAGACCAGGGCTGAACTGGTTGAGTTCGTGTCCCGTCAGAAGCGATCCACCAAATAGTCCTTCTTTGACATATGATTGTCAGGGAAATCCCTACAAAGAAATCAAAAAACCCCTGCTTGTTTTCCCTTTCCGCTTACTCTATCCTGATCTGTAATCGGAGATGTCGCCGGCTTTTTGTACTCCCGGCCCGGGGTCAAAGGTTTTATCCATTAATAACAAGAGAGGTGCGCATGGGAGTGGTCGAAGCGGTCTGCGTCAGTGAAAAAAAAGGCATGGTGAAAAAAGAGGTGGGTGAGATTGTTCTGGAGGAAAACTGGGGGATCAAGGGAGACGCCCACGCCGGTGACTGGCATCGTCAGGTGTCGTTGCTGGCAGGAGAAAGCATCGATGCGGTAAAGAAGAAGATGCCCCACCTGAAACATGGAGTGTTTGCCGAGAACATCGTCAGCCGGGGTCTGGATGTGATGGCGCTTGCCATCGGCGACCGCTTGACGATCGGCGACAAGGTGGTGCTCGAAGTCACCCAGATCGGCAAGGAATGTCATAATGCCGGCTGCGCTATCAAGAAGGCCACCGGGGACTGCATCATGCCCCGGGAAGGAATTTTTGCCAAGGTCATCCATGGCGGGCTCGTCAAGGCGGGTCTTGCCATTGACAAAGAAAGCAACAGGGGAAGCAAAGCTTAGCACACAACGGAGGGAAAGGCATGAAGATCAAAAGAAGGGATTTTCTTAAACTGAGCGCCGCGACCGGTCTGGCGGTTGCAGCCTTCAAAGGTTTCACCCTGAACGCTCTGGCCGAAACGCCGAAAGGAGTCATCGGCGGGGAGAAGCCCGGCGCTTGGATGCCCTCCACCTGCCAGGGCTGCACGGCCTGGTGTCCGGTGGAGTTCTTCGTTCAGGACGGTCGCGCCGTGAAGGTGCGCGGCAACCAGCTTTGCAAGGCGAACAATGGTTATGTTTGCCCCCGCGGCCACCTGATGCTCCAGCAGACCTATGATCCGGATCGGGTTTTGACTCCGATGAAGCGGACCAATCCGGCCAAAGGCCGCGGCATTGATCCGAAGTTCGTCCCCATCACCTGGGACGAGGCCCTGGATACCATTGCCGACAAGATGATGGAACTGCGCAAGGCCGGCGAGCCGGAAAAGCTCCTGTACATGCGCGGCCGTTACTCCCCAACCTCCACCGACCTGTGCTACGGCACCATGCCCAAGATCTTCGGCAGCCCCAATGCCATCTCGCACAGCGCTATCTGCGCCGAGGCCGAGAAGATGGGCCCCGGCTACACCCAGGGTTTCTTTGGTTACCGTGATTACGATATGGCCAAGACCAAATGTCTGGTGGTTTGGGGCTGTGATCCGCTTTCCTCCAACCGGCAGGTGCCCAACGCCATCAACAAGTTCGGCGATATCTTCGAGCGTGGTTCAGTTATTGCCGTTGACCCGCGCCTCTCCGCCTCGGCCGCCAAGGCCAACGAATGGCTGCCGATCAAGCCCGGCGAAGACGGTGCCCTGGCTGCGGCCATCGCCCATGTTCTCCTGACCGAAGGGATGTGGAGCAAGGAGTTTGTCGGCGATTTCAAAGACGGCAAGAATCTCTTCAGGACCGGCGCCGCCGTGGACGAGGCAGCCTTCGAAGAGAAAAACACTCACGGCGTGGTCAAGTGGTGGAACCTTGAACTCAAGGACAAGAACCCGGCATGGGCCGCCAAGATCACCCTGATTCCGGAAAAGCAGATCGTCAGCGTCGCTCGCACCATGGGCAAGGCCGGATCTGCCTGTGCTGTCTACATGGGCCCGGGCGTGGCCATGGCCCCGCGCGGCACCTATGCCGCCATGGCGGTGTATGCCTTAAACGGCATCCTGGGCTCGATTGAGACCGAGGGCGGCGTCATGCAGAGCTCAAGCGCTCCGACGGAAAAATTCCCATCCATCGACAAGTACCTTGACGAGCTGGCGCACAAATCCGGGAAAGGCAAAAAAATCGACGGGCGCGGCGCCAAGGACATGCCGGCAATCATGGGCGGCATTGAAAAGAAGGAAAAGGACGGCAAGGTGACCGAGAGCGCCAAGGCGAACGTGGTCACCAACAATGTGGCCAACGGCATGCTGAAGGATCCGGGGGCCATCAAGGTGTGCATCAGCACTTGGACCAATTTTGCGTTCTCCGGCACCGGCGCGCAGCGATGGGAAAAGGCGTTGTCCGCGCTCCCCTTCTTCGCCCACCTGGTCACCAACGCCTCGGAGATGAGTCAATTTGCCGACATCATTCTTCCTGCCACCTTCGCGCCGACCGAGAAGCTTTCGATCATCACCAACATGGCGAACCTCCATGGCCACATGTCCATCCAGCAGCCGGTTGTCAAACCGCTTGGACAGACCAAGGCAGAGGAGACCGAGATGATGTGGATGCTGGCCGAGAAGCTCAAGGCCAAGGGCTTTGCCAATCTCTTCGACTATTACGCCTCCCTCGAAGATCCGGAAACCAAGAAAAAACCAGCCAACGCCGTTGAATTCGCCGAGATCGCCGCCAAGATTTCCAGTCACAAGGTCTGGGACGGCCAGGAGAAGATGAAGGGTGACCAGATTTCCGGCTGGGAGGACTTCAAGAAAAAAGGCATCTACAACACCGAAACCTATGCCTACAAGAAGAACTGGGGCAAGTTCAAGACCGAGACCAAGAAGTTCGAGTTCTACAGCGAGACTCTGAAAAAGACCCTTGGGCTGTTCGTCGAAAAGAACAAGACCACGGTGGACGAGGTTCTCAAGGCCAGCGGCTACGAAGCCCAGGGCGAACTGGTCTTCGTGCCGCATTATGAGTCGCCGAAACGACACGGCAGCGAACAGGAATATCCCTTCACCTTCATCGACTACAAATCACGGCTCAACCGTGAGGGCCGGAGCCAGAATACCGTCTGGTACCATGAATTCAAGAAGGTGGACGTGGGTGACGAGAGCTGGGAGGATGTTGTGAAAATCAACCCCGCTGACGGCAAGAAACTCGGCATCAAGACCGGCGACCTGGTCAAGCTCACCTCGACCACCGCCAGTATCACCGTCAAAGCAAAACTGTGGGAAGGTATCCGGCCCGGCACCATCGCCAAATGCTTCGGCCAGGGACACTGGGCCTACGGCCGTGTTGCCGCGAAGGACTATGCCAAGGCGATTCCGAGAGGCGGGAACAACAACGAGCTCATGCCCGATGATTACGACCGGCTCAGTGGCGCCACGGCAAGAAACGGCGGGTTCACCGGCGTAAAAATTGAAAAGGCCTAAAGCTGAGTTGAGCAGCTTGCCTGCTCAAATGAAACTTATACCCGAAGGGTGTAAGGCATTCACAGGAGGAAATGACAAATGACGCAATATGCGATGGTAATAGATCTTCAGAAATGTGTCGGATGCGGGGCCTGCGCCCTGGCCTGCAAAACGGAGAACAACACCGCAGGCAGAAACTTCGGGCAGGCCCATAACTGGGCTGATTTCCAGTACGAGACCAGCGGCAAGTTCCCCAAGACCAGATATACGGCCAGACCGGTGCTCTGCAATCACTGCTCCAATGCGCCCTGTGTCAAGGCCTGCCCGGTGACCCCCAAGGCGATGTACAAGACCAAGGAGGGCATCACCATGCACAACGACGAGCGCTGCATCGGCTGCCGCGCCTGTCAGCAGGCATGCCCCTATTCCAAGATGGAGGTCAAGGGCGGCGAGACCAGCGTTATCAGCTACAACGAGGACGGCAAGCCCTATGAACCCTTTTATGCCGACAAGACCGAAATGATCCCCGGCTGTACCATGTCACCGGCGGAACTGGCGGCCAAGACCGACAATCCGCCCCATCGGACCAAATACGACCATCCGGATTATCAGGATGTGCGGCGCAGCAACATCACCGAGAAGTGCATCTTCTGCGAGCACCGGGTGGCCAAGGGTGAGCTGCCCAATTGTGTGGTTGCCTGTCCGGCCAAGGCAAGAACCTTCGGCGACATCAGCGACAAGAACAGCGAGATTGCCCAGTTGGTCAAGAAGTACAAGGGCACGGTTCTCAAGCCCGAGAAGGGCACCAAGCCCAATGTCTATTACATCCGCAGCTTCAGCGCGGCAAAATAGTTTGAGCAGGGGATATTATTCTATGCGGGGGTGGGGTGCGTGTGCGTCCCGCCCCTTTTTTTGTTAAAATGAAAGGGGTGGACCCGGAGTTAATTGATAATTTTTCAAGGAGTTTTCATGACCACCGATCACCATGTCCAAGCCGGCCTGACCAGAAGTGATGCCTACCGACTGCTCGCCGCCTGTTTTTATGAGCCGGAGAAAGAGATGTTGCTGGAAGAGAATCTGTGCCGCAATCTTGCCGGGATATTTGAGGCACTGTCCTTGCCGGGCGCCGAATCATGCGGAATCATGGGAGAGGATATCAAAAACAGAGAACAACAGGAACTTCTGGTCGAATACAGTGCGCTCTTTCTGGGGCCCTTCAGCCCTCCGGCTCCGCCATACGGTTCCGTTTATCTGGAAGAAGGGCGGCGGCTCATGGGGGACTCTACCATGGAGGCGCAAAAAGTCTACGCCGAGGCCGGGGTAAAGCTCGAAGGGGATGACTTCCCGGATCATATCGCGATCGAGCTCGAGTTTATGAGTTTTCTTGAACAGCGGATCGCCCAGGCCAAGAGCGAGGCGAATCAGGCCGCTCTTGCCGATTTCAGCGCGATCAGGAATCGCTTTTTCACCAGGCTTCTTGCCCCCTGGGCGCCGCTTTTGGGCAAGGCCATGATTGACAATGCCCAAATCCCTTTCTATCACGCCCTCGGCGAGTGCCTGATTGGCTTCATCGCCGCGGAAAAAAAGAACATTACCTCCACGGAGCCGCCTGTCCAGTGAGTCTCGCCGATCGTTTTGTCGAGCGGTTTAAAAACAGCGAGCCGCCATCCTTCGAAATAGTCTCCCGCCGCTGTTTGCGGAGTCGTTTTGCCGGGAGCTCCTGCGATCGCTGTGTGGATGAGTGTCCGGTGCAGGCCATACGGGTTGCGCCTGGCGGACTCGAATTCGACCCCAAGCGCTGCGTGGGCTGTCTTGCCTGCACTGCGGTTTGCCCGGCCGAGGCCCTGGTGGGATCTGACTCCCGCCTGGCCGGGGCATGGACCAAGGTCATGGTCGGGCAGCCGGCGGCATTCTGCTGCGAGAAGGGGATCCGCACCGGCGAAGAGATTGTTCTTCCCTGTCTGGGCGCTCTTTCCGAAGAGCAGCTGCTCGCCTGTATCATCCGCACCGGGCAAAGTGTGCGGCTGCATCTTTTCCCGTGCCGTGGCTGCCGAGTTTCGGGTGTCCCGGAACTTCTCACCCGTCGCTTGGAAAAGTTCGGGGCAAGGGTGGGAGGCGGCGGCCTTGTCCCGCTGGTCAAACTGATCCGGCGTGAAGAAGAAGTGACGCAGAGCGAGGGTCCGGCGAGCAGGCGCGCCTTTTTTCGCACCTGCTTGGATATTTCCTTCCATGCCGCCACCGAGACCATCGCCATTCTGCAGTCGGAGTCGGAGTCCAAGGAAGGACATGCCCACAAGCATCAACCCGCTCGCTTGGCTTTCCTCCGTCAAGCTCTGGCGGATTGCAGTGAGGAAGCCGTCCGGCTGGCCATGCTGCCTCTTTTTTTCACGCTTGCGGTGAACGCGGGATGCAACTTTTGCGGCGGTTGTGCCGGGATGTGCCCCACCGGCGCGCTTAAAAACATCAGGGAGGAAGGGGCAAAACAACTGCAGTTTGCGTGGGATTGCTGTAGCGGTTGCGGACTCTGTCTGGAGTTCTGCCCCCAAAAGGCGCTCAACCTGAGTGCCGGTCGCAGTCCGGATTCCCTTGGCCCGGAGTGTGATGTCTTGCTGCGGATGGATATTGCGTAGCGCCCCAAAAAATCAAGCCTGCGTTCGCCTTATATTATGGTGTTTTCTGTGTGAGTGACGGTGAGGCATTGCTGAAATCACGGGCTTTGTCGCCCCGCAGCAACTCGGCAAGCCCGAGCAGGCCGTCATTGAGGTATCTTGCTTTGTATCCCTTGGTAATGAGATAGAGCCGGGCCATGCTGGAACGGTCATAGTGGGGGCAGGCGGTGACGATGAGTTTGTTTTTGTCGAGCTCGGCCAGCCGGGAAGGCAGTTCGTTGAGCGGGATGTTCTTGGCAGAGTTCATGTGCCAGGCGGCGAATTCCTCAGGAAAGCGGATATCGATGAACTGGACTTCACCTTTTTTGAGCAACTCCACCAATTCCTTGCTGTCTATTTTCATCTCCTTGCGTTCCTGGTAAGTGAAGTCCGCGAGATATTCGTCCAGCTTCTCGGCGTGGGAGTACGTCGGCGGAAGGAAGATCAGGGCCAGGAATGCGGTCAGCAGGGGGAATTTTTTCATGGGGACTCTCCTGTGTTCAGCTCAAGGGGATCGGGTTGGATTGTACATTGAGTGTATGCACACAAGCGGATGAAAACAAGAAGAATGACGCCGCAGGCTGCGATACACCGGCTATTTCCCACATATACTTTTCTCTGGTTCTGGAATACAATGGCAGAGTGCGCAGTTGCGGAGGCATCCTCAAAACAGATCGGCAGGACACAACCATGGTTGCTTTTTTTCAGGAATTGAATCCGGTTCTCCAGGCTCTGCTGGCCACTCTGTTCACCTGGGGCGTGACAGCCGCCGGGGCGGCTCTGGTGTTTGTAACTAAAACCGTGAACCGGAAGGTCATGGATTCCATGCTCGGCTTTGCCGCGGGCGTGATGATCGCCGCGAGTTTCTGGTCGCTGCTCGCCCCCGGCATCGAGATGGCCGGGCAGATGGGTTTTATCCCCTGGCGGACCGCGGCCCTGGGTTTTCTGGCCGGCGGGTTGTTCATGCGGCTCATTGATCTGTTCCTGCCCCATCTCCATCCCGGTCTGGACATCAGCAAGAGCGAGGGCGTCAAAACCTCGTGGCAGCGCAGCACCCTGCTGGTGCTGGCCATCACCCTGCACAACATTCCCGAGGGGCTGGCTGTGGGCGTGGCTTTCGGGGCGGTGGCCGCCAATATTCCTTCGGCGACTCTGGGCGGCGCCGTTGCCCTGGCCATCGGCATCGGGTTGCAGAATTTTCCCGAAGGCACGGCAGTGTCCATGCCCTTGCGGCGGGAAGGCATGAGCCGGATGAAAAGTTTTCTGATGGGGCAGGCCTCAGGTGTTGTGGAGCCGGTAGCCGGAGTGCTGGGCGCCTATTTCGTCCTGAGCATGCAGTCCGTGCTGCCCTATGCCCTCTGTTTTGCCGCCGGGGCCATGATCTTTGTCGTGGTGGAAGAACTGATCCCCGAATCGCAGCAGAATCCGAAACATATCGATATCGTCACCATGGCGACCATGGTCGGTTTCGCGGTGATGATGGTCCTTGATGTGGCGCTGGGGTGAGGCAAGGCAGAATGAAAAATGAAAAGTGGATAGTGAAGAATGAAGGAGAACAAAATTAAAAAGCAAAATGATCGATGCGGTTTTGGGTGTGGGGGGAATGATGCCTCCCCATTTTTCTTTTTTCACTCTTCACTTTTCACTGCTTTACAGTGAATACCATTGTGAAGCCCCACGCGCACTTTGCCTTTCAGCGCCTCACCCCGGATATAGTCCTCGGTCTGGTGGAAAAGGGGCTGGGTATTCGCTGCACCAACCTGTGCAGGCCACTGGCAAGCTATATCAATCGCGTGTATGAGCTGGAGGGCGAAGATGGCGAGGGACTGGTGGTGAAGTTTTACCGGCCCGGCCGCTGGACCTATGGTGCGCTCCAGGATGAGCATGAATTTCTGCTTGAGCTTGCCGGCCGGGAGATACCGGTCATCGCGCCCCTTGTCTTGCAGGGCAACAGCAGCCTGGGCGAGCATGAGGGGATGTATTTTGCCGTGTTCTCCAAATGCGGCGGCCGCAGTTCGGATGAATACACCGATGAACAGTGGCTGGAAATCGGCCGGTTGCTCGGCCGGACACATGCCGTGGGAGCCGGACGGATTCCGGAGGGACGGATCACCATGACTCCGGACAAGTCAACCCGGCAGCAGGTTGACTATCTTCTCGCCGGGAATTTTATGGACGCCGATCTCGCCCGGCAATTCGGGGAGCTGGCCAAGACCCTGATCGCTGAAATCACCCCCCTTTTTAAGAACACCGAGATGATCCGTATTCACGGGGACTGCCATTTTTCCAATCTTATCTACCGGCCCGGAGAATCCTTCTATCTCATTGACTTTGACGATATGGCGCTTGGCCCGCCGGTGCAGGATTTCTGGATGCTTCTGCCCGGTTACCGGGAAGAGACCTTTGCCGAGATCGACCTTTTTCTCGAAGGCTACGAAACCTTCCGGGATTTTGACCGGCGCAGCCTGCGGTTGATCGAACCCCTCCGGGCCATGCGTTATATCCACTACATGGCCTGGTGCGGCTATCAGGTGGCCGAGGAGGGCTTAAGCCGGGTGGCGCCGGATTTCGGCAGCCGCGACTACTGGCAGCGGGAGCTTCGCGATCTTGGCGAGCAGATGGAGCGGATCAGAACCGCGCCCGAGCCCCAGGGGAACTGGCTTTGAAATTTGCCGGGAAAGAGGCCTGCCGCCTTATTTCCCCCGCTTCCGGTTATTTTTGAGTACAGGCATTGCTTTGATTTTTTCCAGGGTCTGCCGGAAGCTGTCAAGAAGCGGACCGCCGAGTTCCACGGCGCGTTGGGCCGCCGCCAGAGCCTCTTTTCGCTTGCCCTGTTCGGACAGGATATGGGCCAGGTTGTTGAACGCCATGCCGTTTTCCGGTTGAAGCAGGGTTGCCCTGCGAAAGGCCTTTGCAGCGCCGGCATGATCGCGCAGGCCATACCGGCTGTTGCCAAGTCCCATCCAGGCGCCAAAACTCTGTTTCCATCGTTTGAGGGCCGTATCATAGCCGATTGCCGCTTCCCGCCACTGTTCGGCCCTTTCCAGCCCGGCCACGGCCTCAAGCCAGGCCTCTTCCGTGACTCCAGCCGGAAGGCGGTCCGGCGGCAGGACCAGGAGCCCCCAGTATTCGCCGCGTTCCCAGATATTCAGGAAAACCCGTGAACTGAGATGTTCGTTGGGATTGACCCCTGAATGGAGGATAACCTCGCCGAGGCCCTGATCAAAGCCTATCGCCACAGCATAGTGCCATTTCGGGTACCAGAAGAAACCGAGGTTGACCAGAACGATCACCGGATTGCCGGCAGAGATTTCGGCCAGCAGGGATTCGCTGCCGGCAATGGGATATGCCACCCGGCCATGCCTGCGGGCTGCGCCGACGAGGGAGCTTTGCAGGCTGCCCTGGAGGCCGGGGCTGAACACTTCCGGGGCGAGATCGGAGGGCTGCACTGCAAGTCCGCTCCAGTGCAGCGTCATGGCCAGGGCAGCCGGGCCGCATTGCAGGTCTTCCTGGGCGAAAAAAGGCACCCCGGCAACCATGGCTCTGGGAGGGCTGTTTGGATTCTGGGGCAATCGGCCGGAAGAGATGGGGCCGCATCCGGAGAGAAAAGCAGGCAGCGCCAAAAGCAGCAGGCCGGCAATCGTTCGATTGCCGGCCTGAAGGAAACGCGACAGAAACAAATGCTTAACGGCGGTGATTGACAAAGGAAAAGACATGGGTGAGTCCGAGGATATCGGTGATCAGCAGCACCACGAAGATGAAAACCGCGGCGCCGACTATCGTTCCTATCCCGTCGCCGCCTGCGGGCAGCTGTTCCATGGCCTGGGAAATTTTCGCCAGTTCCGCATCGGAAAGAGAGGCCACCCTTTTTTGCGCTTCGACAGCATCAATGCCCTGCTGCATCATGACCTGTTGCACGTCTTCCCGACCCAGAAAGGCGGCAACCTGCTTCCGGTCGGTATTTTTTTTCTGCGCTGCAATCACGGTGCTGGTATCGATCATCTGCGCGTGCGCTGTCTGCACGGAAAAATCGAGCAGGAGAAAAGAAAAAACCAAAAAGAAACTTACGGGCTTGAGCATTTTCTGCAGCATGGGGCTTGTCCTTGTGTTGAAATTGAGAATCTCTTGCGCAACAACCTGTCCAATTTTAGTGAAAATCATATCCCACCGAAACACACCCCTCCTTTATAAATAATAGGGCCGGACACTGCAATGGCTTTCCTGCCTCTGATCCCGGCTTCCGGTCAAAAAAAATGCGCAGCGTCAAGCCGGAAACGGAAAGATTATCCTGATGGTTCGGTTTGTTGGAGCCGGGAGTATTTAGCCCGCATAGCGCAAAAAAATCCCGACAGCGAGTACGCTACCGGGATTTTTTTGCTCCGGAAATCAAACAGCGGGCAGCCGTTAGCCCTTCTTGATATAAAACCAGAAAACTCCGGCGTCTTCCTTGTTGCCCAAAAATTCATGGCCGGAACGCGCGCACCAGTTGGGCAGATCATTCTTTGATCCGGGATCGGTACCCAGAACCTCCAGGATCTGGCCTGAGGCGATCGACTCGACGGCTTTTTTGGTCTTAAGCAATGGCATAGGGCAGCACATGCCTTTTACATCAATGGTCCGGTCCGGTTTAACGATTGAAAGATCCATGCATTCCTCCTCTTCTGTGTGATTGTACAACTCTCCCATGTTGACACAGGCACCAACCCTGTTCGGCAAACTCTGCAGTCATGCCGCGGCGGGCACATGACGAATTATTTGTACAGTTCATGCGCGGTCCCATGGCATTGGCTGCATTTCGGGAAACTCTGATGCATTGCCGCGGCGTGCGGTTTGGGGCCATGGCAGCTCTGGCACTGCGGGATCATCTTGTGTTTCTCCTGGTGGCAGGTGGCGCATTCCAGTTTGGCATGCTTGGCCGGGCTCTTTTTCAGTTTTTCATACGCTGCGGCATGACAGCCGCTGCAGTTGCTGGAAGCGGTGTTCGCAGGGTAGGTGACATTCTTCGGCATGTGGGCTTTGTGGCAGGTCAGGCAATCCTTCTGCGTCTGTCCTTCGGCGTGAGGCGAATGACAATCGGCGCAGTTGGGAACAAGGCCGTGGCGTTCGCGGTGGCAGGTTGAGCAGGCTACGGTGGTATGTTTGCTGACCTCCTGCTGCAGCTGGGTCATCTGCTCGCTATGGCAGCTCAGGCAGGGTTCGGTGATGCCGGAGGGAATCGTTATTGCCAGGGGGGTATGGGGATTGCTATGGCATCCGTTGCAGCCCTTCAATTTAAAATGGGGGGTGTCGGCATGGCAGTTGCTGCAATTCGGGATGATATCGTTGCTTTTGGGAGGATGGCTGACATGACAGTCCACGCAGCTTACTTTTTCCTTGTGCGCGCCGCCGTTGTTGGCAATATCCTTGGGCGCCTGATCATGACATTTCACGCAATCGCCGGGCAGAAGTTCAATCCCTTTCTGGTTGGCCTGCGCCCATGCCGCCATAGTCATGAATGCACTGCCGGCAATTACCCATACCAAATATTTTCTACCGCTTTCTAATCGAATCATTACAGCTTGGACCTTTTGGAAATTTTTTAATAATTATTCATGCATTCAGCATCAATACCGCACCTTTCCACCTCACTTGAGCAATTCCCATGCCATTGCCGCCGATTTGAAAAAGGTTCTTTTAAAAGCACGTAACTTCGGTCGTTAATGAAAAGCCGCTGTCTTCTTTTTTTGGGGGAGGCGCAACGGCTGGCCATCAACAAATGACCATGGCCGCCAGAAACTGTTGACCCGTGTGCTGCGAAAAAAAGGTGGAGAGAAAAGCGGAAGTTCGGAAAAAGAAGGGAAAACCGCAGCGGAGAAGCGACCAGTTGCGGAAGGCCCCTGATGGGTGATAGGATATCCGGTGTGCCTGCCGGGCGATGTCCATCCCGAAGCAAAAGGGAAGAAACCGGCAGGGACCCCGCTGGATTTTTTTTACAGGCGCGGACCTGTGCATACTGTAAGGAATATAACCGTTTTACGAAGATTGGCGACTGCCGAGGAGGACGCATCATGGCAAGGGAAAAGCGATCGATAGAAGAGAAATCCATCTGGCCCGATGCCAGGCAAATGCTCGCCAAGGCTGAACGCGACGGGGTGGAAACGGCCTGGGATCGTTTGGAGCAGCAGACCCCGCACTGCAAATTCTGCGAGTTGGGCACAACCTGCCGCAACTGCGTCATGGGCCCGTGCCGGATCAGCGAGAAGATGAAACGCGGCGTCTGCGGCGCCGATGGTGATGTGGTGGTGGCCAGAAACTTCGGCCGCTTCATTGCCGGCGGTGCTGCCGGCCACTCCGATCACGGGCGCGATCTGATCGAGGTGCTGGAGGCGATTGTCGAGGGGACCACCAAGGATTACCGGATCAGGGATGAGGCAAAATTGATCCGCATCGCCGGTGAAGTAGGGGTCACAACAGAGGGGCGCAAGATCCTCGATGTTGCCCGCGATCTTCTGGATGTCCTCTACGGTGACTTCGGCAGCCGCAAGAAAGAGGTTTCCTTTCTCTGCCGGGTGCCTGCCAAACGCCGGGCGATCTGGAAGAATCTCGGCATGACGCCGCGCGGGGTGGACAGGGAGATCGCCGAGATGATGCACCGCACCCACATGGGCTGCGACAACGACGCGCCCAACACCCTGATCCACGCGGCGCGCACCGCCCTGGCCGACGGCTGGGCCGGATCGATGATCGGCACCGAACTCTCCGACGTGATTTTCGGCACGCCTACTCCCAAGAAGGCAAAGGTGAATCTGGGGGTGATCCGTAAGGATCAGGTGAACATCTTGGTCCATGGCCACAATCCGGTGGTCAGCGAGATGATCGTCGCTGCGGCCCAGGACCCGGACTTGCTGGCCCGGGCCAAGAAGCTCGGCGCCACCGGCATCAACATTGCCGGGCTCTGCTGCACCGGCAACGAGATCCTGGCCCGCCGGGGCGTGCCCATGGCCGGCAACCATCTGATGACCGAGCTGGCGGTGGTCACCGGCGCGGTGGAGGCCATCGTCGTCGATTACCAGTGCATCATGCCGAGCCTGATCCCGGCGGCCGCCTGCTACCATACCAAGTTCATCACCACTGCCGACAAGGCCAAGTTCACCGGGGCCATCCATTTCAGCGTTCACCCGGAAACCGCGCTGGCCCAGGCCAGGGAGATCGTCTCCATAGCGGTGGAAGGGTTTGCCAAGCGCGATCCCAAGCGGGTGGAGATTCCGGGGGAGCCGGTGGAGATCATGACCGGCTTCAGCAACGAGGCGATTCTCGGTGCTCTGGGCGGAAGCCTCACCCCGCTGCTCGATGCGGTAAAGGCTGGAAAGGTGCGTGGTTTTGTCGGCATTGTCGGCTGCAACAACCCGAAGTTTCAGCAGGATTCCTGCAATGTCGGGTTGGCCAAGGCGTTGATCGAAAAGGATATCATGGTGCTGGTCACCGGCTGCGTGACCACTGCCGCCGGCAAGGCCGGGCTGCTGGTGCCCGAGGCGATTTCCATGGCCGGACCGGGCCTCAAGGCGGTGTGCGGGTCTCTGGGCATCCCGCCGGTCCTCCACTTGGGCAGTTGCGTGGACAACGCGCGGATTCTCCAGCTCTGCGCCCTGATCGCCAACGAATTGGGGGTTGATATCTCCGATCTGCCGGTGTGCGCTTCCTCGCCAGAATGGTATTCGGAAAAGGCTGCGGCCATCGGCTTGTATGCGGTGGCCTGCGGCATCTACACCCACTTGGGGCTGCCGCCCAATATCCTCGGCTCCAAGGCGGTCACCGATCTGGCCTTGAATGGATTGGAAGGGCTGGTGGGGGCCAGCTTCGTTGTCGAGCCCGACCCCCTCAAGGCGGCCGAATTGCTCGACCAGCGGATCATCAGCAAGCGCAAGGCACTGGGGCTTTCCTGATTTGGCTGTGCTGGTGGAACGGTTCAGTTGGTGGCTGCAGCAAAAAACGATGCATGAAATACATCATAAAAAAAGGAGCTGCGCGCATGGCAGTCGGTAAATGGGTGTTTGTCGTTGTCCTGTTGATGCTTGTCCCTTCCTGCCAAACAACCGGAGGGAGTGTGTCGGTAAATATGCCGGGAGAAAGGCTGGAGAAAGACCGCGGCGGTCCTCCGGACCATGCGCCGGCGCACGGGTATCGGAAAAAATTTCGCTACCGGTATTATCCTGATGCGTATGTGTATTTCGATTTGGATCGGGGGGTGTATTTTTATCTTGATAGCAACAACTGGATAAAGAAGAGCTCCTTGCCCTATGAGCTGAAAATCCGTCTTGGGAATGGCGTGGAAATCGAGATGGACAGCGAGAGTCCTTACATCGACTTTGAGGGGCACAAAGGCAAATACCCCCCGGGGCAGATGAAGAATAAGGAGAAGGACAAGCAGAAGAAGGACAAAAAGAAGGATTGAGGCAGGTTGTCGGCATGAAAATGCCGACGATCATGCCGGTTCCGTTATTGTATTGCTCGATGGCTACCAGTTCCCCGCCGCAGCAGGCACGGCAGCGCGGTCGATCAGGCGGATGGCGTCGTGCTGGCACGCGGGGCGGCAGATTCCGCAGCCGTAGCAGGCGGTGACGTCGATCTCGCATTTCTTGTTGTCGCGGTCAAAGGTGATGGCGTCAAAATAACAGCGTTTGCGGCAGAGGGTGCAGCCGGTGCAGCGCAACGGGTCGATCTCGGCCACGTACTCCGCCTTCCACATGGTGCGCGTCACCCCCAGGGTTATCTGGGCCCGGTAGGCCATGCAGTCCTGGTCGCAGTTGCAGATCGCTCCGATGAAAGGGGTGTTGAAGGTCCAGACGCTGTGGGTTTTGCCCTCCTCGTCGAGCCGACGGATGAAAGAGACGGCCTGATCGCGCGTCCAGTATTCGAAGGCGGCGAAATCCGGCACTTCACTGAGGATCGGAGTCAGATCCATGCCCACCCCGAAGCAGTAGCGTTTTTCAGCGCCGAGGGTGACCCTTCGGCAGACGCACGGGAGCCGCACGATGTGCTCCACCTGCGAGAGGATCGTTTCAATGTCCTCGATCGGCACTACCTGGCCGAAGTGGGTCTTCTCCATTTTGCGGGAGAGGAGCGGATAGGCGATGAGGCGGTAGATGCGGGGGAAGCGGCGCTGCCAGCGGGAAGCCGCGGCCACGTCATCCCGAAGCGACCTGGAAAAGGAGCGCAGGAAGTGGAGGAGGTTCTGTTCGGAGTTGACCTGATGGAACACCTCGGCCGTGTAATTGGCCATGTTCTCGTACCACTTTTTTCCCTCCCCGTGCTGGGTGCAGAATTGACACATGCCTAGCCCCGGTCGATTTCCGTTTCAGGGGGCGGCTGCTGGACAACGGAAGGGATGTATTGCCGCGCGGAAACGCCGCCGGAAACGATGAGTTTCATGATCTCTCCGGGGTCGCCGATCAGGGGCGTGACCAGGCTTTTGTCGACAATGATGAGGTTGCCGGCAAAGTTATAGGATTGCGGCAGATAGACGGCAACGCTGTTCGCGATCCCAAGCGCGTTGAGGTCGTCCCGGGTCACGAAACCCAGCACCCGGATATTGTTGTTGGCGTCAACGGCAACCTGAACCGGCTTGTTGAAGCTTCTTTTATCTCCGACAAACGCATGCACCAGATCCCTGATCGAGGTGTAGATCATTGCGATCAGCGGCAAGCGGGCAAAGATCCGATCCACCAGCAGGACAACCTTGTTGGCAAGCAGGCTGGAGGTGACGAACCCCACCGCCAGGATGAGGCCGACGGTGAGCAGAAAACCGCCCCCCGGCACATTGAAGCGGAAGATCCCGTCAATCTTGGAAAAGATGAGGTAGACCACATACACCGTGGCCACCACCGGCACGAGTACGAGAAGGCCATTCAAGAAATACTGGCTGATTTTTTTCATCATTCGGTCCTGTCCCTGTCTGACGTGTGCCTCACGGGCGCAACCCTTCGGCGGTTTTGTTTCTGTGCCGCATGTCTTTGAATCGTTTCAACCGAAAATAATCTTCCCGCTCCCGCTCCCCGATGTACTGGCTCACCGTGTGGATGCGACCGCTCATCTCCGGCAGGATGCGTTCTTCCAGAACCCGGGCTTTCCGGGAGGTTTTCCGGATCGCTTCGCCGAGGTTCTTGAGCTTGCTCTCATGGCCGGCAACCTCCAGCATCTCCACCGCCACCTGTTCAAAAAGGGCAAAAGTCTCCTCAAGATGCGGGGTGGTCGGCCCGAAGTCATAATGCCGCTCAGCCGGGGATCGTCGGATGGGCTCGAGAATTTTCGCACTTCGGTATTTTGCGCCCAGCACGTTTTTTTCTTCAAGCTCAACAGGGGGATCATGTCGGTTCACCGCGGCAAGGGTGGAAATGGACGGCTCTCCTTCCAGCCCACGGCTTACCGCAAGATACTGCCTCGCCTGCCGGTAAAGCGACATAATTTTTTTCCGTTTTTCAAGAAAGGGGCGTGCCGAGGCCAGGAATTCCACAACCAGCGCCTGATGCCTGGCCTTGAGGATGTTCAGGCTGTTGGCGATAATCTTCTTTTTTTCCTTCAGCTTCAGGAGGTAGGTGCGATTGGGATGTATCATGACGGTGTAAACCTGGCCAGCAGTTCCTTGCCGAGATCAAGCGTTTCCAATACGGAACGCCTGCCTGTCTGATGATGGACGAATTCACGCTCAAAGGCGTCGCAAAAATCAAGGATGCGGCGGTCCGCCTCGGTCATGCCGTCGCGGCCGACGATTGCCGCCAACCCCCGCAGGTCGCAGCCCCTCGCGTATTGTCGATACAAATCATTGGCCACCGTGCGATGGTCCTTTCTGGTCAAGCCTTCGCCGATGCCGCGCTGCATGAGCCGGGAAAGGCTCGGCAGGACATCGATCGGAGGATAGATGCCCTGCTGGTGCATTTCGCGGCTTAAAACAATCTGGCCTTCGGTGATATAGCCGGTCAGGTCGGGAATGGGATGGGTGATGTCGTCCTCGGGCATGGTAACCACGGGCAGCATGGTGACGGAGCCGGTCCGGCCCTTGATGCGTCCGGCCCGTTCAAAAAGCATGGCCAGGTCGGAATACATGTAGCCCGGATACCCGCGCCGCCCGGGGAGTTCTTCCCGGGCCGAGGAGATTTCCCGCAGGGCGTCGCAGTAGTTGGTCATGTCCGTTATTACCGCCAGGGCATCCATGCCGTGCTGGAAAGCGAAATACTCGGCCGCCGTCAGCCCGAACCTGGGCGCCAGAAGCCGTTCCAGCACCGAATCGCCGGCCAGGTTGACTATGGCCACGTAATGGGTGTTCAGCTCTTCCAGAATGCGCATGTAAAACGCATATTCGTGGTGGGTGAGTCCCAGAGCCACAAAAATCACCACGAAATTGCCCTTGGGGGTCCGGGAATATTTGAGGATGTCCGCCACCATCCGGCGCGAGGGCAGACCGCTGCAGGAAAAGATGGGCAGTTTCTGGCCCCTGACCAGGGTGGTGAGGCCGTCAATGGCGGAAATTCCTGTTTCGATGAATTCCCGCGGGCTTTCCCGGAGGGTGGGATTCAGGGGGAAGCCTCCAGCCGGCCACCAGCGCTCCGGCACAAACATGGGTTTGCTGTCCAGAGGCTGCATGGAGCCGCTGAACACCCGGTTGAGCATGGTGGGGGAGAGGGGTGTCTGTTTGACGGCGTCGGTGAAGACAACGGTGGTGTTGTGTATGTCAAGGCCTCGGCATTCGCCGAAAACCTGAATGAGCACATCGTTTTTATGGACAGTCAGGACCTCGCCTTCCAGTTCCCGGCCGTCCGGGGCGATGACCCGAACCACCTCGCCCATGCGGACCGCCTCCACCTGCCCCACGAAGAGAAGCTGGCTGCGTATCCCCTGCACCGTGGAATAGCGGTATTCGGCAAGCCGCATCATTGCATCTCCTTGAGGATGGCGGCGAGGCTCTCGCCTTTGGCCAGACGCGCACTGCCCTCCTCGTATTGCCGGACAATGAGGTCGATAAGACGGACTGTCTGCTCCGGAGTGGAGAAGGCATCATCGCTGAATGAGTTCTGGCAGAGAAAACGGTTGCGGATCTCGCCCGCGGTATGGAGCAGGAGATGGTCTTCATCCTGCAGCCCTTCTGCTCCCACGATTTCGGAAACCTCGCGCAGTTTTTCCTCCTTTTGCAGCAAGGCCATGCCTTTTTTCTTCAACTCCTCCCATTTTTCGGAAACGGTCTCGTTAAAATGTCTGCCCACTTCCTCCGCGTACAGGGAATAGCTCTGCACCCAGTTTATCGCCGGAAAATGGCGGCGGTGGGCCAGACCGGTGTCCAGCATGTAGAAGGCGCCGCTGGCCCGGAGGCAGGCCTGGGTTGTCGGTTCGGTGAAATCGCCGCCCGGCGGGGAAACGGAAAGAATCATGCTCAGGGAGCCGGTCTTGCCGTCGAGTGTTTCCACCACCCCGGCCCTGGAAAAATACCCGGAAAGGCGGGAGGCGAGATAGGTGGGATAGCCCTCTTCTCCGGGCATCTCCTCAAGCGCCGAGGAAACTTCGCGCAAGGCTTCGGCCCAGCGGGAAATGCTGTCCGCCAGCAGCAGGACGTGGCAGCCCATGTCCCGGTAGTATTCCGCCATGGTGACCGCCGTATAGATGGAAGCCTCCCGGGCAGCCACCGACATGTTGGAGGTGTTGGCCACCATGATGGTCCTTTCCGTGAGCGGCCGGCCCGACCAGGGGTCGTTTAAGGAGGCGAATTCTTCGAGCATCTCCGCCATCTCGTTGCCGCGCTCGCCGCATCCTACGTAAACAATCACGTCAACTGCGGCATGTTTGGCAATGGCCTGTTCGAGAATGGTTTTTCCGGTGCCGAACCCGCCGGGGATAATGGCTGTGCCGCCAAGGGAAAGGGGGAAGAAGAAATCGAGGACCCGCTGGCCGGTGATCAGCGGCGAGGCGGGCGGAAGTTTCCTGCGAAACGGCCTGGGCGTGCGGATGGGCCAGTCGTGGGCAGGATGAAGCCGGGTGGTGTCTTCAAGCGTTGCCACGGGGGTGCGCAGATGTATTTCTCCCTGGGCAATGGCGGAGATAACCCCGCCAGTTGGCGAGAAAATACAGTGTTCGAACGACTTTTCCCGAACAAAGCCGAGGGCGCATCCTGCCTCAATTGTGTCCCCTGCTTTTTTCAGGGGAGTGAAAATCCAGGAGCTGTCTTCGGGCAGGCTCTCCAGCTCGCAGCCAGGCCGGATAAAAGGGCCGAATTTTTCCCCCATCAGGGGCAGCGGCCGCTGCAAGCCATCGAAAACCTGCCCCATCAAGCCGGGGCCGAGCCGTACGGAAAGAGGCACCCCAAGAGGTTGCGCAGGTTCGCCGACCCCCAAACCCTTGGTCTCTTCATACACCTGCACCACGGCGTGATCGTCGGCAAGCCGCACCACCTCGCCCTGCAAACCTCCATGCCCTACTTTAAGCCGGTCGTAGAGCTTGAGGTCCGTCAGGTCCACCGTGACGGTGGGGCCTGTTATGCCGATGATGCGTCCGGTCATATTTCCAGCCTCACATGGTAGCCGATAGCTTTTTTAATGAGCTGCATGGCATAATCCTCATGCACGATTTCCTCCGCTGCAGGCGCGGGCAGAACCAGCAGGAGGCCGCGCCAGTCTTTCCCCAAGGCATGCAGGTCTTCAGCGCCGGTTCGGGCAAGCAGTCTTTCGTCCACCGCGATGATTCCCACCTGTTCCTCTTGCATCAGTCCCAGGACAGTTTTGGCAAGTTCGTCCGAAGAGCAGGCCCGCTCACGGATACCGGCCATATTGAAGCCGAGGCGCACATCCTCGGGTATGACAAAGACCATGTGCATCACTGGATCACCTTGGCCGCCAGAAGCTCAGCGCCTACCAACCGGCCATGCAGAAGCAGCCCCATGTTTCCTGCATGGACATCCTGCTGCCGGAGAAAGTGGATGATTTTTTCCACCGTTCCGTTGCGGGCCTGCCGATGCAAAAGAAGGCTTTGGCGGCGCAGCAGGAAGTCTTCCAGCTCCGAGAGATCTTTCGCTCCCCGCGGCAGTCCGCTCTTCCAGCGGAGCCCGTTCAGCAGCCTCTCCGCCTTTTCCGGCTCCGCCAAAGCTCTTTGCCAGTTCACGGCCAGATGGCCGCCGGGCAGAAAAACCGGCTGATCGTTCCAGAAACGGCCTTTGGCAAAGGCGAGAATATTGCGCTGGTCTGCGACACCTTTAAAAAAAGAGCGCACCACCGCGTTTGGGGCGACAAGGCCGATGTGTTCAAAAAAAAGCTGATACAGCCGCCTTTCAAAATCCGTAAGTCCATTTTTCGCGTAGCGTGCTGCGATCCCTGAAAAAGCCGGGTCAAGGCCGGAGCGGAGAATTTTTTCCAGCCTTGCCGCCAAGACATCCGCCTCGGCTTCTTCCTGCAGCGCCTGCTGCAATTCCGGGCAGAGCAGCGAGTGCTTCAGCAAGGAATGGAGCACGGTGTCCGACGCCCGTGCCTGCCGAACCCGCAGCCAGTTGATCAGGGTTTTCAGTTCGAAAAAAAGAAAAACCGGGCCAAGATCCTGCCGCAATCGGCTGTGCAACTGGCGGTAGAGCCAGAAGCGCGTTGTCAGCAGCCCTTCGGCTATTTCCTGGTCCGTGGACCAGGGCGCGGGATTTTTCCCGGCAAGGCAATCCCGCACCCCTGCCGTTGCGGCGCTATTTTTCGCCAGCAGGCGCGGGACGAGATATTCGGCCGGAAATTCCGACTGCGGCAGATTACGAAGCAGCATTCTCCCTCTCCTTCCGCAGGGTGCGGAGAAAATCCGGCAGGATGCGGGGCCAGCTCCGCTCAAGCCGTTTTTCCAGGGTGTTGATCACCATGATTCTGCCATCCGCGGATTCGGCGACAAGGCCGCCGGAGATGGTGTTGTCTCCTTCAATCTCTGCCTCCGGGAAAAGTTTACGGGCAAGATCGACCTGGCTTACGTGCACGCGCAGCTTCCGCCATTCCGTCCGGGGCAGATCCCTGGCGCAGGTTTCAAGCAGCCTGCTGCCGCATTGCTCGCGCAACCAGGGAAGTTCTTTTTGGGCCAGATCGTACAGGCGATCGGCAAGTTGTGTTTCCGTTTCGGACTGGCGCAGCCAGGCCTGCTCTTCCGCCTCCGCCATCACGCTTCGGCCATGCTCCATGAGGGACTGCTGCCCCTGGAGTTGGCAGCGCTTTCTTTCTTCCGCCAGGGCGGCTTCCTTTTCTTCGCGGAATGCCAGCAGCTCGGCTTCCGCCTGGAGCCGGACGGCGCGGATTTTTTCTTCTCCCACCGCGCGCAGATGATCAAAAAGCGTGTTCATGCCCCAGGCCCTATTTTAAGAGGATCATGGCCGCGATGACAAAGCCGAGAATCACCATTGTTTCCGGGATCGCCACCAGAATGATGATTGTCGCGGTCAGTTCCGGCTTTTCGGCAAGGGCGCCGGCCCCGGCCGCGCCTATCTTGGCTTGGGCCCAGGCCGTGGCCAGGGCGCTTAAGCCCAAAGCCAGGGCTGCGGCAAAGGCCATCAGGATTTTTTCCAGACCGATTACTCCATCCATATGCTCCTCCTTGTGTTGATGGAATTGTAATAAAACCCTTCGACAGGCTCAGGGCGAACGGATAGGTGTTAATTATAAGCATCGATCATAGCCGTTAATGCAGCCCGCGAGCCCTGTAGAAGCAGCTGTTTCATGCAACTCCATCTTGTTGGTTGTCATGCTTCCCCTGAAAACATCACGCGCTGTTTTTCTTTTTTCCCAAAGGAGCGAACGCGTGGCCGCCCCTTTCCGTGGTTTTGCTGAAAAACTCCACATAATGCAGCCGCAGGGCGTGAATGGTGGGGGCAAAGATTCCCAGCAACACGTTAAAGCCATGCAGCAGGATGCCGATCACAACGCCCAGCCAGATGCTGCCCGTCATTCCGGCAAGGTGATTGGCAACGTAAGCGAGCAGGACCGAGGTAAGGCCGATGGCCATGATCCTGGCGTAGGAAATGATGTTGCCCAGGTGCTTCAAGGCCTCCAGCGGGGCAAGCAGCCCGCCGGTGAGAAAAAGCAGCAGGGCGATTACGAACAGTCCGGTGAGCAGGGGCTTCTGCAGCAGGCTGGAGATGGGAAAGATATAGGTGGCGACGAGCAGGGAGACAAAAAGAATAAACAGGATGCTGATGAATTTGAACAGCGCTTCTCTGGGCTCTCCCTTGCGGCGGGCGCTTAGTCCCCCGAGCAGCAGGGCCAGGGAAATATGGACAACCCCCGCGCCGATGGCAAAATAAAACATGGGCAGGATCGTTTCGTGCCGATCGAGCAGGAGGGGTTTGAGCCCCACCAGAACCGTGCCCATGGTGCCGAGGAATTCCCCGTACAGCAGCCCGAAAATCATGGCATACGCACCGCAGACCACCATGATCTTTCCCGCATCGCTCAGCGATTTTCTTTTTCGGTAACGGAACAGGAGAAAGAGCCCCAGGCAGGAGACAATCAGCCCGTAGCCCAGATCCCCGAGCATCATGCCGAAAAAAAGCGGGAAGAAAATGGAGATATAGGGAGTCAGGTCAAAGGAACCGTACCCGGGCACGGGCAGAAGTCTGGAAAAAAGCTCAAAGGGCTTGAAATAGGCGGGATTATGCAGAGCCGTGGGCACCCGGTCGAGCTCCTGCACCAGGATCTCCTTTTCCTCGACAGTGACCTTGCCGTTGAATTCCGCAGTCAATTCCCGGCTGAAATGTTCCACCTCTTCCTGCGGAATCCAGCCGAAGATAAAAAAGCACATCTTTGTCCGGTAGACCGAACCGGTGGCATTGAGAAGCGTGAGCTGGGTCACCAGCCAGCCGCGCACATGCGAATACACCCCCTGCCAGCGATGGGCAAAGGTTGCAAGCTGCGCCGCAATCTGCTGCTGCCGGTCATGCAATGCCGCATGTTTTTCGGCAAGGGCCTCGATTTTTTCAGGCACGGGCAGACCGGCCAGCTCTTTGGGCAGCTGGTGCTCTGCAACCAGATCTTTGCTTAATTTTTTGCGGATCAGGTCGGCAACATCGTGCTCCGTGCTGATGACCCCGAGCAGCTCGCCGTGCGGACCCTCAACAGTGTCAATGGCAACCGGCTGGCCGGTCTCCCGCTGCAGAAGCTGCTGCAGCTCGGCCAGCGCCTTTGGGTCGCGGATGGAGATGCCGATGTAATCAAGGATAGGCGTTTCGCTGCTTTTCGGGAACAGCGGGGAGATTGCATCGAGAAACAGGCGGGAGGCTTCAATTTCCTTCCGGGACTGGCCGAGTTGCTTTTGCTCCTGATCAAGGGTTCGCAGGCTTTCCAGGTGCTTGTCGATCACCTCTGATAAAAACTGGGCGATGGCGCCGTTGTCGAGAAAATACTCTCGATTCACTCCGGGGGGAAGATACGCCAGCAGGGTATCGATCTTTTGCAGCAGGTTTTCGTACAAGAATCGTTGGCCCAGGGAATCCCGGTCCAGGGCGACGCTCTGCAGCACCGTCTCAAGTTCCTTGAGCTGCCCCGGCTTGCTTTCTTGGTCTATCTGCAGAATGCCCAGATGTTCTATGTGCGCAAGAACATCCAGGAGCAGCTCCCTGGGGCCTATTACGGCTATCTTCGCCATGCGGACGATCATGGATCAAACCCGGGAAGTGTTGCGAGGAGTACTTTTCGGATCAGGGACTTGAGGGCGGAATCATCGATTGTCTCAAGAAAAAGAGCCCGTTCTTCAGCCTGCCGGAGATGGGCGGCGGCTTTTTCTGCAAAATCCTTGCGGATGCGTTCTTCGGCCTGCTCTTCCCGGGCGCAGAGATCGTGCTGCTCCGCGGCAATCGATTGCTCCACAGCGGCTTTCTGTTCCTGCACCCAGAGCGCAGCCTTTTTTTGCTCGGCAGCGATACGCGCTTGAACTTCCTGCTCGACCCGGATAGTCGCCTCCAGACCATTGGGGGACATGACAGCCTCCTTTCTGAACAAGATGGCGCAGTGTTTCCCGCTACAGGCTCCGGGAAATCCTTCTATGATTATTACAGCGGGGGCGGATCAGAAAGTCAAGAAATCACGAAATGTCAGCGAAAAAGAAATTCCAGCCGATGGTTTCCGGGCGTCTGTCGGTGCCTGATGCCGGCGGAAAATTCCGCAGGCGAAAAAAAAGCCCTTGCCGGAGGGACAAGGGCTTTTGCAAAAAGAACATCACCGGTTTTTAGAAATCCTCAAAGTCTTCATCCTTCGCCTGGGGAAGGGCCTTGGCAGGGGCAGGCTTGTTTTGCGCTGGCGTTGCGGGTTTTTCCTGGGCCCGGTCCAGGAGTTTCTGGTTTTTCGGCGGGCGCTTCAATGTTGCCGGCGGGCGAGGACCTTTTTTTTCTGCCGGTTTCAAAGTGTCTTCTCCGGAAACCAGCGCGGCAAGACCACCGACAATTTCCTGCACGCGGCCGGCCTGAGAGCTCAATACCTCGGAAGACGAAGCGGATTCCTCGGCGCTGGCGGCATTCTGTTGAGTAACGGAATCGATATGGCCGATTGCTTTGTTTATTTGGTCGATGCCATGGGCCTGTTCTTTCGAGGCGGAGGCAATTTCGCTGACCAAAAGATTGATGCGGCCCGAAGCCTCGGAAACCTCGGCAAAGGATGCATTGGTTTTGGAAACCAGTTCCGAACCCGTCTGAACCTTGCTGACGGTACCCTCAATGAGGGTCGCGGTGTTTTTAGCTGCCTCGGCCGCACGCATGGCGAGGTTTCGCACCTCGTCCGCGACAACGGCGAAACCGGCGCCCGCCTCCCCGGCCCTGGCTGCCTCCACTGCCGCGTTCAGAGCCAGAAGATTGGTCTGGAAGGCGATTTCGTCAATGGTCTTGATGATCTTGGATGTCTCCTCGCTGGCTTTTGAGATTTCATGCATGGAGCCGGTGAGGCGCTGCATGGATTCCCCGGCCTGGCTGATGGTCCGGCTTGCTTCCTTCATGAGGCTTTCCGTCTGGATGGCGTTGTCCGAGTTGCGGCGGGTCATGGAGGCCATCTCTTCAAGCGAGGAGGAAGTTTCCTCCAGCGATGCCGCCTGCTCCGATGCGCCCTCGGCCAGTTGATGGCTGGTGCTGTTGATCTCCTGGGCGGCGGAGAGCATATTGTCGCCGGCCTCGCCCAGGGTGTCGATGGTCTGGTTGAGTCGGCGAGTGATGGTGCCGGAGGAGAAGAAGAGCAGCACCGACAACAGCGCAAGCAATGCGATGCCGCCAAGGCTTAAGCCCCATTGCAGATAGCGGATCTTGTTCACCTGATCGCTGGCGTCCCGGACGTAGACCAGAACCCCTTTTGTCTCGTTGGCAAAATCGAGAATGGGCATGGCGGTGACAATCCGCCCGCCGTTCACTTCCATGGTGGTTTCCGTCTTCGCCTTTTCGAGAATTTCCGGAGTAATGAATGGGTCGGTGTCGGCTTCGGCGGAGCTGAAGATTCTTGCCATCTCGCCCACTATGGGCGGATTTTTCTCTTTGGCCTTTTTCGCGAACTCCAGTTGGGAGGTAAGCAGATAGATGGCCACGTTGTCTGTTTCAAGCGCCTTGGAGGTCTCAAACACCTTGCCCATGGGCATCAGCCCCTCCACGGAACCGAGGTGTCCCCCGCCTGGCCCGTAAATGGGAATGACGCCGCGGATGGCAAAACCCTGATCTCCCACTTCGAGTCCGGAAACCTGGGTTTTTTCGTTGTTGGCCTTGACGATGGTTTTGCGGAAGGCGGAAAGATCGTCGCCGCCGTCGCGATCGCCGGGCTTGCGCCAGATGCGGAGAAAGCTCTTGGCCGGCGGCAGATGAAAATGGATCTCAACGGTCTTGAGGCCAAGGGTTTTGGCCAGCTCTTCATGGATGGGGTCAAAGCTTTTGCGCAGCATCCTTCGGCCTTCGGCCTCGTTGCCCTGCAGGGCAAGCTGATAGGCCTCCTGCACGCCGGGAACCTGGGCGGCAAAACCTGCCAGGACAAGAGACTGTTTCTTGAGACTTTCAAGGCTCTTTTCCGTGAGCCCTGCCTGGCTTTTGGCAAGGGTTTGCAGCTGGGCCTGCCACATGTTGTTGACCACCCACAGCGATATTCCCACCAGCGAGGTGATTGCAGCCACTACCAGCACCAGCGGAATCCCCATAACCCTTGTTCGAAGCGAAAGTTTCATTGTCGTACAACTCCTCTTCTTCTTGAAAAATCGGTTTATGCCCTTATTGCAAACGTAACAGTATCTAAACTGTCGGTGAAAAAAAAACGAAAGTCAAAAAAAAAAACGACATGCCTGCCTTGTTTTCGACCTTATAGCCGGGTTCAGAACCGAATCTGCAGACCGCCGCCAAGTCCGAAATCCGAATGCCATTGGCCGGTGAGTGAGAAATGATTTGAGATCATATAGGACAGTCCGGCCTTGCCTTCCCATTTCGTGTGGGTGTCGTAGTCCGCATCGCCGAATACGGTGAGGCGGGGCGTCAATTCAAAGGATTTTCCCAGGCTGAACCGCGCGCCCCCGTCGGTATCGCCCCACACGCGGGACTCCAGATTGAGCGGCAAAAGGTAGCGAAACCCCGCCACCCCACGGGTTTTATCCACATCGTCTCCCTCGGCCAGCAGATCGGCCCCTGCAAAAACAGAGAAAAACCTGTTTATGTAGCGGTCATAGGTGAGGATTCCTTCCGACTCCGTGTCTTCGATCTTTGCCCATCCTGTTTCCCAGTCCAGGGAAACAATATTGCGTGTATTGGTCAGGGTCAGAGAGGCTTCGGCCATGTTGCTGAGCAGGTTCGCCTGCCCCCAGGCATACCAGGGGTCCTTGTAAAGTGCGGGGCGAATGGCGACGACTTCCGGGGTGGGAGCATATTCCTCGTAGTGGACGAGGCGGGCCATGCCGGCTTTCATGTGATAGAGCAGATGACAGTGGAAGAACCAGTCGCCCAGTTCGTTGGCCTCAAACTCGAACACGGTTGTTGACATGGGGGCCACGTCGACCGTGTGTTTCAGGGGAGAGAATTCGTTCTGACCGTTGAGCACCCGGAAGAAATGGCCATGAAGATGCATGGGGTGGTGCATCATGGTTCGGTTGATCATGATAAAGCGCACCACCTCATCTTTGCGGATGCGAATCGAATCGCTCTCTGAAAGCGCGGTGTTGTTGAGAAACCAGACGTAGCGTTCCATGTCGCCGTCAAGGGTGAGGCGGATTTCCCGTACGGATCTTCCGGCGGGAAGGGTGGTGGGTTTGGTGGCCCGCAGTTGCGCGTAAGGGGCCCAGGGGCGGCTTGCGTCCATGCCGTCAACGGCCAGGTTTTCGGATGCGGAGACGTCGGCTGCGAGAAAACGGAAATCAGTGCCGTGTTTCTTGCCGAACCGCGAGGTCTGGGGCTCCATAGGCATGGAATGCTTGCCATCTGCCATGCCGGTCATTTCAGCCTTTGAAGAACTTGCGCCGTGGTTCATGGTTCCCGTATCGGGCGCGGCACTCATCTCCATCGAACCCATGCCCGTCATGCCGGAATGGTCAGGCGAGCCGGCAGCAGCCTTGTGACCTTCCATTTTCATATCGGCTTTGGGCGGTTGTGTTCCGTGGCTCATGTTCCCCATGCCCGATTCGGAACTCATATCCATTGACCCCATCTCCATGGAGCCCATGTCCACCATTCCCGGTTGATCGAATGTGCCGGACTCCACCATGTGATCGGGCATTCCCATGGTTCCCGCAGGGGTGAGGGCAAAGATCTGCTTCAGGCCGATGTGGCCCATGGCGTGATAGAGGTTCGGCCTGGGCATGTTGCCGGCAGGGCGGCGTTCGCCGGAGCCGATCCAGACCGAGGCGTAGCCGGAACTGTCGTGGGCGGTGGCCCTGAACTCATATGCCCCGGAAGCAGGCACCTGGACGAGCACGTCATAGGTTTCCGCAACGGCAATGAGAATACGGTTTTCCTTGACCGGCTCCACGTCCTGGCCGTCGGCAGCGATAATAGTCATGGGCCCGCCGGCGAATTCCAGGTGGAAATAGGTGGTGGCCGAGCCGTTGATGATCCGCAACCGCACCGTTTCATGGGGCTTGGTCGGGAGCGTTGATTCAGGCTTGCCGTTGGCCAGGAAACGGTCATAGGCCACGTCCGCGATGTCCATGGCCGGCATGCGCTGGAGTTCACGCTTGAAGTAGTCGCCGAGCATGCCGAGGCGGAGGGCGCCGAAGATACTCTGGGCGCTGCCTTTTTCGAGGGCAAACCATTCACTGCCGCGTTTGAGTATACGGTTTACTTCGTGCGGGTCCTGATCGGTCCAGTCGGAGAGCAGGACAACATGGTCCTGATCGGTTTTTTCCCCGGGGTGACCAGGCTCGATAACGATGGAGCCGTAAACGCCGCTTTGTTCCTGCAGACTGGTGTGGGAGTGATACCAGTACGTGCCGCTCTGGCGAATGGGGAATTCATAGGTGAATGTCGAGCCGGGGCTGATGGGCGGGAAGCTGATATTGGGAACCCCGTCCATGCCGGGAGGAACGAGCAACCCGTGCCAATGGATGGAGGTGTCCACGTCCATGGTGTTTTTGACGCGGATGCGGGCGAGATCGCCTTCCTTGAAACGCAAGGTCGGCCCCGGGATGCCACCGTTGACGGTCATGCCCATTGCGGGGTTGCCCGTAATGTTGAGTTCCTGTTGCGAGATGGCAAGATCGTATTCGACTGTTGCCGCTTGAGCCTGTGTCTGAAAAAGGAAAAGAAAGCCCCCCAGCCCGGCAACCGCGATGTTTTGTAAGCGAGGGGTCATATCGTGCCTCCTTATTTGTGTGTCAGGGCGCAGCAAGCGGAAATGTCTTCTCATACTATCTTATTTGATCAGGCTCCGCAGCACTTTCAGGTTTTCCCGGTCTTCGTGGAGATCGTCGGATTTCGGGGTTTCCAGGACCATGGGATGATTGCTGAAGCGCGGGTCGTTGACCAGGTTGCGGAACCCTTCGAGGGTGATCTCGCCCTGGCCGATATGGGTGTGGCGGTCGATCCGGCTGCCCAGGCCCTTGCTGGCGTCGTTGAGGTGGAAGAACTTGAGGTGCTCCAAGCCGATAACCCGGTCGAACTCGCCCATGGTTTTGGCATAGGCTTTGGGGGTGCGGATATCGTAGCCTGCGGCAAAGGTGTGGCAGGTGTCGTAGCAGACGCCGAGCTGCTTCGGATGGGCGGAAGCGGCGATGATCGCTGCCAGCTCCTCGAAACTGGCCCCCAGGTTGGTGCCTTGGCCGGCAGTGGTCTCAAGCAGCACCATGACCTGATGTCCGGTGTCGGCTTGGCTGATGGCCCGGTCGAGGTTTGAGGTGAATCGTTTCAGCCCCGCCTCCACTCCTTCGCCAAGATGGGAGCCGGGATGGACCACCAGATATTCGACGGTCAGGGCCGCGCAGCGGCGCAGTTCGTCGGCAAAGGCATGGATGGACTTGCTCGCTGTTTCCTCTTTGGGCGAGGCGAGATTGATGAGATACGAATCGTGGGAGGCGACCGGCACCCCGGGCGACTTGCGCCGCCGGACTATGAAGGCCTTAACCTCCGCCGGGCTCGGCGTCTTGGGTTGCCATTGCCGCTGGTTGGCGGTGAAGATCTGCAACGCTTCGCCTTCCACCTCGGCCAACCGGTCGAAGGCCAGGGCGATTCCGCCGCTGATGGACATGTGGGCGCCGAATCGGGGCATGGGTTTTTCCTCCAGTGCGGGAACGGGCTCAGTGTTTCTCAAGCAGAGCCGCATGGCTCAATGATATCACAGGCGAATCAATCCAGATGAAGCCCGCTTCCCGGGCGATGGCCAGGGTCTTTTTGAATTCGGCTGTGGTGACATGCCCTTTGGGCTCAGCCAGAAGGAGTTTGGCGGATTTTTTCAGGGCCGCATGGGTCTGGGTGAGAAAGCGAGATTCGTCCGGGGTTTCGTGGGCCATCCAGAAGGCGAGTGCGAAATCAACCGCTTCGTGGACGGCGATGTCGTCTTCCGCGCATAACCGGGGGGTTATGCGGCCGGCAACCCCCGCTTTTCCGGCCCGTCGCATCATGGTGTCCAGCATCTTATGCTGCAGATCCACGGAGAGAATTTTGCCGCTTTCGCCAACCAGCCTGGCCATGCCGATGGAGAAGTAGCCCATGCCGCAGCCAAGATCGACGGCGGTCATCCCCTCATGGAGATACGGCTTGAATATCTCTTCGGGTTTATGGAATATCCGCCGCAACGGATTGTCAAAGGTATAGGCCAGCCACCAGGGGCATACGTGCTTTGCCATAGCGGGCAACCTCCGTTGTCGGTTCGGCTTATACGGAAGAAGGCGGGGCATACGGCGGATAATCCGTGTATCCCTCGGCTCCCGCAGTATACCACAGGGTCATGTCCTCGGCCGGGTTGAGCGGCCAATTGTTCTTGAACCGTTCGGGCAGGTCGGGGTTGGTGATGAAAGGACGGCCAAAGGCGATCATGTCCGCGGTGCCTTCGGCGATCCGCTGTTCAGCCAGTTCTTGGGTATAGCCGCAATTGGCGATGATCCTGCTCCGGATAATCGGTCGGAACTCCGCCAGGGTCATGGGTTCTCCCTTGCCGTGGAAGCCGAAGGCCAGCCCGTCCATGATATGCACATAGCCGAGGTTGAAGGTGTCGAGTTCCTTGGCCGCGTACAGATACGTTTCCCGGAAATCCGCGCTGCCCATATCGTTAAATACCCCGTTGGGCGAGATGCGGGCGCCTACCTGCTCGCCGGGCCAGACATCAAGCACTGCTTCAAGCACTTCCCTGAAAAAGCGGAATCGGTTTTCCAGGCTGCCGCCGTATTGGTCTGCGCGGAGGTTGGTTTTCGAGTCGAGGAATTGGTTGATCAGATACCCGTTGGCCCCATGCACTTCGATCCCGGCAAATCCCGCAGCCCTGGCATTGATTGCGGCCTTGCGGTAATCGTCCACGGTTGCCTTGATTTCCGCCACTGTCAGGGCGCGGGGAATTTCGTATGGCTTCTTGCCCAGCGGGGTGTGGATACAGTCGCCGTTCAGTTGCACCGCGGAAGCGGAAACCGGCAGCGCGCCGTCATGGAAATCGCTGTGCGAGGCCCGGCCGCAATGCCAGAGCTGCAAAAACATGTGCGCGCCGGTGGGCTTGATCGTGTCGGTGACTTTCCGCCAGCCTGCGACCATCTCTTCGGTGTAGATGCCCGGCGTATCATGCCAGCCGATGCCCTGCGGTGAAACCACGGTCGCCTCGGTGATGAGCAGCCCGGCCGAGGAACGCTGAAGATAATGTTCGGCCATCAAATCATTGGCCACCCGCTCGGAACCGGCCCGTGACCTGGTCATGGGAGCCATGGCGATTCTGTTCTTGCAGCGCAGGTTGCCGATGGAGACTGGTTCGAATAAGCGGCTCGTTTTCATGGTATCTCCTCTGGGATTTGGGAATTCGTTTCATTGCGGGTTGCAACCGCAGCCATGCGGCATGCCCGCTGAAACACCTTTTGACATTTCTTCCGCTTCGGTTTATTTTCCAGGCCGCATACGTAGAAATACCTATCGGCAGGTGGTGTCGGTTGCGGTCAATACCGGCAGCGCTTGCGAAGGAGTCTCCGCATGCAGCGTACTCCACAAATTGTTTGTAGCGCTCTGTTATCTTTTACCAGGAGGTACATTTCATGTCCAATGCCGTAACATCCCAAGGCAACCCGGCGGTAGTCGGGCTTGCGGGATTTGCCCTCACCACCATGCTGCTGCAGGTGCACAATATAGGATTGTGCGACATCGGGCCCATTGTCGCCCTTGCCTTTGTCTTCGGCGGCCTGGCCCAGATGCTTGCCGGGTTCCAGGAGTTCAAGTGCGGCAACAACTTCGGCTACAGCGCCTTTGTCTCCTACGGCGCTTTCTGGATATCCCTGGGAATCATTTTCATCCTCAACCATTTTAACATCTATCACGCCAGCACCACCGACGTGGGCTGGTTTTTGGTGGGCTGGACCATCTACACCTTTATCCTCTGGATTCCCGCCATGCGCATTCACGGGGCAATGGCCATAACCTTCACCCTGCTGCTGATCGGCTTCATCCTTCTTGATCTGGCCCATTTCGGGTATCCCGAATTAACCAAGGTCGCGGGATACGAGCTTCTGCTCTGCGCCGCTTCAGCCTGGTACATGATGGCTCATATCATTTATGCCCAGGTCTTCGGCAGGGATGTCCTTCCGGTCGGAAAACCGTGGATCAAATGAACAATGCATCCCGGTGTGCGCATTCAGGGAAGAAATAAAAAAAGGAGATCTCCAATGCAACGAGTACTTATCGCTCTCGCCCTATCAACGGTCGTTCTTTTTTCCTCTCAAACATTTGCCGGAGAAAAGGCAACGAAGGATGAATGTGTTCAGAAGGCTCATGAAGCAGCGGCAATGATAAACGCCAGAGGAGTGGAGGAGGCTGTTAAGATGATCGGCGATCCCACAGGGCCCTTTGTCTGGAAGGATTCCTATGTGTTTCTGATGGATCTGAAGGGGAAAATGCTGGCGCATCCCATGCAGCCCGAACTCACCCAGGATGAGCACGTGCTTTTGCGCACCGATGCGACGGACAAGGCGATCTTTGTTCATTTTGTCAATATCGCTAAAGGACAGGGACAGGGCTGGGTGGATTACATGTGGCCCAAGCCCGGGAAAAGCTCCCCGTCCAAAAAGACCACCTATATTTACAAGGTCCCCTCAAAAGACCTGCTCGTCGGCGCAGGGGTGTATGTCGGCGGGATGATCTATTGATTGCTGCGGAGTTTCAGGGCGGGGGAGAGCTTACTCCCCCACCTGTCCGCTGTTTACGATGGTGACTTTTGTCTTGGGCCGACCGCTGCGCGAGCCCATTTCTTCGATTTTTTTTACCACATCCATCCCTTCGATCACCTTGCCGAACACCACATGCTTGCCGTCGAGCCACGGAGTTTTGACAGTGGTGATGAAAAACTGGGAGCCGTTGGTGTTGGGTCCGGCATTGGCCATGGATAACGTCCCCGGCTCCAGATGCTTGCGGATGAAGTTCTCATCGGCAAAGGTGCGGCCATAAATGGACTTGCCGCCGGTGCCGTCGCTGTTGGTGATATCGCCGCCCTGGAGCATGAACTGAGGGATTATGCGGTGAAAGATGCTGCCCTTGTACCCGAACCCCTTTTCATGGGTGGCCAGTTGCCGGAAATTTTCCGCTGTTTTCGGCGCCACATCGGCAAACAGTTCCATGACGATCCGGCCGGCTTTTTCATCGCCGATGGTGACTTCGAAAAACACCTTGGGATTAGCCCCGGCCACCGGATTTTCCTGCGCGGCCAGAGTTCCCGCCATAAACAGAGATGCCAATGCCAACCAGCCAATAAACAGTTTCTTTCCGTGCCCTTTCACTTTTTTCGCCCTCATAATATGTTTTCTGGAAGAAATATCTGGACCCCAGGGAAAACGGGGAGCCTCATTGTTGGTCGATTTTTGCCTGACGACACGATTGCTTGTTATTTATCTAAATGTTTGACCTTCATGTTTCAGCCAGCCATCAACATGGTGACCATTTGGGTCGTGGTGCGTCCAGTGGATAACGCCGCCTTTTGAATTCCATTCATATTCACCATAGAACTCTACCGTATCCCCTACGCTTAATCCGCTGATTCTGGGCGCCAGATCAATGTTGTGAGATATCAGCAATGTTTGTCCGGTATTGAGTCTTAAAATGAATTTTTGGTGCCTTGATCCTGCCAGATCGTCAGGCAACATCTTTGTTACGACACCTTCTCCCTGAACCTGTAAATTGCTTTGTCTGTTATTGTATGCATTTTCGAGAGGACTGTCAGCGCCTGAAATCCCTAACGAAAGGGGGGGAATAGCAATGCCCTTTTCTTGAACGAGGAAATTGCCTGCCAGCACAAGAATAACAGCCAGGAAAAGCAGTTTTTTCATCGGGTATTCTCGTTTTTTACAGAAGGACAATCAAAACAATACCGCCGCCGATAACTGCAAGGTTGCTCGCAGCCGATACGCCATGCAGTTTTCTGAACTGGACACGAAGTGGATCGTCTTTTGGCGTGGTTTCAAACGACGGGATTTCCTTTTTTAGCGCTGCCGCCTTGGGCTCAACCACGAATGCCTGAACCGAGGTGATGACCAGCATAACCGCGATGATGACTGTCGCGATGGTCTTGTGTTTGGCTGTTGATGAAAAGAAAATGGTGGCAAGGGCAATCACTCCGCAAACCAGCCCCCATTTGAAATATCCTGGAAAAAGAATCCCGACGATTTCGCCTGCCATATCCCGGTTGTATGATTTGAAAATGGTGGGGGTAAGGATAAAAGTAAAAAGGGATGCTCCGCCAACCCAGCAGGCGATGGCGAGGCGATAAAGAAACGTGGGTATCTGCATAAGATCCTTTGGTGTGGTGTTCAGGTTCGGTGGTTTTTGCCGTTTTATTCTTTGGTGGCGAGGAATTAAATCAATCCGTCCCCTTTTCTGGCGCTAACGTTGAAGCTTTGCGGCGCAAACGAAGCGCAGCGTAATTTGCGTCCGAACGAGCGTTTTGTTATGCCTAAATCCGATCAAGCCACGCAAGATCAAATAGGCATGGCATCGCATTAGTTTGCGCTGTTTTAAAAACATTAAAATCGCTTTCAGGACAGAAAATAAATTTCAAATCTTTCCACTCAAATACTAAGTTATCTGGATGTCGCCATTCCCTTTCATGGGTTGCATCAAAAGAATCATGTATTACATTTACGAATGGCTGCAAATCAGTTGGTATAAAATTATACATATATCGCGTATACGGATTTCCAATAAAACTTACTGTAGATCGCAGCAAATCTTCTCTAATATTTAGGCACGGATTTGCTCCTTTGCTAAAAAAGAAAATCACGATCAAAAGCTACACCATACTTTACTTGAAATAAGTCTCTGTGTGCCTTGAGCCCTGATAGTGTACTATCTGTAAAACAGACCGCCCTATTTCTAACAGAGCCATCTAAATCACCAGTTGCTGGATTAAAAACATATGGTGTCGAAGTACCATACCATCCTGTAGCTGTTGCTTTTAGCGTTGAATTGGGTGGTGTAGAAACCAAATCCAAAATGAGTTCCAGTATGTTTTTTGCCTCAGCATCAGATCTCCCTTCATTCTGCCGAATTAAGTGACTTAGCAGAAACGAACAGTCAGTGCTGTTTCTAGCTAATTCTCTTGCTTGATCTGCATTAGTTTGAGGCATATTTCCCTTTTAAGGCATAACGTTTGAGCTCATAGGTTGACAGCGCGTAAGTGCTGGCAATCCTTGTGCAGCGATTGGTTATATTATTTTTTTTAATTAATGACCTGGTGACATCTTGAGGAAACGGATAACATTTATGACACTTCTTTTGTGTTTGCGGTCCAAACACATGTAAACGTAGTTTTATTTTTTACTTTTCCACGCCATCCAAGCCTTTGCGATTTCTTTAGTATCAGGTGTTTCAACAAAAGCATATTCTTTGATGTAAGATTCTTTAAATTTCTTTGCTTTAATGATTAATTCTGCATCAGAGAAATTTCCTTTTTCGATCTTAATTAATTCATCCCACAGAAATGAGCTCAAGTTAAGCTGACGTTCATTTTGAAATTTCGCGTAATCTAGCAGCTGAGTAATTTCATACTCATTTTCATGTTTTTTACCTATAGAGAGGAGGTCTATAATGGCGACAGGAGTTAAAACAAAGTAACCAAGTTCTCCAGCTTGGTTAAAAAGAGAGTGAATTCTGTCCCATGTGCACAATACCTTTGCATAACCCGCAGGAACCGATGTGCCAGAAAGATACTTTACGACGCAGGCATCATGTCGAATCAATACATTAGGTCGATAATCATTCTGTTCTGAAAGAATAGTTTCAAACTCTTTAATTTCCTTACTAACATGATCTTCATTTATGTGTTGAGTCTCAACTCCATATCTCGAACACAAATTCGATATTACAATTTTAGCCCTGTCTCTGAAGGTGTAATAGGAGCCATCGGACATGTCAGCCCTGATCTGATTAATTTTTATACCGAAAATATCTACATAATCTTCATATGTTATGGGATTACCTTGCCTGGATTTAATTAAATTTGAGTAGTGACTGACGAAAGCATTTCGTGAATAAGACAAATCTTCCTTGAGTTCAAGTATCTCCTTGTAGTCTCTACATGCATCTATTAAATGAGACGCCATCTCTTCTATGTAATGATTAGGGATAAATGCATTAAACTCGTGCTCTTTTATGAGGTTATATAATATTTTTCCAGAATGACCGACTCGATCTTGAGATGGTTCAAAAAGTACTCCGCATAACAATGGAATTGCCACAGAAGCATCAATATATACATTTACGCTTTCTGTTCCACCTAAGGCCCCAATAAGTTGTGTCGAATTTGTGTTTAATAGGGATATATGTAATTGTGCCGCAGTAATTTTTTTTGCAAATTTAGTTTTCGAAATAAGTTCTGCTAAATGAACAAAAAGTTCACTTGCTTCCTGGTCACCAACTTCAGACACTAATAATGTATTAATAGCATTATATGTATCTCTTTTTTTATTCTCGCCATTTATTGGATTGAAATTATCATTAATTAAGTTGGCTGTTAATTCGAGAATGTTTTGTAAAATATGTTCTTCAGTTTTTGAAGATATGTTTGGGTAATTTTCTTTGAAAAATTTAGCTACCAAACTGACAAGCTGGCTTGCTTCGTATTCTGAAGTTTCTATTAAACCACAAAATTTATCATGTTCTTCTTGCGATAAACTTAGCAGAGAACCTACTTTTTTTATATCTTGCTTCTGTAAAAGATGGTCAATGTGTGAATTAATTGTTTTTCGGTGATTTTTTGAAAGCTGATTTTCTTCTATTACATTGTCAATGAGCTTTTCTCTTTCCACACCAGTAGAGAAACGAACCAAATGAGCTTTTATCAGAGAATCATAAAGGCCTCCGCGCAGTTCTTTTGACTCTTCTCCAAAAATTAACACAGAAGCGATTGCTTCATTCCTAGGACCAAGATACCCTTTAATACTTGAAGGTTTTACTGTTTCTTTAATACCGAAAATCCTAAGCAAATCTCCTACTTTGTTTTTTCTTATAAATTCTGTAGCTATGGCCTGACTATCGTATCTGGTCACAGAAATACTGTATTCCTCAAAAATTTCTCTGCTTACTTTCTGAAAAGAGTCTTCAGGAATTCTACGACTTGAGAGAAAATATAAAACTGATGTATCGTACTTTTCCTTTACCTTTGCAGCATCACTTTTGACCTTATCTTGCCATTTTGATTCTACTGAAAGCTGTATAGAACATTTTATTTCTCCATTTTTCCCTGCTACTAGCCAAAAATCCTTGCCCCCATCATATGGTCCATCACAATAGCTTGCAGTTGAAAAGCCAAGAAAACTCAGGAAGTCAGCAGCTAAAGTTCTAAAAACAGCAACATCAGCAGCTTGTATTAGTCTCGATAATGAATCGATATCCATAAATACAACTCCAAACAAAATTATTGATTGTTTTAGATATTACCTGCCCTAACTATTTGATAATATTTTATTATCGGCTTACTGGACAACCTGATTTTTTAAATATAACATATTTATTATCGAGCTTGCTCGAGTTGAAATTTTCCGCTTGATTTTAGACCGTTTTTTGACACGAAAGGTCATGTTTTTGAGTGATTTTTTACTTAAATAGCTACATATCCACCCCGTATGGAGGTGTTATATAGCTTGCTATATAATTCCGGCTAAAAATAGTCGGAGTATTATCTGTCTACCTGACAATAAGGAGCAACACAAGGAATTTGTTCTTTCAGGACGGTGGGTTATGGGTAGAAAATAAAGGGTGCGACCAGTTTTTTCAGGAGGACAACATATGATGTTCAATCCTGAATGTGTCGGATGGCTTTCATCGGAAAACCTATACATCAAGCTTGCGCCGTGCTTTGACATCCTGCCAGATGTTCCCGACCGTGCGCTCAGAAACGCCGCTGTTTTCTCCGACAATGAGCGCTTTGACAAGGGCTTCGTGCTTGTCCTGATATTCCTGGTCTTGTCGGATCAGGTCACGGACATAATCGCTGGCACTGCTGTAATGACCGGCGTTGATCTGTCTTTTAACCCACAATTTCATAGACTCTGGCAGGGAAACATGCATGGTTGTCATGGCACACACCTATTTTTTTAACATTACAGCGGAAATGGATGCAGGCAATGGAGCAGAAAAGTCCAACTCAATGCCGCTTACTGGGTGACTGAACCGCAGGCGCGATGCATGCAGGGCCTGGCTGGGGATGCGGAGGAGGGCTTGGTCGGCATCGGTCAACCGGTCTTCCTGAAAACGCAGAAAGAGCTGCTCATCCACCCCATAGAGTTTATCCCCCACCACCGGAAATCCCAAATGCAACAGGCTGGCCCGGATCTGATGGCAGCGGCCGGTGTGCGGTCGTGCTTCTACCAAGCTCAAACCGTTTGCGCTTGAGAGTCGCCGGAAGGTGGTGCTGCACTCCGCGGCTCCGGGTGGCGCATCCTTTTGGGCCGGAAAGAGCCGCATCTTCTTGCGGATCGCGCTCTCCGGGTCCACCCCCAGCCAGCCTGCGGCTTCCACCGTGGCGGGTGTATCCGGAAAATCCCCCTCAACCACCACCAGATAGACCTTCTCCACCTTCTGTTGGATAAACTGCTCCTGGCACAGGCGGGCCGCCTCCTTGTTCTTGGCCACCAGCACGATGCCGGAGGTTTCACGATCCAGCCGGTTGATGAGCCTCGGATTGTCCAAGCCGTGCTTTTCCTTGAGCAGCGCCCAGAGGGTATGGGCGAAGAAGCGGCCGCCGGGATGGCAGGGCAGGGGGGCGGGTTTGTTGATCACCAGCAGGTCGTCGTCCTCGTGGAGAACGGTGTAGTTGGTATCGACCGGGGGTTCGATCAGGGGGTCCATGAGGTAGACGAGGCGGTCGCCCTGGGCCAGGATGGCATCGCCCTGCGCTTCGGTATCGTTTAAGAGGAAACGGCGGGCTGCCAGCTCCGCCTCCCATTCCTCGCGGCTGCGGTAGGTGAAGCGTTGGCTGATGAAATCGAGGAGCTGCCGGCCTGCCTGGTGGGGCTGGATGAGCACTGCGTTTTTTCTTTCCATGGGTTCCGGGTATTTGCGGCAGGCTGATTGTTTGGGTGCGGTGTCCTTCTTTTGGATACAAGCGGTCCTTCGACAGGCTCAGGACGAACGGAAATCTGATTGATTATCAACGTGTCCTGAGTCTATCGAGAAAACATCCGTTCATCCTGAGCCCTGTCGAAGGACCATATCAGCCAGTGCAATGGCAGGCCGGAATGGAGCCACTACGAGCCGGAACCATCCTTGGCCACGGTTTCTTCCGTCTGCCAGCCCCCGCCCAACGCCTTGAACAGGGCGACAAGGTTGGTGGAGACGGTGCGGCTGGACTGGGCCAGGGCGTCTTCGGCCGCGTAGAGGGAGCGCTGGGCGTCGAGCACGGCGAGGAAGTCGTTCTGCCCTGCGGTGTAGAGGGCGGTGGCGAGTTCCACTGCGGAGCGGTTGGCTGCCACGGCCTGGACCATGGCCTGGCGGTGCTCCTCCTCCTTGGTCGAGGCGATCAGGGCGTTTTCCACCTCGCGCAAGGCGTTGAGCACGGTCTGTTCATAGGCCAGGAGTTCCTCTTCCTGCACCGCTTTTTTCAGTTCCAGATTGGCTCGGGTGCGGCCCATATCGAAGAGCGGCCAGTTCAGCGCGGGGCCGAGGGACCAGAAACTGCTGGCGGTGTTGAAAAGCGAGTTGGAGTTGGCGTTCTGGTAGCCGAGAGCGCCGGAGATGGTGAACTTGGGGAAAAGGTCGGCCTTGGCTACGCCGATTCGAGCGGTGGCGGCATGCATCTTCGCCAGCGCCCGGCGGATGTCCGGCCGCCGCAGGAGCAGATCCGAAGGCAGGCCGACGGGCACCGCGGCCTGGGCCGCGGGCAGCGGTGCGTCCGGGGTCAGCTCTTCCAGCAGGGCGGAGGGTTCGCCGCCTAACAGCAGGCTGAGGCTGTAAATCGTTTGCCTGGTCTGCGCCTCAAGGAGCGGGATCTGCCCGGCCGTGGTGGCGGCCAGCGCTTCCGCCCGAACCAGATCGAGCTTGCTGGCAAAGCCCGCCTTGAAGCGCTGGCGGGTCAGTTCGGTGGAGTGTTCCTGGGCCTTGAGGTTTTCCCGGGCAATGGCGAGCCGCTGCTGCAGGGAGCGGAGGTTGAGGTAGTTGGAAGCCACCTCGGCGCTGAGGCTGACCAGAACATCGGTGCGGTTTTCCAATGCTGCTTCGTAATCCGCTCCCGCTGCCTCGACCCCGCGCCGCAATCCGCCAAAGAGATCGACTTCCCAGCCGGCATCAAAGCCCATCTGGTAGAGATTTCCGGTTACCACCTCGCTGCGGCTCGAAGCCGGGGTGCGGCTGCGGGTGAGGGACGCCGCGGTGTTGACGTTCGGGCCAAGATCCGCCCCGGCGATGCCCATGGAGGCGCGGGCCTGGCGGATGCGGCTTTCAGCCATGCGCAGGTTCAGGTTGGCCTGCATGGAGCGCTCGATCAGGGAAGTGAGCTGCGGGTCGTTGAATGTTGTCCACCACTGGGCCAGGGTGTGCTCCGCAGTGGGCGCGGTCTCGGACGGTGCGGCAGGGGGCTGGCCCAGCCACTGGGAGGAAACCTTGGATTCCGGGTGGAGGAAATCGGGACCCACCGCGCAACTGGTCAAGAGGGGCAGGCAGAGGCAGAGGGCCAGGGAGGTCCGGTAGGTGGTGCGGTTCATGGGGTTACTCCTTAATAAGATGGGCCGAAAAGCCGGTCCGGGTATTTTTATTTTTGATTGTCATGCAAGTCCATCGATCAAAGGAATAAAGACTTTTTAATCTTCTGTTCATTTCTTTGCTTGCCCAAAGAAACGAACCAAAGAAAGGGCACCCTGTGTCCCTTGTCATGCCGCTGGCATGATTCCCGGAGTTTATACCCGTATGGGTACTCCTCGATGCTGTCGGGATTTTGCAAACTCGGCTTCGCCTCAAACAGTGCAAACTCCTTTTGCGACAGCCTCTCCGGTGCTCGGCGACGGGCCAATGGGATTTTAACAGCTTACGACGATATCACTCATAACGCAGGGCCTCAATAGGATCCAGCCGCGAGGCTTTCCAGGCCGGATAAAATCCGAAGATGATTCCCACTCCCGCCGAGACCAGCACTGCGGTGGCGATGGCCGCGGGCGAGGTTTCCACCGGCCATTTGAACAGGAATTTTACCAGCAGGGAGCCGCCGTGGCCGAGGACAATGCCCATGGCCCCGCCGGTCAGGCAGAGGACCACCGCTTCCACCAGAAACTGATGGAGGATGTCCCGGCCTCTGGCCCCTACTGCCATGCGCAGCCCGATCTCCCTGGTCCGTTCGGTAACCGAGACGAGCATGATGTTCATGATCCCCACCCCGCCCACGACCAGTGAAATCATGGCCACGGCCAGCAGCAGGTTGGTCATCAGCATGGTGGTGGTGGAAAGGGTTTTGGTCAGTTCGGCCATGTCGCGGATGTTGAAATCATCCGGTTCGCCTGCGCGGATGCGGTGCCGCTCCCGGAGGACCCCGTTGATCTGCTCGATGGCCATGGGGATCTCCGCCGAGCTGGTGGCTGCGATCATGATCTGATCGATGTTGGCGAAGCGTACCGGCATGGGATTGTTGGCTTCCTGGATTTTGGAGCGTTCCGGATAGAGGCTGCGCTGGGTTGTGGGGTAGAGGTTGCTTAAGGTGTTCACCGTATCGGAAGAGGCAACGGTGCTCTGGTTGGTGTTGGCAAGGCTCGCGCCGGTGACCCGGTACTTGATGGTGGTCCAGGGCGCGAGGATGACGTCGTCCTGGTCAAAACCCATCATGTTGGCGCCCTTGGGGGTGAGCACCCCGATCACCTTGAATGCGATGTTTTTGATCCGGATTTCCTTGCCCACCGGCGATTCGCCCTCGAACAGCTCCCGGACCAGGCTCTGGCCCAGGATGCAGACCCGGTTGCCGTTCAAGACGTCCCGGTCGCTGAAGGGTTCGCCCTCGGCGAGAATGGACCAGTCCTGCACGTCGAGATAGGCCGGGGTGGTGCCGTAGATGGCGTTGGGCACCCAGTTGCGGTTGCCGTAGACCACCTGGGTCCGGGCCCGGACCATGGGCGCGGCGTTGCGCACCGCCGGGCATTCCCGAAGGATGGCCTGGCTGTCTTCCGGGGTCAGGGTGGTCGTGGTGCCCGATCCGAAGGAGACCCCGCCGCTGGAGGCGGTGCCGGGCCGGACCACCAGAACGTTGGCTCCCATGCTGGCGATGGTCTTCTTGAGGGCGGCCGAGGCGCCGGCCCCGATCTCCATCATGGCGATGACCGCGGCCACGCCGATGACGATGCCCAGGGTGGTGAGCATGGCCCGCATGGGGTTGCGGCGCAGGGCGCGGAAGGCAGTGCGGGCGGTGGTGTAGACCTTCATGTCCCGACTCCCTGGTTTGCGGGGGGCGCATCACCCTGGATGATCCCGTCCTCCATGCGGATCATCCGGTTGGCGTGTCCGGCCACCTTGGGGTCGTGGGTCACCATGATGATGGTGATCTTGTCCTCGGCGTTGAGCCGCTCGAACATCTGGAGCACCTCTTCGCTGGTTTTGGAGTCCAGGTTGCCGGTGGGCTCGTCGGCAAAGAGCACCGGCGGCCGGTTGATCAGGGCCCGGGCGATGGCCACCCGCTGCTGCTGGCCGCCGGAAAGCTGGGAGGGGTGGTGGTCCATCCGGTCACCCAGGCCGACCCGGACAAGCATCTCCGCGGCCCGATCCCTGGCTTCCCGCTCGCTTAAATTGTCTGCGGCATAGGAGAGCGGCATGGCCACGTTGTCGATGGCGCTGGTTCTGGCCAGGAGGTTGAAGCTCTGGAACACAAAACCCAGCTTGCTGTTGCGGAGCAGGGCCCGTTCATCGCCTGAGAGGGTGGAGGTTTCCTGTCCGTCCAGCCAGTATTCCCCCGCGCTCGGTCTGTCCAGGCAGCCGAGGATGTTCATCAGCGTGGATTTTCCCGAGCCGGACGAGCCGGTGAGCGCGACCAGTTCCCCCTGCCGGATCGACAGGGAGATGCCCCGCAGCACGGGCACGGAGATGTCGCCCATCTGGTAGGTTTTTTCAATGGCGCGCAGGGTGATGAGTTCCATGGCGGCTCTACTTTTCTCCCTTGTTCTTCTTGCTGGCCCCAAACTGCGGGGTGAAGGGGTTGCCTCCTCCCTTCTTGTCCGCCTCGGACATCCGCATCCCGGTGATCACAGGCATTCCTTCGCGCAGGTCCTCGCTTTCCACCACGGTGTTGGTCCCGTCGCTGGCTCCGAGCCGGACTTCGATTTTACGGGGGGTCTGATTGACGTCCAGCACCCAGAGGGTGCCGGTGTTCTTTTCCCTGGCCGAATCTTGCGCCGAGCCGGTCTTTTTGCTTCCTTTCATCCCCTCTTTTTTCTTGCCGCTTTCAGCCTCGCCCTCTTTGGCGGGCGGGCTCCAGCGCAGGGCCGCGTTGGGCGCCCGCAGGACGTCGTTCACCTGCTGCAAGTGGAAGAGGACATTGGCGGTGAGGTAGGGCAGCAGTCGCCCGTCGCTGTTGTCGGTGGCGATCTCCACCGTGTAGGTCACCACGTTCTGGGTCATGGAGGCGTTGAGCCGGACCTTGCCCACCTCGCCTGTAAAGGTTTCGTTGGGGAAGGCGTCCACCGTGAAGGTCACCGGCTGGCCGGGGCGGATTCTGCCGATATCCGCTTCGTTCACCGCCACCCAGACCTGAATGCGGGTGAGATCCTTGGCCAGCAGGAAAAGGCTCGGAGCATTGAGGCTCGCCACCACGGTCTGGCCGATATTGACCCTCCGGTCGATGATGATGCCCTTGACCGGCGAGGTGATGGTGCAGTAGCCGAGGTTGCGCCGGGCGCGCGCCAGGGCCGCCTCCGCCTGGAGGATCGCGGCCTCGCTCACCGCCACCTGGGCCAGGGCGGTTTTATGCGCCGATTCGTAGGCATCAAAAGCCGATTGCGCCAGGGCGTCGGAAGGGCCGAGCTTCTGGGCCCGCTTCCAGTCCTGTTCCGCCCGGCCCAGATCCGCCTGGGCTTTCTGCAGCCCGGCCTTGCCGGAGGAGAGTTGGGCCTCGGCCTGGTTCACGTCCGCCGCGTAGAGGGAGTCGTCGATCCTGGCCAGCACCGTGCCCGCTTCGACCAGCGAGCCGTAATCCACGGTTTTTCCCTTGGCGTCCTTGCCGAAGGAAACGATCCGCCCGGCCACCTGGGCGCCGACGTCGATGACCTCTTCCGGCTCCACGGTGCCGGTGGCGCTGATGGTCACCAGCAGATTCCCGCGGGTGAGTTCGGCGGTCCGGTATCCGGCGCCATCCTTCGCCTTGCCGCGGGTAAGCTGCCAGATTGCCAGGCTGCCGAAAAGGAGCACGGCGGCCGCCACGACAAGGGATTTTTTGGCCGGGTGTTTCATAATCCAACCTCGTTGGCTAAATGGTGCGGGTGAAGGGAGCGAAGCGCGCGGATTCCCGCCAGGCTGAAGCGGGTGACATGGTCCGCCAACTGCTCCACGTCGTCGAGCAGGGGTTCGACGCCGGTGGTGGGGATGCTTTGGTCCGCCTTGCGGCGCCTGGCCAGGAGCAGGGGGCCGAAGCACTGTGCCCGGATGGACATGGCGCAGAGCTGGACTTCCTGGTCGTCGGGTTCTTTGCCGAGCAACTCGGCCACCAGAAGTGTGAGGCCCTTAAAAATCTGTTCCACCGATTCCTGCATGGTTTTGGCCAGCAGGCCGGTGGGATTTGCCATTTCCTTGTGGAAGATATCGAAATCGTGGCTCTGCGGGTCGATGATCCTCCGCATGATCGCGAGAATTCTTCCGTGCAACCGTTCTTCCGGCGGGGCATGGGGCGGAACGGAGCCATCCGGGGGGTAGAGGTTCAGCGATTCCGTGAAGGCGTAGCGCCAGCTCTCCACATACAATGCTTCCTTGCTGCCGAAATGGTAGCTGATTGCGGCGGTGTTGGCCGCAGCCTGTTGGCAGATTTCGGCGATGGTTGTATCCCGAAACCCTTTTAAGGCAAAGATTTTGCCTGCCGCCATCAGAAGATTTCGGCGGGTTTCCTGGCCGTCGCTGCGGAGTTTTCTCACGGGTTGCTCGTAACCTGATAGATTGAAACAATCTGAAAACAGTACCGTCATGTCATTCCGGCGGAAGCCGGGATCCAGGATGGACGGACTTCTGGCCTCGGCTTCCGCCGGGGAGACGCTGTTGTGCGAACGGTATCTCTTTTATAAATAAGTTAAATGTATATTTGATTTATTTGCCCGGCCGCGTCAAGGGGTTTTTGGGGCAGGCCTGCCTCCTGCTATACTTTGAAACAGGGGGGAAATATGGTACAGAGTGTGCATGAATATGCACCCACAGCAATCGAGCCGGAACAATCAGGATGGGTATGTGCCGAAGGGCGGTCCGGTGGATCTGCGCGATCTCACTCCAGCCCGGCTGAAAGACTATGTCGTGTCGCTGGGGCTTCCTGCCAAGCGGGGGAGGCAGATATTTTCCAGGCTGTGCCTTCCCGGAATCCTCGACTTTTCCCAGCTTGGGATCAGCCGGGAGGTGACGGAGCTGCTGGCCGGTCGCGCCACCATGAGCAGTCTCACCCCTGCGGCGGTGGAGAAATCTTCCGACGGTACCGAGAAATTCGCCTTTCGCCTTGCGGACGGGGCGGTGATCGAGAGCGTTCTCATCCCCGAGGACGGCCGCCATACCCTGTGTATTTCTTCCCAGTCGGGTTGCGCCATGGGCTGTGTTTTCTGCCTCACCGGGGGGCAGGGGTTTGTCCGCAACCTGCGCCCCTCCGAGATCGTCAATCAGGTGCTGGCGGTGATGACCCATATGGTTGCCGGCGGGATCGAGCGGGCCACGCCGAGGGAACTGCTCAACAACCTTGTTTTCATGGGCATGGGCGAACCCCTGGCCAACTACGACAATCTCCTTGCCGCGCTGACAATCCTCATGGACGATCACGGCCTCGGCTTTTCCGAACGGCGGATTACCGTTTCCACCTGCGGCATCGTGCCGAGGATGGACGATCTTGGCAGGGATATCCGGGTCAATCTGGCCGTGTCGCTGCATGCCGCTGATGACGCGGTGCGCAGCAGCCTGATGCCGGTGAACAGAACCCACGGTCTGGACTCGCTGCTCAACGCCTGCCGCAGGTATCCACTGGGAAAAAAGAAGGTGATTTTATTTGAGTATATCATGCTCAAGGGGATCAATGATTCCCTGGCGGATGCGCAGCTGCTGGCGGAAAAGCTGCAGGGCATCCCCAGCCGGATCAATCTGCTGCCCTACAACGGTTCCGGGGAGACGGATTTTGCCTGCCCCGACGAGGCGCAGACCCTCGCTTTTCAGAAGGTGCTGCGCGATGCGGGATTCAACACCTTTATCCGGCAGAGCCGGGGCGCGGATATTTCCGCTGCCTGCGGGCAATTGGCGGGGAAGAGCTGAATGGGTGAGATGGGTTTTGTCCTTCGACAGGCTCAGGATGCGCGGAAGATCTGATTGCTTGTCTCTGTGCTCTGGGTGGACCGGGTTTGTGCCATGGAATAATCAATGAGTTCCGTTCGTCCTGAGCCCTTCGACGTTGCTCGGGAAAGCCCTGTCGAAGGGCGGTCCAGATGTTGTTTTGATGGCGAGCCGCTTAAAACGATTGCCGAAAGGTGCATCGCCGGCACAGGGGCTCGCTGAGTCTCCGTTGGTTAAAGCCGGTGCGGATGGCTGCGGCGCGGGGGGAGTTGAGTATTTCCCCAAAAGGGTGTTCATGGATGTTGCCCAGCGGGACATCCCCCTCACCGTCGAGGCAGCAGGGAATCACGGTTCCGTCCACCAGAATGGCGACATGATCCCGCAACCCCCGGCAGGTTCCCTTGTCCCCCAAATCCGGGGCCGGGCCATGGGGCCAGGTGAAGCGGCTGTTCTGGCTGAGGAATATCTTTGGAGCCAAGGTGATCCCGTGGCCGGGGGTGAGCGTCTCGGCAAGCGGCTCCGGCAGGAAAAAAAACGATTCAAGCGCGCTCAGGATGGCGGCGTTGGGGCCGGGGCCATCGGTGTCCTTCGGCAACAGGTTCCAGAGTCGCAGGCTGATCAGCAGATCGGTGGAAGCTGCATCCCGGATGAAGGAGAAAATCCCCTGAAGATAATCGGCAAGAGGTGGATGGGATTCCAGATCGCTGAAGCTGTGCAGGGAGATGTTGACCTGACGCAGGGCTGTGCTGCTCAGCAATAGATCGCGGTGTTGCGACAGCAGGGTGCCGTTGGTGGTCAGATTGACCTTGAAGCCGCGCTCCCGGCAGAGAACGAGGAGCGTATCAAGCTCCGGGTGCAGCAGCGGTTCGCCCAGCACATGCAGGGCAAGATGGTCGGTGTGCCCTTCGATCTTGCCGAGGATGGCGCGGAAATCCTCCGCCCGCATGAAGGATTTGGCTCGCCCGCTCCGGTGGCAGAAGCTGCACGACAGATTGCAGCGGTTGGTGATCTCGAGGTATATTTTTTTGAATTTTTTCAATGACTGCGGGATCAATCAAAAATTTCGATATCGCCCTGCTTGCATTCGGAACAGCGGAGCATGGGGTCGATTTTTGTAAAAGCCACGCGCCAGCCTTCTTCCGTGATGGTCTCTGCGTAGTCTTTTTCGCATTCGGAACAGATCCAGCGGTCGCCTTTGGGCGTGACAAAGAGTTTCATTTTTTTCACCTGCTTGCGGGGAGTAATAAAAAATCATCGCTGTTTTCGGCTGTGCTGCGATGGTGTATTCTTGCCTGGGCAACATAGTTGAAATTATGGAATGCGGCAAGAAGTGAGTCTGGGTTGGATGTTGCCTTGTGATGAAATATTTGAGTGATTGGGTTTTGGGGGAAAGTGGCGGTATTTTTTCTGTCGGAGTTTCTTTCTTCTTTTGCGTGCCCAAAAGAAGAAACAAGAAAAGGGCACCCCAGCCAGTCCTGGCCCTGCGGGCTTCCCTTGCTTCTCGACGAAGGCGGGACGCGGAAAAACTCGGGCTTCGCCCTCAAACAGTCGGAGTCTTCGCTTACCTCCCGCGTCTTTTCCCGCCCCCGTCTGCGAGGCTCGGCAGGGCAAATGGGGGGACTCCCATTCACACGCAGCCGAGCACCGGAAAAGTTGCCGAAAAGGGAGGTTGCACTGTTTGAGCGCAGCGAGTTTGCAACATCCCGGCAGCTTTGAGGAGCACAGGGCATCCCGCCAACGGCGGGACAAGTGGCACGGGTGCCTTTTCTTTGGTTCGTTTCTTTGGGCAAGCAAAGAAATGAACAATTGATTTTATGCCGTATTCCCCGGAAGTTCCGGATGAACCAAAAAAGGAATAATTCAGAAATGGCAGCAAAGAAATTCTATGCAATCCTGGCCGGGCGGGTGCCCGGCATCTATGATAACTGGCCCAAGGCTCAGGCGCAGGTCCTCGGCTTTCAGGGCGCCCGATTCAAGGGGTTTGCCACGCGGGTTGAGGCCGAGGCCTGGTTGAAGAATCCCACCTCCGGGCAGGGCAGGCCAAACGGCGCCAAAAAGACGGATGGCGCGAAGCCGGTAGAGGACGCGGAGGTATTGCCCAGGGAGGGCGTGGTTTCCATCTATACCGATGGCGGCGCCCGCTACAATCCGGGGCCTGGCGGCTACGGCGTCGTCCAGATCTACAATGGCGCGCGCAAGGAGCTCTCCGGCGGTTTCCGGTTGACCACCAATAACCGGATGGAGCTGATGGGCTGCATCGTGGCCTTGCGGGAGCTGGAGCACCGGGACAAGCCGGTGGCCCTCTATTCCGATTCAAGCTACGTGGTGAACGGGATCAGCAAGGGCTGGGCCAAGGGCTGGCGGAAACGGGGCTGGGTCAAGGCTGATCGGCAGCCGGCCATCAATCCCGATCTCTGGGCGGAGCTGCTGGATCTTGTCGAAGGGCTCAATATCACCTTCAACTGGGTCAAGGGACACAACGGCAATCCCTTTAACGAGCGGTGCGACGAACTGGCCGTCGCCTCCTCCCGGCTCACCGATCTGCCGGTTGACCCGGGCTATAAAGGCTGAAGACGGTGAACGAAAAAGAAATTCTCCTCATGAAAACCTGGCGTCGGCAACTGGCCCAGGAATACCGCCATCTCTGCTGGCTGTACCGGGTGCGGCTGACGGTGCCGCTTTTTGAGATCCGGGATGGCCAGAGCAGGGCCGGGAGTTGGTCGCCGGGGCAGGAGACTCTCAGCCTGGCTTCCTGGCTGATCCGGGATCATTCCTGGGACGTGGTCCTGGAGGTGTTGAAGCATGAGATGAGCCACCAGTACGTCCAGCAGGTCATGGGCAGGGGGGATGAGATGCCGCACGGTCCGGCCTTTCAGGAGGCCTGCGATCGGCTGGGGGTGCACCCGGAATTTCGTGTCTCCCAGGGGGCAATCCCGCGGCTGCTCGGCAAGGAGGGGCATAAATCCTGCGCCATGCTGAGCAAGGTGGAAAAGCTGTTCGCCCTGGCCCAGAGCGCCAACGAACATGAGGCGTCCCTTGCCATGGAAAAGGCCAACGCGCTCCTTCGCAGATACAATCTCGAACGGCTCGATCGTCAGTCAGCCACGGATTATGATTATCTGATCATCAATCCGGGAGCCAGGCGGATCGGCGCCCACCAGCGGCTTATTGCCGCGATTCTCAAGGATTTTTTTTATGTCAACGTGGTCGTCGCCCGGCAGTTCGAGGCAAAGAGCGGAGAAACCCTGCGGGTGATCGAACTGACCGGGGCCAAGGAAAACCTGGCTGTTGCCGTCCATGTCTATCATTTCCTCGTCAGGCGGCTGGAGTATCTCTGGCAGGAATACCGGAAATGCACGGGCGCTTCGGGCAGGGAAAAAAACTCCTATTGGCTCGGGGTGCTGAACGGCTTTCGGGAAAAGCTGACCCTGCAGGACCGACAGGCCATGCGCGCCACCGGCAACGAAACGGAAAGCAGCCTGGTCTGCGCCTCTGACCCGGGATTGATCCGCTACTACCGGTCCCGTTACCCCCGCCTCCGAACCGTGCAACACAACGGGCCTCGCGTGCAAGCCGACATCTATCAGGCCGGGCAGAAGGAAGGGAAGCAACTGGTTATCCACAAGGGGGTCGGGGCTGAGGGGGGTGGCGGCAACATGGGACGGTTGCTGGTCGAGGGGTAGCAGTGGATTCGATATTCGGGGCGGAATTGATTTTCGCTTCGTCTAGGAATCGTGTTGATCGAAAAAATAAAAATGGCCGATGCTATTCCAGGAAAGCGTGTAACAAGTGAAAGTTTTTCCGGCTGATTGGCATTTCTTGCTAATCAGCCGGAAGATGCCGGGTGAAAGAAAGATTCTCCGGCTGCGGTATTAAAGGACTTGGATTGTCTCTGTCTCAAATTCCGTGCAGAATTTGTCTTTGCCTTGCCGGCCATCGTCTAGAATTTTTTGCAACAGATTGGTTAAGTCCAACTCATTGATCACACCAGGACAGTTTTTTGCGCTTTCCGCATGGCGTGCTTTGAAAATATCTTTGGTATAAGGAGCGCCGGGATATATTTGGTTGTTGACTCCGACAACACCGTCAGAGTTTCCTTTCTTCCCGCATTTAAAGCGCAAAGCCAGCAAATTGATCTGGTTGCCATCGGCTTTGAAACTCGAGTACGGATGATCTTTGTTAAACGTCTTCATGTGCGAAGGGGTTAAATCTCTCGCCGCATCGCTGCCCGCCGCAGCAAGGTATCCCAGAGAATCTCCCTGATGCGGTGTTGAGATGGTGTAAATGTTTTCAAACAATTTGGCCGATGTTAACTTCTTGCTTACCAGGTACCGGACGTCAAGCCCACCCATGCTATGTGCGACGACCCGTAACGTTCCGTCGCCGATGTTGCATTGATCGGCCGCTTTTTCCAGGTAGGCGTTCAGGCGGTGCGCTCTTTTTGAAATCGAACCATCTTCCGGCACACTGGTTCTGAAGACCCTCCAGCCCTTGTCCTCAGCATGTTTTGAAAAAGTTTTGAATGCTTTTTGGTTGTCGTTGTATCCATGCGCAAACAGTATTGCCGGTTTTGATTTGTCCGTATCGCATCCGCTGAGATCTGCCTTAACGTGTGGCTCGTCGTTTTCCTTGAATGTGTCGCCTTCGTACCAGATATAGAGATTCTCGCCGCAATGCCGGTGCGCGGTGTGATCAACGCTGCCGTCATCGCCGATGTCGATATTGATTTTGAACTTTCTTTTGTGAATTTTTCCATCCTCTTTGTAGGTGCATGCCTCCTGATCCTGGTCAACATTGATGTAGTTTGCAGTATGGCTGTGAAGGGTCTTGGATAAATTATGGGGATCCACAAGGCCGTGTTTGACGTCCAGCTTCACATCAACAGTAAATTTGACCTTATGTTTCGTCTGGTTGATAAAAGTTATGTGGTTTTTATCATGGGCTGCCAATGCAGCCGTCTGGGTTAAAGAAAATAGTACAAGAATACCCAGCAGTTTTTTTTTCATAAGGACCTCCTTGTTCTGTAGAGATTTTTGTTTAAAAGGTGGCCTTGCGCATTTAAGGGGCCATCATCGTTTATTATGTTTGGTTCCGTTATTGTTACGTTGATCCCTGCCAAAGCAGCGAGTGTCTCCATCCTAGGATCATTCGTCATCTCCATCATCTCCATCATCTCCATCATCTCCATCATCTTCGTCATCTTCATCATTATTTTGCTGTGTCTTTTTCTTTTTATCTATCAGGCCATTCTGAAGGTCGTAGGCCGGCATAGCGGCTGGCATTGGCGCTGATCCCGCGCCAAGATGGGTCTGGGCGACCTTTTCCAGGGTGGTGAGAAACATTTTGTAGACCTCAATGGTCGTTTTCTCGTTGCTGTTGTGATTGTTAGTCAACTCACAAGCTCTGTATAGAAACTCCCGGGAAAGGAGAACAAGCGGGTTCCTTCCCCCCAAAGCGAGCTCGCCCCTTCCTGACTGCTCACCAATTTGTTCCTTCTTGCCGAGCGCAGAGAAACCAAGGGAAAATCCGGATTCGTCCGTGGAAACCGCATCAGCTTCTCTTGATGCACAGATTCGGTCAATGTGGCCATTTTGTTTGATATACGAGACCTTGTGGTCATCGGATAGAATGATAGCATCAATGCCATCTCGCTCAATTATAAGTGGTTTTGGGGGGGTTGCGGCGCAGCCGGTTGTTAGCAATGCTGAGACGACAAAAGCCAGGCAACGATGGAGATATCCCATGCTCGCCTCCTTTCGATGTGGGTGGTGATGGGCAGGGGAAAAAAGCATGAATAATTCTTAGAAGTGCGTATCTACAATGATATGCTATCAAAATGTAAATTCTAAAGGCAAGCAATTTTTCGTGGAAAAAGTGTCCTGAGTGTTTAGGCGTCTTGTTATGCCGGATTTTGCGGAACCGGAAACCGCAGGTTGACAGTAAGACAGTAAGGAGAATTGCTGTGTCAGACGGGGTAGGACGGCAGAAATGCCGGTAGTGTTATTTTCTATCCTTCAGCAAAGCCCCGAGAGCGGCAAAGGGATTCGAGGTGGCGACCGTTTCCTGCTTTTCTCCCGGCTTCAGCGCGCCGTAGGAGTCGGCAACGCTCTGGCGGTCGTGCTCGTTGTCATGGCAGTAGATGCACAACAGCTCCCAGTTGCTGCCGTCGGGCGGGTTGTTTTCGTGGTTGTGGTCCTTGTGGTGCACCGTGAGATCGCGCAGTTTTTTGCCGCTGAATTCGCGGCCGCACCTGCCGCAGATCCAGGGATACATCTTGAGCGCTTTTTCCCGATAGGTCTGGGCCCGTTTTTCCATCTCGCGCCGGGCGTCGGCCACCATCCGTCCCTGACCGGTGTTTTTGATCTGCGATGTCATGAATGGCTGGTCCTGTGGTGAAGGCGGGGATGCCTACAAATCCTCGATCCTGGACTTGAAGGCATCATACTCCGCTTTGATAAGTTTCCGGCCCATCATCGAGACCTTGTCGCAATAGGCGGCGACATCGGGAGCCTGCAGGGAGAACTCCGCCACCTTTTTTTCCTGCTTTGGGGAAAGGGTTTTATAGTCGTGGAGTTTCTCGGCATAATAGAAAAAAATCAACCCCGGACCCACGAAAAGAGCAAGTGCGGTGTTTTCCAGCAGTTCCTCGTAGGGCGAGCCGAAAAAAACCAGGTACAGCGCCAGCAGGATGGCGCAGGATATCAGGGCCAGAAGAATCGGGATCAGGCGCTGATATTTTCTTTTAATCCGGAGAATGTCTGCCGGCGGGTCCTGGGTGATGTCGATATACATGACTGCCTTCAGCCCGGCGAGGTATCGCCCGGGCAACGTGGTTATTGTAACGATACAAGGGAGTTATCCGCCAGTGTCGAATTTGTAAAAGAATCAGGGGGTCGGGGGGACGCCGACGAAAGAAAGCAGCAGCGCCAGGATCAATGTCTGAATGATCCAGCCGATGGCGCAGACTCCCACGGCCCGCCAGGTGCCGGAATAATCAAGGGCCTGCCTGACCGCGATGACCATGGCCACCAGCATCCAGACGGAGGCCGCGACAAAAACCACGGTGCTCAGCGCCGGGATGATGCCCAGTATCCGAATCAATCCGGGAGAACTGGAAAAACCGGTGGTGCGGAGCAACTGGCCGAGATCGGCCTCGGTTTGCGGCTCCGGCAGAAATTTCGTGCCGATGAAGTAGGTGAGATACGCCCAGAGATACCAGCCGATCAGGGCGCCGATGGTTCCGATTACAATTCCGCCAAGCCCCATGGCGCCGATGCTGCCCACCCCGGCGGCGACACTGGAAAGAACCACAACCGCCATGGCCTGCTGCATTGTGCTCTTGTCCGCCTCAACCTCTTCATACAAATGGATATCCAGTTTTGCCGCACGAATCATCCGGTCCAGAAAAGTGGTCATGGTAGCTCCTTAAAGGTATTGAACAGTGAAGCGGAAATGGTGTCTGCCGCCGGCTCCCCGGCAAAACGGCAGCCGCCTTGTTATTATTCTGACATATGAAGGGATGTGCAAGTCATTTTACGCCCTTGGCGCGGAATAAGCCCTTTCTGTGCTCGCGATGATGCTCACGCCGGGCAAGGGGCTCATGCGATCAGGGGTATTGACTCCCCTGCGCCCGGCAGGGTATTTACCAATATCCGAATATCTTTCACTGTGAGTCCGCCGTCGATGCATGAGAAACACACCAATACCAAGCTGCCATGGGCGGCGGGGAGTCTGCCCCTGATGCTGGCCCCGATGCAGGGCCTTACCAACCGTGCCCTGCGCTCCCTGTTCATCGAGCGGGTCCGTCCCGATGTGGTTTTCACCGAATTCGTCCGGGTGAAGGCGAGCGCCAAAAAGAATATCACCGAAAATGACCGGCAGGAAGTGGTCAGTACCGAGGGCGGGGTGCCGCTGGTGGTGCAGCTCATCGGCACCGACACCGAGGCCCTGCTTGCCGCCGCCAATACGGTGCAGGAGCTTGGAGCCGAACATCTCAATATCAATCTCGGCTGCCCCTATGGCCGGATGACCAGCCAGACCGCGGGAGGCGCCCTGTTGCGCGAGCCACAGGCCCTGGCGCGGATGCTTGCCCGATTGCGCGAAGAGATTCGAGGCAGCTTTTCCGTGAAGGTGCGCTCCGGGTTCGATGATCCGGACCAGATTTTTTCCCTGCTGCAGATTTTTGCAGACAGCGGCATCGATTTTCTCGTGGTGCATCCCCGCACCGTGAAGCAGCTTTACAGCGGCGCGGCGGATCACGGGGTCACCGCGGAGGTGGTGCGGCAAACCTTCTTGCCGGTCATCGCCAACGGCGATATCTTCAGCGCGGCCACCGGAAAACGGGTTCTGGCCGAAACCGGGGCGGCCGGATTGATGCTGGGAAGGGGCGCCATAGCAGATCCCCTGCTTTTCGAACGTTTGCGCGACCGCTACCCCGGCGAATCAGCCCCCGCGGCCAAGGATGCCGAGCTGCGGGAATATCTGCAGGCATTGCTGGCCCGCTACCAGACGCTTTTCTGCGGCGAGCACCAGATCCTCTGCAAAATGAAGGAGGTGCTCTGCCATGTGCATGCCCCGGAGGTGACGGACCTGGCGCGGCAGCTCAAGCGCAGCAAAAGCCTTGCCCGGTTCGGGGAGCTGCTCACTTCATCATGAACAGGTTGTGCCGCGCCGCTTCCAGAATCGCGGCAACGGCCGGATGCTTGATGATCCGTTCCACCGAGATGGCGTAGTAGCGTTCCTTCACCGCCTGGGTCCGGCCGACAACCTCGACCCGGTGCTGGCGCAGCACTTCGGGTTCGATGACCATGGGCGCCACAAAGACCCCGTCGCCTTCCTGGCCGAAAACATTGAGCAGGGCGTTGTCGTCGAATTCTCCGGCAATGGTCGGCCGGATCCCGAGGGTGGCAAACCAGCGCTCCAGCGCGCCTCGGAGCGCGGTCATTTCCATGGGCAGCAGCATGGGCGCCTCATGGAGAGATTGGGGGAAATCAGCCCGCAGCTTTTCGGCGATTTTTCCCACCGCAAAAAAGGTGATGCCGCATTCGCCGAGCAGATGGCTGTAAGCCTTGACGCTCAAGCCCGCCCGGAGCGGCGCATCGCTCAGCACTACGTCCAGGCTGTGCATGGCCAGTTCGGCGAGCAGGGCGTCTTCCTTGTTTTCAAGACAGACCAGGCGTACCTGTTCAGGGAGCTGCAGGGCCGGTTCCAGCAGTTTGCGGACGATGAGCTTCGGCAGCACGTCCACGACTCCGGCCTTGAGGGATAATGGGCCAGCCACCGGCCTACCCCGGATGGTGTCCATCATCTCCCTTCCCAGGGAGAATATCTCGTCGGCATAGCGGAACACCAGGCGGCCAAGGTCGGTGGGCTCCAGGTTCCGGCCCACCCGCAGGAAGAGTTTGCCGCCGAGAACGTCTTCCAGGCGGCTCAGTTGGGCGCTGACCGTGGACGGGGCCAGGCTGAGCCGGGAACTGGCCGCGGTCAGGCTGCCTTCGCGCATGACGGTCCAGAAGTAAAATAGATGGTGGTAATTGAGCCATTCCATGAAGAGGCCTCGTTTCGTTTATTTCGAAGTATATTAACCGTATTTTCTAATTGTTCAAACTATATCCCTGCGGTATCTTTTTTAAAATTGAAGTGAATCAAGGCGCCGGCCCGAGTTTTCGGGCCGAATTGCCGGAGTGGAAAGGGAGGCATTATGAAAGTTGATAATTTGATCGCCAGGCACTGGCATCACCTGCCGATTGAGGAAGTGGCCGAGCTGTTGGAGTCGGATCGGGAACAGGGGCTTGACCGGTTTGCGGTGGAACACCGCCAGAAGGAGTTCGGGCCCAACGCCATCACCGCGCAGAAAGGACAGGGGCCGCTCATCCGTTTTCTGCTCCAGTTCCACCAGCCCCTGATTTATATCCTTATCGCTTCCGGGGCGATCACCGCTTTCCTCGGGGAGTGGGTGGATTCCGGGGTCATTTTCGGAGTGGTGCTGGTCAACGCCTTTGTCGGTTACATCCAGGAGGCCAAGGCGGTCAACGCCCTGGCTGCCCTGGCCCGGACCATGACCACCGCGGCCACGGTTTTGCGGCAGGGGGAGAAACGGCAGATTCCGGCCACGGAGCTGGTGCCGGGCGACATCGTTTTTCTGCAGAGCGGCGACAAGGTTCCTGCCGACCTGCGCCTTTTTCAGGTGCGCGATCTTCAGATCGCCGAAGCTGCCCTCACCGGCGAGTCGGCGCCTGTAGTCAAGGACCATGGGCTCCATGGCCACGAAACGGTCCTGGCCGACCGGCACAACATGGCTTATGCCTCCACTCTGGTCACGTATGGCCAGGGCAAGGGCATTGTCACCGCCACCGGAGACGCCACCGAGGTGGGCCGGATATCCAAGCTGATTTCGGCAGCCGAGGCGCTCGCCACCCCGCTCACCCGCAAGATCAGCGAGTTCAGCAATGTGCTGCTTTACGTGATTCTGGGGTTGGCCGGATTGACCATTGTGGTCGGGCTTCTCCGGGGTCAGACATTTCTTGATATGTTCATGGCCGCAGTGGCCCTGGCCGTTGGCGCCATCCCCGAAGGGCTGCCCGCCGCAGTCACCATCACCCTGGCCATCGGCGTTTCGCGCATGGCAAAAAAACGGGCCATTATCCGCAAACTCCCAGCCGTGGAGACCTTGGGCTCCACCACGGTGATCTGTACCGATAAAACCGGCACCCTCACCGAAAATCAGATGACCGTGCAGGAGATCGTGGCTGGCGGGCAGTCGTTCACTGTGAGCGGCACCGGCTACAATCCTCTGATCGGCGCCATTGACAAGCTGGAAGACGTTGCCGATCCCGGGATTTCTCCGGCCCTGCGGGAATGTCTGCTGGCCGGGTTTTTGTGCAATGACAGCCAGCTTGTGGAAGAGGAGGAGGGCTGGCAGGTACAGGGCGACCCCACCGAAGGCGCCTTGTTGACTGCGGCGAGAAAAGGCGGCCTCGGCCCGGAAACCTTGGGTGTTCACCCTCGTCTGGATACGGTGCCCTTCGAATCGGAACACCAGTACATGGCAACCCTGCACGATGGAGGCCTTGGCGCTCCCCGCCTGGTGTATCTCAAGGGTGCGGTGGAAGCGGTTCTGGCCCGGTGCGTCACTCAGCTTGACCGGATGGGTAATCCGGTTCCCCTGCGTGTTGAGGATGTCCAGGAAGCGGTGGAGGCTATGGCCGCCAAGGGAATGCGGGTGCTGGCCATGGCCCGCGCTGAAGTGGGACCGGAAACCTGGGCTATCCATCATACCGATCTGCCGACAATCATGGTTTTTCTCGGTCTGCAGGGGATGATCGACCCGCCGCGGCCGGAAGCGGTGGAAGCGGTCAAGATATGTCAGGCCGCCGGCATCCGGGTGAAGATGATCACCGGCGATCATCCGGTGACCGCCGCGGCAATTGCCAGGAAGGTCGGACTGTATAACCTGGGTTCAGCCCGTGGGGGCGGCGTTCCGGTCCTCACCGGCGCGGAGCTTGAAAAATTGTCCGACAGCGAATTCATCGATCGGGCCGAAGACACGGTGGTCTTTGCCAGGGCGACCCCGGAACAGAAACTCCGTCTGGTCGAGGCGCTCCAGGCCAGGGGGCAGGTGGTGGCCATGACCGGCGACGGGGTCAACGACGCCCCGGCTTTGAAACGGGCGGATATCGGCGTGGCCATGGGCATCACCGGCACCGAGGTGGCCAAGGAAGCGGCGGACATGGTCCTTACCGATGACAACTTCAGCTCCATCGAGGCGGCAGTGGAAGAGGGGAGGGGTGTGTTCGACAACCTCACCAAGTTCATTGTCTGGACTCTGCCCACCAACCTCGGCGAGGGACTGGTCATCCTCACCGCTGTTTTTCTCGGCGTCACCCTGCCCATCCTGCCGGTGCAGATTCTCTGGATCAACATGACCACCGCCGGATTTCTCGGCCTGGCCCTGGCTTTCGAGCCCAAGGAGCCCGGCATCATGTTCCGGCCTCCCAGGCAGCCGGATGCACCGATTCTGGTCAACAGCGTGATTTTTCGAATTGGGTTGGTGAGTTTTTTGATGCTGGGCGCGGCATTCGGTCTTTTTTACTGGGAGCTGAAAATCGGCGCTACCCTGGCTGAGGCGCGGACCGCCGCGGTGAATGCCTTTGTCATGGTCGAGCTGTTCTACCTGTTCAACTGCCGTTCTCTGGAGAAATCCGTGTTCCGGCTTGGCTTTTTCTCGAACCCCTGGGTGCTTGCCGGTTCGATTATCATGTTCCTGCTGCAGGTCGCTTATACCCATCTGCCTGTGATGAATCGCTTGTTTCAGAGCGCGCCCATTGATCTCGCCGTCTGGGGCCGGACCGCAGTGGCTGGGGTGGTGGTTTTTGTAATTATCGAGATTGAAAAGAAGCTGTGGCTCAGGAAGGGAAAGGTCACGACCTGATAACGGCATTTAAAGAAAAGAGGAGTGAGACTATGAAACGATGCATTCGGATGGCTGCCGCGTTGCTGCTGTTTTCGGTTATGGGCCTGAGCGGCTGTGAACAGGCCAAGGATCTGGCAACGGAAGCGGCGGAAAAAGCAAAACAGGATGTTGCCGCTGAGATCAGCAAGGCGATCAAGGGCGAGGATCAGGCTGAGAAAGAAGGTGGTGAGTCGAGCAAGGATGCTGAGAAACAAGAAGACGAGAAAAAATCGGCAGAAGGCGAAAAATAATGTGGCTGGATCGGGGGAGCTGTTTGATTTTTAGTTTCTTCCGGCAACCGGAAAGCCGTTGCCGCTTTCAATCCTCTTCATGCTGACGTAGTTTCAAATACAGTTCCCTCCCCACCCAGGCATCGGTGGCGGCGTACTGGATCTGGGCCGGGGCCAGAACATCCCTGGCCCAGTTCGAGGTTTGTGCCCCTTTGGGGATGCGAAACCCCAGCAGAACCGCGGCAAGCCCCCGCAGGCCGTGGTTTTTTATCTCCGCTTTCTTGGCTATTCCGCCGAGATCCACAAATCCTGCCGGTTTGAACTGGGCCAGCTTGTGTAACTCCCTCAGGTCATACGCTAAAGCAACTCCCGCCTTGATAATCTTCGGATCGGCGAGGATTGTGCGCAGGGGGCCGGGCAGGCCGAGATGCTTCAATTGAAAGAGATACACCTCTTTTTCTCCGGCCAGTTGCAGGAGCGAGGGCAGATAGCTTTCCCCCTTGTGATAGGCAGGCCGGGTTTCCGTGTCAAAGCCGAGAACGGTTTCCTGCATCAGAGCCTGGACAGCCGGGCCCAACTCTTCTCTGGTGCGGATCACATGAACCGCTCCCTCCCATCTCCGGATGGGGCACTCGTTGATTTCTTCTCTGGTCATCCGGTGGGTCAAGCCGGGACGATGGTCGGTGGTGTGCATGCAGTCTATATACGAGAACCTTCTCCGGTTTGGGAAGGATTTTTTCGTCCGCCGCCGATTCGCCCTTTCCTGTCATGGTTGTCCGAACGCGGGGTGGGCGGGAGGATTGCGCCCCATATTTTACTTGACTTCATTTTTGAAACAGCCGTAGTCTTTTGAAAGATGCGGGTTTTTGCCGGGTTATTTCAATTGGAAATGGCTGAAAAGACCAGGAGAGGAAAAAATGCAACCATGTGATTTTGTCGTGTTCGGTGCCCATGGCGATCTGGCCTCCCGCAAGCTGGTTCCTTCGCTCTACCAGTTGGACAAGGCCGGGCTTCTGGAGCCGGGCCTGCGGATTGTCGGGGTTGCTCGCCGGGAGATGAGTACCGACGAATATATTGCCATGGCCAGGGAAAGTCTGGCCACCTTCATGAAGGAGGAGGTGGATGGCGATATCTGGGCGCGGTTTGCCGGGCGTTTGCGCTATGTGCAGATCGATCTTGCCAGTCATGATCAATACAACAAACTCTGCGAGATCATCGATCCGGTCGCGCGGATCATGGTCAACTACTGCGCCGTGCCTCCCACCATCTACGGCGATATCTGCCAGGGGCTGGCCCAGGCCGGGCTGGTCACACCCCAGACCCGGGTGGTCCTTGAAAAACCACTGGGCACCGACCTCGCCTCCTCAAAGGTCATCAACGACGCGGTGGCTCAATTTTTCAAGGAAGAGCAGGTCTACCGCATCGATCATTACCTGGGCAAGGAAACGGTGCTCAATCTGGTGGCGCTCCGTTTTGCCAACTCCATCTTCACCACCAACTGGGACAACACCACCATCGACCATGTGCAGATCACCGTGGCCGAGGAGGTGGGGATCGAAGGGCGCTGGGGATATTTCGACAAGTCGGGCCAGCTCCGCGATATGGTGCAGAACCACCTTTTGCAGATTCTTTCCCTGGTGGCCATGGAGCCGCCGGTCACTCTGGGCAGCGAAAGCATCCGCAACGAAAAGCTCAAAGTTCTCAAGGCGCTGCGTCCCATCACCCGGGAGAATATCGAGGAGAAAACCGTCCGGGGCCAGTATTCCGCCGGGTTCCTCAAGGGCGGCGCGGTGCCGGGCTATCATGAGGAGGAGGCGGGTAATTCCCGGAGTCATACGGAGACCTTTGTCGCCCTGCGGGTGGATATCGACAACTGGCGCTGGGCCGGGGTGCCTTTTTATCTGCGGACCGGCAAGCGCATGACCAAAAAACTCTCCGAGGTGGTGATCTACTTCAAGCGATTGCCCCACAACATTTTTAGGGAAAGTTACAAGAATCTGCCGTCCAACAAGCTGATCATCCGCCTCCAGCCCAACGAGGGCGTGGAGATCGAGATGCTGAACAAGGTTCCCGGCATCGGCGCGGGGGTCAAGCTGCAGCGGACCACCCTTGATTTGAGTTTTTCCGAGGCCTTTGAGTCGGCGCATGTTGCCGATGCCTATGAGCGGTTGCTTTTGTCAGCCCTGGAAGGGAGTCAGTCCCTTTTTATCCGGCGGGACGAGGTGGAGCAGGCCTGGACCTGGATCGACTCCATTCAGGATGCCTGGCGCACCAGCAACGATGCGCCCATGCCCTATCCGGCGGGCACCTGGGGCCCGGTGGCCTCGGTGGCGTTGATGGCACGCGATGGCCGGGCCTGGGACGAGTAAACGTTCAGCAGCAACGCATCTGCTTTGTCATCGGCCTGCTCGTGTGCGATAGCACACTTCGCAGGCCTCTTCCTTGCATCTGCATTGCTGCTGGACGTTTACTTGTTCGAGCGTGTGTCGGTTTTTATTTGAATCGGCGCTTCGACAGGCTCAGCACGAACGGTATATCACTGTATTAAGACAATATCCGTTCGTGCTGAGCCTGTCGAAGCACCTGCTTGTAGCACGTTGCAAGTCACTTAGAAAATGAAACAGGATTTCGGGTTTCCGGTGAATGATCATGATACATAAGGGGGAATATCATGGCTGAATTCAAGGAATTCAAGGATTCCGCCACGCTGGTGGCGGCGTTGGCCGCACACGTTGCCGACTTGCTTCGGGCCGGGCTCAGGGCGCGGGACAGGGCCAGTCTGGTGGTTTCCGGCGGCTCGACCCCGGTGCCGTTTTTCGCGGCCCTTTCGGATCTGTCGCTTGACTGGGAAGATGTGACGGTCACCCTGGCGGACGAACGCTGGGTGGAACCGAGCGACGCGGCCAGCAACGAGCAACTGGTCCGGCGGCATCTTCTGCAGAACCGGGCGGCCCTGGCCCGCTTCGTGGGACTTAAAACCGGGGCAGCCACAGCGGTTGAAGGGGAAGACGAATGCGCCGACCATCTTGCCGGTGTGCCGCGGCCTTTTGACGCCCTTATTCTGGGGATGGGCAACGACGGGCACACCGCCTCGCTGTTTCCGGAAGCCACGCGGCTGAAAAGCGCGCTTTCCCTGGACTCCGGCCAACTCTGCATGGCGATCACTCCTCCGAACGCGCCCCATGAACGAATGACCCTCACCCTGCCCACCCTGCTGCAAAGCCGCCAGATCATCCTGCATCTTGCCGGATCGGAAAAACGGGCGGTGTACGAAAAGGCGCTGGCAGAGGGGCCGGTCGCTCAGATGCCCATTCGGGCCGTGCTGAATCAGACGATTTCGCCGGTTACGGTGTTCTGGTGTCCATGAACATCGTGAACGACGATGGAAATTCTAATGATTCATGGCAGCCACCGTTCGACCTGAGCCCGTCGGAGGGGTTCTGCGCAGTGTGTCATAAAAAGGAACAGGTATGAACAGCGTTGTTGAAAAAGTCACCCAGCGGATCATTGAGCGCAGCCGGACCAATCGCGACGGATATCTGCGCAATATGGAGGCGGCCCGAGTATCCGGGCCTTTCCGGCACCACCAGCCCAGCAGCAACCTGGCCCATGCGCTGGCGGTCTGTCGGGGCGGGGAATGCCAGGCCCTGCGTACCGGGCAAGGCCCCAATATCGGGATCATCACCTCCTACAACGACATGCTCTCGGCCCACCACACCTACGAGAACTACCCGGCCATGATCAAAAAAGCCGTGGCTGCGGCAGGGGGCACGGCCCAGGTGGCCGGCGGGGTCCCGGCTATGTGCGACGGGGTAACCCAGGGCGAACCGGGCATGGATCTCAGCCTGATCAGCCGGGACGTCATTGCCATGTCCACGGTGATCGGCCTTTCCCACAACGTCTTTGATGGCGCCCTGCTGCTGGGAATCTGCGACAAGATCATGCCGGGGCTGGTGATGGGGGCCTTGCAGTTCGGGCATCTGCCCATGATTCTGGTGCCGGGAGGACCCATGCGTACCGGACTCCCCAATCGTGAAAAGGCCAAAGCCCGTGAGCAGTTTGCCCAGGGCAAAATCAGCAAGGAAGAGATGCTGGCAAAGGAGTGCGCCTCCTACCACGGGGCTGGAACCTGCACCTTTTACGGCACGGCCAACAGCAACCAGTTGATCGCCGAGATCATGGGGCTGCACCTGCCCGGAGCCTCCTTTGTCAACCCGGACGATCCCCTGCGTGAAGCATTGACCAACGCGGCTTCTGCCAGGGTCTGCGAACTGACCCATCTGGGCGCGCAGTATACCCCCATCGGCAAGGTGGTCAGCGAACGGTCGGTGGTCAACGCTATCGTCGGGCTGCTTGCCACGGGCGGCTCCACCAACCAGACCATGCATCTGGTGGCTATGGCCAGAGCCGCCGGAATCCGGATCAACTGGGACGATTTTTCCGAGCTTTCCGAAGTGGTGCCGTTGCTGGTGCGGATTTACCCCAACGGACCGGGCGACATCAACAGCTTTCAGGCCGCAGGCGGCATGGCGGTGCTGATTGCTGAGCTTCTTGAAGGCGGCTTTCTCCACAACGAGGTGCTGACCGTGGCCGGACCGGGAATGGAGCGGTATACCCAGGCTCCTGTGCTGGCCTCCGGCAAGGCGCAATGGTCTGAGGGTTTAGGGAAATCGCTGGAACCCGAGGTCATCGCTTCGGTGGGCCAGCCGTTTTCCGCCACCGGCGGGCTCAGGGTGCTGGACGGCAATCTCGGCAGGGCGGTGATCAAGGTTTCATCCCTGGCGGAAGGAGCGGCAACCTGCATCGAGGCCCCGGCCATGGTGTTCCACACCCAGACAGCTTTGGAAGAGGCCTTCCGGGCAGGCAAACTGGACCGGGATCTTGTGGCGGTTATCCGTTTTCAGGGGCCGCAGGCCACGGGCATGCCTGAGCTGCACAAGCTGATCACCCCGCTCTCCGTGATCATGGGCAGGGGCTATCGGGTGGCCATGGTCACAGACGGCAGGCTTTCCGGCGCGTCCGGCAAGGTACCGGCCGCCATCCATGTAACGCCGGAGGCGTTGTGCGGCGGGCTGTTGGCCAAGGTGCAGGATGGGGATATGATTCGGGTCGATGTGGGGAATGGGAGTCTGGAGTTGCTGGTGGACAAGGCGGAGCTTGCCAAACGGGAGTATGCCGAGGCAGAGCTTGAGGCACAGCGGTACGGCGTGGGGAGGCAGATTTTTGCCGCTTTGCGCAGTGATATGCTGGGGGCTGAGGAAGGCGCGAGTTCGCTGTTCACCTATGTTAGGGAGAAGTGTAAGGTGAATTTTGCGGTGGAACCGTAATGGGTGTTTCCGTTTTTCTTTTAAAATTAAGGCGAGAACTTCACAGGGCAATAATGCCAGATTTGTTGGAAATTGTCAGCTTGTCAAGGCAAATTGACCTGATAATCAATGGTTATGTGTACAAAAAAATGGAACTAATATGCAATTAAGAAAAATAATCTTTTCATTAATATTAATATTGTCAATTGCCGCTAGTTGTGAAGTTCTTGCTCAAGAAAAGACAACTACCATAGAAATGATTAACAAATCCCCAAAATGTTACGCATTAACAGAAATCATTAATTTATATAGCAAGGGTGATAATGATAATTTTGAGTACTTCTACATAAACTTCTCAAATGCTACGAAGATTCAATCATATCCACAAGATGTAGAGACTGCCATTCCGCTACTATTTAACGAGTTCTCCAGAAAATTTAGAAATGCAGTTATTAAAAAAATTATTGAATCCGGCTTTAACCAAAAAGCCCTGAGTGATATTTATGATAATATGGGGTGTAGTGTTCTTGCGAAAAAAATAAATGATGAAAATATTATTTTCGATACGAAAAATTAATAATCAATATAACAACTTGGTCGATTTCGACTGACAACCATGCGGTTTGCCGAGTTTTACCAAAAACGTCATGTGCCAGAAATAAAAAGGAAAAAATAATGTCTGAGTTCAAAGTTGTCATTTCAAAAAAAGATGGCTCGCTCCTTCCCGACGGATCAGAAAGCTATGTTAGTAACTCTTTCACAGGAGATGAACAAAAAGCTATAGATGCTGCGTACTCATTTTTTGCCGGTCTTCATAAAATAGAGCGCCAAAAAACTGTTCACCAAATCTATCAAGTAAAGCAGATAAACAAGTAGTTATGCGCCAAAAGAATGAAAGGTAAAAAGGACGTTGTCGATTAGTTGAGTAACTCAGGGCAGTGACTTGTCATGGAAGTGAGCCTAATATTTTTGTGGCTGTGACGACATATAGCGGGGGAATCAAGGATGGCGCTGATAAGAAAATGGAAAATGGGGCCTGCTGCGGTTTTTGCTCAGAGTCCGGTGGTGCCGGTCATGGTGATCAAGGATCTTGAGCGGGCGGTGCCGTTGGCCCGTGCTCTGGTGACTGGCGGGATCAGGGTTCTGGAGATCACTCTGCGGACGGAGGTTGCTGTTGAGGCCATCCGGGAGATTGCCCGGGCGGTGCCCGAGGCGGTGGTGGGGGCCGGGACGGTGACCACGGAGGAGGATCTTGCCGAGGTGAGCGAGGCCGGGGCTGTTTTTGCCATCAGTCCTGGGCTCACGCCGGAGTTGCTGGAGGTCGCCAATCAGGGGTGTATCGCCCTGATTCCGGGAATCGCAACCGTTTCCGAATTGATGACCGGCCTGCGTCGCGGCTACAGCCATTTCAAGTTTTTCCCGGCGGAGGCGGCGGGAGGCATCCCCATGCTCAAGTCCATTGGAGGGCCGTTTCCCCAAGTGACTTTTTGTCCCACCGGCGGGATCAGTGTGGGAAATTACCGCGAGTATCTGGCGTTGGGCAACGTGGCATGTGTGGGTGGGTCCTGGGTGGCTCCACCCGAGGCGGTGGCCCAAGGTGATTGGGATCTCATCACGCAACTGGCCCGTGATGCGGTTTTGGGTGCGGGGAGATAGGTTTCGCAAAACACGAAAAGACCCTTCGGCAGGGCTCTCCTGAGCTTGTCGAAGGGCTCAGGGTGAACGGTGGTTATTTTGAGGTCAGATTTTTTTTGCGGTGATCAGAGTTCCATTGGCACGCCGCATATCCAGCACAGTCACCCCGGCGGAGGCCGGGGTCCAGAAGCTCGTGAGTGCTGGATTCCGGCCTTCGCCGGAATGACGAGACGGGGCGAGTTGAGGTTGCGTTGAAATCAGCGCCTTTTTTCCGCTCGTGGTGAGCCTGTCGAACCACTAACACAGGTTTGTCGTGTCCCTGTTACAAGCTCAACGCCACCTCCCCATTGCACAGCGATTCCCGCAACGCGATCACCTCCTGATCCTCCAGATAATCATCAAAAGGCATCCGCTTGTCGATAATTCCGTTGGGCAGGATTTCGATGATCCGGTTGGCGGTGGAGGCTACCATCTGGTGGTCGTGGGAGGCGAAGAGGATTACCTCCGGGAAGGCGATGAGCCCGTTGTTCAGGGCGGTGATCGATTCCAGATCCAGATGGTTGGTGGGCTCGTCCAGGATCAGGGCGTTGGCCCCGGTGAGCATCATTCTCGAAAGCATGCAGCGGACCCGCTCGCCGCCCGAGAGCACGCTGGTTTTTTTCAGCGCCTCTTCCCCTGAGAACAGCATCTTGCCCAGGAACCCCCGGGCAAAGCTCTCCCCTTCTGTGGGCGGGGTGTACTGGCTCAGCCAATCCACCAGGGTCATGTCCTTGTCGAAAAAAGCGCTGTTTTCCTTGGGGAAATAGGCTGTGGACATGGTGATCCCCCAGCGGAAGGTGCCGCGATCCGGGGTCATCGACTCGGTGATGATCTCAAAGAGGGTGGTTTTGGCCACGGAGTTGAGGCCGATGAAGGCGATCTTGTCGCCCTTGTGCACCGTGAGGTCGAAGTCGTTCAAGACCGTGACCCCGTCTATCTCCTTGCCCAGTCCGGTAACCTCCAAGATGATGTCGCCGCAGGGCCGCTCGGGCTTGAAGACCACGAAGGGGTATTTGCGCGACGAGGCGGGCATGTCCTCGATGGTGAGCTTGTCCAGCAGCTTCTTGCGCGAGGTGGCCTGCTTGGCCTTGGAGGCGTTGGAGGAAAAGCGCTGGATGAAATCGGTGAGCTCCTTGGCCTTGGCCGCAGTCTTCTTGTTTTCGTCCTGCTTTTGCTTCACAAAGAGCTGGCTGGCCTGGTACCAGAAATCGTAGTTGCCCACGTAGACCCGGATCTCGCCAAAGTCGATGTCCGCGATATGGGTGCAGGCCTGGTTGAGGAAATGGCGGTCATGGGAGACGATGATCACCGTGTTCTGGAAGCGGAAGAGGAAATCCTCCAGCCAGGCGATGGACTTGAGGTCCAGATGGTTGGTGGGCTCGTCCAGCAGCAGGATGTCCGGGTTGCCGAACAGGGCCTGGGCGAGCAGCACCCGCACCTTGTCGCCGCCTTCCAGCTCCTTCATCTTTTTGTCGCGGAACTCTTCGGGAATGCCCAACCCCTTGAGCAGGACGGCTGCCTCGGATTCCACCTCGTAGCCGTTCATCTCGGCAAACTCCGCTTCGATGTCCCCGGCGCGGATGCCGTCCGCTTCGCTGAGCTCGGCTTTGGCGTAAAGCGCCTCCCGCTCGTGCATCAGTTCGTAGAGCTTCTTGTGGCCCATGACCACCGTGTCGAACACGGTCTCTTCGTCAAAGGCGAAATGGTCCTGGCGCAGCATGGCGATCCGTTCCTTGGGGCCGACCACGATCTCGCCCTTGTCCGCCTCCTTTTCGCCCGCCAGGATCTTAAGGAAGGTGGATTTGCCGGAGCCGTTGGCGCCGATGAGCCCGTAGCAGTTGCCCGGGGTGAACTTGATGTTGACGTCTTTGAAGATAATCCGCTTCCCGTAGGAGAGGGCGACATTGACTGCGCTGATCATGGTGTTTCCTTGGGTTGTAATGGTGAAAGCAGGGTGCGTTTCCGGCGTCTTCTCTGGGAATGAGGGGGGTGTCGGAGATTATAAACCACGCAATATACGGTAGATGGCTGAAAATAACAATGGGCGGAACGTTTTTTTAGAAAACGGAGGGGTGTGTGGTGCCGCTCAGGAGATTACCAGCTTTTCCAGCTTATCGAGGGTGTATGTCTTGTCCTTGCGCAGATCAATGTGTTCAAGCTCAACCGTTATTTCGAGGCCAGCTATGCTGGTGAATGCGTCGAACGCCTCACTCTCAAGATCAAAATGGTTTCTGTTGAGGGTGGCAAAATCATTTCCGTAGGCCCGGAAAATCAGGGCTTCAGGATAATGTGCCTGGAGTTCGACAGCGAAATTCTGCAAAAGCTGATTCCCTTTCGCCCAGCCTTCCCGTTTGTTGTATTCCTGAACATTTGTCAGATGCAGAATATGGAGGCATGAGTATTCCTGGAGATTCTGGTTGTTTTGGAGAAAAATTCGCAGATATTCTTCATTGAAGAAACCGGTCAGCCTGTCATTGAAGAAATAGGAAAATCGTTTTTTCTCAATTTCCGTGGTCGGCGCCTGGGTGATGGCCACGGGGCTTGGGGTCTCCTTGAGCGCTTTGATGGCCGCGGTGACAACTTCAGGGTTGAACTGGCTGCCGCTGAGGGATTCAAGTTCGGCCAGGGCTTCCTGAATCTGCTTCCTCGGCTTATAGATACGGTTGGTGGTCATGGCGTCGAAGGCATCGGCAACGGTCAGGATGCGGGAGAGGAGCGGGATGTCGTCGCCGCTCAGTCCCGCAGGGTAGCCCCGCCCGTCATGGCGTTCATGATGGTAGCGGATGATCTCGGAGAGTTCGGCGTACATCTCGATGCCGGCAAGCATTTCATAGCCGGCCGAGGCGTGGAGCTTGATCAGGTCATAGTCCAGGCTGTTGAGTTTTCCCGGCTTGAGGAGAACCGAATCCGGGGTGGCTATCTTGCCGATATCATGGAGGATGGCAGCCTTGTACAAATTTTCAATCTCCCGCTCGTCAATGCCCATTGCCTTGGCGATCTTCTGGCAGTACCTGGCCACGCGTTCGGTGTGACCGGCGGTGTAGGTGTCCCGCTGCTCAATCATGTTCACGAAGGTGAAGATTGTTTCCTGGTAATTGGCCGTTCGCTCCAGGGTCAGCCTGGCGACCTCCTCCCTGTGTCGAAAGGAGCCGATGGCGAAACCGAGGTCCCCGGCAAGCTCTTCCAGCATGGCGATCTCTTCCTGCTCGAATCCTTCCTGCAGCCAGGTGTAGATCGTGAGCGCGCCGAGCGGTTCGGTCGATTCCCTGGCCCGAAGAGGGAGGGCGATGACAGACTGAAATCCCTTCATTTCCAGTTGATCCCGCCAGGGGGTGAGATCCCTGCCCATGCCGGGATTGTGGATAACCGTGGTCTCTTCCCGGATGCATCTGGCGGTCGGGCTTTGATAAAACGGCAGGTCGGGGGAGTCGAGGGCATATGGCGGTTGGGCCAGGTATTTTTCGATCTCGTCGGAACTGTATATTGTCTTGATTTCCTTTTGGTCCAGCAGGCCGATCCAGCAGAACCCATAGTGCCCATGCTGAACGAACCGCTCGCAGGAATTTTTCAGCAGGACCTCCAGGTCGGGAGAGGTGATCAGCAGTTTGTTGATATCGGCCACGGTCTGCAGGATGCCCTTGAGGTAAATCTGCTGGTCCAGCAGGGTGTTGATTTTTTCCGTCCGCTGGGCAACCTTTGTTTCAAGGCTGAGGTTCAGCATGTCCACTTCACGTTTTTTCTTCTGCAGGATGCGATTCAGAAGCAGGACGTACCATGCGACGGCCACGGTGAGGAAGACAGCCAGCCCCAGAAGGGCAAATTGCCGCCAATAGCGGGAAAGGACATCCGTGAGGGAAAATTTGCCATAGTCTTCATAGGGGCCGACCTTGAGGTCGAAAAGGCAGTCGTGCACGGGCTGATAATTCAGGGGGACGGTCCAGCCCGCCGACTGACTGTCCAGAGCGGCAGGGTGGTTGCTTTCCATGGTCATCAGGGCGCCGGCGACCAGGCGGGAGAGCCGGTCCGGCGTTGTTTTGATCGCGGCCATGGGCCATTCCGGATACAACTCGGTGCTGAGCAGAAAGGGGAAGCCTTTTTCTCGGCGTTGATTGAGGATTTTTACCTGTTCCAGGCGAATGGTTCCTTTCTCGGCCATTCTTTCAAGGGTGTCGGTGCGCACAGTCCCGACGTCAACCGTGCCGGCAAGAACGGCGCGGACAACCCCTTCATGGGTGCCGGCATAGCGCAGGGATGAGAAATCGCTGAACGGGTCAATCTCTTTTTTGTAAAATTCCCTCCAGGCCACGAGCCAGCCTCCGAAAGAAAGCGAGTCCACGGCCATGAAGGATTTTCCCTTGAGGTCGGTGAGAAGGTTGATGTCATCGCGATCGGCTTTCGTGAAAATCACGCCGCCAAAAGTGGAGGTCTGTTGGCCGGGGAGGTTCTGGTTTATCAGGGTGGCTATCCTGCTGATTCCGTGGAGTTTTTCCAGCTCCACATAAAAAGCGGGGTTGGTCAGCACAAAATCAATCCTGCCCTGCTTCACTGCAGCATGAATTTCCTTGAACCCCAGGGGAGTAATGGTGAAATGGTAATCAGGGAGCGCCGCGGAGAGATAATCCGCCGTAGCCGACCATTTTTCCACGGCAATATCCTCGCCGCTTTTGGCAAGGACGCCTATGGATATGGCCTGGCTTTCGGCCCACAGCAGTTGGGGCTGCAACAGGAGAAGCAAAAACAGGCAGGTCGTCCGGACGATAGTGGCCATAATTTGCCGGGGAAAACGTTCTAAGACGGAAAGGGGTGGCACCGGAGTTGAGCGCTATGCGGTTCATTCCAGTGCAGGGAGCTTTTCGGAACATCACTTACAATAATAACATCAGGGTCCGCATTGGGCAAGGCGGTGATGCGTGTGTTGATTCCCCTTGACAGGCCTGGAAATTTTCTTGTATTATTTCACGATGATCCAGCCTGGGGCAGTATTTTTTCAAGGGGCGCAGCGCCGCTGCCAAAGCAGGTGACGGTCGGTTCTTTTCCCCCGGAAAATCTCAATGAGATTGCCCTGTTCCCCCCTTCCTGCCTGTCGACAACACTGATCCAGAGAGCACAGTGACTATGTTGCCCACCACTTCCTTGCAAAAATGGCGTTTCCGTGGCGCAGCGCTTCTGCTGGTGGCCACCATCGGCTCGCTCGTTGTGTATATCTTTTACTCGTACCAGGCTTTTTTCAACTCCGACGCCGCCATTGCCAATGTCCTGGCGGAGGAAATCGTCCGGGCCGGAGAGTTTTTCCCCAAGACCTGGTGGTATGTCAACAACGATCTCTGGGTGTTTTACAAGCATCTGCTGCTGATTCCCTGGGTCATGGCCGGGGAAAACAGCTTCTTTGCCCATGGGGTTTCCGTTGCCCTGGTGGTCGGGGCCACCATGGCGGTGCTTGCCATGCTCCTCAGGGCGCTGGGGCTCTCGAAGACAGCGGCGTTGATGGGCTGCGTCCTCATCGGGTTGGGATATTCCCCCATGTATTTGCGGGAGATCTACGGCGAGGCCGCCTACACCTGGTATTTTGCCTTTATCCTCTCTTTCTTGCTGCTTCCCCTCAAGGCAGGCAGGCAGAATGTGGGAAGCCTGCCGCGTCAGGCTTTGTTTGCTCTCTTGCTCGTGCTTGTCTATCTGGTGGTGATCGAAAATCCGGTGCGGTTTCTGGTCTATTACATTGCGCCGTTTTTCGGCGCTTTTCTGGTGATGCTCTATGCGGACCGGCAGGCATTGCTTGAGGGTGGCGCAGATGGTTGCAAGACAAGGTTTTCCCCTAAAATCATTCCCGCCGCAGCTATTCTCGCGGCGTTCCTGCTGGGTGCTTTTTCCCACGATTTCCTGCTGGGGAGGCTGAACCATGCCGGCGGAGCCAATCAAGCGTTGCTGGTTCCGGTTCAGCAGCTGCTGTTTCATTTCGCCTATTCGGTGCTCGGGTTTTTGAATTTTATCGGGGCGGAGTGGGGGGACAAGGTGGTGCTGGCCTCGGCGGAAGGGGTGTTTTCGCTGTTGAAACTGGGGTTTTATCCGGTGGCGCTGTTTCTGCCGGCCTATTATGGCTGGAGGAATTTTACCCATCTGGAGCAGAAGCAGAGATATTTCCTGCTCCTCGCCTACCTTGGCTTCGGTGTGATCTTCTTTTTGTTTTCGGTGAGCACCCTGCATGACGGGGCCTTTGCCGCCAGAAACAATATCCGCTATATCATTCCCTATCTGATGATGATTCTGGTCTGCCCGGTTGTGATCTGGCGGTTTTTTCCGCCGCTTGCCAAGGCGTTGCTTGTCGTGACCCTTGTTCTGGCAATCGGCGGTTCCTGGAAAAATATCTCCCCTGAGGGCTGGCAGGATACGGTCAAGGGACAGGCCGACCTGATCGCCGCTCTGAAAAGTCGCGGGCTTTCCGACGGGTATGCCCCCTACTGGGACTCGCATGTCTACACCGTTCTGAGCAAGGGCGAGGTGCGGATCCGGCCCATCGACATCGACTGGCGCGGGGTCGGCCTGTGTGTCTGGCTCTCAAGCGACCGGTGGTACGAAAAGGGATATGCCGACGGCAGGGTCTTTTTTCTGGTCAGCAATGACAAGCTGGAAAACTGGAAAGACGGGAGCGAAAAACTCTCCATGCCCCAGCCTGTCGAAGTCTTTACGCAGGATATCTATACGGTTTTTGTTTTTTCAGCCAACCCGCTCATCGGAATCGGAGAAAGCGGGCGAGCCTGCAGGGAGGGGGATGAAGGTGAGCAGTGATATGAAGACGGCAGCAGAAACCATCAATGGAGGGAGAAACCCGTGTCCGGTTCCGTGAAGATCAGCGTGGTATCCCCGGTGTATGGGTGCAAGGAATGCCTGGGCGAACTCTGCCGAAGGGTTTCCGCGACCCTTACTCCCATCAGCGAGTATTTTGAGATCATTCTGGTCAATGACGCCTGCCCTCAAGGCTCCTGGGAGGACATTCAGGCGCTGGCCCTCCAGGACAGCCGGATCAAGGGTATCAATCTCTCCCGCAATTTCGGCCAGCACTACGCCATTACCGCGGGACTCGACCGCGCCCAGGGCGACTGGGTGGTGGTGATGGACTGCGACCTGCAGGACAAGCCCGAGGAGATCGCCAAACTCTATGCCAAGGCCATGGAGGGCTACGACATCGTTTTCGGCCAGCGGGTGGAGCGGCAGGACAGTTTTTTCAAGAAGCTCGCCTCCCGGATGTTTTATCGGGTTCTGGAATATTTCACCGATACGGAGCACGATAACACCATTGCCAACTTCGGCATCTTTTCGCAGCAGGTGATCCAAAACGTCAATCGCTATCGGGAGCAGAACCGCTCGTTCCCTCTGTTTGTCAAGATCGCCGGATTCAAGAGAACCCAGATTCCGGTGGAGCACGATGACCGGTTGTACGGAAAATCATCTTATAATTTCAGTAAGTTGATCAATCTTGCCATCGACTCCATCGTGGCTCATTCCAATAAGCCGCTGCGTCTTTTCATCCAGTTGGGTTTTTTCATCTCCCTGGGCAGCATGGTGTATGCAGGGTGGCTTTTCCTGCGCTATTTTCTCTACGGCGATGTCGCGGAGGGATGGACCAGCCTGATGGTTTCGATGTTTTTCATGTTCGGCCTGCTTTTCGGCATCCTGGGAATACTGGGCCTCTATATCGGCAAGATCTTCGACGAGGCCAAGGGGAGGCCGCTGTATATTATCCAGGAATCCATCAACCTCGACCCCGCCTCCTGAACGCCACAGCCATGAAAAAAATAGCCATCCTCCAGTCCAACTATATCCCCTGGAAAGGATATTTCGATCTCATCCGCAGCGTTGACGAATTCGTGCTCTACGATGACATGCAGTACACCAAGAACGACTGGCGCAACCGCAACAAGATCAAGACCCGGGACGGGCTGGCCTGGATCACCATTCCGGTCCGGCAGGAAACCCTGGGTCAGACGATCCGGGAGACCAGGATCGCCAACCCGGCCTGGAACAAGCAGCACTGGAAGATGCTCGCCCAGAACTACGCCAAAGCGGGACATTTCAAGGAATACAGGGATGTTTTTGAAGAGCTGTACCTGGGCAGCAGCGAGACCTATCTCAGCGAGATAAACCGGAAGTTCCTGACGGTTATCAACGAGCTGCTGGGGATCACCACCACTATCCGCTGTTCCAGCGAATTCACCCTGGCTCCGGGCAAAAGCGAGCGCCTTTTGGAGTTGTGCAAAAATCTGGGTGCGACCACCTACCTGAGCGGTCCTGCGGCAAGTGACTATCTCGATGTCGCGATTTTTACGGAGGCGGGGATAGCGGTTGAGTGGATGGATTACAGCGGCTATCCCGAATATACCCAGCTCTTTCCGCCCTTTGAGCACGGGGTGAGCATTGTGGACCTGCTCTTTAACGAGGGCAGGAACGCCATCAAATTCATGAAGCGAGTAGAACGATGATTCCCTTTAACAGGCCCCCGCACACCGGCAATGAAGAGCAGTACGTCCTTGAGGCGATGAAAAGCGCGCAGCTTTCCGGCGACGGCCCGTTCACCAAGCGATGCCAGCGCTGGTTCGAAGAGCAGCTCGGCTGCCGGAAGACCCTGCTTACCCCCTCCTGCACCCATGCTCTGGAGATGGCCGCGATCCTCATCGGCATCGAGCCCGGGGATGAGGTGATCATGCCGAGTTACACCTTTGTCAGCACCGCCAATGCCTTTGCCCTGCGCGGGGCGCGCATCGTGTTTGTCGATATCCGTCCCGACACCATGAACATCGACGAAACCCGGATCGAGGCGGCGATCACCCCGCAGACCAAGGCCATTGTCCCGGTGCATTACGCAGGAGTGGGCTGCGAGATGGACACCATAATGACCCTGGCCGAGAAATACGGATTGTTTGTCATCGAGGATGCGGCCCAGGGCATGATGAGCCGCTACAAGGGCAGGCCGCTGGGCACCATGGGGCATCTCGGCGCATACAGCTTTCATGAGACCAAGAACTATACCAGCGGCGGAGAAGGCGGCTTGCTGATCATCAACGACGGCCGCTTTGCCGAGCGGGCTGAGATCATCCGCGAAAAAGGGACCAACCGCAGCCAGTTTTTCCGCGGTATGGTGGACAAGTACAGCTGGGTGGACATCGGCAGCAGCTATCTGCCCTCCGAGCTCCAGGCCGCCTATCTCTGGGGGCAGCTTGAGATGGCGGAGAAGATCAACAATGACCGGCTCAAAAGCTGGCTGGCTTATCAGGATAGACTCGCCCCCCTCGCAAAGGCAGGGGTCATCGAGCTGCCGGTGGTCGCGGAAACCTGCCAGCACAACGCCCATATGTTCTACATCAAGGTCAAGGATCTGGAAGAGCGCACCGCGCTGCTGGATCTCTATAAAAAGCACGTCATCTGGGCGGTGTTCCACTACGTGCCGCTGCACAGCGCGGTGGCCGGCCTGAAATACGGGCGGTTTTCCGGCAGGGATATCTATACCACCAGCCAGAGCGAACGGCTCATCCGGCTGCCTCTGTTTTATGGCATCACACAGGAAGAGATCGACATGGTCTGCGAGAAAATCACGGAATGGAGCGGGAAAAACTGATGGCGCATCTTTATATCTTCGGCACTATACTCTTCACTGTTTACGGTCAGTTGATCATCAAATGGCGGATCCCCTTTCACGGCAGCCTGCCCGGGGAGATGCTCCCCAAGCTCATTTTTCTGCTCAAGCTGTTTTTCGATCCTTTCATCATGAGCGGTTTTGTCGCGGCTTTTTTGGCCTCGCTATGCTGGATGGCCGCCATGACCGCCTTTGACCTCAGCTATGCCTATCCCTTCATGGGACTCAACTTTGTCCTGGTCTTCCTGGCTTCCGCCATCCTGCTCAGCGAACAGGTCACTCTGTATAAGGTCGTCGGCCTGACCCTCATCGTGCTCGGAATCATCATCTCAAGCAGGGGTTGAATCGCAGCCCCATCCCGCACCACCGCATTTCCGCTCTCGTTTGAGCACCATCTCTCGGCAGTCTTTTCAGGAAAACAAAATCAACGGATCGGGTTCCGGTTGTAGATGTCGGGCCGGAACTGGACAATGCCTTCGTGGTCAACCCAGGCGGTCATGTAGACGATATGTACCGCGATGGGCGAGGGGATGAGGATGCTCTTTGTCTTGTCGCGGGCGATCGCGGCTGTCAGGGCTTCCATGGAATCCAGAGGGGTGTTTTTAAGGAGATAAATGGCCAGCTCGAGAGGTTTTGCCACCCGGATGCACCCGGAGCTGAAGGTGCGCGAGTCTTTCCGGAACAGCTCGCGGGACGGGGTGTCGTGCAGATACACATCGTACGGGTTGGGGAAAAGAAATTTTATTCTCCCCAGAGCATTGGCCGGGCCGGCGTCCTGCCGAATCCGGTACGGGAAGCGTTTGGCGGAAAGGCTGCCCCAGTTGACGGTGGCCGGGTCAACTTCGGAATTTTCCGTCCAGTCCCTGAAGACCCGGAAATGCAGTTGCTCCAGATACCCCGGGTCTTTCTGGACCTTCGGGAGAATATCCTTGGTGGCGATGCTGTGCGGAACCTCCCAGGTCGGGTTGAGCACCAGAGAGGCGATGCGGCCGCTGAACACCGGGGTCTGCCGGTAGGTTTTGCCGACAATCACGGGCATGGAAAGCAGGAGCTTGTCTTCATCGAAGAGCTTGAGGGAAAAATCAGCGATGTTCACCAGGATGTGGCGGCGCTCCAGAAGCTGGGGCAGCGGCCGGCACCGTTCCAGGGTGGCGGCGAGCTGACGGATGCGCTCGCTGACGGGCACATTGAGTTCGGTCAGGGTTTTGGGGCCGACCACGCCATCATCGGCAAGGCCATGACGGGTTTGAAATTTTTGCACACCCTGCAGAAGAGTCTCGTCGAATACATTTCCCTGACCCGCATCCGCAGCCAGATCATCGGTGGCTACCAGGCGTTTGCGTAAAAGTGCAACCCGGTCATCCGTGTCGCCCAGACGCATGGCTGGGCCTGCGGCAATCCTGGGCCAGCCGCCCTGCTTATCAATTTGCCGGTATCGGGTCAGCGTCTTTTCCAACGCGGGCAGCACGCAGAGCTCTCCGATTGCCTGGGAGGGCTCCGGTGCGGCAATTGCGGCAGCGGGAAGCAGGCCAATGACAAGCGCGCAGCAGAAAAAGCAGAAGAATTTCAAGGCCGGGAAAATGGGGGAAGATGCTTTTTTCGAACAGACTACCAAGTGCGGAATGCTCCTGAATCGATATGGACGAAATTTCCGTTCGGGTAATAGCCCACACCGCCAAGGCGGAGCGAAAGGGCAACGCGCTGAAGGGAAGACAGGGATGTCCCGGGAATGCGGATGTCCAGGGCGCGCCCTTCCAGATGCAGGCTGTGTTTTGCCACCTTGCGGCCGAGGCTCCGTAATCGGTTGTTGTATTCAGGGGAACGGTAGCCGGAAATGACATGGATTTCGTTGTCGCAGCCAAGCCGGGTGTTCACCTGGTCGAGAAAATCCAGGGTCTGGATATCAATAGGATGCTGCTCATTTGTAAAATGGCAGCGCAACAGCCAATTGATCTCGTTGATGGCCTGGGGATTGTATTCACCGTTTTGATCGCGGTAAGTGGTGCTGATTTTTTCTCCGGTATGGATGTTGTACAGATTCAGGCGGCCCGACGGCTGCACGCTTGCGGAGAAAGCGGCCCGCGCTGTTTCAGGGCTTAAAAAAGCAAGGGTTGTCAGCAGCGAGGCCTTGAGGAAAAAGCGGCGGCTGGTGGAAAGCTGCATGAAAAAAATCTCCTGATCTATTGAGGGCAATGCCTGTATATATTGGGCTGCGCAACTGGAAGCCCTTGTCACGCTAGGCAGTGTAACCCTATTTGCCTGAAAACGCCCATTTTTTTAACAATTCCTGAAAGTGGCCCGCGGGATAGGTGGTTGTATTTCTCGGAAAATGGTTTAGGCTGATTTCGCTAACCTGCTTGATTTACAGGAGTTCCCGGCAGCATAACCACCTCAGGGAGAATAGCGGTGCGCGCAATTGGCAACTTTTTGTGGTTTATCCTCGGCGGAGTTTTCATGGGGCTCGGCTGGTGGCTGGTCGGCGTGCTGGCCTTCGTGACAGTGGTCGGCATTCCCTGGGCAAAGGCGTGTTTTGTCATGGGGCAATTCACGTTTTTTCCCTTCGGCAGGGAAGCGATCAGCCGGAAAGAACTCACGCAGCAGGAAGATATCGGCACCGGCGGGTTTGGAACCATCGGGAATATTATCTGGTTCATCTTCGCGGGGGTCTGGCTGGCAATCGGTCACGTTCTTTCGGCGGCGCTCTGTTTCATCACGATCATTGGCATTCCTTTCGGAATCCAGCACCTCAAACTGGCAGGCATTGCCCTTGCCCCAATCGGCAAAACCATAGTTTCAAAAGAGGTGGCGGCAGCCGCGAGAAGAGCGAATGCCGAGGATGAAGCCGCTGTGCATAGAGGCCGCAGGTAAGGTGTTTTTTTTGAGGGAAGGGGCTGGAGACAGGGTGAAAATCAAAAAGGCGAGAAATCATCGCGGTGGTTGAAATTGGCATCGAAATCGCAGCGCGGCGGAAATTTGGCTGCGATGATGAGGGGACTTTTTCGCCATAAATGATCGGCAAAAAGATCGGCAGAAAAATGGATTAAAAATCGTCGATGAAATAGGATCAAAAAAATGCACGCTGAAGATGATGTTGAAAATATCATCTAAAAATAAAGCATTAGAAGAATATAGCTTGACGCGATACTTAAAATGTCGGATTGTTAATGTGAAAGTCAAATCGGCAAAAGGATCGGCAAAATGCGCCAAAACCCGGCAGAGATGGAACCACTTTTACCAAGCGGAGTTCCCGACTTGGAAGACCTGGCTCGCGAAGTTGTCAGTCGTTCATCCGCGCTTGGCGGACAACTCCATCCGATCACACGACAAGCGACCGTCGAGCTTCTCCGCCTCATCAACAGTTATTATTCCAATCTCATCGAGGGGCACAGCACCCACCCGATCGACATCGAACGCGCCATGCGTCAGGACTACTCCGCTGACTCCGCCAAGCGTGACCTCCAGATGGAAAGTCTGGCTCATATCAACTGCCAGCGTAAAATCGAATTGCGGCTTCGCGACAACCCGGATCTGGATACGGCCGACAGCGACTTCATTCTTTGGCTTCACCGCATATTTTACGAGCAGCTTCCGGTTGAACTGCGGCAAGTAAAAGATGACAATACCGGGGAATTACTGGAAGTTAATCCCGGTGAAATCCGACAACGGGAGGTGGTGGTTGCACGACATGTCGGGCCGTCCTCGGAGCATCTTTCGACTTTTCTCCGCCGTTTTGCCACGGGTTATTCTCCCGGCAGGCACCACGGAGTCATGCCGCTCATAGCGACTGCCGCGTCTCATCATCGTCTGATGTGGATACACCCCTTCCTTGACGGCAACGGCCGTGTGGCAAGACTTTACACGGATGCCTGTTTTCTGCGTCTGCCGTTGCAGGGTTACGGCCTCTGGAATGTCAGTCGCGGTTTCGCCCGTAAGCGGGATGATTACATGGCAGCCCTGAGCCGGGCTGATGCTCTGCGGCGCAATGATTATGATGGGCGCGGAAACCTCTCAAACGAAACCTTGATCGCATTTTGTCGCTTTTTTCTCACGACCTGCCTTGATCAGATTGCCTTTATGCATGGCCTGCTCAAGCTCGATGGCCTTCTTGATCGCATCAGCGGCTATGTGTCTCTGCGTGGAGCGAAATTGATCCCTGGGCCAAAACCGGATCAGCCTCTCAAGCAAGAGGCTGCGTACATGTTGCAAGAGGCATTGTTGCGAGGAGAGGTGGGCCGCGGTGATATGATCCGTGTTTCAGGCATGGCCGAGCGTAGCGGGCGCATGTTGCTGGGGCAGTTGCTTGAAGAGGGGCTTTTGGTGTCGGATACGCCGAAAGGCGCTGTAAGGCTGAACTTCCCGACCCATGTTGCAGGGCATATGTTCCCGGATCTGTATCCGGCACAGATTGCTTGATTTTCTATGAATGTGAAAATGGGGAAGGGGCGTGACGAATAAAGAAGCGCTGGGGCAATGGTAAGAATGGTGCAGCAAGCACCTGTCAGCGCACAAGTTGCGACAAGTTCAATGACTGTGGGTCAGAGGAAAACCATAGTTTCAAAAGGGGGTGGCGGCAGCCGTGAGAAGAGCTATTGGCGAGGATGAAGCCGCAGTGCATAGAGACCGGAAATAGGGGCGGTGTCCCTCATTTTTCCTTGGGGGAGGTGATGCGTGAAAGTGATAGAGGGTCCGTGTATTAATATTGTCGTGTAGGTGGACTACTCCTCCGTTGTTTAAACTTTACTGGGAATTAAGTTAGATGCAAGCTAACCCTCGATCGCTTGATACATTGTTTAACTCGCAACTTCGATACGTCGTGCCGATGTTTCAACGCTTGTATGTATGGCAACAAAAGCCACAGTGGGAAACGATGTGGGAAGATATTGTAGAGAAGTCAGATCTTCAACTCCAAGGTGTAAGCAGTACGCCACATTACCTCGGGGCGCTCATTATTGAAGGTGTCCGGCCGACATCTCCCAGGGAAGTAAAGCGGTTCCTTGTTATTGATGGACAGCAGCGGTTAACCACTTTGCAGCTGATCTTCTGTGCCTATCGAGATATTGCGCGAAAAAACGAGTGGAAAACATTGGATCGTTCCACTACCCGGCTCCTAGAAAATGCTGACGCCGATGTGATGGAGAATCCGGAGGAGGAGCAATTCAAATTATGGCCGTCCACTCTTAATCGACAAATCTTTCAGGCAATTATTTCCGCTGGCAGTCGTCGCGAAGTTGAAAGTAAATTTCCCCTTGTCAAATTACCCAGAAAGCGAAAATATGAACAGCGTAGTAATTTGGTCGAAGCCTATGTGTATTATTCCAATGCAATTGAGGGCTGGATGTCCTTTGCGGCAAGCCAGACTGGCAAGTCTCAGGAAGAGTGTGCATTCGCACTTCTACAGGCCCTACAGCAAGATTTTTCTGTGGTGGAAATCGCCTTATCTGAAGGAGATGATTCTCAAGAAATTTTTTACTCGTTGAATTCACAGGGCCGCCCACTTTCCCAATCCGACCTGTTGCGTAGTCTAATTTTCATGCGTGCCGAGAAGGAAAAGATTAATCGAGATGTCATTTTTGATGAGTACTGGAGTAAGTTTGAAACGGATTTCTGGAGTGCAGAAATTAAACGAGGTGGCCGCAGTTACTCGCGACTTGACTTAGGTTTAAGGTTCTTTTTGATGGCTAAGACCGGTGAGATGGTCGATGCCAGACGCGTAAATGAAGAATATCGTCGTTGGGTAGCCGTGTCACCCCCCAGATATCCAACTGTACAGGCAGAGTTGGCAGATTTCTCTCGGTATGGTGATGCTTACCAGCGATATGAAATTGCTGATGTGTCTCGTCTGCCAAGCACCGACTTACGAAGAATTCTCAGAGACTTCGATGTGTCGACAGCAACTCCTTTACTTCTTTATTTAGAATTGGATGCCGGGTTGGATCTAAAACAGAGGAATGAATGCCTTGCTGTTCTTGAGTCGTTTATTGCAAGACGTCTTTTTGTCGGGGAAGAGACTAAGGAATATAACAAATTTTTTGTTGCGATTATTGGAAGTCTTCGCGGTGTCAGTGGAGAAGAAGTCAAACCTGCGCTGTCTCAGAAACTATTGGCTGGAGGTGGTACGACGCGTAACTGGCCCACTGATGCAGAGATCATTGAAAAGGCGATTAGCCGGAAAATTTTTGAGGACATCAAGACGCCCGCTCTGCGTTTAATACTCGAACGACTTGAGATAATTCTTCGTGGCAAAAAAAGCGAAGACGTAGACATCCCAGGGGGGTTACAGATTGAACATGTATTACCTCAAAAGTGGGCGTCGCATTGGCCTTTGCAAGGGGTGATAATACCAGCAGACATAGCCGCATATCCATGGCAAGCCGGTGAAGAGTTTGCAGGGTTCAAAGAAGCAATACGAAATCGAAATGTTTTTTTGCATACGCTAGGAAATCTCACATTGCTGAATAAATATTTGAATCCAGCGGCTAGCAATGGTCCTTTTGGTGTGAAACAGGAAGAATACAAAAATTCGGTGCTGCGACTCAATCGATTTTTTGATAGTCAACAAAACTGGGATGAAGATTCCATTGTAGGTCGGGGCAGGACACTGGGTGAGTTATTGTGCAAAATTTGGCCTCGTCCACAGGAAACAACATCGCATATTTAATGCTAATCGGAACTGTATAGATATTCAAAGCGATTTTGTGGCGCATCAGGCGCTATGTGGGTTTGGTGGACTTGGTGGGCTATGTCGCGGATCGTCGGCGAGATGCCAGGTTGCACCTTCAATTTTTCATGCGGGCCGAAGGGGGACCGAAGAAACAAAAAAGGGTTTCAGTCAATCTGACTGAAACCCTTGAATTTCCTGGTGCGCCCGGCACGATTCGAACGTGCGACCTGCGGATTCGTAGTCCGACACTCTATCCAGCTGAGCTACGGGCGCATAAATGAGATGGCTTTTATAACGCAGATTGTTCCATTCGGCAACAAGTTTATAAAAAACCAGTCGCTGAAATAATCCAGCGGTATTCAGGCGGGTTTCAGGGTGTGGGGCGAGAGGAATTCAAAGCCGGTGCGGTTCAGCAGTGCGCCGAAGCGTTCCCCTTGTCTGTTTTCCGCCTTGAAATGAGTCAGGCAGGTTTCGACAATTTCCAGGGTGGTTTGCGCGGAAAAGATCCCGGAAATTTCTCTGCCAAGTTGCGGGTGGCGGCCCAGTTTGCCGCCCAGAAGAATGCGGTAGCCTCTGAGCCCCTGGGCGATTGCGCCGGTCGGGCAGGCCCTGGCGCATTGGCCGCAGGCCAGGCAGCGCTGCCAGTCGAATTGCGGACCTTTTCCCGGTTCGGGGAATGCGATGCCCTCCTCCCGGCAGACATCAAGGCAACCCCCGCAATCCGAGCAGGGCGACTCGGTCGGTGCGGGAAGGGAGGCGCTGATCAGGCCGACATCGACAATCTGAGGGCGGGAGCAACTGTTGGGACAGTCGGCCAGGGTCACCCGGAACTCGTGGTGCAGCTTGAGCTTGCCGGTCACCCTGCTTTGCATGAATTCTTTGAGTTTGTGGCCGCGCAGCATGGTTTCAAGCTGCGCGGCAAGATTTTCTCCGGTATCGATGCGATTCGGGCAGCCGCTTTGCCCGAAACAGGATTCGATGGTAAATCCCTGCACCTCGTCCTCCTGTTTGTGCAGGTAGCGCTGTTTGCATGCCGTAACATGGGCCATTGACACCCTGACGGCTCCGGATTGCTCTGCCTCGGTTTCCACCCTTTTTTTAACGCGTGTGCGGACGAAAAAAGGCACTTTGGACACCGCCTGTTCCGCATCCTTGTCCCACTGCATGGTTCACCTCACAGTATTATTGTCTGCACAAAATAGCCTTGAACGGCATGAAACGCCTTGATCCAAGTCAAAAGCGGCGAATCAGTTCGGGGCTTGTTGCAGAAAACCAAGAAAGGTGCTGCAGACAGGGGAAGGCTGCCGATTTTTCCGGGTTATCAGATAAAACGGGCGTGAAAGGCGGATGGAGGTCAGTGGTACCGCCGTCAGGGAGCCGCGGTCGATATCCTCGGCCACCGCCAAACGGGAAAGGATGGCGATGCCGACTTCGGACTTTATCCCTTGGCGGACCGCTTCCGTGCTGCCCATCTCGGCAACGATCTGAAGCTTGGCGAGATCCAGATGCTTTTCGAGCAGGTGGGTCACGACCTTGCGGGTGCCGGAATCCCGCTCCCTGATGATCATCGGTTCGTTGAGCAGTCGGGCAGGGTCCACTGCCTTTTTCTTGGCAAAAGGATGGCTCGGATACACGGCCAGGACAAGCTCGTCGTCAAGAATTTCCTTCCATTCCAGGGCCGGATCGCTCCAGCGGGCGCCGACAATACCGAATTCGGTGTCGCCGGCCAGAACTCCGTCCGCCACGGTGCGGGAGTTGCCGATGGAGAGGGTTATCTGGATGGAGGGATGGAGTTTTTTGAAAGCGCCGATTTGTTGCGGCAGGATATAGGCGCCGGGAATGGTGCTGGCTCCGAGGGTGAGATGCCCTGCCAGGGCGCCGCGGTAATCGGCCATGGCCTGGATGGTTTCCTGGCGCAACCGGATAATTTTCCGGGCGTATTTGTACAGAATCTGTCCTGCCTGGGTGGGCAGCGCTTCGCGGCCAAGCCGGTCCACCAGTCGTTCCCCGAGCATTTCCTCCAGGCTGCGGATATGTTCGCTCACCGTGGGCTGGGAAAGAAAAACCCCCTCCGCCGCCTTGGTAAAGCTTTTCAGTTCGACAACCTTGCAAAAAACTTCGAGGCGATGAATATCCATGACAATCGATCCTTTGCATCAATATGGTAAATGGCAAGGATCGATATAACCGATTCGTGCGTCTGCCGCAATGGTTACGACAGGATCACGGATGCAGCGCTCCTTTCAGGTCGTGGCCCGAGGGAAACTGGAAGATGCGGAGGCCGAATTCCGGCACCGCAGCCAGGATGTGGTCGAAGATGTCGGCCTGGATCGCCTCGTAGTCGGCCCAAGCCTGTTCGCGGCTGAAGACGTAGATTTCCATGGGCAGCCCCTGAGCCGTCGGCTCCAGATGGCGGACAAGAAAAGTCATGTCCTGGCGAATTTTCGGGTGGCTTCTCAGGTAAGCGACAATGTAGGCGCGAAAGACGCCGATATTGGTCTGCTGCCTGTCGTTGAGCGGGCTGCCCGGGTCTCCGCGGTGTTCGCTGTTGTAGGCGTTGATTTCCGCGCGTTTGCTTTCCAGGTAAGGCTTGAGCAGCTCGATTTTGCCAAAACGGGCGAGCATCTCTTCGTTGCAGAACGTCACCGAGTTCATGTCCAGAAACAGGGCTCGTTTGATGCGGCGGCCGCCGGACTCAGTCATGCCGCGCCAGTTTTTGAAGCTGTCGGAAACCAGGGCATAGGTGGGAATGGTGGCGATGGTCTTGTCCCAGTTGCGCACCTTGATGGTGTTGATGGAGACGTCAACCACATCGCCGTCCGCTCCGTATTTCGGCATCTCGATCCAGTCGCCGACCCGGACCATGTCGTTGGCGGAAAGTTGGATGCTGGCCACAAAGCCGAGCAGGGTATCCTTGAAAACCAGGATCAGCACTGCGGTAAGTCCGCCGAAGACGGTGAGGATGCCCCACGGGGATTGGTTGGTGGCAATGGCCACGATGAAGATGCCGGCCATGATGTAGACAACAATGGTAATCGCCTGGATATAGCCGCGGATAGGCTTTGTTTTGGTGGCGCCGTGCGTGCGGTAGATATCGTGCGCCGCCTGGAGAAAGGCGTCCAGGACCCGAACGCTGATGATGACAAAAAAGATCAGGGTTATACGCTTGAAGAGGATGCCGGAAGGGCTTGCGGGCGGATAGATGAGGTCGCAGGCAAGATATACGGCCACAGTGGGGACCAGGTAGGCCAGCCGTTTGAAAAAAAGGTGTTCGACCAGGGTATCGTCCCACTTGATGGTGCTGCGGGCCACCGCTTCTTCGAGCAGAGGCGCGAGAAAACGGCGGGATGCCCAGCCGGTGAGAAGGACGAGGATGAGCAGGGCTGCCAGAGTGGCGGAAAACCCAAGCGATTGGGCAACCTTTTCCGAGAGGTCCTGGTTGAGAAGCCAGTCTTCGAAGATGTTCAGCATGGGGGCCTCCTTGGAAACGTGTCAGATTGCCCTGTATTGTACACAAAAAAGAGAGAGGTTGGGGATATTATTCAAAAAAATTAAGATGTTGGGAATGTTGCGGCAGGGGATGAACAAAAAGAGGCTGGCGGTGGAGGAGATTCGGGCAGGGATGCAGGAGGGGTCCGGTTGCCTCCGGACACGGTCTGAATTTTTTGGCGTGCTTGTGATTCCACACGAAAAAATGCGTGAGTGACTTCAGGGTCAAAGTGGCTGCCCGAACACGTGCTGATTTCCTGTACGGCGCTTTCCCACGGTTCGGCCTGGCGGTAACGCCGGTTGCCGAGCATGGTGGAGAGGGCGTCTGCCACGGCAATAATGCGTGCCCCAAGGGGAATGTCGTTTCCTTGCAGCCCTTGCGGATACCCATTGCCCTCGAACCGTTCGTGATGGGAGAGAACCATCTCGGCAATCTTGTAGCCATGGGTTAACGATTTGACCGGTTTTAAAATCGCGTAGCCATGGGCGGAGTGCTGCCGCATTTCTTGCCATTCGGCTGTTGTCAGCGGTCCGGCTTTTTTGAGAACCTGGTCGGAGATCCCGATTTTACCGATATCGTGAAGGTGGCCTGCGATGTGGATTGCGTCGCAGTATGCCGGGTCAAGCCGCATCGATTGAGCGATAAGTAGCGAAATTTCGGCAACTTCAAAGGAATGGTTGCTCGTCAGGTCATCCTTGATGTCGATCGCCGTGCCAAGCGATTCGGCAAATTGATGCAGGGTGAGGCTGAGCGCACAGAATTGCTCGCTGCTACAATCTTGGTTCAGGGGAAAAAAATCGTACTGCTTGTTCGGCAGGTCACGCATCGGTTTTTCTCGGGAAATCCGCATTGTCCTTGCAGGCGTCGGATTGCGCGGATGCGCCCGTGCATCCCCCGCAACTGCCGCCGCATCCCGTCTGTTTGCCGGTGAACTGCCGAAAAACTCTTCGACCGACAAAAAAGAGGCATGCCGTGATAATGCAAGTGATGATGATATTCTGCCACATGATAGACCCTCCTTGACTGCTGTTTTTTATCCGGTAAAGCCCAGGGCCCGACCGCCCTGATAGACCAGGGTGGCCAGCAGAAAGGCGAACGCGGTGTTGAAGCAGATGGAAAACAGCCCCCATTTCCAGGAGCCGGATTCCTTGGAAATGCACACTACCGTCACGAAGCAGGGCGCGTAAAACATGACAAAGACGATGAGGGCCAGCGCCATCACCGGGTTCCAGTGCGGGTCTTTGCTCAGGGTTTCGGACAGGGAGGTGTTGTCTTCCTCGTCCGCCTCTCCGAGGGAATATGCCGTGCCCAGGGTGCTGACGATGACCTCTTTGGCCGCAAAGCCGCCCACCAGGGCAATATTGGTTCGCCAGTCAAAGCCCGGCAGCCAGCTGACTGTTTCCATGGAGGTGCCGATTCTGCCGGCCAGGGAATGGCGCAGGGCGCTTCCGGCCTGCGCGGTGTCGACTGCCGCCAGGTTTTCCTTGATCTGCACTGCTTCCGCCGGCAGAGGGGTGTCCGCGCTTTCCAGCGCTTCTATTGCCTGGGGAGAAGCGGCGGTCATGATTTCCTGGCGCTGCCGGGCAAAATTCTGTTCTTGCGATTCAGGCAAAGCGGGGAAAGTCATCATGGCCCATATCAGGATGGAGATGGCCAGAATGGTCGTGCCTGCCTTTTTGATGTACTGCCAGGTTCTTTCCCAGGTGTGGATGAGCAGACCGCGGAAGGTCGGAAAACGATAGGGCGGCAGCTCCATGACAAAAGGGGTGGATTCGCCGCGCAGCACGGTGAGCCGCAGAAATTTGGCGGCGGTGAGCGCCACGGCCCAGGCCAGCAGGGTAAGAAGGAACATGAGCTGGGCCTGGTTGCTGGAAAAAAATGTGGCGGTGAGCAGGGCCAGCACCGGCAACTTTGCTCCGCAGTTCATGAAGGAAACGGTGAGCAGGGTGGCCAGCCGTTCGCGGGGGGAGCGGAGGGTACGCGCGGCCATGACTCCGGGCACGGCGCAGCCCCCGGCAATGCCGCCGGAAACGATGTAGGCCATGACCGAACTGCCATGCAGGCCGAAGATCCGGAAGACCCGGTCCATCATGAAGGCGACCCTGGCCAGGTAGCCGGAGTCCTCAAGGATGGCGATGCCGAAAAACATGAACATGATCAGCGGCACAAAGCCGAGCACCCCGCCCATCCCGTCGATGACTCCGGAGATGAGCATGGATTTCAGATGCCCGTCCGGCAGCAAGGTGGACAGGTTGTCGCTCGCCCATCCGAAAAACGTTTCAAGCCAGGCAACGGGGAGTTCGCTGTAGGTGAAGGTGAATTTATAAAGCCCCAGAAGAACCGCCAGCATGATGATCGGCCCCAGAAACCGGTTGGTCAGGATCTTGTCGATCCGGTCGGATGCGTGGAGGCGGTCGGCGTCGAATTTATGGGAGATCACCTCCTGACGAAGCACGGATTTGATGTAGCCGTACCGGTGGTCGGCAATAATGGCCTCCGGATAGGTTTCCATGGTCTTGTGCAAATGGTCGCTGACCCCGGTCACTATTTCCTGGAGTTCCGCGTCAACCGCAGGATTGTCCCGCCGCCCTTTTTCGCGGATCTGGCTGTCGCCCTCCAGATATTTGAGCGCCAGCCAGCGCGGGGCATATTTGTCGGTCATGAACTCGGCGGCAGTGATGCGCTGTCCTATGGTCTGCAAGGCGAGGTCAACGTCTTCGCCGTAGGAGATGTGCAGGGGGTTCCAGGGTTCGTTTTTCCGGGCCAGTTCGAGGGCTGCGGCCATCAGTTCGGCTGTGCCTTTGCCGGATCGGGCAATGATGGGAATAACCGGCACCTTGATAAGGGCGGAGAGTTTCTCCGCGTCAAGGCTGATGCCCCGGTCCTGGGCCACATCGATCATATTGAGGGCGATGATCATGGGCACGCCGAGTTCAAGGAACTGGGTGGAGAGATAGAGATTGCGTTCCAGGTTCGAGGCGTCGGTGATGTTGATGACCACATCGGGCTTTTCCTGCACCAGATAATCCCGGGCAACAACCTCTTCCACGGAATAGGCGGTGAGGGAATAGGTGCCGGGCAGATCGATGATCGTGGCTTCCTCGCCGGTGGGGAAAATGTAGGCGCCTTCCTTTTTTTCAACCGTGACGCCGGGGTAGTTGCCCACATGCTGGCGGGCGCCGGTCAGGGTGTTGAACAGGGTGGTCTTGCCCGCGTTGGGGTTGCCTGCCAGGGCTATGGTGATGGTTGCTGACATGATCTGTGTCTCCTTGCGGGAAATCAGGCGATTTCCACCTGGATATAATCTGCTTCATTGTTGCGCAGGGTGAGGGTGCCGCCCATGATTCGGATCGCCACCGGGTCGTAAAGCGGGGCCCGGCCCATGATGGTGATGCGGGTGCCGGGCACAATGCCCATGTCGCGGATGCGGCGGCCGAGTTCGCCGCCGACCTTGACCGCGGTAATGGTGCCTGACTGGTCTTTCTGCATTTCGCGGAGCAGAATTGTTGGCATATGTATTCTCCATGATGCATGTGGTGGTTGATGCTGCTGAGGGGCAATAATAGAAACCCGCGGTTAAGATGTCAATAGTTTTTTTAGGTTGCAGAATAAAATTATACAACCCAAACTTTTTAACCACGGGGTTACCATGGCGGAAGATATGCAGGGGTGGAGGATCAAGGCGGGACAGCCGGAACAGCGGCGCCCCGCTTTCGGATAGACGAAGGCGGGGCGCAGAATACCGCAGAAATCAAGAGTTGGCCGGCAGCCTGCATATCTTTGCCGCCGGATGCCGCTATTCCCGGGTGTTGCGCATCATGCCCAGAGAATTGGGGTGGTGCATGTCCATGTCCATGTCCACGGTATGGCAGACCTTGCAGTTCCGGTTGGCTCCCAGGGGGTATGGGTTGCCCTGATACTGTCGGGGGCCGAAGTTGTCCCGCTCCTTTTCGTAGGGATTGGTGGCCGGATAAATGGCATGCGGACTGCCATGGCAGGCGGCGCAGTGGATGCTGCCCGAGTCATCGTGCCGGTTACGGTACAGTGCCGTGCCGTCCTTGGTCCAGACATTGAAAGCGTTGACCGTTTCCGGCGGGGAAAAATTGACATGGCAGGTGAGGCAATCCGGCTCATTCAGCCATGGTGTGCGCGGCTTTATAGCGTCAATGCCTGATGCCATTCTGGGTTTGAGGTGCTTCATCAGCCTGTCCGCCCCGGCTTTGCCCGCCTTTTTTTCGGCCAGAAGAAGGGAAAGGGCATGGTCTTCCAAGGTGCCGTGGCAGTTGGTGCAGTCAAGCCCGATATCGTTATGGACGCCGCGCAGGCACAGGGTGTTGCCGGTGGGACTGTTCGGGTGACAGAGCGCGCAGGCTTCCGCGCCCCGGCCGGTCAGGAAGTTGGCGTGCCAGCCGTGGATGGCCGCGGGCAGATTGAGCAGTTTCGGGTTGCCCGCCGCGTTGAGAACCGGGTCCGGATGACAGCTCTGGCAGAGCAATGGTTTTCCATCCTTTGCCGAAGCCAGGAGGGTGGTTTTGTTGAACCGGTCGTGGACGGTGAGGAAATCCTCGGCCGCACCCTTTGAAATGCCGGCAACTTCCCTGCTCCAGCCGCCTCCATGGCAGTTTTTGCAGCCCATTTCCGTGGAAACAGGCCCAACCATCCGGGTGGAGGCAAGCAAGGCGTTGGTGGCCTTGTCCCTCGCTTCAATGGTGAAGGAAGGGTAGGGCATATAGCCGCCTGCGGCCGGATACGGCACCACCGGCACCTTGTCGGCGACAAAAGCTTTGCTGTCCGGATTGGGAATCATGGCGCCGGCAAGGGTGTTGCCGCTGAGACCGACATTGTCCGGCTTGCTGGCGCCATAGAGAGAAGAGATGTGTTTCCAGAAATCCACCTTGTCGGCGGGTTTTTCAAAGCCCGCTTCCACACGGTAGGTGAGGGTCACCCCGTCGGTGACAACCTCCGGAGTCGGGCCGCGTTTGATCAGCTGCGCATGGAGATCGTTTGCCGGAGGCAGGAAGCTGAAATAGCTGTCCGCATCGGTCATGCAGTGCATGCCCAGACTGTTCCAGGCGAGCAGGACATATTCGGAGGTTTCCGGGTCAAAGGGCAGGGGTTCCAGTGGCGAGGCGCTGAGTTGGGCTGCGGCTTCAGGCTGTTTTTTCCCCTGCAGCCCCTCCACCAGAAAGGTGGCCAGGGCGTTGCGTTCGGCAAGTGTGCCGGGGAAGGGCGGCATGCAGCCGATGAGCTTGCCCTGGCCGCTGATTTCTCCCTCCATGACATACACGGAGGTATACTTGGCGCTGAGTTTTTTGATGTCGCGAATGGGGCCGCCGATGGAATGGCAGGAACCGCAGAAAATGTTGTAGATCTGCCGGCCTACAGCAAGGCGGTTGTCGTCGGTGATTTCCCGGCTGGTCCATTTTGCCGAAGCGAGGACCCCCTTTTGGGATACCGCGTCAAGATCCTTGGCCAGGATGGAGTTGGCGTAAATATGGCCGTAAATGGTGTATGGCCTGCGGCTTCCCTCCCGGATGTATTCAAAGGAACCCATGTAGGCAATGCCGAGCAGGAGCAGAAAAACGGCGAGAGCGCGCTTTGCGGTCTGCGGCAGCCTGATCACCATGAGCAGGCCGCCGAGAAAAAGAACGGGAGAGCCCCACATGAAAAAGGAGAGATAGGGCGCCAGAGTGGGATCGATATTGAGCACCCAATTCTTGGGACCTTCCGGCAGGCTCTGCGCATACCACCATGCCGAGGCCAGAAAAAGAATAAAGGGGGCGAGCAGCCAGGTGGCGCAGTAGCGCACCATGGTGTGGCGCAGTTCCTGCTCCTTTATGGCGGTGGAGGTTAAAAAGCCATACAGACCCGCCAGCATCAGGCAGAGAAAGGTTCGGAAGAAAAGGGCCGGCCAGAAGGTGGGGTTGAAGATGCCGTCCCAGAAATTGCCGGTGTTGAGCCACTCGCCCGGGGTGAGCATGACCCCGATGATGCCGTTGATGGCAAAGAGGGAGAGCCAGGCAAAGATGAAGTAGAGCCAGCCGAGGATCAGGTGGCTTTTCCGCTCCATGCGGCCGAAGGTCTGGTAGTAGATGAGGATGGAGACAATCTCGGCGAGAAAGAATACCCATTCGATGGCCCAGCCGAAGACAAAATTATGGATGAGAATCGAGGTGGCGGCCGGAGCGATCAGGGCGATGGTGAACCAGATGCCCACCCCGGTGATGGCGCCGAGCACCAGGGTGAGGAGCAGGAAGAACTTGGTGTGCTTGCGGGTGTAATCGAGAATGGGCTGCGAGTTTTCCCGGTAGCCTTTCATCTCGGTGAGCACGAGAAAAAGGCCGCCGCCGATGGCGAAATGGGAAATGTACACGTGCAGGATGGCGATGAGGGCGATGAGCAGCCCGCCGCCGGAAAAATCCAACTGCCAGACCGGATAATTCATCAGCGCACCTCCTCAGGAACCCGGGCCGCGAGCCTGAGCATGTACAGAACCACTGCAACGCCGATCACCAGGATTACCAGGAAAAGGAACAGCGGCGACATTTGCGGGATGACCTCAAGATCGGACGGATGAAAGTATTTTGCAAGATAGGCCTGCCGGGCGAGATCCCTCACCAGAACCATGAGGAAGATGGTTGCCGCCATGGCGAAGGTGGCCGGCCAGACTTTTTCCTTGTATCCATAGTAGAGGCAGAAAAAAGTTGTAATCAGGGAGGCAAGGAAAAAAACGGTGTGCGGCAATGCGCCTCCGACAAAAAGCGTATGCACGTTTTCGGGCATGGAAAAAAGAAAAGGGATGCCGGTGCCGATTTGAACCACGGTTGCGTAAGTAAACCATTGCATCCCCGCTGTCAGGCGTTTGGCTGCCCCCGGATCGCCTTTTTTCTGCCGGAAAAAGGCGAGAATGGCCAGGAAAAGGCCGCCCGTCGCCACGGAGGCCACGACAAAATGCAGGTAGCGCGAGAGGAGGGTCGGATCGGCAAGGTTGAGAAAGGTGCCGTCAGGCCGGTTGAAATAAACAGGCCAGACATGCGGCGTCTGCATCAGAGTGATGTTGTTGACAAAGAGAAAGGCGATGGTCAGCAGGAGGACAAGGCTCGTGCCCAGTGTCCTTTTTCTGACGGCCGGGGGCAGGCCGGTAGCCATTTTATAAAGATAGGCGCTGTAGTAGGCGAGGATGAGCAGGCCGATGATGGAAAGCCAGTACACTCCCATGAGGATCGAGCTGGTATAGATGAAATGGCCGTAGAGCACCTGAAGAAAAAGAAGGGGCGCCACCCCGAAGTTTACGGCAAAGGCGATGGTGTATGGCAGTGTGGTGGCAATGTCGCGGCAAGGCGGGGGATCGCCGGGCTGCGCCCGCATTTCCCTGACCAGGCCGATCAGGGCGGTGCCGAGCATGGCGTTCATGAAGAGAAGATGGGCGAAAAAAGTCAGAAGAAGGAGACCTTCGAAAAACCACCAGGGTGCCGGAATGGTATCGGGGGTGGGGATAAGGGTGGCTGGGTCCATGTATGGTCTCCTTATGGATAAAATTTGTTTAAGTATAGCATAAAAAATATTTACGGCAAAAAATCCGACAGAACAGGAGCATGCCGGGACCGGCGAAAAAATGTTGAAATAGTAAAGAAGGAAAAATGAGATAATAGGAGTAATGGTGAGCTATGATGAGAAATTGCGTAGGTTTAGTGCTTAATGAAATGATATTTTCATCCCGGTGCCCGTGTGTAACCGCATGGAATTTTGCGCTTTTTGGGACGGAGTGCAAAAGAGGCGAAATATCCAGTTTATAGAGGGTTTATGGGCAATTTTCCCCCGATTGCGTGGGGTTGTGGACTGTTGAAAACTTGGACGGCAGCGGGGGGGAAATTGCGTGAGAACGGTTTTGACAGGGGGCAGAGTTTTCCATTAAAAAAACGGGCAGAAATTATCTCAGCGGTCTCAATTCGCTTTAATCGGTTGTTTTTTCATGACTGGACCAGGGGAAAAAGATGCTTTGGCAGCGAGTTAAGAGTGTTTTGTCACAAAAAATATCAGACAGTGATTTCAAACTGTGGATCGAACCCTTGCAATGCGTGCAAGATGATGCTCAGAACGTGGAGTTGGCCGGGCCTGACCCGTATTTCTGCTCCTGGGTCAGGAACAACTATCTGACCGATATTCAGGCAGCCTTGCAGGATGTAGGTTTTACAGGCAAGGCGGTGCGGCTTTCGGTGCGTGCGGTCCGAGACGCGCAGCAGCTCTTGCCGGAACCGGAAAAGAAACAGAGTCAGCTCAGGTTGCCCAGTATGCCTGTGGCGCGCTCCACGGTTCGGGCGCTGCATCCGCGCTATACCTTTTCCGAGTTCATGGTCGGCGAAAGCAACGCCCTGGCCTATTCCGCCTGCGAGGCCATGGCCAACGGCGATTCCGCCCTGAGTCCCTGTTTGTTTATTGAAGCCGGCACCGGCCTGGGCAAAAGCCATCTGACCCATGCGGTGGCGCATCATATCACCAGTCACTCCCCCGGCACCCGGCTGCATTATGTCACCTCTCAGCAACTGACTTCCGAAATGGTGCGCAGTATCAAAAACAACACCATGGAGCATTTTAAGGATAAATACCACAACCAGTGTGATGTGCTGCTGATGGAGGATGTCCAGTCGCTTGCCGGGCGGACCAAGACCCAGACCGAACTGGCGGAAGCCCTTGATGTCCTCATGGATTGCGGGAAAAGAATCATCTTCACCGGGGCTGTTTCTCCGCGCAAGATCCCTGACATTCACGACGGGGTCCGCTCCCGCCTCTCCTCCGGGCTGATTACCACCATCAATCCCCCGGACCGGCAGACCCGTTGTCTGATCATCGAACGCAAGGCCCGCAATAACAAGCTCGATCTTTCCGGCGAAATCATTGAGTTTCTGGCCGACAGGGTCCAGGGCGACATCCGGCGGGTGGAAAGCGCCATCATTGGCCTGAAAGCCAAGGCGTCACTGCATAAAACCGTGCCGGATCTTGACATGGTCAAGGCGATTGTTGCCGAAATCGTCGGGCAGCGGCAGGAATTGTCCGCCGTGCTGATCCGTGATTTCGTGGCCGGGCAGTTCAATGTTTCCATTGAAGACATGCAGTCAAAAGCACGAAAAAGAGTGATCGCCTTTCCGCGGCAGGTTTCCATGTATCTGGCCAGGAAACTCACCGAAGAAGCCTTGTCCGAGATAGGCAAGGCCTTTAATCGCGATCATTCGACAGTGGTGCATTCCATTCGGGTTATTACCGAAGCCATTGTCCGCAGCGGCAGTGTTCGTGGGCAGGTGGAGCATCTGGTGGAGCGTCTGAAAAATCAGGTTTGAGGGCATATGGATTCCGTTGGGGGCGGGTCCGGGTACATGCGAGAGGGGAAAATATGCGTACTGTCTGCTGTGTGTGTCGCAGGGTAAAATGCAAGGGGGACTGGCTCGAGGAGATGATAGCCTCCGAGATTCGGGTGTCCCATGGCTTCTGTCCGGAATGCTTTGACAAGACCATGGCGCAGTTTTCCATTGCCTGGTCGGCCGAAAGGGTGGCACAGTCCCGCGCTGAAACTGTCGGAGTAAAGTAGCAACGGATTCTGCATGGCCAAAACGGTATAACGTGCCGCCCGCTATTGTATTGATGAAGAAAAATTTCGGAGCGCACAGCGTCTCACGCAACGGTTCTTAAAAATAGACAGGTCTGACTTCAGGCTTTTGTCGTTCTCCCCCCGCCCGCAGCAGTATCCTGTCGGCCACCGTCTTGGCCGTTTTCATCATGTCGTTCATCCCGATGCCTTCCCAGCCGAAACCGCAGATGTGCAGCCCGTCCATGCGTTGTTCCAGGGATTCCTTCCAGCTCAGCAGGGCCGGATAGCCCATTTCCAGTTGCGGAATGCTGCCGTCGCCGCGGAGCACTCGGCTGAAGCAGGGGGGCTCGGGCAGGGGAATCAGCTTTCGAAGGTCATCGTAGATGCGGCTGATCAACTCTTCGTCGGACAATTCCAATCGTTCCGGATGGCGGCGGCCGCCTACCAGTGCTTCCAGCAAAACCGATCCTTTCGGGGCGCGGCCGGGAAACATGTGGGTGGAAAAAAGCGCGCCCATGGCAAAGCGGTTTTCCCGCTCGGGAGCCAGATAGCCGAAGCCGAAGGGTACCTGGGCCTTGTCCGTGAAGCCCAGCGCTACGGTGGCGATGCGCGCCGTGGGGATGGCAGCCACGGGCGGGGTATGGTCGGCCAGCAGCCCCAGGGCGCGATTGACCGGCAAGGCAAGAATGACTGTGGCAGCCCGACAGGTTTCTGTCTCGGTGTGGATATTCCAGGCGTTGTTTTCGCGGGAGATCGACCGCACCGGGCTGTGATAGCGAATATTCGGCGCTGCTGCCAGGGTGGTGATGAGCTGTTCCATCCCCAAAGGAAAGCTGGTCATGGCCGGCAGCATCCCTGTGCCGGCTCCCTTTTTTTTCTTGAGCAGTCCTTTCAGAACGGAGCCCGCTTCTTTTTCCAGGGCCCGCACCCCCGGCATTACCGCATCGATGCTGAGACGTTCATAATCTCCGGCAAAAGTTCCGGTGATCGCCGCATCCACCAAGGGTAAAATTTCGGAACCGAAGCGGTACGCGGCCCACTGGCCGACGCTTTGCTCTTCGGTTCGCGGTTTTTTGAACAGATCGCCCAGCAGCCGTAATTTCCCGAGAGGGGACAAGAGCGGGGTTGCGAGCAGGGCGGGTGGTTTTTGCGGCAGCTGCACCAACCGCCCTTTATGGCAGACAAAACGGACAAAGCTGCCCAAGGGGGCTTTCTGGGCAATGCGGTCCAACCCTGTTTCGCTGAGCAGGGCGCGGCTGGCCGGGTTGTTGTCAAGGAAACCGTGCGGTCCCCATTCGGCCAGGTAACCCTGATCCGCAAAAGAACGCACTGCTCCGCCCGGGCGACCATCCTGCTCAAGAACGAGGATGTCCATATCCGGCGTGCTGTGGCGAAGGAAATGGGCAACGCTCAAACCGGAAAGGCCGGCGCCGACAATAATTATCTCGTGTGTTTCAGGCATGGATCGCACATCCGGAGTTGAAGGAGCAGGCGGGGACGCGGTGAATCGTCTGTGCGCCGTTTGTTGCGGCAGGTTTCCCTCTTCAAGGTTGCCGATATATATGGTATAAGATGGTACCCGATATTGTCCGGGGCCGGAATGAAAAAAGTATACCCGCACCGGGGTCGGTGAAAGAATCCCGGGGTTTCCATCAATGGTGCCGTGAAAAAGAATGCAGCCCGAAGACTCCCGACCGGTGAAGGTCCTTATTCTCTATTATTCGTTCAGCGCCCAGACCAGCGGCCTTGTGCATCGGCTCGGCGCCGGGCTGGAGTCGCAAGGGGTGCATTTGGCCTGTGAGCGGATCCAGCCCCTTGTTCCCCGTCATTTTCCCATCGGCACCGTGCCGGCCACCCTGCTCATGATGCTCACCACCTTTTTGCGAAGGAGGATTCCCATCCAGCCTCTGCCGCCCAGTTGCTGGGAAAGGTATGATCTGATTGTCCTGGCCGGTCCGACCTGGTCCTACAACCCAAGCGGTCCGATTTTGTCCCTGCTTGATCGGGACGGGGCAAGGCTTTTTTCCGGACAGCAGGTTCTGCCGTTGATTTCCTGCCGGGGCTACTGGCGGATGCACTGGCTGAGCCTGCGTTGGCAGCTTGAGCGGTTGGGTGCCACAGTAGTCAACAAGATGGTTTTTGCACATCCCTGCAGGGAGCCGTGGCGAACCATCGGGGTATTTTTGAAACTTGCCGGTCGGGTGCCGGAACGGGCCGGATGGCTTGGCCGATATTATCCGCGTTACGGCCACAGCCGGGAACAGCAGGAGGAGGCTTTTGCCTTTGGCGCAACCATCGGCCGGTCTCTTCAGGGCGGAACCTCCCTTGCGGACCTCATTTTTGTTTCCGAACGGACCGGATCGGACGATTCATAACCGCTGCGCCTGGCTCCATGGGCGTTTGGAGCCCAATCACAACAGGTATTGCCGCCTCGCGGTGTTTTTTTGACTGCGTTCGGTTCTGTCTGTCCTTCCCCTGTTGCAAAACCCTCAGAATTCAATGCCTTTCCTGGCTTTGACGCCTTTTTGAAAGGGATGCTTTATGACACGCATCTCGGTGACCAGATCCGCGAACTCGATGAGTCCCTGAGTGGCGTCGCGGCCGGTGATCACCAGATGCAGCCGTTGCGGCCGCGCCTGAAACAGGGCGAGAATCTCTTCTTCCGGCACCAGATCCAAGGTGATCAGGTAGGTGAGTTCGTCGAGGACGATGAGGTCGTAGGCGTCGCTCATTATTTCTTTCCGGGCGAGCTGCCAGCCTGCAACGGCTGCCTTTTTTACGGTTTCCTTGTCTTGCTGCCAGGTAAAGCCGGTTCCGGCGAGGTGCAACGCAACCTGTCCGGGAAAGGTGTCGCTGAGGGCGAGAGCTTCTCCGCTTTTGGCGGTACCCTTGATGAATTGAATGATGCAGACCTGCAACCCCTGGCCAATCGCGCGGAGAGCCTGTCCGAAGGCTGCCGTTGTTTTTCCTTTGCCGTGTCCCGTATTGATGATGACCAAGCCCTGTGTCGCTGCCATATGTTCCTTTAAGGCGTGTCGGAGGTTTGTTCCGCTTCCGGGAAGCGGGTGGAGAGTGAATACCGGGTTGTGCGGAATTTTTCCATCTGTCTGTGGTAAAAATCTTTGTGGGTCACTGCCCTGGCAAGGGCTTCCTCTTCAATGGCCAGGGCCATTTCCAGGTTGTTGTTTGCCCAGTATGCCGTGGCCAAGGTATCGAGCATCTGCGGGTTCTTTTCCGCTGCTGCTTTATTGGCGAGAAGCAGGGCTCTTGCCGGATCGCGCAGGGACGGTTCCTGCGCGGTAAGGAGAAGCCAGGCCAGGTTGTTCAGGGCTTCCGCGTTGTCCGGGGTTAGAAGGAGCGCCTGCTCATAGGAGTTGAGGGCATTCCCTTCCTGGGCCAGGCTGTATTGCAGATCCCCCAGAAGTTGGAACCAGAGACCATTGTCCGGCTGCTCCTGTATTTTTTGTCGGATGATGGCCTCGGCGAATCGGGCTTTCGGCGCTTCGCCTAAAAGATCCTGGGGCATCTGCCACGCGGCAAAGCCGCCTGCCGCAATAATCGCAGTGTACAGGAGCAAGGCCAGGTGGACCTTGCGGTGATGGCGGGGAATCAGGGCGGGTTCTGTTTCGCACCGCCGCAGGTAATCGATGCGCTGGCCCAGGCCGAAATGGTGCCAGCTGGGCAGATCCCTGATATTTCCGCTGAGCAGCGCGATTTTTTCAAAGACCCGGATCAGGGGAGAGGCATATCCCATGGCGGACAATGCATACAGGTCCGCCTGCCGCTCAAAGTTGCGCATGAAAAAGCCAAAGACGAACCGGAAATAGCAGAGCATCAGGGAGAAGAGAATGAAGGCGCTGACCACGGTGAGAATCGTGTCCGGAGATTTCCCGGTCAGCGCGATCAGCTGGTAAAAAAGGTCCGAGCTGAGCAGGAGCATAAGCAGCGGGGCGCCGCCTATCTGGGTCAACAGGCCAAAACCGAGGAAAAGGAACAGGTAGAGCTGGAGATGATAGCGCTTGACGTGCCCCAGTTCATGGGCCATGACAGCTTCGATTTCTTCCGGTGTCGTTGCTTCCAGCAGGGCCGGCGTCACAAGGAGGTAACGAAAGCGTCGGGTGAGGCCTATGACCCCTGCGGTCAGCATCCGGCCTTCAAACAGCGGCCAGATCAGGATGTCGGTGAATTGCAGCCGCTGTCCCCTGCAAAAAGCTTCGATGCGGTCTCTCGCCCGGCCGGGGGGAAGCGGGGTGCAGCCCCAGAGGCGGACAATGGCCAGAGGGAGAAAAAAAAGCAGACCGAAAAGAGAGAGCAGCACCAGAAGGGGTTCGCCCCAAGGCGAGGCAAGAAAGGCTTTCACCTGAGGAAAAGGGGCAAGCTGCACAAGGTCAAAAAGAAAGGAAATGATGAGCCAGGGCAGAAGAATGGCGAGATTGATTTTGATGTTTGCCGCGATAAATGAGCGGGCGGAAAGGGTTCTGGTGAAAATGCGCTGATAACTCGGGCGCGCTGCCAGCCAGATGAGGCAAAGATAACCGAAAAAGACGATGATCCCGCCCAGATGGGCAAGAACGGGGATTTCTCCGGCAAACGGCACCCTGTTGAGGTAGAAGCGACCCTCCAGAAGGAAAATATCCACAGCCAGAAAAACGATGGCCAGGATGGAGAGGTGCTGTTCGGCGGCGAAATAGCGGGCCGCTGTATTGTCAGGGTTGCGTTGGAAGAAGTAGCGGGCCAACTGGTTGAAGAGAACCCCCTTGGCGCAGAAGAGCAACAGAATGGCCGGCCATGGAATCTGGGGCTGTTCAGGGGTGGGACCGGTGGTGAGAATCAGGATGACCACCAGAAGATAAATGAGATTATTGTACATATGAGATCAGTATGCGGCCTGGGAGTAAAGTGCGGAGTCGGGAGTGTCGGACAGGGGACGCGGGGTCATTGTGCCGGGAATGCCGGGATGGACGGCATCAGCGTCGGAAAGCGGCTCCGTTCATCTGGCCGGAAATTCTGGCGTTGTGTTCCTGGTATTGATGCAGCAGGATGCGGAGCTCATGAGGCTCAAGAAGCTCTTTTTCAAGGAAAAATTCACCGAATTTTTTTTGCAGCCGCTTCTGATGGGCAACGAGCATCTGAAGCTGTGGCTGGGAAAGCAGGCCGAGGTCCATGGCGGTCTGGCCAAAAGGCTGCAATGTCGGGCGGTTGCGGAGAATATGCACCACATCCGCCTCGTTGAGCAGGCCGAAGCGCTGGCCGATTTCACCAAGGCGAGGGCGTTCGGTGCGTTGCCAGATGAGGGCCTGGATGATGGTCCGCCAGTTGATCAACCCTGAATAGTAGAGGAAATGGCCGAGAAGCAGGCGGCGGTTCGGCAGGGGGCCCTGGTAGAGGCTTTCCGTGTCCCAGAAAACAGAAGGCTGGCCGGAGGTGTTTCGGAAATTGGTCTTTGTCTGGGTTCCGGCCCTGTTTTGCTGGTGGAATCCTGATGTGGCATGGCCGGGTTTTGCCTGCCGCGGCCTCTGGGGCTTTGGCGGCGGTTGGCGGCGAGGTTGGGGGCGCGCTTGCTCCTGTCGGGCAGGGGGAGGCAGGCAATACCCTTTTTCCTTGGCGTCGAGAAAGGCAATCAGGTTTTCGTACGCTTCCTGCACGGCATGAAACAGGTCGGGGCGTTGCTGCTGTTCCTGGCCATTTTTAAGAACAGCCCTGTCCGGGTGGGTTTCCATGGCTCGTTTGCGGTAGGCGCTTTTGATGCCGGAGTGCTGGAGATAGTCGAGAAATTCGCGGGAGATGGTGAGTTCCGGCCCAAAAATGATCTCGCAGTAGCGAAAGAGCTCTTTTTCTGCGGCAACTGTTTCCATGGTCTGCCTCGTGCTCCCCTGGAGGGTGTTCCATTTCAGTCAAAGGTTGCGTCGTCACTTCGTTGCTTTCCGGCATCCTTGCCCGCAGGAAAAAAATATGATGCCGTGCAAGTCCTGTGCTGCGATACTGTCCGTTTATGATAAGATGCTTTTTCAAGGGGCAGCACACAGCGACTACAAGTAATTAACATTATTATGTAGCAGATAACATCTTATTTTTTAACATTTTTTATTCGTATATCCATGAAATTCTGATGGGAATGGGGATTTTTTTATGGAACAGCCGGCCGGAAGCTGTGGGCAGCGCGATGTGTCGTCTTATTTTTCTCGTGATTTCGATAAGATGGAAGCTTGCCGGGAGCTGGCGGCTCTTGCCGCAACTCCTTACGATTTAACCGCGCCCTCCGCCTTGTCTCCGGAAAGAATCCGTCGCTACCGGACCCATGCCGCCGGTTTTGATCTGCTGTATTCAACCCAGCGGGTGGACGAAGCGGTGCTTGCGGGCTTGCAGAGACTTGCCGAAGAAAGCGGTGCCGTGTCCCAGTTCATGATGATGAAAAAGGGTGCGGTGCTGAACCGGATCGAGGGGTATCCCAGCGAGGAGCGGCAGGTGCTGCACACTGCCTGCCGTGACATCTTTGCGCCGGCCGGCCTCGCGCCGGAAGCATCGGCTCAGACCAGGGGCGAGCTGGAAAAACTGGCAGGTTTTTTAACGGATCTTGAGGCGGGAACCATTGTCAATGAAGCCGGGGAATCATTCACCGATCTGGTTCAGGTGGGAATAGGCGGGTCCGACCTCGGCCCCAGAGCCTTGTATCTGGGCCTGGCCGCCTATAAAATCCCCGGGCGGCGGGTGCATTTCATCAGCAATGTGGACCCTGACGATGCCGCCGCCATCCTGGGCGGGCTTGATCTCGCCAGAACTTTGGTCAATGTGGTGTCGAAAAGCGGCTCCACCCTTGAGACCCTGACCAACGAAGAACTGGTGCGCAAGGCCTTTGCCGATGCAGGGCTGAAGCCGAGCCGCCATTTTCTTGCGGTTACCGGCAAGGGCTCGCCCATGGACAATCCCGCCCGGTATCTGCGCTCTTTTTACATGTTCGATTCCATCGGCGGGCGGTACAGCGCCACCTCCATGGTTGGTGCGGTGATGCTCGGTTTCGGTCTGGGATACGCGCATCTTGAGGAAATCCTCCGTGGAGCCAATGCCATGGATCTGGCTGCGGAAGAGCCGGATATCCTCCGCAATCCCCCCCTGCTCCTGGCCCTGCTGGGCATCTGGAATCATAATTTTCTCGGTTGCGAAACCCTGGCCATCCTGCCGTACAGCCAGGCGCTTGTGCGTTTCACCGCCCATCTCCAGCAATGCGACATGGAAAGCAACGGAAAATCCGTAACCAGACAGGGCAGGCCTCTTGCCTGGAAAAGCGGCCCCATTATCTGGGGCGAGCCAGGCACCAATGGCCAGCATGCCTTTTACCAGCTGATCCACCAGGGAACAGCCATTGTCCCCGCCGAATTCATCGGCTTCCGCACGAGTCAGTATGGGCAGGACATGCTTATCGAGCAGACCACCTCCCAGGAAAAACTGGTGGCAAATCTGTTGGCGCAGGCCCTTGCCCTGGCTACCGGGCAGCCCAATGAAAATCCCAACCGCTGTTTCGTCGGAAACCGGCCCAGCGCTGTGCTTCTGGCCGACCGCTTAACGCCCTATGCCATGGGCGCCCTGCTGGCCCTCTATGAAGCCAAGGTGGTGTTCCAGGGGTTTGTCTGGAACATCAATTCGTTTGACCAGGAAGGCGTGCAGTTGGGAAAAAAGCTGGCAACCCGGCTGCTGTCCCATTATGCTGGCCTGAGAGAAAATCCCGGCTACAGCGGGGAAGCCTCTGACGAATCCGGCTGGGCCCTGCTTGCAGCCGCGGGGCTTCTTGCCGAAAAACAGGCGGAATGAGATCGGCATCGGGATTTCCGCCTGTTTCGAGCCTTTGTTTCTGCCCCAGTCCGCGCATAGAGAGAAGAAAAGCATGTCCTTGTTGAGACAATGGAAAGCCACTGTGGCGGTACTGGGAACTATTCTCTGCCTGGCCGGGGTATTTTTGTTCTGGGGAATAAAGGTTCGCCATAACGATTTTAAAACAATGCTTGTTGCCCAGCAGCAGCATGTCCATACACTTTTTGAACTGACAACCAAACAGGCTTTTGCCAGTTACCGTTTCAGGATTCATAACCTCATCGCCACCCGCCCCCAGCTGGTGACCTCCTTTGCCAAGGGCGACCGGGCGTCTTTGTTGTCCCTGTCTCTTCCTCTGTATGAAAAGGTCCTGCAGCACGAAAGCCCTTCTCTTGCCGGTTTTCACTATTACACCCCGGACAACCGCTCCTTTTTGAGGGTGCATCGGCCGGAAGCATATGGCGACGATCTTTCCTCCCGACCTATGGTTGTGGAAGCGAACAGCCTGCATAGGCCGCTGGCCGGCTATGAACTTGGGCCCGAGGGGATTTTTTACCGGATTGTCCAGCCTGTTTTTGCCGACGAGGCTTACGTCGGCGCCGTTGAGTTCGGCTTTAAAGCGGACCGTCTGGTGGAGCTTATGGATGCCGGCGCCGGGCCGCAGATGGCTCTGCTCTTCGACAAGGCGGCCTGGCAAGGCAGGGAATATTCTCCGCACCATCCGACCCGGGAATTGGGGAATCAGATCCTGCTTCAGTGCTGTGATAATGTTTTTCGACATCTTCCGGAAAATTTTCGCTTTAGCAGCGGGAATCTAGTTCCGCAGGAGATCCAGGGGCGCTGGTATGTCTTTGATACCCGTCTGGTTTTGCCTGATTTCAAAGGCCAGGCTGTCGGCCGGGTTGCCCTGGCCATTGAAGTGACCCAGTTTGTCGAGGAATTCAAGGCGTTTGTGGGAGTAAGCATCGTCCTGACCCTTCTGGTGGTGCTCATCGCCTTTCTGGTGCTGCATTTTACCTTTGCGGTAATGCACCGGGAGCTGCGCGGAGTGAATCAGTCCCTGACTCTGTCCGCGGCCGAACTTGGCAAGAGCTATGCTGAGCTGGAAAAATACCGCCATAACCTTGAGGAGATCATTGTCGAACGAACTGTGAACCTGGCCAAGACCAACGAGGATCTCAACCAGGAGATCCTCGAACGGGGACGCATCGAAGAAAGCTTGCGGCGCAGTGAGAGAAGTCTGGCCAAGGCGCAGAAAATCGCCAGGCTCGGTTACTGGGAGTGGGATACCGTTAAAAACAATCTTGTGTGTTCCGAGCAGGCCTATCGTCTCTTTGGGGTGGGCAAGGAGGACAGAACTTACAGCTTTGAAGGTTTCCAGCAGTATGTTCATCCCGAAGATCAGCCCATGTTGCAGGGCTGGCTGCAGGATCTCCTGGCTGGCGATTCCGCCGGAACCCTGGATTTCCGGATCATCCGGGCCGATGGCGCGGAACGGTATATCCATACGGAAGCCGAGGTCAAGCGGGACGATCATGGACGGGCAGTCCAACTCATGGGTATTGTTCAGGATATCACCGAGGCAAAGCATGCCATCCAGCAAATGGTGCTTTCGGACAATGTTTTTGAGAACAGCATCGAAGGCATTGTGATCACCGATGCCGAGGGGGTTATCCAGCGGGTAAACCGGGCTTTTTCGGATATCACCGGCTACGGGGAGCAGGACGTGGTCGGGCAAAACCCCCGAATTCTCAAGTCGGAGCGGCACGACAGCGAGTTCTTTGCCGAGATGTGGCGCGCCCTTGTGGATGATGGCCAGTGGCAGGGCGAGATCTGGAATCGGCGCAAGGACGGGGAAATTTATCCCCAGTGGCTGACCATCTCTTCCATCCGTGATCCGCAGGAGAATATAGCGAATTATGTCGGCGTGTTTCACGACATGACAGAAATCAAGCTGCATGAAGAGCAGTTGCGTTATCAGGCGCACCATGATGCCCTGACCGGCCTGCCGAACCGGGTGCTGTTCCACGATCGGCTCGGGGTGGCGATGGCCCATGCCCGAAGGGATGAGAGCAAGGTGGCGGTTTTGTTTCTCGATCTGGACAACTTCAAGCGGATCAACGACAGCCTGGGGCATTCGGTTGGCGATCTGCTGCTCAAGGAGGTTGCGGTCCGGTTGAGCAGTTGTCTGCGGGAGATTGACAGCCTGGCCCGGTACGGTGGCGATGAGTTCATCGTCCTGTTCGAGGATGTGGAGGAGGAAGAGTCGGTGCTGCTGGCTGCGAAGCGAATTATCGAAGCCCTGGCCCCGGTGATGTGCGTTCAGGGAGAGGAGTTTTACCTGACCGTCAGTCTGGGCATAGCCTTTTATCCCGAGGACGGGCAGGATCAGGACACCCTGGTCAAGAACGCGGATACCGCCATGTATCGCGCCAAGGAAAGCGGCAAGAACACGTACCGGGTTTTTACCCCATCCATGAACAAGCGGGTAACGGAATGGCTGGCCGTGGAAAACAGTCTGCGCAAAGCCTTGGAGCGGAAAGAATTTTTTCTTCATTATCAGCCCAAAGTGGACTTGGACGCGGGCCGGATTGTCGGGGTGGAGGCCCTTATCCGCTGGCGCCGCGGGGATGGGCAGATAATCAGTCCGGCTGATTTCATCCCCATGGCCGAAGACACCGGACTGATTGTGGCGATCGGCGATTGGGTGCTCGAACAGGCCTGCGCCGACCTTGGCGAAATGCTTGCAAAAGGATACGGGATCAAGATGGCGGTGAATATCTCTCCCCGCCAGTTCCGCCAGGAGGAGTTGCTGGAAAAGATCAGGGCGACGCTGACCGCCTCCGGAATCGGGCCGGAAAGCATGATCTTCGAGATTACCGAGGGGTCGGTTATGGAAAACGAACAGAAGGCCATTGTTCTGCTCGGCGAACTGAGAAAAATGGGGGCCGGAATTTCCATTGATGATTTCGGGACCGGATATTCATCCCTGTATTACTTGAAACAACTGCCCATTGGCGAACTGAAGATAGACCGAAGGTTTGTTAAGGATATCATGGGGTACGGCGATAACGTTGCCATTGTCACAGCCATAATCGCCATGGGAAAAAGTCTGGGCATGCGGGTGGTGGCCGAAGGGGTGGAGACCGGAGGGCAACTGAATTTTCTCCGCAGGCATGGCTGTGATCAGATGCAGGGGTATCTGTTCAGCAAACCGGTGGCCAAGGAAGCGCTGCTGGAGATGCTCGGTCGCGGCGATCAGCTTGATGTCGCGACTTATGACGGCAACCCGCAACAGCCTCTTCCCTTTGTCGCCCGGGCGGATGGCGAGGCGGCCGTTTAGGCGCCGTCTTCTATTTCTGATACAGCAGTTCGAAACGTTCCCAGAAATCAGGAAAGGATTTCACCACGCATTCCTCCCCCCGGATCCGGACACCCGGCACCTTGAGGCCGGCCACACCAAAGCTCATGGCGATGCGGTGGTCGTTGTAGGTGTCTATCTCCGCGCCGTGCAGGGGGCTGTTCCCCTCTCTGCCCGCGATGATCATGGCGTCCGCCCGTTCCTCGGCTGTGATCCCCAGTTTGGCCAGCTCCGTGACCATGACATGAAGGCGGTCGCACTCCTTGATCCGCAGGTGGGCGATGTTCCTGATGACGGTCTTGCCCTTGGCGAAACCCGCCACCACTGCAAGGGTGGGAACCACGTCCGGGCAGTCGCCCATGTCCACTTCCACCCCGCGTAACTCTTTGCTGCCGGTCACGGTGATGCCCGCTCCGGATCGTTCCACCGCACAGCCCATCCGGGCAAGAATATCCACCAGAACCGCATCCCCCTGCAAAGAAGGTGAGGGCACGTTGGCCACTGTTACCCTGCCTCCGGTCACAGCGGCGGCCGCCCAGAAATAGGAGGCGCTGGAGGCGTCGCCTTCCACCGCATATTCTCTGGCCTGATAGCACCCCTTGGGGATGTGGAAATGGTTGAGCTCGGGGTTGGCGGTAACATTGATGCCGAAATCCCGCATCACGGCAAGAGTCATGGTGACATAGGGCTTGGACAGGACTTCGCCTGCCACCATGAGCTCGGCGGGCTGCGCGGCATAGGGCGCGACCAGCAACAGTGAGGAAAGATACTGGCTGCTTTTGCCTTCCGGCAGCAGGGTTTTTCCGCCTTTGATCCCCTTGGCCGCGATGGCAACCGGCGGGCAGCCTGTGCCGTGAACGCTGCGGATTTCAACCCCCCATCCGGCCAGCGCTTCCATCAGAGGCTTGATCGGCCGCTCATGCATGCGCTGATCGCCGTTGATGGTGAAATCCCCGTGGCCAAGAGCCGCCACCGAGGTGAGAAAGCGGGTGGCAGTGCCGTTGTTGCCCAAAAATATCTCCTGTTCCGGGGTGGCGATGAGGCCGCCCTTGCCCTGCACCCTCCACTGCTCCCGACCGGGAGTCACGGCGATGCCCATGGCCGCCAGGGCGTGGGAGGTGTATTCGGTATCTTCACTGGCCAGGGGGTATTGCAGGATGCTTTCCCCGTTGGCCAGGGCCGCGGCAATGAGGGCCCGCTGGGTAAGGCTTTTGGAGCCTGGAACGGTGAGGGTGGTGTCGGTGGAGGCAAGGGGGCGGATTTCTTTCATGGAATGTATCCTTAAAGACGGTCTTGCAAAAAAAAATAAGAGATTTGATTTTTGTCATCCCGGCGGAAGCCGGAATTCACTTTCAGGCGGTCAATCTTTTCATGGACCGAGGTTTTTACCGGAGTGACAAGGGGTACGATCCTTTTTATCTCTGGTCAAGGGCTGTAAGCAGGCTTTGGCGCATCACTTCCACCGGAGCCTGCAGACCGGTCCAGAGTTCGAATTGGGCTGTACCTTGGTAGAGCAGCATGGCAAGGCCGTCGATGGTCTGGCAGCCTGCCTGCTCTGCCTCTTGCAACAAACGGGTTTTCAGGGGGGCGTAGACAATGTCCATGACCACCGGAAAGTTGCGCAGGGCGTCGATGGCAATGGGCAGCATTTCTCGTTGCGCTCCCATGCCCAGCGAGGTGGCGTTCACCAGGGCGTCAGCCCTCTCTTTGTCTGCCTCGGCCAGAGGCAGCCAGGGGCAGCCGAGAACTGCTGCCAACCCCCGGCCTTTTTCCGGAGTCCGGCTGGCAATGGTGAGCGAGGCTCCGGCCTCAAGCAAGCCAAAACCGATGGCCCGGGCCGAGCCGCCTGCGCCCAGGAGCAGGACAGAAGCGCCTTTGAGGGCAATTTTTTCGCTCAAAGCCCGATTGGCGCCGAGCCAGTCGGTGTTGGCCCCGTGGATGGCACCGTTGTTGATTGTCAGAGTGTTTACCGCGCCGATTTTTTCGGCGACAGGGTCGATGGAATCGAGATATTCAATAACCGTCTGCTTGTGGGGGATGGTGACGCTTACTCCCTTGATGCCCAGAGCGCGCATGCCGGTCATGGCCCGGCCGACATCCTGTACGGCAAAGGGGAGGTAGACCTTGTTCAGCCCCAGGGCTGCAAAAGCTCCATTATGCATGGCCGGGCTCAGGCTGTGGGTGACCGGATTGCCCATGATGCCGTAGAGCTCGGTGGCGCCGTTAATTTCCATGGCCGAGTTCCGTAAAGATGCGGCGCAGGGACGAGGCGGGCAGCTGGCCGGGAGCGGTGGCCGGGCCGTTGTCCGGGGCGGCGTAAGTCATGTAGCCGCCCAGATCGGTGGTGGCCACCCGGCTGATCATGCCGGCCGGACCCATGCAAAAGGCGATCAGGGGAAAGCCCAGCTCGGCGGCTTGTTCCTGCAGGGCGAAAACCCGGAATACATCCTGAAAGCATCGAGCCGTGGTGACGATCTTGCCGATGTCGGCGCCGCTCCGGCATTGGCGCTGGAAGATCTCGGTCAGGGCCTGGCTGGAAGCGGTGCACTTGAAGTCATGCCAGGAGACGATGGTCCGGCAGTTGTTTGCCCGGGCCGCCCCGATGAGTTCGGTTGCCAGGGCAGAGTCGGTGTTGAGCTCGATATCCACATAGGCGGCTCCGCCTTCTGCTGCTTTTTGGAGCAGAGCGATGCGCTCTTTTTCCTCTCCGGCACAGTTGCCGCCTTCCCAGACGGGACGGTTGGTGAACAGCAGGGGTTTGCTGAGGCCTGCAAGGAAAATCGGGATGTCCGGCTTGGTCATGCTGTCGAGGCGGATCTCAATGACATCGGCAACCGGCTCCGAAGCCCGGGCCATGGTCAGCGCTTCGGCCGGAGTGGCTGCGGCGATGGAGACGCAGAGGCGCCGCACTGCATTGGTAGTGGTGTTCAGCATGGACTGCTCCGCGGGAAAGGACTGAAAGAAACTATACAATTTCGCACAATACTCTCATAATAGTGAAAAGCAAAACTATTCCATCACGGATCGCTTGTCAACAGGCATGCGCAGGGCGTGTTTACTTGGAGGGCAGCCAATGTACAGATTGTTCGTTGCCGTTGATTTGCCCCCGGATATCGCGGCCCGGGTGCAGGAGATCTGTTACGGACTGCCCGGAGCCAAATGGGTGCAGGGGGAACAGATGCACCTGACCCTGCGTTTCATCGGCGCGGTGGACGGCGGAATCTTCCGGGATATCAGGGAGCGGCTCGGTGAGGTCGCGATGCCGCAGTTTTCATTGCAGGTCAAGGGATTGGGTTTTTTCCCGCCCAGGAAGACGCCCCGGGTGCTCTGGGCCGGGGTTGCGCCGGTGGAAGAGGTGCGAAGGCTGCGCAACAGGATCGAAAATCTCCTTGTCGGCTTGGGGCTTGAGCCGGAGGGCCGCAAGTATTCCCCGCACATCACCCTGGCCAGGCTGCACGATGCGCCTCCGGACAGATTGAACCGCTTTCTGGCAGGCAACAACCTTTTTGCCACGGATGAGTTTCCTGTTTCGGAATTTCACCTGTATTCCAGCGAACTGACTTCCAAGGGCGCTTTTCATACCATCGAAGCCTCCTACCCCCTCCTGTAAGGTTCAGCAGCACCACATCTGCTGCGTCATCGGCCTGCTCATGTGCAGGAGCACACTTCGCAGGCCTCTTTCTTGCATCTGCGGCGCTGCTGAACCTTACAGCCTGCTTCAGGAGAGTGGCTGGCTCGCCATCAGGACCACGGCGTGGGCGCTGATTCCTTCCTCGCGGCCGGTGTAGCCCATCTGTTCCGTGGTGGAGGCCTTGAGGTTGATGGCTTCAGGAGCAACCCGGCAGGCTTCGGCGATGGTCGTCCGCATGGCTGAAAAATGGGGGGAGAGCTTGGGGCGTTGGGCCACCACGGTGATGTCGGCGTTGACCAGGCGGAACTGTTTTTCCGCGGCCAGGGCGATTACATGCGCAAGCAGTTTGATGCTGGAGATTCCCTTGTATTGCGGGTCGCTGTCAGGGAAATGGCGGCCGATGTCGCCTGCCCCGATGGCGCCCAGGATGGCATCGCACAGGGCGTGGGTGAGGACATCTGCGTCCGAGTGGCCCAGGAGCCCAAGTTCATGGGGAATTTCCAGACCGCCCAGAATCAGGGCTCTGTCCGCCACCAACCGGTGGGCGTCAAAGCCATGACCGATGCGCATTTGCTGGGAAGGCTGTTGTTTCATTAGAATTCCCTCCGCCATGAGCAGATCATCCGGCCTGGTGATCTTGAGGTTGGTTTCCGACCCTTCCACCACCACAACCGGCCAGCCGCCGTGTTCAAGGAGCGAGGCTTCGTCGGTGCCGATAAAACCGTCGTGGTCCGCCTTGGCAAACGCCTCCTTCAGAAGTTCGGTGCGGACGGCCTGGGGGGTTTGCGCCTGCCAGAGATTTTCCCGAGCCACGGTGCTGCGGATGGAAGCGTCCGCAGCCACAGCTTTCAGGGTGTCTTTTACCGGTACAGCCATAATGGCCGCGCCATGGATTGCTGCCGCGTCAAGGCAGCGTCGGATGTCTTTGGGGGCGACGAGGGGGCGGGCGCCGTCGTGGACCGCCACCAGGGGGGAGTCGTCCGCCACATGGGACAGGCCGATCCGCACCGAGTCCTGGCGAAGCTTGCCGCCGCTTACCACCGTGCAATGGTCGTTAAGTCGGTAACGGGAGAGAAGGGTCTGGGTCTGTTCCCGGTGTTCCGCCGGAGCCACCACAATGATGGCGCCAATTTCCGGAACTTCGCGAAAGGCGCGGATGGCCCGGATCAGGATGGGAATGCCGAGCAATTCGCTGAACTGCTTGGGGCCCGGGGTTCCCATGCGCAACCCCAGTCCGCCTGCGGCAATGATCGCTGTCGCTGTCTGCATAGTAACAAGATAAAAAAAGGGAGTGGGCTGTAAGCCGGATTCTGTACCCCTTTGCAGGGGCCATGATCATTTCTCTGTGGATGCCGGTTGCCCGGCACCTCTTGCAACCTACCCGGAAGCTTCGGGCGGGCCGCCCTCAAACGCTTCCCTATTTGGTTTTGCTCCAGGAGGGGTTTGCCGTGCCTTGCGTGTCGCCACGCAAGCGGTGGGCTCTTACCCCACCTTTTCACCCTTACCGGTTGCCCGGCGGTCTGTTTTCTGTGGCACTTTCCTCGGGGTCGCCCCCAGTTCGTGTTACGAACCTCCCTGCCCTGCGGAGTCCGGACTTTCCTCTTGCGGCAAAAAGCCGCCAGCGATCATGCGCCCACTCCCATACTGATACAACCCTGCTATCATAACAAAGAAACGTGTTGCCTGAATGACAAAAAAACGGCAGACAGGGCTGCGGCTGTTTCCCTGTCAGTCGTTTATGCCTCTTCCGTCTCGGCCTCGTGGAACATGATGCGGTGACAGGTGGGGCAGGAAATGAGCTTGTCTTCCTTCATCAGATCATTATAGAGCTGCGGCGGAATGTTCATGAAGCAGCCCCGGCACACGCCGCCGGTCACCGGTACAATGGCCAGGCCGTTGCGTTTATCCCGGATGGAGGTGTATTTCTTGAGCAGGCTGGCGGTTACGGCGCCGGCCTTGCTTTCGCGGGCTTTCAGAATTTTTGTTTTTTCCGCGTTGAACTGGCTGATTTTTTTCTCAACCGCGGCAACGTCTTCGGCGAGCATTTTTTCATCCTCGTCGCAGATTTTAGTCTCTTCCTCGATCTTTGCGTTCAAGGCTTCGATCTCTTCCATGAGTTGCACAACAGCTTCTTCCCGCTGGGTATTCGCTTTTTTGCCGTCTTCCGTTTCCTTGAGAATGGACTGGTACTCGCGGTTGGTCTGGACATTCATCAATTTGGCCTGCCGGTCTTTGATCCGGACCTGCTCGTCTTCGAGTTCCGCCTCAAGCTCGCGGCGGCGCTGTTCGTTGGCTGCGATTTTTTCGGTCAACTGGGCAATGATTTCCTTGTGGCCGTCGAGACTGGCGCGGCGGCTGTCGATTTCGGCGGAACCTGCCGCGATTTCTTTGTCCAGCGTGCTGATTTTCAGATCAATGGCCTGGAGTTCCCTGAGATGCGAGATGTTTGCTTTCAATTGTGCTTCCTCAATGGTTCTATTGGTTGACAGAATCTGGGTTTGTTATCGTGTGAGACAACCCATTGCATGGGATTGCCCTGGTGGTCGGTGGTCGTTATTTTCGGGCTGAAGCCGGAGTCCGCGCAGGATTTTTTCAAAATCTCCGCGAGGACCGGGACGATGAATTTTTCGGTCGGGTAATGGCCGGCGTCGATCACGCAGAACCCCGCGTCTTCGGCCCAGCGGGCCACGTTGTGTTTCACCTCGCCGGTAATGTAGACCTGCGCGCCCTTGTCTCGCGCTGTTTCCGCCAGGTCGGAGCCGCTGCCTCCGCAGAGGGCCACGGTGCGAATTGTTTCCGGCAGAGCGCCTGCAATCAGTACCCCGGGGGTGTCCAGGGCGGCCAGCAACTGGCTCAGGAATTGTTCGGCGGGCATGGGTGCGGGCAGACTGCCGATTTTGCCGAAGCCGGGGTTTTGTTCCGGGTCGGCAGGCTCGTGGCCGACAAGAGGAGTGGTGTCGCGCAGGGCGAGTTTTTCAGCCAGGGCATGGCTGACCCCGGTTGCCATGCGATCTAGATTGGTGTGGCAGGCAATGAGGGAAATATCGTTGATCAGGGCTTTTTTCAGGATGCGGCCAAGGGGGGTGTTGCCGGGGATTGCTTTCAGGGGATGGAAGATCAGGGGGTGGTGGGTGAGGATGGTGTTGAGGTTCTGCGAGAGGGCTTCGTCGATGAGCGCCTCTGTCGGGTCGAGGCCGATCAGGATTCCGCTGACCTGCTGGTCCGGATTCCCCGCCATGAGCCCGACGTTGTCCCATGGTTCAGCCATGGCAAACGGGGCAATGGAGTTGAGAATCGCAAGAAGTCTTGTGGTGGAGAGTAGTTTTTCCGGCATCCTTTACTGGTGTCCGTGATAGCCTGAGCCGTTGTTTGAAAAATCCGTATAACTGCCATGCCCCGATCGCCTGAGGAGCAGAAGCGAAAAAGCCGGGTACCCGGCAGTGTAACGCCGGGATTGCTTTGTGACGGCTCTTAAAATAAAAAAAAGGCGCTAACCGAGTGAGGTCGCACCTTGTGTCCGGAGCCCTGCCCTGGTTTTCCCAAAACATGTTCCCGGCTGAATTGATTTCTGTTGCACGTGCAATACATTCCTGCTCTGTCGTTTCCGGCTTGGTGTGGTGGGCCTACCTGGATTCGAACCAGGGACCGACCGGTTATGAGCCGGTGGCTCTAGCCAGTTGAGCTATAGGCCCATATTCTCTAACAAGGAAAGAATCAGATAAGATAGCCGATAGATCAGGATTGTCAATATTATTTATGGGTGACGCGTGGCCGGCAGGGGCAACTGCCGGAGCTGCGGATCGGGGATGGCATGGTGGAGGCTACGCCATCCCCGGAAAAGCGTAAATTATGCGCTGAGGACTTCTGCCTTGAGTGTTTCGAAGCCGACCCTGTCCATGAACCGGCCCATGCGCTCGCCTTTCTTGCCGTTTTCCTTGAAATAGGTGACGATCCGGTCACAGGTGGCCAGGGCTTCTTCGCTGGAAAGATCTTCGCAGAGGGTTACGCCGATTCGTGCTTTTGAGGCGGCGTTGCCGCCGATCAGGATGGTCCAGCCTTTGGCCTTGCCGACCAAGCCCAGATCTTTTACCGAGGTTTCGGCGCACTGGTTGAGGCAACCTGAGACTCCCATCTTCATCTTGCCGGGTAATTCCAGGCCATGGTAACGAGTGTCCAGTTCGGTTCCCATGGCTAAGGCATCCTGCTGGCCGAGGCGGCAGAGGGTGTTGCCGGGGCAGGCCTTGATGCTGCGGACACAGAGGCCGACCGCTGCCCCGGGAGCCATGTCGAGATCCCGCCAGGCGTTGTCGATGTCCTCTTCTTTGAGGCCGACGATGGCGATGCGCGCCGCGCTGGTGATCTTGAGTGCGGCTGTTTTGTATTTGTCGGCGACATCGGCGATTTTTCGCAGTTGCGCGGGGGTGATGAGGCCGAGTGGGAGATGGGGGACAATGGCATATGTTTCTTTGTCGCGTTGGAGCACCGCTCCTTTTTCGCCGTCGTTCAACATGATTTTCTCCTTGGATGATATCGTGCAATGAAAAAAAGAAAAGGACTCAGCTGGTGAGCCCCCAAGTGTCTGTGTTACAGTAACGTCAGGACGATGCGCTTGATCTCTTTTGAAAAAACCGAGGCATCCGGTGCGCGGGGTGCGAATGCACCGGTTACACCGAAGCGTTTATTTTCGTAAAAATAATGGTTTCCTCGAAAAAGTCAATATGCATAAATGCGCCAATGGGTCATCCTGCCTATTGTGCCGCATCGTCAAGGCAAAGATGCGGCTGCGGCCCATAAGTTCCGTTTTTTGCAGAGTATTTTTTGGGGGAGAAGGTGGCGATGACTGCAACGTATGTTTTTATCCTGGCGGGAGCGGGATTGGTCGGGTTGTGCTGCGGCAGTATTGCGTCCTGGCTGTTCATGCGGAGCCGTCTGGCGGAGCAGCGCGCCCTGGCCGACGAGCGGGTGCGTCTGCGGGAGGCACAACTTGTTGATGTGGAAAGAAGGTTAACGGCCGGGGATGAAGAGCGTGCCGGGCTGCGCCGGGAAAATGCGATGTTGCAGGCCAGGGGCGCTGAGCTTGCGGTAAGGCTTGAGGCGGAGCAGCGGCAGCTTCAGGAAAAACAGGAGCTGCTGCAGGAAGCCCGGCACGAGCTGGCCAATGCCTTCAAGGCCATCTCTGCCGATATTTTTCAGAGTAACAGCCAGCGGTTTTTGGAACTTGCCCAGCAGACCCTGGCCAAGTTTCAGGAGAGGGGCTTGGCCGATCTTGAAACCAGGAAGCGGTCTATTCAGGAACTGCTTTTGCCCATGCATGAATCGCTGAAAAAGGTCGACAGTCAGATCCGTCAGGTGGAAAAGGAGCGGGTCGAGGCGTATGCCGGTCTGACGGAGCAGGTCAAATCCCTGGCCACCAGCCAGGCCCGTCTTCACGGGGAAACGGCCAATCTGGTTAACGCCTTGCGCAAACCATCGGTACGCGGCAGGTGGGGGGAGATGCAGCTGCGAAGGGTGGTCGAGATGGCCGGGATGGTCGAGCATTGCGATTTTGTCCAGCAGGGTTCCGTGGCCACCGAGGCCGGAAGGCTGCGGCCGGATCTGATTGTCCGGCTGCCCAACGGCAAGAATATCGTGGTTGACTCCAAAGCCGCCTTGTCCGCCTATCTTGAAGCAATGGAGGCGGCGGATGACGAGACCCGTCAGGCCCGGCTCAAGGAGCATGCCCGTCAGGTGCGCACCCATCTGGGGCAACTGGCTGCCAAATCGTACTGGGAACAGTTCCAGCCCTCGCCGGAATTCGTGGTCCTTTTTTTGCCCGGGGAGAATTTTTTCAGCGCGGCCCTGGAGCAGGAGCCGGAATTGATCGAATACGGGGTGTCGCAGAAGGTTATTCTCGCTACGCCCACCACCCTGATCGCCCTGTTGCGGGCTGTTTCCTACGGCTGGCGGCAGGAGAAAATCGCAGAGCATGCCCAGGTTATCGGTGAGTTGGGACGAACCCTGTATGAGCGGCTCGGGGTGCTGGGCGACCATTTTCATGATATGCGCAAAGGGTTGGACCGGGCGGTGGAATCGTACAACCGGGCGGTGGGCTCCTTTGAGGGGCGGGTGCTGGTCACCGCCCGCAAGCTGCAGGAAGTTGACCCTGCTTTGGCCCAGGATATTGCTCCGATGGAACCTCTGCACAAGATTCCGCGATCTCCTCTGACGCCGGAAAGCGAGTAGGTTGTTTTACCTATACGGTCAATGGCTGCGGGGGTGAGAGCGTAAAGTTTTCCTTGCCGGAAACATGCCCCTTTCGTATAATCAACGGATTGTCTCGCGTCTCTGCGTTGTTTTTCAATTTTTATGAGTTCGTCGCGATTGTGCCTGATCAATCGCGATGTAGAAGGAGATCTATCTCAATGAAATTAGGTATTAACGGCTTGGGCCGAATCGGTAAGCTCTCAGTTTGGCATCATGTTTCCCGCAAGCATTTTTCCGAGATTGTTGTCAACGTGGGGCGGCAGGTGGGCACCGGGCTTCAGGATATCGCAAGCTCCATTGACCGGGACAGCTCCTATGGTCGGCTCGGCGGTTATCTGCATGGCTGCAAGGGCGGCCAGGTTATTGAAAACCTCAATGAGGCAGCCGGCACCATGACCATCAACGGAGTGCCGGTGAAAATTTTGCGTGAGGCCAGAAACCCAGGCGGCATCCAGTGGAAGGAGAACGGTGTGCGTCTGGTCGTTGACACCACCGGAGCGTTTACCGACCCCACCGCCGACGGTGACAGTCCCAAGGGTTCTTTGCGGGGCCATGTTCAGGCCGGGGCCGAAAAAGTGATTCTGTCCGCGCCTTTTAAAATCAAGAACAAGGGGATGGAGATGCCCGCAGATGCCGTAACCACGGTGATGGGCATCAACGACGGCGATTTTAATCCGGCCCGGCACACTTTGGTTTCCGCAGCCTCCTGCACCACCACCTGTCTTTCTTTTATGATCAAGCCTCTGCTCGATCATTTTGGCGCGGACAGGTTTTTGAGCGCTTCCATGGTCACGGTCCATGCAGCCACGGGCAGCCAGCAGGTTCTTGATCGGTTGCCCAACGCCGGCGCCACTGATCTCAGGAAAAACCGCAGCATTTTTAATAATATCATCCTTACCACCACCGGCGCGGCCAAGGCTCTGCCCCTGGTTATCCCGGAGATGAAAAGCATCGGCTTCATCGCCGAATCGGTGCGGATTCCCACCAGCACCGGGTCTTTGATTATCCTGGTGCTCAACTTGCAGGATGAAAGTCTGGAGACCCCTATCAAGCGGAAGCTGGTGAATTCCATCTATGAGGAGTACGCCCGGAACACGCCTTACCTGGAGTACAGCAACGAGCAGCATGTTTCCACGGATATCATCGGCATGCCATTTGCCGCTGCGGTTATCGAGGGCTCGGAAACCCATACCCGTACGGCCGGCCTCAAGGTGAATCTCGCCAAGCTCGGCTGCAGCAACGGGCCTGCCAAAGTGGAAGTGCCTGTGACTCAGGTCGTTGTGTATGGCTGGTACGACAACGAGTTGGGCAGCTATACCAATGTTTTGGGCGACCGGACCGTTTCCATTGCCGAGCAGATGATATAGGAAGAGCGGGCACAGGTGAAAGGGGCGGGGGGCAAACGTGAGATTTCAGTTCGGCCCATGACCGCAGCCGATCTCGAGGCGGTGACAGCCATCGAGGCTGAGAATCCTTCCCCATGGACAGCGGGGCAATTTGCCGGTGAGCGTGACCAGGAAAACGGCTGGCAGTTTGTCGCCGAATCGAAAATTTCAGGGATGGTGTGCGGCTTCATCTGTGGCCGGAGCTGTGCTGGAGAGGCAGAGCTGCTGAAAATCGCGGTGAGTCGGGAGTGGCAGCGGCAAGGGGTGGCGACGCAGCTTGTGGCATACGCCATGCGCTGCCTGGCTGAGCGGAAAATAACCCGTTGTTTTCTGGAACTGCGCGCCGCCAATGTCCCTGCTTTGACCTTGTATGAGCGGTTTGGATTCCGCCGGGTGGGGCTGAGAAAAGATTACTATGCCTCTCCAGCGGAAGATGCGATAGTCATGGAAAAGATGGTTTTACCTCCACATGGCGCAGTCGCTGGAAACAATCATTGTCGGGAATAATGCTTTTTTTCTCACGGTCAAAAAGAGTTTGAGAGGGGAATCACTCCATGAAGAATATTCGGGATATTGACATCAAGGGAAAGAGGGTGCTGATCCGCGTTGATTTCAACGTGCCTCTGGATGAGCAGCTGAATATCACCGATGATATCCGGATCCGCGGGGTATTGCCTACGCTCAACTATGCTCTTGATGAAAACGCCAAGATCATTATCTGTTCGCATCTTGGCCGTCCCAAGGGCAGCCGCAAACCGGAATTCAGCCTGGCTCCTGCGGCCAAGCGTCTCTCCCGTTTGCTGGATAAGGAAGTCAAGCTGGCTCCCGATTGCATCGGCGAGGAAACCCGGGCCATGGTCGAGGCAATGGAACCGGGCAGTGTGCTGCTCCTTGAAAATTTGCGTTTCCATGCGGAAGAGCAGCAGAACGACGAAGGCTTTGCCAGCCAACTGGCCAGCCTCTGCGATGTCTACATCAACGATGCCTTTGCCGTGGCGCACCGGGCCCATGCTTCGGTGGTGGGGGTGACCCAGTTTGTCGAACAGTGCGCCGCCGGCTTTCTGCTCCAAAAGGAGATGGATTATTTCCACCGCTCGGTGAGCAACCCCATGCGGCCTCTGGTCGCCATTGTCGGCGGAGCCAAGGTGTCCAGCAAGCTCGGCGCCCTGCACAACCTGATGGACCGGGTCGACAAGATGATCATCGGCGGAGCCATGGCCAACACCTTTTTGAAGAGTGTCGGCTGCGACATGGGCAAGTCCAAGGTGGAGGACGAATTGCTCGATACGGCCCGGGAGTTGATCAACAAGGCCAAGCGGCTTGGGGTCAAGCTCTATCTGCCGGTTGACTGTATTGTTGCCGACAGGTTTGAGGCCAGGGCGGAAACCAAGCGGGTTCCGGTGCAGGAGGTGCCGGCCGACTGGATGGTGCTCGACATCGGCCCTGCCACCACCGTATTGTTTTCCGAGGCTCTTGAGGACGCGAAAACCATCATCTGGAACGGTCCCATGGGAGCATTTGAGATGGACGCTTTTTCCCGGGGCACCATGGCCATGGTGCAGCGGTTGGCCCAGTCCCACGCCCTGACCATTGTCGGCGGCGGTGACACCGACGTGGCGGTGCACAGGGCCGGAGAATCCAACAATATCTCCTACATTTCCACCGGCGGCGGCGCATTTCTCATGCTGATGGAAGGCAAGAAGCTGCCCGGGGTAGAAGCCCTGGAAGCAAAGGAATAGGGTAACTACCCAGCAGCACAGCGTCTGCTTTGGCATCGACCGATTCGCATACCGGAGTATGGCGAATCGGTCTCTTTCGCGCATCTGCCGCACTGCTGAATAGTTACCGTGCGGAATATTCACTATTTTTCGTTTTGATCTGGATAGTTACGGAATAAGGAGCAATCCATGCAGCGCACCCCTTTGATTGCCGGGAACTGGAAGATGCATACCTCGCTTGCCGAGGCCAAGGCTCTTGCCGGTGGTGTGGTGTCAGCCTGCAAGGGATTGACGGACCGGGAGGTTATGATTGCCCCGCCTTTTACTGCTCTGGCAGCGGTGGCAGAGGTGGTGCGCGGTTCACAGGTTCGGCTGGCCGGTCAGAACGTCTGCTGGGAAGAACAGGGCGCCTTTACCGGGGAGATAGCTCCCGGCATGCTGCGGGAGCTCGGGTGCAGCATGGCCATCATCGGCCATTCGGAACGGAGGCAGATATTCGGGGAATCCGATGCGCTCGTGAACCGGCGGGTGGCCGGGGCTCTGCGTTTCGGAATAACGCCGGTTCTCTGTTTTGGCGAAACCCTGGCCGAGCGCGAGGCAGGAGAGGCCATGGCTGTGCTTGAACGCCAGGTGCGGGCCGGACTTGCCGGAATCGACGTGGCCGACCCGTCCACTATGGTTCTTGCCTATGAGCCGGTCTGGGCCATCGGAACCGGCAAGACCGCCACCGAAGAACAGGCTCAGGAAGCCCATGAATTCGTGCGGAACCTGCTCTGTGACATGTACGAGAAAAGTATTGCCCGCCAAATGAGAATATTGTATGGTGGCAGCGTCAATTCGGGGAACGTTGATGCCCTGCTGGCGCAGCCCGATATAGACGGGGCCTTGGTTGGCGGGGCGGCGCTCAAGGCTGAATCCTTCGAGCGCATCATCCATTTCCGGCAATAATGGCAAAGAAGAGATAATGACCAATTTACTGACCATTGTGCATATAGCTGTTTCTCTGTTTCTCATCGTGATCGTGCTCTTGCAGCACGGCAAAGGTGCGAGCATGGGTGCGGCATTCGGCGGTTCCAGTCAGACTGTTTTCGGAACGGAAGGCCCATTGCCTCTGTTGAACAAGATCACGACCTGGGCTGCGATTCTTTTTATGCTGACCTCCATATCTCTTGCCTATATGTCAAGCAAGGTCGGAGACGGTTCGGTCATGAAAGAGGTAGCTCCTGTTTCCGAAACGCAAAATCTGCCGATCCCGTTGCCCGCAACGGACGGAGTCGTTCCTCAGGCTCCGGCGCAGGGCAAGTAGCAGTTTTCAGTTGTTTGATTTGAAAAAATAAGGATTGCCGAAGTGGTGGAATTGGTAGACACGCAGGCTTGAGGTGTCTGTGGGGCGACCCATGCCGGTTCGAGTCCGGCCTTCGGTACCATATTTATAAAAGGCCCTGTAACCGTTAACGGTGACAGGGCCTTTCTTTTTTAGAATACTTTCCAGGCAAATCTGAACAAGGGCTTAAATCACTAAAGCAGGAACGTCCCCGGCCCACCCTCAAAGAAAATTTTCGCAATTGTGGCGGATTTTGTTCGTAATAATAAGCCATTATCTTAGGCGCTTTAGCCCATGTTTAATCTTGGATCGCATGCCATTCTTTGGTGGTTCTGTAGTTCACCCCAAATCTTAAAAAAAGAATATACATGTGTTTTAATGGTAAGCTGTGCTGAATTATTACGAAGGATTGCTTGGCCGGGATGTATGTGGTAATTAAAGTCAATTGCTTGGGGTCTTGTAGAGAGTTATCCTCAAAGAATTCTTCTTTCGCCTTTGCGCATAACAGCTGTTGGCTTGTGCCAAAAAAACAGTGGACGCACATGGTCGATACCCTGTCACCTGAGAAGCGGTCATGGACTATGTCCAGAGTCCGATCAAAGAACACTAAGCCTGAATTGAGGGTTCGCTCGCTTCTTCATAGATTGGGATTCAGGTTTAGGCTTGACGGGACTAGATTTCCAGGTAATCCAGATATCGTTTTACGAAAATACAAGACGGTTATTTTTGTTAATGGCTGTTTTTGGCATCAACACAAAGATTGCAAAAAAAGTAGAACTCCAAAGAGTAATACGGAATTCTGGCAAAGCAAATTAGACCGGAATGCAGAACGAGACAAATCCAACCTGAAAGCTATTGTCTCGTTGGGGTGGAAGCCTTTGGTCGTGTGGGAATGCGAACTAAGAGATTTGAAGAACCTGGCGGAATGGTTAAAAACGGAAATTGCAAATGATTGATAACTTGAAAGTGGTATCGCTATTTTCCGGGTGCGGGGGACTTGATCTTGGGTTCACCGGCGGGTTTAAGCATAGACATTTCGATTTCCCCAAAACGGGATTTGAGCTGGTTTTCGCCAACGATTTTGATGCCGATGCCGGGCGAGTCTATCAAGCTAACCATAAGTACTTAGGCGAGCACGCCTTTCACCCTGGCGATGTCACCGAGATTTCCGCTAAGGATGTGCCGTCCTTCGATGTCCTGCTGGCGGGTTTCCCTTGTCAGCCTTTTTCCAATGCAGGGAACAGGCAAGGGATTAATGACAAGAATGGCAGAGGCACTTTGTTCTACGAATGTGAAAGAATAATCAAACACTGTGCCCAAAAATCGGACGGTAAATTGCCGATGGCTTTCGTTTTTGAGAATGTCAGGGGCATCCTTTCCTCAAAAATGCCCGATGGCAGGACAGTACCCCAAGAAATCGAACTGAAGATGTCAAGGCTTGGCTTCGAAATCACTACCAAGCTCTTGAGGACCAGCGATTACGGAGTCCCGCAAAACCGATACCGAGTCATCATCATTGGAGTTCGTAAGGATATTAAAAAATTCGACTTCGCTATTCTTGATGAGGTTTTGGAACGATTTAGATTGCCCAACAATAAAGCAAACTCCTATGAACTTACACTAGGGGCAATCCTTAGCGATATACCCCCAAATGCTCCTCATTTAGAGGACTACTGGCGATACTCCCCGAGCGGACAGAAAATGATCGAAATGATCGGCCCCTGTGTGGACGGGGCAGAAGTTCTCTCCAAGTTTAAAAAGAAAATCCCGCTGGCTAATATCTCCAATACAATTACCAAAGGGCGCTCCTGGAAAAACATTCCTCCGGAATCCCTGGGGCCTCGGTTTAAAAAAATCCACGATAATCCCCAAAAATATCGAGCCCCAAATTTCTACAGAAGATTTGCTCTCGGTGAAATTGCGGGCACAATTACAGCATCGGCCCAGCCAGAAAATTGTGGTATAACGCACCCTTTTGAGGACAGACGAATGTCACTCAGGGAAATTGCCAGAATTCAGTCATTCCCCGATGATTTCATATTCCCCCATAACTCCATATCGGCAGCCTACAAAGTCATAGGAAATGCCGTCCCCCCCATTTTTGGATGGGTCATAGCCATGGCCCTGAAATCCCATTTGGAAAAATATGTCTCTAAATAAAATTTCAAACGAGCGAGCCTATGTTCTAGGACTTCTTACGGGAGGCGGAACAATTGCGAATGCGACATTCGTCATCGTTATGCCTTTTGACAAATGGGGCACAGACCCTAAGACTGCGGCAGTCATCTCAATAGACTTACTGACGAAGGTAAGGGCTTTGTTTTCAAAGGCCTACAAAATCGACATCGGCCATGAAATTGGCAACAAAGGTCGATGGAGCTTAAAGCCCATCGGCAAGCCAAGTATCCAGCCCATATTGGACGATTTATCCTTACTAGCCCTGCCAAAGTCGGGCAACCTGCTTGATACCGCCGAATTGGCAACTGCGAAAGCTACACTCTCCGGTCTGAAAGCGGAACACTTCCTGGCAGGGATATTCGATGCCAGAGCGAGCCTGACAAAATCCCACAGGCGGTTTAACGACTCCGCCCCCATAGTTTCCATTGAGATACCCGGAAGCACTATGAACTTCAAGTTTGTAATGCAGCTGTGCAATTGGCTTACCGACCTTGGAAGCGTGACAGACCAAATTTTGTATAATCATCCTTGCCAACATGCCACATCCGATCCAGCTTACTCTGGCTGGAAGAAAGGGTTCAAAATTCGCTTTCTCGCAAAGTCTTTCATTGCAACGCATTCGTTTGCAATGAGAGCCAAAGCTACTGCGGCATCAGCACTTGCTAACAAACAGACAACTCAAGAGCAAACTCCTTGCCAAGGAAGACCCGTCTTAACAAACACCGTGTCAATTCACAAAGACATTAAGTGCGTGGACTTACCCGGAGAAGTAAGGGGAAAATTGTTCCTGCATTACCATCACATATGTGCAGCTTTGGGGTGCCCACATGCACCGCTGGCCAACATACGAGCATTAATGCCGAACGCATTGAATCACATCAGCGTATTCCCAAAATTGAGCAAAGGGCAATATGTTGAGATGCAGACTAAGCACTCAAATTTAGCCGACACGTTCTTTCCTGCGGCCCCAGTGGCCCAATCCAGCTCCTCCTGCCGTAGCCTTATCCAGACTTATCCGACAACGGATTATCCAGACATTGGCATAGCTTTAGCTTATCTTTTAGCTGATACACTGAATGGCAAAAGACATCGGGGCCATGCGGCTGACATCTTGGCTGCAAAAAAACACAAGGCTCTCACACTTAGAAGAATTGACGGTATCGCCGGTGCTCCGCTATTCATAGGCAACAAAGGCCTTAACAGAGGAGTGCTGCTCTCATCTCCGACAAGCGCTGTCAACAGTTCTGCTTTGACAACGACAGTCACCATAAAAGGGATTGACATCAATGTCCGATGAACAATTTGAGATAAAGTATTACCCCGAAATTTGCATATTAATAAGTAAATATCTGATGGATGTTCTTGGGGATGGGTACGAGCTAGTTTACTCGATGAACAAATCGCTCTCTACAATGATGAGCGAAATTCACACTCAGCTTGGCGTTTCGTGCGGAGGGACCTACTTCCCTGCTCTTAAAACTGACATTGCTTTCGGAATCAAAGGCCCGCGAGGAGATGTCGCCCTACTGTTAATTGAGGTAAAACGAGGCAAAACACTGGGGCTAATGAACTTTTCCCAGTTGGTTGGCTATTTGCAAGTGGCAAAGCACATTAAAGTCGGCTTACTTTTACTGGTCAATGAAGGGGCCGTGAAGGGGTCTCCTTTGTCTTCAGACTTTCGTTCCATTATTGAAGTCGAACAATTGCCCGCCGATTGGCAGGTAATGAATAGAAGGTCGGGGGACACTCACGATTTTAAGACTGGTATTTGCATGTATACGCTGAGCAATGGTATTGATTGGGTTGACTCCGATAATTGCCTCGGTATTTCAAGTTGGGAAGCACTCAAGAATTGTCTGACTTGGACCGTTGTGTCCAAGTTGTAAACGCAATCACCAGGGTCTTGATTTCTGTTTACGGTTTCGGCCCCGTTCTTCAAGCATGATTCTAAATTTGGGTCAGTTGTTGCAACCCAATCATAAAGCGGGTACAAAAGAGGGTATTTTAGGGGCGCAAGTTTTTGTAGTGGTGGAATAAGTACGTTAATATAATAACATGTTGTCTTGTTGTGGCTCCGGTCTTCGTATCATATTTATAACCGGCACAGTCCGGAGAAGAACAAAAAGCCCGCTCCTGAAAAGGAAAGCGGGCTTTTTTGTGTCCGGTGGCGGCAGCCGGGTTGGGTTCTTTACATCCGTTCGAAATTCTGGTCCATATCGTCGCCTTTGGCTTGTTGGCCAAGCTGGAGGCGTGTTCCGCCCGAAGTTTTTTGCGGCCCGCTGAGTTTCTGGCCGCTGAGATGTGCGACCGAGGTGATGCGGCGCACAGGGCGATGGGGTTGGATGGCACTGCCGCCCTTGGTGTCGATGAGGGCGGCGATCAGTCCCTGCAATTCGTCGGCCTGGGCGGAGAGTTCTTCCGCTGTCGCAGCCATTTCTTCCGAGGCGCTGGAGTTCTGCTGCACCACGGAATCGAGCTGCTGCATGCCCTGGCTGATCTGGTCTATGCCGGCATGCTGTTCAACGCTGGCTGCGGCGATTTCCTGAACGAGAGTAGAGGTTTTCTGGATGTCCGGCATGATTTTGAGCAGCATGTTGCCGGCCTTGTCTGCCACGGCTACGCTTGAAGAGGAAAGCTCGCTGATTTCCGCTGCTGCGCGCTGGCTGCGTTCGGCAAGCTTGCGGACCTCGGCGGCAACCACGGCAAAACCCTTGCCGTGTTCTCCGGCGCGTGCCGCCTCGATGGCGGCGTTCAAAGCGAGCAGGTTGGTCTGGCGGGCGATTTCCTCGATAATCGAAATCTTGTCGGCAATCTGTTTCATGGCGCCAACCGCCTGTACAACCGCTTTGCCGCTTTCTTCGGTATCTTTGGTTGCCTGCACCGCGATCTGCTCAGTCTGCTGGGCGTTGTCGCGGTTCTGGCGAATGGTGGCGCTCATCTCTTCTACGGCGGCAGTGGATTCCTCCACGGCCGCAGCCTGTTCGCTGGACCCTTGTGAAACTTCCTGGGCCGTGGAGCTCAGCTCCTGGCTTGCGGCGGTAACGTTGTCGGCAATGGTCCGCACGTTGGTCAGGGAGTTGGCGACGCTTCTGGTAACCAGCATGCTCAGCGTAAAACCGACTCCTATGCCGACGAGGGAAACTAACAGGATGAGTTTCAGGGCGGACTGCTCATCATGTTCCGCCTGGAGTGCCGCAGCCTGAGTGAATTTTCCCACCTCGGTGAGAATCCCGGCGAGTTTGTGGTCTATCTCCTTGGCTTCATTGGAAACCTTCTCGCATTGCAATTCCGCTTCGCGGAGATTTCCGGCGACAAGCAGTTCAAAGCAAGAGGAGGTTGCTGCTTCCACATCAATATGCTCTTTCTCCACCCCTTTGAGTTCATTTAATATCACTTCAAATTCGTGGCGTTCATCCTGGCTCTCTGCCTGTTGCATGGCTTTTTCCGCCAGTTTTTCCGCTTCGCGAAGCTTTTCTCCTGCTACTACGCCTTTACCTTTGATGTCTTCCATGGCGCGCTGAAGGCCGGTGCGGTTGCCGGTCGAACCGAGGCGGAAGCCCCTTTCAAACGAGACACTGATCTCAAGATGGTTTTCAGCGATTTCGGTGACGAGGGAGGTGAGGGGCAGGTCTTTTTCTGCAATGGATTTCAGTTCGTTGCCGATCCGGTTCATTTTGACGATACCCACCGCCCCTACGATGCCGGTAAGAGACAGCAGAACGATGACAATCAGGAAAACGCGGCTCCCAACCTTCATTCTATTCAGTAAATTCATGGCAAACACCCCTTTGACGAAGAAAGCGCATTGTGCGGAAAACGACTCAACAACAGGCCTCGGCATCATAGGCATTGGCACCGGGCCGAATAAGGCTGCAACTACCTGTCATGCTCGCAGAGCCGGAAAAAAATGTCTAGCGAAATTTCCGGCGAGGGTATCAACGCCGGGATAATTCCGCAGGTGATAGTTCACATGCCTGCCGAGTGGCAAAGGGAATAAAAAAGCGGGGACCGGAGAAAAACGGAGAAGGATGCAAGGGGTTTTGGATACCGAAACCCAGTATTTTTTCAGTATTGTGTCCGGCGGGCAAGTGACGCATCATAACAAAGAGTCCCGGTCCGCTGTGAGCGTCATTCCTTGCTGCTTTAACACTACCCCCAACTTCTGGTGCTCAGTTGCGGGCCGGGACTCTTTGGCTGAAGTTATCGATGGGGTCATAAAAAAAGGCGGAGCGCCATGAGCGCTCCGCCTTTTTTGGGTCAGTAAGCAAAAAAAGATCAGACAGTCAAATCAGGGCGGATGGTTTTGCGGGGGCCGCCGTGCCCGGCCGTGCTCCAGTCCCGGATCGGGGCGATAGCTGCGAGGCCATCTGCATTGTCGGTGCGGACCATTTTGTCGTGAATGGACTGCCAGATGCAGGGAACATCCTTGTGTATTTCGCAGCGCCCGTCAACCGAACCGCCGCAAGGGCCGTTGAAGAGGCTCTTGGCGCAGCGGGCCACCGGGCAGAGGCCGCCGGTGAGGTGGAGAATGCAGTTGCCGCATCCGGCGCACTGTTCGCTCCATACGCCCTGTTCGGCGGAGCCGCCGAAAGAGGAGGTGTTCACTCCCGGATACACCTTGGCCATGGGGCGCAGGTTGGCGATAAAGTTGACCCCAACCCCGCAGGCCATGGAAACGATGGCGTCGTACTGGCCGTCCCACTGATCGATGGAGTCGATGTATTCCTTGTCGCACTGGCGGACCAGAGTGGCCTCGATGGTTGTAACCTCCTGCCCGGCCTTCTGCTTGCCCAGCCGGATAAGGGAGGCAAGGATTTCAACCTCGCGTTCGCCGCCTGCGGAACAGATGGTAACGCAGCCGCGGCAGCCAAGCACCAGTATGCGTTTGGCATCCCGCACCATTTCCATGATTTCGTTGAATGGTTTTCTCTCGGCAATAATCATTTCGTGCCTCCCTGAAACGGGCTCGGGCCCAAAGTCGTAATCCGTTCATGCATCTCCTGGGCAACCTTCACAAATTCGGGGTGAAAGCCGCGCTCCAGGTGATACATCTCAATGCGTTCCGGTTCAACCCCGAGTTCGGCCAGGGCTTTTTTAATGGCCCCGACCCGTTTCGCAGCCCGCTGGCTGCCCATGAGGTTGTGGCATTGGTCAACCGGGCAACCGGCCACATACACGCCATCCGCTCCATCTTCAAAGGCTTTCAGCAGGGTGCTGACCTCGAGTTTGCCGGTGCAGACCAGCCGGTGGATGGTCACATTTTTGGGGAAACCATCGGCCAGCAATCCTTCCGGCCCTTCGGCCAGAGTCTGCTGGGAGGTGTAATGGCAACAGAATGCTTGAATATTTGGGATAAAAGGCATGGGGATCACCACACTACTGATTTGCGCCGCAGGCAGCGATCAAACGCTCGTCCTCGGACTCGTTTAATTGGATGGCCTGGGCCGGACATTCGGAGGGACATATTCCGCAGCCTCGACATTCCTGAGGATCAATGGCAGCCTTGCCCTGGTCGTCAATTTTCGGTATCCGCCATGGGCAGATGCGGACACAGGTAAGGCAGGATACGCAGAGATCGCGTTCAACCCAGGCAGCCTTTCCTTTATCGAGCAGATCCTGCTCGGTGATATATCCACCCTTCATGGCCAGTTGGCGCAGAGCGACCATGATTTCTGCAAAACGAACGTCCTGGGGGCAGACAAAGATGCAACTGCGGCATCTGGAGCAGAACCAGAGCAAATCGGATTTGAGCAACGCATCTTTCAGTCCCATCCGGATCATGTGGATGATTTTCCGGGGATCGAAATCCGGGATTGCCTGACTGACCGGGCAGATGCCGCTACAAGCGCCACAGGAAAAACAGCGGTTCAGGAATTCGCCGCCCTGGATTCCGGTAACCTCGGCACTGAATGCCGAATTGATATCCTTGCTGGAGATTGCCATAACAATGCCTCATATGAAGATATGAAACCCGGCAAAGTACGCCGGGTAAATTTTTTATAGCTGGTCCGTGCCTCGTCTTTGGACTCCGTGCAGCGTCGTGTACTTTAGCATAAAAAAAACCACCGCCCAATAGGTATATCTACCGGAATAAGCGGTTTTTGGGGGGTCGGCAGGGAAAGGGGAGTGTCAGTGCCCTATACCAGAAAGCGAAATTCTCCCTTGCCCAACAGGTCCTGAAGATGGAGCACGCCCGCCAGTTTTCCGCTGTGATCGGTCACCGGCAGAACGGTAATTTCGTGGCGCTGCATTATGCTGAGGGCATCGGCGGCCAGGAGATCCGTGGTGATGGTTTTTGGGGCCGCAGTGATGGTGTCCGCCAGGGTGAGACCGCTGAGGTTGCCGCCTTTCTGGCTGATAAAGCGGCGCAGATCGCCATCGGTAAGGATGCCGATGATTTTTTCATCCTGCATGATCAGGACCGCGCCAAGGTTTTTGGCGTTCAGTTCGGCAATGGCCTCGGAAAGAGCGGTTGCCTGGGAGACCTTGGGAACCGCCGCTCCGGTGAGCATGACTTCGGCCACGTTTACCTTGAGCCGCTCGCCAAGGCTGCCGGCCGGATGGTTTCGCCGGAAATCGCTTTCTTTGAATTTTTTGAGGTTCAAAAGAACAACGGCAAGCGCATCACCCATGGCCAGGGCGGCAGTTGTGCTGGCCGTGGGGGCCAGACCCAGGGGGCAGGCCTCTTTGGGCACCGCGACCTTGAGGACTGCGTCGGCGTTCAAGGCCAGGCTGGAAGAGGGGTTGCCGGTCATGGCAATGATCCTGGCCCCGCGTTTTTTGAGGCTGGAGAGCAGGAGGCTGAGTTCGGCGGTTTCGCCGCTGTAGGAGATGGCAAGGATGACGTCCTGGGCATGGACCATGCCGAGATCGCCGTGCATGGCTTCAACCGGATGGAGAAACAAAGCCGGAGTGCCGGTGCTGTTCATGGTGGCGGCGATCTTCTGGCCGATGATTCCCGACTTGCCGATGCCGGTGATCACAACCCTGGCAGGGCACTCCATGATCATGGTCACCGCCTTTTCAAAATCGGCGTCGATCTGGTCAAGCAGGGCGGTGATGCCTTCCGCTTCAATTCTGAGAACTTCCTTGGCCTGTTCAATGCTCATTGGTCATCCGACTCGGCTGTGTTGAGGGATTTTCATTTTTTATCCGCGGGCTTGCAGGCGTCCCTGGTTCCAAGAAGAAGCTTGCAGAAGTCCTGGTCCGGTTCCACCGGATAATCACCGTCAAAACAGGCCTTGCAATAGTTCTCAGGCGGACCGCCACAGGCTTCGATCAACCCTTCAAGGCTGAGGTAATAAAGGGAGTCAAGCCCCAGATAGTCGCGGATCTCGTCAACGGTTTTTTTGTTGGCGATCAACTCTCCGCCCGAGGGAAAATCGATTCCGTAGTAGCAGGGATTCCGGGTGGGGGGGCAACTGATCAGCATGTGCACCTCTTTTACCCCGGCGCCGCGCAGGGATTTGACCCTGGAACGGCCGGTGGTGCCCCGGATGATGGAATCGTCCAGAATGATGACCCGTTTGTCCTTCAAAAAAGAGCGGATGGGATTCAGCTTGACCCGCACCGAAAAGTCGCGCATGGACTGGGTGGGCTGGATAAAGGTGCGGCCCACGTAATGGTTGCGGATGACCCCCATTTCCAGCGGGATGCCGGAGGCCTGGGAAAAGCCGATGGCGGCGTAGTTGCCGGAGTCGGGAAAGGGCATGACGAAATCCGCATCGATCTTGCATTCACGGGCGAGGATTTCCCCCATGCGTTTGCGGCTTTGGTAAACATTTTTCCCGAAGATGTCGCTGTCCGGCCTGGCAAAATACACCTGTTCGAATATGCACAGGCTGCGGCGCTGGCTGGTGTCAAGATGGAGTGAACGCTGGCCGTCGCGGTCGATGATCAATATTTCGCCGGGCTCGATGTCGCGGACATACTGGGCCTCGACCAGATCGAGAGCGCAGGTTTCCGAGGCGACGATGAAGCCGCCGTTGTTGAGTTTGCCGAGGCACAGCGGCCTGAAGCCGCCGGGATCGCGCACGGCGATGAGCTTGTCTTCGGTCATGAGCAGGATGGAATAGGCGCCCTTGATGCTCTCGAAGGTGTCGAAGAGCGCTTTTTCAAGGCCCAGGTGGGAGCAGCGGGCAAGGAGATGGACCACCACCTCGCTGTCCATGGTGGACTGGAAGATGGAGCCTTTTTTCTCCAGTTCGTTGCGCAGGCTGCGGATGTTGACCAGATTGCCGTTGTGGGCCACGGCTACGGTGCAGCCCTGGTGAGTTGCGGTGAACGGCTGGGCGTTGACGATATTGGAGGCGCCGGTGGTTGAGTAGCGGACATGGCCGACGGTGAGGTGTCCTTTCAGGCCCTGGAGGGTGGCTTCGCTGAAAACTTCGTGCACAAGTCCCATTCCCTTGTGCTGGGAAACCTGACTGCCGTCGCTTGCCACGATGCCGGCGCTCTCCTGGCCCCGGTGCTGGAGGGCGTAAAGGCCGAAGTAGGTGAGTTTGGCTGCGTCCTCATGGCCGAAAATTCCACAAACGCCGCATTCGTCCATGGGGCGTGATGCGTTTGAGTTTGTCATGGCGTTTTGTCCCTCGTGATGTACTTAGGAGTCGTTGCGGAATAGCATCGTCGCTACATTATTGTAATGTTCCCGCACCCGGTTCACCCGGAAAAAAGGAGAAAATATACCCCCTTATTATATGGATGGGAAATGTTTTTTTGTCCCCCCGTTTTTTCACAGGATGATATCCGGCTCCCGGCGGGGGAATACGGTGGGGTGGTGACGGAATTCAAAAATCCGGAGACATGTTTTTATTCCGGTCCTCGGTTCCTGACTTCGCGGTTTTCCCCTGCATGGTCCAGCCCCCGGAAGAAATTGAGCCAGGATGAGGTGTTGTTGAGCGCCCAGTTGCGGGGAGGAACAAAGCCTTTTCGCATGGATTCAGGCAGGCCATGCGCGGCAAGGCGTTCGTATATCCGGACATAGAGGCAGCGTTTTTTGCCTGGGTACACCTCGCACCAGCCGTCGCGGCTGCCGCCGCATGGGCCGTTTAAAAGGTATTTTGCGCAGCCGGACTGGGGGCAGGTAAAGGCCAGGTCGCCCAGGGTGCAGTCCCCGCAGTTCTGGCAGCCGAAGAGGAGGAATTTGGTGACGTGCTCCAGGTGGGTGAGGACGTTGTCGAACCTGCCTCCTTCCAGGGAGAGACAGGCTTTTTTGCACATCGGATACAGCGGAGCCTCACGGGTAAAGGCCAGGTTGTGGACGAGTCGGGCCAAGCGGTAGTTGGCCTGCAGTCCGGATCGTGTCCCTTCGCAGGGTGCGGGTTCGGTGGTGTTGAGGCCGGTTGAAGCGTCTTTTTTGTAAAGATAAAAACCGTCTGTATGCCAGTAATCCATTTCCGGCACCAGTTCCTGCCAGTTTCCGGCATAGGAATCGGCGGTGGAAAGGAGAAAATCGATATTATCATACGTGAGCCCCGGGCCGCCGAGATGGGCGCCTGCATAGCCAAGTCCCTTGAGAATGGCCAGCAGTTTCGCTGCCCGCAGGAGCCGGGATTGTTTGCCTTTGTCCGGGCTTGTTGATTCGCGACGGATTTCGGCATGCAACTCATCGGTGATGATGCAGCCGGGAATTTTTCCGGCGTGCATGAGGTTGGCGACCGTGAGGTTGGGAACAAAGACATTGCCAAGCACAGGCAGGTTCAGTCCGTTTTGCTGCAAATGAAGGATAACCTCATGGAATTTGCGGGCATCGTAGCCGACCTGGGTAATAATGTAGTCCGCGCCCCGTTCTGCCTTGCGGTGGAGTTTGGCGTACTGCATCAGCAGCTCCGCCTCAAGCCTTTTGAAGGGGGAGAGGGCCACGCCCATGAGAAACGAGGTGGGCCGGATTGCGCCTTTCTCCCGCTCCGGGCCGTAGTTTCCCTTGTTCATCCGGGAAATAAGGTCCAGGACATGTACCGAGCCAAGATCGAAGACCGGCTTGGGAAAGCCTTGGTAGCCTTCCTGGGGATAGTCTCCGGTGATCACCAGCAGATCGCGAATGCCCAGGCGGTCCCAGGCAAAGAGCAGGCTTTCCATCTGGTTGCGGTTCTTGTCTTTGCTGGAAAAATGGACAATGACCTCAAGCCCCATCTGCTGGATTTCGCGGCCCAGGACTTCCGGGGACAAGGCTGCCTGGCCTCCGGCGTTTTCAGTGATGCTCACTGCCTGAATGCGTGGGTCGTGCGCCAGCTTTGCAGCCAAATCCAGGGTGCGGTCATGCTCGCGGCTGTGTCCCCCCCGGCTGGGCACCAGTTCGAGGGTGATGGTGAATTGCTCCGGATTGCGAAGCGATTGGCGGAAGGGGGATTTTTTTTCAGCCTGCATGGGAAGAGGTGTCCGCAGTGAGGGTTTGGCTTATTTTTTTATTGCTCAACAGGTGCGAGTGCTAGTAACCATAACCATTATTTCGGAAAAAGGGAACAACCGGGCTGCGGGCCCATGGGAAATGGCCGGGGGAAAAGCATGCGGAAGGAGAGGGCCTGGCGGGAGGCATCCCGGGTTTTTGACGAGCGGGCTGCGGAATATGATTCCTGGTTCGAGGGAAGTCTGCTTTTTGATATTGAGCTTGCCGCGTTGCAGGAGTTGAACACCCCGTTGTCTGGACCGAAGCTTGAGATAGGCGTTGGCCCGGGGCGCTTTGCGGAGGCTTTGGGTGCGGAGTTCGGGATTGACCCGGCTTTTGCCCCTTTGGCTTTGGCAAAAAAAAGGGGTGTGCATGTGTGCCGGGCGGCAGGGGAGGCGCTGCCCTATGCCGGGAAGAGCATGGGCACGGTGCTGCTGCTTTTTACTTACTGTTTTCTTGCTGATCCCCTCCCGGTGCTGCAGGAGTGTCGAAGGGTTCTTGCGCCCGGAGGAAACCTGGTGCTGGGAATTATTGCTGCCGGCAGCCCTTGGGGAAGGATGCTTCAGAAAAAAAAGGAAGAGGGGCATCCCTTTTACCGTTCGGCCCGTTTTTATGGCCCCGCTGAGGTGGAGAGTACTCTGGTCGGTTGCGGCTTTGTCGTGAAGGAAAGACGTTCCGGCCTGCTGCAGCAGCCGGAAGCGCTGAAGGAAATGGAGCGTTCCAGGGCCGGGCTGGTCAGTCAGGCCGGTTTTGCGGTTTTGGTGGCCGGGGTGGCTCGGTGAGCCAGTTTTTGCGCTCACGCAGGAACTCGGAGGCGAGAAAGGCTGCGCCGCTCACGATGATGCCGGCCGCGGTGATTGCCGCGAGCCAGGCGTGGGAGGAGTGCTTTCTGTTTTCCCGAACGGGCGGCGGCAGGTCGCGGGTGCAGTACCGGCAGACCAGCGCCTGACTGTGAATGTCTTCCTTGCAGAACGGGCAGATTCGTGTACGCATGGTGATTACCATATAGCGACTGGCTGTTGGTTGTCAAGAAAGAGGTGCAGCCCTTTTTTGCTTTTGCCCTGCCGTCTTGATTCAGGGCGGCAGGTTCAAGATTTTCCTTGTCAGCGCAGGGTTCCCTTTGTAAGATGAACCAATTACACTCTGATTACAATTATCCCCATGAAATACAAGGAGAAAATTATGGCGAGCGATAAAGTTATCCAGGTTTCAGACGGCGATTTCGGCGCAACTGCCCTGCAATCCGAAGTTCCTTTTCTCTTGGATTTTTGGGCGCCATGGTGCGGCCCCTGCAAGGCAATCGGTCCGGTCATCGACGAATTGGCCGCCGAGTTTGACGGCAAGATCAAGATCGGAAAGATGAACGTCGATGATAATCCGGTCACCCCTGGTAAATATGGAATTCGGGCCATTCCTACTCTGATCCTTTTCAAGGGCGGAGAGGTTGCCGATCAGGTGACCGGCGCGGTGGGCAAACAGCAGCTCAAGGCCATGATCGAAAAGGCCCTGTAGTTCAGCTTTGCATTGGTAAAGGCTTCGAGGTCCGGTTCTTGTGTGCCGGGCCTTTTCTCTTTTTGTTGAAACGGATGAGCGGGACATGATTTTTTCAAAACAAAATCTGCGGTTTTTTCGAACCTGTGCCCTGGCTCTTGTCATGATGACCGCAGCCACCGGCCTGAGCGGCTGCGCGACCCTTGATACCATGCTGGGTTGGGTTGGGTTCGGCGAGGGCTCTGCGCCGGAAACTCCGGAAGCTCTGGCCATGGAAGGGATGAACGACTTCAATCGCGGAAAATACAGTGCGGCACTGAAGCGTTTCGTGGAAATAAAAGACCGCTTCCCTTTCAGCGAAGTGGCGCTGCTGGCTGAGCTGAAGGCTGCCGACTCCAACTATCACATGGAGAAATACAGCGAGGCCAAGACCCTGTATGAAGAGTTTGAGGCCAACCATCCGACCAACGAGGCTGTCCCCTACGTCCTGTTCCAGGTCGGCATGTGTTATTACAATCAGATCGGAACCCATGACCGGGATCCGGGCAGCGCCTTGAACGCGGTGCAGGCATTTGGGAAATTGAATCGTTCCTATCCGCAATCACCCTATTTTGTCGAAGCCTCGGCCCGGATTCAGGCTGCTCGGGATTTTCTGGCCCAGCACGAATTTTATGTCGCCACCTTCTATGTGCGGAGCGATGAGTACGGGCAGGCCCAGGGGCGGCTTGAATATCTGCTTGCCAACTTTCCCGAGGCCAGCGTCAAGCCTCAGGCAACAGATCTGCTCGCTCAGTTGAAGTCCGGCAAGGGCATTGAAAAAACCTGGCGGCGGTTCGTGCCCACGGTTTCTCTCCCGGATTGGCAGTCCTTTACTTCAGCCTTCGGGATTCTGCCCGGCGGCAGCGGCAGTCAAGCTCCGAAAGAGTAAGCAGCGCACCCGGCACACAATTTCAGTTAGAGTGCGATGGGCCTTTCCGTTGGCAGGAAAGGCCCATTGTTATTTGCTCTCTTCTTCCCGCGTCTTTTTAAACTTCTTGTCGTAGCGTTCCTGTTCGCTGTAGATGCAGCCGCAGTATGGCTGCCGGTAGAGCCCCATCTCGATGCTGGCGTCAATTCCCTCCTGCCAGCCGACCCGGAAGTCCTCATACAGGAAGTGGATTCCGTATTTTTCCGCCAGTTCTTCGCCCAGAGCCCGAATAGTCTCGTGGCGCTGGTAGCGGCTGTACAGCAGGGTGGTGCTGAAACCCTCCGCGCCCAGCGCAACGGCTTTTTTCGCTGTTGCCTCAAGGCGCATGGCGTAGCAGAGCGGGCAGCGTTCCTCTTCGTGAAACACCACCGCGCGCAGGTAATCCCTGATGCCGTATTCCCGTTCGTACTCAACGGGGAGATTCCTGTTACGTGCCAGTTCTTCCAGGGCCGCGATCCGTTGACGGAATTCCCGGAAAGGATGGATGTTGGGATTATAGAAATAACCCTGCACCGCATACCCTTGGGCGCGCAGGGTGCTGAGCGGGAAAATGGCGCAGGGGCCGCAGCAGAGATGCAAAAGAACGGTCATCTTCCACCCTAGGACTTGTTGAGCTTGAACTGGCGGGGATTGATGTTGAGCTTGGCGATCTTGTAGTTGATGATCCTGAGGCTGGTGTCCAGCATCTGCGCGGCTTTGGTCTGGTTGCCCTGGCTTTTTTTCAGGCTGGCGATGATCAGTTCCCGCTCGAAATTGTCCACAGCCGCGGCAAAGGAGACCGGATTGCGTTCACTCACCGACTCGGAGGTCTGCAGCGACGGCGGCAGATGGTAGCTTTTGACCGAGTCCTCATCGCAGATCAGCACTGCCCGCTCGATACAGTTCTGCAGCTCGCGGACATTGCCCGGCCAATGGTACTGGACCAGCAGATCAATGGCAGGGGTGGAGATGCGGCGGATATGTTTGTCGTTTTCCTCGTTGTATTTCTGGAGGAAAAAATCGGCCAGGAGCGTGATGTCGGTTCGCCGTTCCCGCAGGGGCGGCAGATAGATCGGGAAAACGTTGAGGCGGTAGTAAAGATCTTCCCGAAAGCTGCCTTCTTCCACGGCTTTTTCCAGATCCTTGTTGGTGGCGGTGATGAGGCGGACGTTGCACTTTGTCGGAGAGACGCCGCCAAGCCGCTGAAATTCGCGGTCCTGAACCACGTTGAGCAGTTTGATCTGCACGGCCTGACTCAGTTCGCCGATTTCATCGAGAAACAGGGTGCCGTTTTCGGCCTGCTCAAAGCGGCCTTTTTTGGCGTTCTGCGCTCCGGTGAAAGCCCCTTTTTCGTGGCCGAACAGCTCGCTTTCCAGCAGGGTTTCCGGCAGGGCCGAGCAGTTGACCACCACAAAGGGCGCTTTGGCGCGCTTGCTGTTGTGGTGGATGGCCTTGGCCACCATGGTTTTTCCTGTGCCGGACTCTCCCCGCAGCAGGATGGTGGCATTGGAATCGGCCACCCGGTGGATCATCTCGAATACTTCCTGCATCCGGTTCGAATTGCTGACAATGCTGGATACCCGGTATTTTTCCGTGAGTTCCCGCCGCAGCTGCGTATTTTCCTGTTCCAGCCGCTCCCGCTCCTGATTCACCGCCTGGATGCGGACCACGGTCTGGGCGATGAGGCCTGAAAGCACGGTGAGAAACTGGAGGTCCTTTTCAAAATCGATGCCTTCCTGATAGTCGCGGTCCACGCTCAGGGCGCCGATGGTCATGGCCCCGTGCTTGATGGGGACGCAGAGAAATGAAAGGGCTTCCTGGTTTTTCTCCGCCCTGGCGCGGGTTTTATTCAGAAAAAGCGGCTCCTGGCTGATCTGGGGCACCACGATGGGGGAACCGCTGGCCACCACCCGCCCGGTGATGCCTTCGCCGAATTTGTAGATTCCGCGCTTTCGGGCTTCGGCGGTCATGCCGAGAGCCACTTCGGTTTCGATCTGGCCGGTGATGGGGTTGGCGATGGTCACCGCTCCGTTGCCCAGTTTGGTGCGTTCAGCCAACACGGTGAGACTTTCTTCCAGGCATTTGCGCAGGTCGTCGGAAGAGGCCAGCGCCCTGGTTATCTCGTACAGGGTGCCAAGATCAATGGGTTCGCGGTTGTTTTCAGGCATGTGCTTTCCTTGCGGTTTTCTTACGGTTTGGTATGCATTATTCGGTAATGCGCTGGGCATTATAACAAATTTGTCTGACCTTGCACTTGAAATGTGTTGCAATTCTGTCCAGGGTTGTGGGTGCGATTGCAGGATTTTTTGTTTTCCCGATAAGGGGATGCAGGAGTATTCGCTTGACAGGATGGTTTTTTGTGTGAGTACAGTATGTTCGTAACGATAACGATAACGATGCAGGGGGTTGTGATTTTTCGGCGACAGGATTCGGGGCTGCGCCACTGACTGCGGGAGAATGCGAAAATGTTGCGGAATGCGAGTCTGAAAAACAAGTTGATGGCGGGTTTTGCCGGGCCGGTTGTCGTCATTGTTGCCCTGGTCGCCGCAGTGTATCTGGCTGTGGGCTATGCCGAAAAATCAAGCTCCCAGAGCAAGGAAGCCTTTGCCCTGGCCGTAACAGCCAAGCAGATGCAGCAGGATATTATCCAGGTCCAGCAATGGCTCACCGACATCTCCGCAACCCGTGGCCTTGATGGCCTCAACGATGGCTTTACCGAAGCGGAAAACAGCCGGCAGTCTTTTTACGAAGGGGTGAAGGCCTTCCGGGAGGCATACGCCAGGGAAAATGATCAGGCCAAGGCGCAGAAGCTTGAAGAGATTGTCGCAAATTTTGAAAAGTACTACAGCGTGGGCAAGCAGATGGCTCAGGCCTATATAGACGGCGGGCCGGAACTTGGAAACAAGTCGATGGGCGCTTTCGATGATGCGGCCAGCGGGTTGGCCGAGGTTTTCCAGCCCTTTGTTGACGAGGATGTCGCCCACGGCAACAGTCTGGTTGAGTCGCTGGTTTTATTTTTACACAGGCTGCTGCTCGGGGCCCTGACCGTCGGTTCTTTTGTCATTCTGGCGACAGGTGTCGGCGCCACCCTGTTTATCCGATCCATCACCCGGCCCATGCAGGAGATAAGCGTCGGGTTGAAAGAGTCGTCAAGCCAGGTGGCCATAGCATCAGCAGAAGTGGCTTCGGCAAGCCAGTCTCTGGCCCAGAGCGCATCGGAACAGGCGGCCTCTTTGGAAGAAACCGCGGCGGCCACTGAGGAAATCACCTCGATGATCAAGCAGGATTCGGAAAATCTGCACCAGGCTGATACCCTGATGCAAGAGTCCGGCAAGGTTGTCGGCCAGGTAGACACGGTCATGAGCCGTCTGGCAACCTCCATGGCTGAAATTTCCACGGCCAGCGCAGAAACCCAGAAGATAGTCAAGACCATCGACGAAATTGCCTTTCAGACCAATCTGCTGGCCCTCAACGCCGCGGTGGAGGCAGCCAGAGCCGGAGAGGCCGGGGCCGGGTTTGCCGTGGTGGCGGATGAGGTGCGCAATCTGGCCATGCGGGCGGCCGAAGCGGCCAAAAACACCTCGGAGCTTATCAGCGGCACCGTTGCCAAGGTCAATACCGGGAGCCAGTTGGTCAGCGAAGCGGGAGAATCTTTTTCTCAGGCATTCCAATCGACGCAACGAGTCGGCATCCTGGTGGCTGATATCTCCAAGTCCTCCAAGGAACAGGCCACAGCTGTCGTGCAGTTAAGCAACACGATCAGCGAAGTGGATGGCGGAACCCAACAGAATGCTGCGGCAGCTGAAGAATCCGCTTCCGCTTCCGAAGAGTTGAGCGCTCACGCCGAGATGCTGAAGGGTATAGCTTTGGATCTGGACCGTTTGATTGAGGGGAAATAGGCTGCCGGGCTGGTTTTGTTGTTCGAGAAGCGCCAGGCAGATTATTAAACAGGTCGCGAGATAAAGACAGTAGCTGATAGCTCCTGTACGACAATTGTTGCGCCGCCGACTGGCGGCGCTTTTTTTTCGGCGACAAGATCATGGGGTGAAGAGGCTGCGGTGTCCATAAGTTTATGCCAGAGTCGGCCGGTCGGCGGCGCAGGGATGTTGAAATCCTGCGGAGTGTGGCCGCCGTTGAGCATAACGAAAAAATCATCGTCATGACGCAGCCCTCCATTTTCGCCATGCAGCACAAAGGCCAGGGTCTTGCACTCGCTTGACCAGTCCGGCCGGCCTGGGCTGAGCGACTGCCACTCGATTTCCGGGTTTGGGGTATTTTCGGAGAAGAAGTCGGCGCGGTGAAAAACCGGGTGCTTTTTTCGCAGGGCGATAAGCTGGGTAAAAAATCGCAGCAGGCCATGGTTTCGCTCCGCCAGTTCCCAATTGAGCCAGCTTATTTCATTGTCCTGGCAATAGGCGTTATTGTTGCCCAGCTGGGTTCGTCCGAATTCATCGCCTGCCACCAGCATGGGCACTCCCTGGGAAAGCATGAGGATGGCGGCAAAGGTCTTGATGCGGCGGAGACGCAATTTTTCTATGGCAGGATCGTTTGATGGCCCTTCGCAGCCGCTGTTCCAGCTGATATTGTTGTTGCAGCCGTCCCGGTTGTCTTCGCCGTTGTCCAGATTATGTTTCTCGTTGTAGCTTACCTGATCGTATAAAGTGAAGCCGTCGTGGCTGGTGATGAAGTTGATGCTGTTGCAGGGTTTCCTGCCGTCGTCCTGGTAGAGGTCGGCGCTGCCTGCAATCCGGGTGGCGAGCGGGGCTGTCATGCCGGCTTGCCCGCAGAGGAAGCGCCGGACATCATCGCGGAATTTCCCGTTCCATTCGGCCCAGCGCTGGTTGGTTGAAAAGCTTCCCACCTGATAAAGACCCGCCGCATCCCATGCTTCGGCGATAATTTTGGTGTGGGCGAGGATGGGGTCTTCGGCTATTTTTTCCACCATGGGCGGGTTGCTCAGCACGTGTCCTTGCTGGTCGCGGCCCAGGACGCTGGCGAGGTCGAAGCGAAAGCCGTCCACATGCATCTCGATAACCCAATAGCGCAGGCAGTCCATGATCAGGTGCCGGACCAGCGGATGGTTGCAGTTCACCGTGTTTCCGCAGCCGGAGAAGTTGAGATACTCCCTGCTCTGCGGGTCCAGCAGGTAATAAATGATATTGTCCAGCCCCCTGAAGCTGATGACCGGTCCGTCGCCGCCTCCCTCCGCAGTATGGTTGAAGACCACATCGAGAATCACCTCGATACCCGCCCGATGAAAGGCCTTGACCATTTCTTTGAACTCGCGGACCTGATTGCCGTTGCGGCCGTTTACCGCATAGGCTGCCTTGGGGGCGAAAAACGAGATGGGGCTGTAGCCCCAGAAGTTTTTCAGCCGCTCGCCGGTGCGGGGGTTGCTGTTGGTGATTTCGTGCTCGTTGAATTCGGTGACCGGTAAAAGTTCCACCGCGGTGACACCCAGTTTTTTGAGATAGGGAATCTTTTCCACCAAACCCAGATAGGTGCCGCCGTGTTGCACGCCGGAACTGGAATGGCGGGTGAAGCCGCGGACATGCAGTTCGTAGATGATGCTTTTTTCCAGAGGGATATTGAGGGGCCGGTCGCCTTCCCAGTCAAAATCATCGCCGATGATGCAGCAGCGGCGCTGGAAAGTGCTCAATGGGCCGCAGAGACCGCTGCGGCAGTAAGCTATCCCCCACTCGGAGCCGCCGGTGAGGGCTTTGGCATAAGGGTCGAGCAGCAGTTTGTCTTCGGAGAAAAAATGCCCTGCCCCTTTTGGGTCGTAAGGGCCTGACATGCGGTAGCCGTACCGGAGGTTGGTGTCAAGATTATGGAGCAGGATATGCCAGATGTGGCCGGTCCGGTTGATCTTCGGGTCGAGAGCAATCTCGGCGCAGGGATCTTCCGTGCCGGTTTTAAACAGAACCAGGGTCACGGTTTCGGCATGTCGGGAGAATACGGCGAAATTCACTCCTTCCGGCTTCAGGAAAGAGCCCATTGGCAGCGGATACCCTGCGCTTGTTGTGAACTTTTCTTTTTTCATGACGTATTTCTCCTTGCGTGGAGAGATGACGGTGCTTATAATTGATATTAATTACTATTATAAGTAAGGCGGTTTTTTTATTATATCGTTTTCCTGGAAAGGAAGGAAATAAAACCGAGGAGGTGTGCCATGGGATTAGCGGAAAAATTGGGTCTGGGCAATCAACCTGTGTCGATTGATTGGGATCTTACCCCTGCGGATACCTTTGCCATGTTTGAAAGCTGGGGCGGCAAGAACCAGGAGCGGATCCGCAACAACTCGGAACTCCACTATTATTTTTATATTGATAATTGGAGTTCGCCCGCCCGCTTGTGCCTGATGGAACGGGGCGTGAAGCATGCAAAGATTCTTGCCCGTATCGATTGCCCGCAGGACATGCTGAAAAAATGCGTGGCTCGACAGGGCAAGGACATGCGTGACCAGAGCTATGCCATCGACGACGGCATCAAGCAGTGGCTGCTGGAGAAAATCATCGAGAGCGAGGATTCTTCGCGGATAGAGCTGGTGGACAACAGTGTGCCGCAGGAAGACATGAAGACCGGTTTGCCGAAGAAGGGAGATCCCCTGCCTGGATTGAAAAAAACCAGTCTGCGCTCTGCCGGCGCCGTGCTCACCGAGCAGGAAGCGGCAGAGCTGGCCGCGCAGCATAATTTTTACGACAGCCAGAATAATCCCAAGGGCATATTCTCTAACGCTCTGGTGGACAACGGCGACGACCTGACCGTTACCGATCAGGCTACCGGGATCATGTGGGAGCGCGGCGGCTGTGATCTCACCACCATCCGCAATGCCCAGAAATATGTGGAACAGCTCAACCGTGAGCGTTTTGCCGGATTCAGCGACTGGCGGCTGCCCACCATGGAGGAGGCATTCTCCCTTCTGGAACCGAAGGTGAATAAAAAAGGCGTTCATCTCCATCCGTGTTTTTCCAAGGAACAGCCGTTTATTTTTCTGGCAGACCAGCGTAAACCCGGTGGGTACTGGTTTATGGATTTCAAGCAGGGCACGCCGTTCTGGGCTTCGGGCACGATTCCCGGCGGGTTTGGCAGGGTGTGCAGATCCGTTTAATGCAAAGAGAAGCGTGATGGCTTAAGAAAAGGGCTGCCTGTGGGTGGCCCTTTCTTTTGTGAGCATTGGCGTCAGGGTAACAAGTTCTTGCAATTTCTCCTGAGCGGTTATAAAGAACCTACGAGGTTGCAATGTGCATCATGTTTTCCCGCTTGTGTTGACGCGGGAATTTTTTACTGAAAAATGACCGAGAGGAATCGCCATGTCTGAGTTCAACAATGTAACCATCGTGAAAAAAGCCAATGTCTATTTTGACGGCAAGGTCACCAGCCGGACAGTGGTGTTTGCCGACGGCTCGCAGAAGACCCTGGGCATCATGCTGCCCGGAGAGTACGAATTCAACACGGCGGACAAGGAAATCATGGAGATTCTGGCCGGAGACCTGGAGGTCATGTTGCCGGGAGCGTCAGGCTGGAAAACGGTCAAGGGCGGTGAAGCCTTCGAGGTGCCGGCCCACTCCAAGTTCGGGTTGAAGATCAGGACCCTTACCGACTACTGCTGTTCTTTTATCAAGTAAGCGGGTGGCTGTTCCTTTTTTCAGAAATTGGAATAGCGGACCATGGGCGATACATGATGCGACCAGCGCGTTGTATGCCACAGGGTGATGCGTGACTCCCGGCCAGCAGTCCAGTGAAGCTGCCGGTGTTTCCCCTCTGGGACGCATCCGTCCTTTTGTCGGGAAATATTCCCTCCGTCTTGTCGGCGGGTTTCTCGCTTTGCTGGCTGTCGATCTTCTGCAACTGGGCATCCCCCGTCTGGTGAAAAGGGCGGTGGATCTCCTGGCCCACGGCACGGCCAGCCAGATTGCCTTGATCCAAAGCGCCCTGTTTATTTTTCTGCTCGCCCTCGGCATCGCCGGTTGCCGTTTTGTCTGGCGGTATCTGATCCTCGGATTTTCCCGTCTGGTGGAGCGTGACCTGCGCGATGATTTCTTCCACCGGCTGCTTGCCCTGGACCGGCCCTTTTTTCAAAAAAAACCGGTTGGCGCGATCATGGCGCTGGCCACCAACGACCTTGCTGCGGTGCAGCTTGCCGGGGGCATGGGGCTGGTCGCCTGCGCCGATGCCGCAATCATGGGGATCGCCGCCGTGGCCTGCATGGCCTATATCAGCCCGAAGCTCACCCTGATCGCCGTTCTTCCCATGCCGCTGCTGGCGGTATTGACCAGGGTGCTCTCCGCCCGGCTGCATCGCCGCTTTCTTAAGGTGCAGGAGCAGTTTTCCCGGCTCACCGAATTTGCCAGAAGCACCATCACCAGTATTCGCCTGCTCAAAGCCTATACCCAGGAGACGCCGCAAGCCGAGTCATTCAGCCGCCTTGGCCGTCAGTATCAGAAGGACAATATCCGGCTGGCCAGGGTGCATGGCACGCTGTTCCCCATTTCCGGGCTGGTCGGCAACTCCAGTCTGATGCTGGTCATTTTTTTCGGCGGACGTCAGGTCATCGGCGGAGCGATCACCGTGGGGGATTTCGTCGCCTTTATCTCCTACCTCTATATGCTGACCTGGCCCATGATGGCGGTGGGCTGGGTGACCAATCTTTTTCAACGCGGGGTTACCTCTCTTGGGCGGCTTGGCGAGGTCATGGATGCCAGTCCCACCCTGAAAGATCCGGCTCAGCCCGTTTCTTTTCCCGCAGGGCAAACCGAGATCAGCCTGCGCAATCTTCATTTTCAGTATGAAGGGCAGGAGCAGCCGGCTCTGGCCGAAGTCAACTGCGTTATCCGGGGCGGGGAGATTGTCGGCCTGGTGGGCAGGAGCGGCTCCGGGAAAAGCACGCTCTGCCATCTTCTTGCCCGGCAATATCCCGTGGAGGACGGGGCCATTTTCCTTAATGGCGTTGATATCAATCGATTGCCATTGATTGCGGTGCGCGAGCGGGTTGCCTATGTGCCCCAGGATGTGCTGCTTTTTTCCGATACCGTGGCGGCGAACATCGCCTTTGGCAATCCGGCCGCCAGCCAGGAGCAAATCGAAGAAGCGGCCCGGATATGCCGTATCCATGAGGAAATCCTCGGATTCAGCGAAGGGTATCAGACCCGAATCGGCGAGCGGGGCGTCAAACTTTCCGGCGGCCAGCGTCAGCGCATCGCCTTGGCCCGGGCCATTCTTCTGGACCGGCCCATGCTGATCATCGATGACAGTCTCTCCGCCGTGGATCTTGAAACCGAACAAAAAATCATCAGCGGTCTGGCAACCTATCTGCCGGGGCGGACCTGTCTCATCGTTTCGCACCGTATCGCGCCTCTGCGGGATGCGGTGCGGATCATGGTCCTGGAAGAAGGGAGGCTGCTGGCCCAGGGCAACCATGCGGAATTGCTGGCCACAAATACTTTTTACCGCAACATGTACCATCAGCAGCAAATGCGGCGTCACCAGGAAAAGGAGCTGTAATCGTGCGGGATAATTACGGCTACTTCGAAGAAGACCAACTGGGCAATTTCGGTGATCTCAGCCTGTGGCGGCGGATTGTCTTCCTGGGAAAACCATACTGGCTCGGGGCCGCACTGGCCGTGCTGCTTTCCTTCGTTGCGGTGGGCTGCGGCCTGGCCCTGCCCTATCTTATCCGGCTGGCTGTGGATGACTTTATCCTCAACACCACCGCTGCCGTCGATGTCCGCCTTGCGGGCCTCAGGCAACTGGCTTTTGTTTTCTGCGGTCTCATGGCTCTTGAGTTTGTCTCCAATTTCGTTCAGGTGCTCATCCTGGAGTGGACAGGGCAAAAGATCATGCACCGGATGCGGCAGATGATGTTTGTCCACCTCCTGCGCCTGGATCTGAAATTTTTTCACCGGAACCCGGCAGGCCGTTTGGTGACGCGGCTGACCAACGATATCCAGAACATGCATGAGATGTTCACCTCGGTAATCGTCACCCTGTTCAATGACGGGGTCAAACTCCTCGGCATCCTGGGGATTTTGTTCTGGATGAACTGGCGGCTGGCTCTGTGCATCTGTCTGCTTCTCCCGCTGATGGCGAGCAACACCCTGTGGTTCAGCCGTCTGGCCCGCGATGCCTTTCGGCAGATCCGCACCCATCTTTCCCGGATCAACTCCTTTTTGCAGGAGTCGCTCTCCGGCGTGTCGCTTATCCAGCTTTTCCTGCGGGAACGCTCCACCCATGCGCAATTTGCCGTGCTCAACCAGGCTTTTTATGAAAAGGCCCTGTATCAGATCAAGGTGTTTGCCGTGTTCATGCCGCTCATCGAGTTGATGAGCGCCATAACCATCGGCGCCATCCTCTGGTACGGAGGCGGTCAGGTTATGAGCGGGGAGATGACCATCGGAATGCTGGTCGCCTTTCTTTCCTATATGCGGCTCTTTTTCCAGCCCATGCGCGAGCTTTCGCAGAAATATTCCATTGTCCAGTCGGCCCTGGCTTCGGCGGAGCGCATTTTTCAGCTGCTTGATTCAAGAGAAACCCTGTCTGTGGCGCCAAATCCGGTAAAACCCGCTTCCTGCAAGGGCGAGATCGAGTTCAAGGATGTGAGTTTCGGCTATGAGGCCAACCGGCCGGTGCTGGATCATTTTTCCCTGCGGATTCCAGCCGGCCAGACCCTGGCCATTGTCGGAGCCACCGGCAGCGGCAAGACCACGATCATCAATCTGCTGGAGCGGTTTTACGACCCGGAGAAAGGAGAGATACTGCTGGACGGCATTGACCTGCGGAAGCTTGACCCTGAATGGCTGCGCCGTCAGGTGGGGCTGGTGATGCAGGATGTCTTTCTCATGCCCGGCAGCATCCGGGACAATATTCTGCTCGATGGGGACAAAACCGACGAAGCGTTGTGGGAGATTCTTGAAAAAGCGCAATTGGGCCGGTTCGTGCGCCAGCTGCCTGAGGGGCTTGCGACTCTGGTCGGGGAGGGCGGCATGGATCTTTCCGCCGGACAGCGGCAATTGCTGGCCTTTGCCAGGGTTCTTGCCCGGGAGCCGCGCATCCTGGTTCTGGACGAGGCCACCGCCAGCGTTGATTCCGAAAGCGAAATGCTTACCGAAAAGGCCATTGGTGCGACTTTTGCCGGACGGACCAATATCGTCATCGCCCACCGGCTTTCCACTATCCGTAGAGCCGATCATATCCTGGTCATGGCCGATGGCAAGATTATAGAGCAGGGAAGTCATGCGGCGCTGGCCGTGGCAAACGGGCCTTACAGGAAGCTGTTGACCATTTTCAGCGCCGGGCAGGGGCATGATCGTCTTGCCGGTCTTTCTGCAGGTGGAAACGGAAATGTGATCGTTGAGGAATCGTTGCAGTTGGAGGTGTAAGCTGTTTTTCTGTTTGCTTCCCAATTCCGGCCTTCGACAGGCTCAGGCCGAACGGTATTTGAGGCTCAGGTCGAGCGGTATTTCAGGTTCAGGTCGAGCGGTCTTGCTGGTTCAGCCGAACGGTATTTTTCGTAATACAGTAATATTCCGTTCGTGCTGAGCCTGTCGAAGCGCCTTTTCTATGCCCCCGACGTGTTGCAATCCATCACATTTAACTTTTCATAACGCGTTCTGTTTCTCTTCAGGAGATGGCAATGAATCCCAGGAAAAAAGTTGCGGCTGACCGCTTCCCGATTGACTTTCACAGGCTGCGGCTGCTGGTGCAGTCCTCTTTTCTGCTGTTTTGCCTTTACAGCGGCTACCGATTTTACCAATTCTACCAATGGGCCATTGGCAACTCCCCGACTTTTGTGGCCCGGCCCCCGGCGGTCGAGGGTTTTCTGCCCATCAGCGGTCTGGTCAGTCTCAAGTACTTCCTCCTGACCGGCATCTATGACCGCATCCATCCTGCGGCCTTGACGATCTTCATCGCCGCCCTGTTGATCGCTGTTTTTTTCCGTAAAGGCTTCTGCGGCTGGATCTGCCCTGTGGGTTTTGTCTCCCACCTGGTTGAAAGAGTCGCCCGCCGGTTGAAAATTCTCTGGCGTCCGCCGAGCTGGCTCGACTATCCCCTGCTCAGTTTCAAGTACCTTCTGCTGGTTTTCTTTTCCTGGCTCATTCTGGTCAAGATGGACCAGTCCGCCATCGAAGCCTTTTCCAGTACCCCATACAATCTGGTGGTGGACGCCCGGATGCTGCTCTTTTTTATCGCTCCGACCACCACGACAATCTGGGCGCTGAGCATCCTGGTGATCGCCTCATTTTTTCTGCGTAATTTCTGGTGTCGCTATCTCTGCCCTTACGGGGCGCTGATGGGGATTTTTTCCTGGCTCGGGCCGCTGCGGATCAACCGTGACGAGCAAAGTTGCATCAACTGCAGGAAATGCGAGAAGGTCTGCCCCGGCTCGATCCGGGTGGCCGAGCAGGCTGTGGTGACCAGTCCTGAATGCCTGGGTTGCCTGGAATGCGTGGCATCCTGCCCGGTTGACAATTGTCTGCAGGTTGCAACCTATGGCCGCAGAAAGCTGCCGACCTGGCTCCTGCCGTCGGGAGTTGTGTTTTTGTTTCTTGTCGTTTGGGCAGTAGCCAATTTCACGGGTCACTGGCAAACGGAAATCCCCCTGGAAATCTTCAAGAGCTATTATCCTCTGGCAACCGAGATGGGCCATCCGTAAGAGTTTTGCGGTTGGCTGTCGTGGTCTCAGGAGAAATTGCAACGGCGCAATACTTCATTGTTGTCGCACGTGCAGTGGTTGGTGCGCTATCTCTTGGAGGAATGAAGTGTTTGGTCAGCGCATCGGTAGTGCACTGAAAATCCTCTTGGAAAGTACGCATGGAGAAGGGGTGCAACAGGAATAAAGCTGTAAACAAAAGATCCATTGATGTATTGTTGAAGGGTTGAATTGAGCGTAAATTTTTCTGGTTACCAACAAGGAGAAAGGAGAAGCGGGGATGCGGAAGATGAGTTTTGTGAAAGTGATGGCATCAATGGCTATGATAGCAGTTCTTGCAACGACCTCCGGATGTGCTTCCGGCATGAAAGCTTTCGATAATCGAGAGCTCAAGGCCGGAGTGAAGATGACGGATACGATTTTCCTCAACGCCGAGACCCTGGCGGAAAACAGAAATGTCTTTGTCCGGTACACTAACACCAGCGGACACAATGATATTGAGCTGCAGAGGCTTTTGTCGGAAAAGATGCAGGCCAAGGGGTTCACTGTGGTCACTAATCCGAAGGATGCCGGGTATCTCATCACTGCCAACCTTCTCTATATGGATAAGCAGAAGGACGGTGTAACAGCCGAAAGTCTTTTGGCTAGTGGGTTCGGTGGTGGGCTGATTGGTGCGGCTGTTGGTGCTTATAATTCAAACCGGGCAGGCAACATTGTCGGCGCAGGCCTTGCTGGTGCAGCGGTAGGCGTAGCCGGTGAAGCTATTATCGGCTCAATGTTTAAGGTCGAGCAGTTTATTGGAAGTGTCGATCTGCAAGTGCTGGAACCGGTCAAGGGCGGCGTGGAATACAGCCAGACAAACGCAGGCCCGAGTTCTACCGATATCTCAGGCACCTCCCTGGTCAATCTGAAAGCGGAAAAAAGTGCAACAGACTCAAAGACATATACCGGAATGAAATCCAACAGGATGGAACACAAAACCCGTTTGGTGGCCTTTGCCCAACAGACCAACATGGACGAAGCTCAGGTCATCCAGATGATTTCCGACAAGCTTGCCACCCAGATCACCGGGATTTTTTAATCTCTTTCCGCAGAAACCGGAGAGTGGAGCGGGTCGATTGTTTAAGATCGACCCGCTTTTTTTTGCAAGAAGTTGGTGTTTTAATAGTGTTGTAAATTGGAGAAAACAGGGACAACTCTTTTTTCCTTCTCCTCATTATGCCGCGTGCGAAAAGGGATGAACTTCCTTGTCCAGTCGGTCTGCCAGAGCTTCCTGGGCAACTTCCATATCATAATGGGTCTGCAGGTTAAGCCAGAATTCTGCTTCCATGCCAAAAAAGCGTCCAAGGCGGAGTGCTGTGTCGGCGGTTATGGAGCGCCTGCCGTGCACAATCTCGTTGATTCGGCGGGCGGTTACCCCGATATCTTTGGCCAAGCGGTACTGGCTGATGCCCATCGGTTCCAGGAGCTCGGTTATTAGGATTTCTCCGGGGTGGATGGGAGGAAAATCGCGTGTGGTCATAGTGTCACCTCTTTAGTGATAATCAACTATCTCAACATCAAAGGCATCATTACCTTGCCAAACGAAGCAGAGGCGCCATTGTTTATTGATCCTGATGCTGTGCTGCCCCTCCCGGTCATGATGTGAAATTTCCAGATGATTGGAGGGCGGGATACGCAAGGTGTCAAGAAGGCCCGCTGCATGGAGTCTTTTCAGCTTGATAACCGCCGCCCGTTGGATGGACTGGGGCAACTTGGCGGAAAATCGTCCGCCAAAAAGCTTTTCGGTTTCCTTGCATTTGAAGGTCTTGGTCATGATATATATTATCCACCAAGGATATTATCGCCAAGGGATATTATGTGGGGCGCCGGAAAGATGATCGCTGCGACATAAAGCCCGTTGGATAACTGGTCAATTCCTGTTATCATGCCCGGCTGATGATAAATTTAAAAAAGCACGGAGCATCAATGAAACGTTTCAAATATCAGATGAAAGACGGCAAGGAATTGTGGGTGTGCGAGGAGTGTAAAAAAAATCAGGCCGAACTCATCCTGTTGAAATCCTGGAAACTTGTCGACAGGAAAGATGACGACTCTGCCTGCGAATACTGCTCTTCGGCCCTTTTTGTCCCGGAGCGGCCAGCCGAGGTCGATGCGCATCCTTCGAGTTGAAGGAAACCCGAAGGGCTGAGCCGCAACAGTTCACAGCAGGCTGTTTTTGAGCGTGCCGATATCCCGTTGTTCCGTGATGTAGCGGGTGATGGTGTTGAAGTTTTTGATGTCGCCCACCATGACGCAGCCGATGATCCGGTTGTTTTCGATGACCAGTTTTTTGTAGGTCGTTCCGGAACTGACCACCTGGGATTCATAGCGGCCTTCCGCATCGATGTTCCCGGCGGCACCGACGTCGATGCCTGCCACTTTGAGGATGTTGCTCATGGTGGTGCCATGATATGCTGCATCGCCGCCTGCCATATTGGCGCCTGCCACCTTGCCCTGTTGCATGGCCGCCGGCCAGATCCCGGAGACCACTCCCTGGTGCTCGGCCACGTCGCCTGCCGCATAAATACCGTTGCAGCTGGTTTCCAGTCTGTCGTTCACCTTGACTCCCTTGTCGCAGGCAAGTCCGCCGCTCCTGGGAAGATCCAGATTGGCCCGTACTCCGGCAGAGACAATGATCATTTGGCCTTTCAGGGTGTCCCCGCCTTCGAGGACAATGCCGTCGGCCTGGCCGTTGTTTCCGGTGATGGTCTTGGTGATGGCGGCGAGGCGAAAGGTAAAGCCCATATTTTCCATGATCTTTTGGAGCCGTTTCGCTCCTTTGTTGTCCAGTTGCCGGGGCAGGAGGCGTGGAAAAAATTCCACCACCGTGATTTTTTTGCCCATTTTTCGCAGGGCGTTGCCCGCCTCCAGGCCAAGCAGTCCGCCGCCGATGAGGATCGCTTCCTCGCTTTTTTCTGCGTGGGACTGGATGGCTCTGGCATCTTTGATGTGGCGGAGGCTGAAGACGCCCTGTTGGTTAATGCCCTCGATGGGGGGCAGGAAAGAATGGCTGCCCGTGGCGAGAAGCAATCGGTCAAAGGGGAGTTGTTCCCCGTCGGCGGCGATCAGCTGTCCGGCCGCGCTGTCGAGCTTGGCGATTCTGGTATTGAGGCGCAGATCGATCCGCTGCTCTTCGTACCAGTTTTTTTTCTTGGCGATGAGCTTGCTTTCGGCAATGTCCCCGGCAATGAATTCGTTGAGTCTGATCCGATAATAAAAGGAGATATCCTCTTCGCTGAGGATGGTGATGCTGCCTTTCGGGTCCTGCAGGCGGATGGCTTCCGCTGCGGTTGTTCCGGCAACGCCGTTGCCGACGATCAGGTAGTTTTTTGTTTTCATGCGAGCACCTCAGAAGGAGGTTGAAGGGAGGGACGAATAGATATATTGTGGCACAGTCCGAAAGGGATGTACACGTATTCCCGGATCGGAACCATCAAATATACTGACAAGGAAGGATGAGGAATGAGCGAGAAAGAAAAAAATGGCCTCTGCCCGTGCGGCTCAGGAGTGAAGTTTGCCGAATGCTGCGGGCCTTTGCTGGAGGGCAGTCAGCCTGCCCCGACTGCGGAAGCGCTGATGCGTTCGCGCTATACCGCTTTTGCCATGCAGGATGTTCCCTATATTCTGCGTTCCTGGCATCGGAAAACCCGGCCGGCCGAGCTTGACCTGGACGACCAGGAAGGATTTGTCTGGCACGGAATAGAGGTGCTGGACACCGAAGGTGGAGGGCCGGGAGAGCAGACAGGAGTGGTTGAGTTTATCGCCAATTTTTCAGGCCATGGCCAGGACCATCGTTTGCACGAGCGAGCCGAGTTTGTCTGTGAGGAAGGTCAGTGGCTGTATGTGGATGGCAAGGTGAATCCGGGGCGGGTTCCGGTGACCAGCGTAAAGATCGGCCGCAACGAACCCTGCCCCTGCGGGAGCGGCAAGAAGTATAAAAAGTGCTGTCAGTCCAAATAGTCGGATGCCGGGCTATTCGGTCACGATCGCTGCGGTCGATGTCGTCATTCCGGCGGAAGCCGGAATCCAGCAGGCAAGAGTTTCCGGACCCCGGCCTGCGCCGGGGTGACAGTACTGAATTTCTCAATTCTTACAATAAATAGGCTCGAACTGGATGTGTCTTTATTCCGGTCGAAAATCTTACTCCAGATAATCCTTCAGCTTTTCCAGAAGGCTTTCCGGCAGTTCTTCGTCGTACATGAAGGCATGGGCCTCTTCCCCTGTGATCAGGCTCTTGACCTCCAGGGGCAGGGAGCGGAGCATGGCTACCCGTTCCGGGTTGGGCTTTTTTTTCTCGCTGTTGTTGTCCATATGCATCCTTCTGGTGTGCGGGGGGGTCAGGAGCGCCAGGTGACCCGGGCTTCTTTTCTGGGCGGGATTTTAAAGTACGGAAATCTCGGGTAGCCAAACATCAACGCCCCATGGAGCATGTGGCCCTCCGGCAGGGCCAGGGCATCGAGCAGGGGTTGATATCCTGCCGCTGCGGCGCTCATCAGGATGCCTGCCCAGCAGGTGCCGATATCGCAACTGGTCGCGGCCAGTTCAAAATAGTTCAGGGCCAGGGTGCAGTCGATTTCCGGTTTGAGGCTTTTCTCGTGGGCGTGGGCCGCCAGCAGGTGTGGCGCGCCGCGCAGAACCATGTCTTTTCCCTGGTCCCAGGCGGCGACGATGCCCGGATAGGCGGTGCCGGTCCGCAAATAGTCCACGACCAGTCCGGCCAGGTGGCGCACTTTTTCGGGATTTTCGAAAACCAGCCAGTGTACCGGCTGTTCGTTCTTGGCTGACGGAGCCCAGCGGCACAGGTCGAGGAGCTGCTCGATATGGGCGCGGGGAATGGTCTGCTGCTCATAGCTCCGGATGGAGCGCCGGCTGGTGAGAAGTTGGCCGACTTTTTTGAGGGTGGGCGGGGAGCCGTAGCCCAAGGGCAGAAAGTCTTTTCTGTCCTTGCCTGCAAGGCTTAAGGCGTCGTGGGGACAAACCGCCACGCAGTGCCCGCATTGGATACAGAGCCGCGCCGCTGCCGGGCGTATCTCCGGAAACCCCTCTTCGCCGGTCAGCGCGATAAGGCTGAACGGACATTCCGCCACGCAGATTCCGTCTTTTTTGCATCTATTACGGTCGATGGTAATCAAGGCCATTGGTTCGCTCCTGCAAAATCATTTTATAATATGTCGTTGTAGCATAATTCCGTCTTTGTCCGAAGATCAAAAAACGGATTTTCAGCCCCGTTCCTGCTTGGCGAAAGCGTGGAAGAGCTGTAACGGATGGGCTGTTCAGGCCGGAGGAGGGGTGGAGTCGGTTTCTGTTTCCTGACTGGCTATGGGCGGGATAATCTGGCCGAGCCTGGTCGGAACGATCACGGTGATGGTCGTTCCCTTGCCCGGAGCCGTATCTATATCCAGCCTGCCGTTGATCAGTTCGACCCGTTCGGTGATACCCGCAAGACCGAATCCTGGCCCTTTCAGGGCAGGGATGAATCCCGCCCCCTGATCTGCAACGGTGAGAATGATCTGCTCTTTTTCAAAAAGAATTCTCAGGCGCGCCGTATCGGTGTGGGCGTGCCGGAGGATATTGGTGAGCGCCTCCTGGGCCACCCGGAAAAGAACGGTTTCGATCACCGGATCGACCCTTCTCGGTCCGCCGCTTGCTTCAAAGGTAATGGCGACCTTGCGGCTGAACCATTTCTCTTCGGTCAGGTGGCGCAGTGCAGGGACCAGGCCGAAATCATCCAGCTGGGCCGGACGCAGGTCGTGGACCATCCGGTAGAGGGCCTGCGACATCTCCTGACAGAGTCCCTGAGAGCGTTCGAGCAGCCCCATGGCTTTTGGATTGTCGGCGATCACTGTTTTCAATGCGGCCATGTTCAGGCTGGCGGCGGTAAGGATCTGGGCGGTATCGTCATGGAGTTCCCTGGATATGCGGCCGCGTTCTTCCTCCTGAGCAAGGACGATATGGCGGAATAGATCTTTGCGAAGCTCCCTGCGCTTCAGCAATTCATTCTGCACCTGTTCCAGGGCGGCGAGTTTGCCTTCCTGGGCTTTGTACAGTTCCTGGCGTCTTCCTTTTTCGGCAATATGCGAGGCGTGGATGAGGTTGCCCATGGTGAACAGGGCCAGGAAAGTGCTGACGAGCTGAATCGGTATGCCGGTAATTTCCCGGAATAGTTCGGCGTTAATGAACGGCGCAGGATAAATTTCGGCCCGGGCTGGAAAAATCTGGGTCAGCCCGAACAGGGCAAAGCCCCAGGAGGCAAGACGGTAGGCACCGGCCAGATCGGGATTGGTTTCTTTGTTTTTAAGGGCATGGTTTTTAAGGGCCAGTGCGGCAAGCATGGCGCCGGGCAGGGCGAGGAGATAGCGGGCCAGGGCATCGGCGCAGCGCAGGCAGTTCGGCGTCGAATTCCAGGGGATGATGTGGTTGATGCCGATGGCGATGAAATAGACCAGGAGAAAACCCAGGCTCGCATACACACTCGCCGCAACCTGGCGTCTTGCCGGACGGTAGGCCTGGACGCCGAATGCGGTCAGGGAGGCGAAGGACATGGTCAGGAAAAAGAGTTTGGTCAGAAGAAACGGCTTCGGTACCGGAATCTCCAGCCAGATTCCGGGGAGAATAACGATCTCCATCCATTGGCTGACGGCATTGAGGATGCCGAACATGGCAAGCGGCTTGAGAAGGGTGGCTTCCTCAACATCGGGTGAACGCCCCGCTTCAAGGGCCATGGCCAATCCCATGCTGAAAAAAGCAAGGCCGTAAACAAAGAACATCAGCAGGTAATTGAGCTGCACAAAAGTCAAATACATAGGCGGGCTTGGAAGCAAGAAGGTTGGGAATAATTTTTCAGGTAAGGAACATTCTCTGAAGCCTTCAGACAGTCTTACCTGAAACACCGAAACTGTGCAAAGAAAAAGCGAAGAAAATTGGGTAGATATTGCCATTCTGAATGGGTATACTTGAAGAGGTGCCCGGTCCGTGAACCACCAGGGGGTGGACGCGGTTTCGGGCGTATACAATGGGGAGAACATGGAGCAGACACGAACATATGAAAAACTTGACCACCCCGAGGTGCTTGCCCGGTTGTTTTATCCGCGGCAAGACACGACACCGCCTCCGGACGGGGCCCAGGATCATGCGATAGAGGTGGAGCCCGGGGTGACGCTCGGGGCCAGATTTTTTCTGACCGACAATCCGGGAGCAATCAACCTGTTGTTTTTTCACGGCAACGGCGAGGTGGTCAGCGATTATGACGATGTCGGCCCCCAGTATACCGCGCAGGGGATTAATTTTCTGGCTATTGACTATCGGGGCTACGGACAGAGCACAGGCAGCCCCACTGTTACCGCCATGGTCCGGGACGCCCATCGCGTCCTGAACTGGGTGCGGGAGTGGCTGACCGGGCAGGGGTGCACCGGGAATCTGGTGGTGATGGGACGTTCGTTGGGCAGCGTCTCGGCCATAGAACTGGCATCCTCGGAAGAGGCGGTGGCCGGGCTTATCATCGAGAGCGGCATTGCCCAGACCATGCCCCTGCTGCTTACCATCGGCGTCGATGTGCAGGCGCTTGGCATTGACGAGGCGGACGGCTTCGGCAATCTGCAAAAAATCGCCATGGTGCAAAAGCCCACCTATATTCTCCATGCCCAGCATGACCAGATCATTTCCATCTGTCTGGCAGAAGGGCTGCAGAGTGTCTGTGGAGCAAGGAGCAAGGAGTTCCAGATGATTCCCGGCGCGGATCATAACAATATCCTGGCGCTGACCGGCCCGCTTTATTTTAAGGCGATCAGCCAATTTCTGAAGAAAATCGGCAAATCCCACGGCCCGAGACGATCCGGGATTCGCGGCTGAGAAACCCAGGGGGAGATATGGCAAAAGGCCGACGCCAAGCGAGCCGGATTGACCGAAGTGCCTTCCGGCGCGCCGGGTTTGTGGTCGGGCTGACAGGGGGCGTGGCGGTTGCCTTGGGACTCTACGAGCCGGGCGCCGACTTTGTCGTTCCGGCCCTGATCCTTGCCGGGATCGTTGCGCTCTTTTCCCTGCTGGAAATGCGCCAATCCGGGGGCGATTCTCCCCCTGAACTTTCTCTTTTCGGCACTGCCGGGCCGTTGCTCTGGGTCGTAGCTGTCTGGATTTTTTTTCGCGGCTTCGGACAGGATGTTCCCCAGTTAATTTTGCTTCCGGTCGGACTCATCGGCTGGCTGGCCATCAATTTCCCCCTGCAGGCTCTGCTTGTCCCCCTCCTGGCTGTGGTCGGCATGGAAACAGGCCTCTGGGGTCTGGGTTTTCAGGAAACCGCCGGTCTGGCTGGAAATCTGGCCGCATACACCGCAGCCGGAGTGGGGCTCAGTATTTTCATGAGCAGCAAAGCCTATCGCCAACGGATGCGAAAGGCGCTGATCCGGGCCAAAAGAGATACCGCCAGCCGCCAGTATGCCCGGGATCTTGGCCTGTTTTCCGATATGCCCGGTATTCTCAATGTGTTGCCTGATCACGATCTCATCAAGGACCCGGAAGCGGGCAGTCAGCCCGCGGTAGAGAGCATTACCGCAGCCTTTGACCTGCAGCTCGAACTCATCCGCCAGACCCTGTCCCTGTCGACCGTGGCCCTGCTGTGGCCGGATCGCGAGGGCTTTGAATACAGGTTGCGCAGCATCGCCACCACCAGAAAAGATATCGCCCCCGGTCCTTTTGAGGTCGGAGTCGGCATCACCGGAGCGCTGATGGGCGCGGAGGACTTGGTGAGCCTGGCTCCGGCCACGCCTTCACTGGGGGTGCCTTATTATCTGAGGCAGATAGAGGTGGGAGGGATTCTCGCAGTCCGTTTATGCGATGACGCAGACGAGTGGCTCCGGTTCGACGACAAGAAGATCGCCCCGATTCTCTGCGTGGATCGTCCCGGCCAGGAGCCCTGGACAGAGGCGGAAAAAGCCACAATGACCCTGGCTGCGCGGAAGCTCGCCCTCGATGTCGCCATGAGCAGGCAGTTTCAGGCCATGGCCCATGAGCGCAGCGCCATTCAGCGGGTCTGTATCGCCATGCGGGAGCTGAATGGCGCTTTGGGGCTGGAGCAGGTTTTGCAATCCACCATCAAGGCGGTGCGGACTCTGGTGGGCGCTGATTTTATTTCCATCAGCCTGGCCTGCGGCAACGGGCATTGCGTTGCCCTGGCCGAAGGCGAAGGGGCAGAGCAGCTGATGGGCCGCGAATTTTCCAGGGAAGAAGGGCTGGTAGGCCAGGTGCTCAAGATCAACCGGGCTTTGCCGGCCAAGGCACAGTGCCACGGGCCGACTCAGGTCTTCGGCCATGACCATTTGCTGGTCGGCTACAATTCCTTGCTGGTTCTGCCTTTGCAAAAGGAAAAAGGGGAGGCGACCGGGGCGCTCACCGTTGCGGTGAGAGAGGCGGATGTTTTCACCAAGGCTCGGCAGGAGATTCTCGAGCTTATCGCCGCCCAGGTGGCGGTTAAAATCGGTCTGGGCCATGCCCATGAAGAAATCAACCGGCTTGCCACCATCGATGGTCTCACAGGCCTGATCAACCATCGAACATTTCAGCATGGATTCGATATGATGCTGGGCCGGGAAGAGCGGCGCTCAGGAGCTTTGAGCCTGTTGCTCTGCGATATCGACCACTTCAAGAAGATCAATGACACCCATGGCCATCCTTTTGGCGACAAGGTCCTCAAGGAAGTCGCTGCGATCCTGCGGAAGGCGGTGCGCAGCGTGGACCTTGCCGCCCGGTACGGCGGAGAGGAATTCGTTCTCGTCCTGGAAGGTTCGGGCGAACAGGGAGGTCTCCAGATGGCCGAGCGGATCAGGCAGGAGATCGAAAAAATGGTGCTGCGCAGTGAAAAAGGATCGGTGCGGATCACCTTGTCTCTGGGGCTTGCCGTGTATCCCGACCATGGAGTGGACAAGGAACGTTTGATCAGCCGGGCTGACCAGGCCCTGTATCGGGCAAAAAAACAGGGCCGCAATCGGGTTGTTCTCTGGGAGAAGGATTGACCGGCTGATCGGGCCAAGCTCGAGGCGGTTGATGTCCTCCGCATATTGCTCAATCTTGCAGCGTCGTCCGCCTCTTCATCCGGTAAGCAGCACAATCGCCGCCACTGCGCAGAGCATGCCCAGAATTTGTTTGGCGGTAACGGGTTCGCGCAGGAAAACAGCGGCAAGCAGGATGGTGATGATAGGGTACAAGGCGGTCATGCTCACCACCACCGAAATTTTTCCCCGACTGGCCGCGGCAAAGAAGAACAGGGTGCCGAGCACCCCGGACACGCCTGTGAGCACGGCAAAGAGAATGCCCTTCGGGTGGGTTTCCGGCTGGAATCCGACCCAGAAAAGAGTGGCAAGGCCGACCAGCATTGCGCCCGCCACTTGATAGATCAGGGCGCTGACCGGGTTGATGTAGGTTACGGCGAGTTTTGGGAAAAATCCCCAGAGGCCGTAAATGATCAGGGCACCACAGGCCGGAGCCAGCCAGCTATCCATGAGGGGTTCCCCTGTGCCGATTGGCGGCAACTCATGCTGTATGGGGCGGAGTTTCGCCCCTCTCGTTTCTCTTCGGGTTTTGTCGGGAAGATGACGATGCCCGACGGCAAGTCAACGATACATACCAAGTTTACCGGCGATTGAAGGGCCCGGCAAGGGTTTTTGCCCAGTGGTCCGCAATGCCGCATGGAGGAGAAAGATATGCCGCAATTGAAAGAATCCTTGGGGCACAGGTATCTGCAGGCGACAAAGGTCGTCAGGGAGCAGGAGGGAGGGCAATCGTTTCCGGCGATTCAGAGGCCGGAGAGATGGAAGACCTACCCAGGAGCAGAGGTTGTGGAGCTGCCGAGGAACCGGCATGAGCAGGGGGTGGATTTTTTGTCGATCCTCCAGCATCGGCGCTCGTTGCGGAGCTTTGGCGATGAACCCATGTCTCTTGCCGATCTGGCGTTGCTGCTCTGGGCCAGCCAGGGAATCACCGGCCAGGCCGGTTCGTATTTTTTCCGTACCGCCCCTTCGGCAGGGGCCCTCTATCCAGTGGAAACCTATCTCGCCATCCAGCGCGTGGCGGGGGTTGATTCCGGCATTTATCATTTCGATGTGCAGGGCTTCCGGCTGGAACGTCTTGCCGCTGTGCTGCCGGGGCGGCCTCTGGCAGAGGCTTGTCTGGGGCAAAGCTTTATGGCCCGGGCCCCGGTCAATTTCATCTGGACTGCGATCTTTCGGCGGAACATGGCGAAATACGGGCATCGGGGCATGCGTTATATTCTGCTCGACGCCGGACATATCTGCCAGAACCTCATGTTGGCCGCGGGATTTCTCGGCATGGGCGGGTGTCCGGTCGCTGCTTTTTTTGATGACGAAGTAAACGCGTTGCTCGGCGTGGACGGTCAGGAGGAATCAGCGATCTATCTCGCCTCAGTGGGCCGCAAAGGCCAGGTGACAGATGCTGTTTAACACGTTTGTTCATATTCCCGGGATCGGCGAGACCACGGAGCGCAAACTCTGGCAGGCCGGGATCACCAGCTGGGACGATTTTCGGGAACCATACCCTGAATTTCTCACCGGCCAGAAGATACGGTTTATCAATGATCATCTGGCTCGCAGCCGTGCCCAGGCCGGGCAGTTGACGGCCCGGGAATTTCTCCGGCAGCTGCCTGCGGCTCAGAGGTGGCGGATTTTCCCGCATTATCGTGATTCCGTTGCCTATCTTGACATCGAAACCACGGGGTTGGGTTTCACTGCGCACGCAATCACCACCATCAGCCTCTATGACGGCGAACAGGTATTCACCTATGTGCAGGGGGAAAATCTCGCCGATTTTGCCGAGGACATCGGGCAATATCAATTGCTGGTCACCTATAACGGCAAAGCCTTTGATGTTCCCATGATCGAGAAACATTTCGGCTTTCGGCTGGATCAGGCCCACATAGATCTGCGGCCCTTGCTGCAGAAGCTCGGGTTTGTCGGCGGTTTGAAGGGATGCGAGAGGCAGATGGGCCTTGATCGCGGCGAGCTTGCCGGGGTGGATGGGTATTTCGCCGTGGTGCTCTGGCGGGAATATTGCCGGACCAAGGAAAGACGGGTGCTGGAAACCCTGCTTGCCTATAATGTGGAAGATACGGTGAATCTCGAGGCGCTGCTGGTAAAGGCCTATAACCTGAAACTGCAGGGAACCCCTTTTGCCGAAAGCCACCGTCTGCCCATGCCGAATGTGCCGGAGAAATCTTTTGTGCCGGACATGGAACTCATCACCCGGTTGCGCGGATACTGAAAAAAAGCGGAGCGAGTCCGGCAATCGCCGAACCCGCTCCGTTGGGGTTGTGTCACGCGCTTTGTAACAAGGCAGAGAATCAGGGTACGGTGTTTTGGCAGTGCGCGCGTGGCGAAGTGATCCGCCCGCTACGGAGCGAGATCACCCAGGGTTACGGTCCCCCCCCAACCTGGATATTTTGTTTATGATACGGCTGTCTGCTTTCGGGGCATAAAAAAACCCGTCTCTGTTGCCGGAGATGGGTTTTGCAAAAAAACCATTTTCTCGTATCGGCAACCCGGCCATCCGCACCGGCGGACCCGTTGGCTTTGCGTCCCCGGATTACTCCGGGTTTGCCTTTTTCCAAGACAGTATTGAACTGTAGATTCATAGTGGCACAGGGTGCTTGTTTCTGTCAATCTGTTTTTCCTTGCGGGCAAGAGAGAGAGTTTGTTTTTTTCCGGCCTGTGGTACACTGATCGCTGAAAAAACAAGTCGGTTTTTCAACAACCACGGGAAGTTACTATGTCCGAGTCCATTGCCGGCATCTGTCCGGAAATTTTTCCTGCCTGTCGAAAAGTACTGCATGATCCGCAGTGGCAGGAATTCCTTGCCCTTCTCAAGCCCGCCGCAAACCGTGAGGAATTGGCGCGGTTGCTTGCCGATTCCGCCGTGACCGTGGATGGGAGTCCGCCGTATCTGTCCGACCTGGCGCGGCTGGAGCTGGCGTTTTATAATGCCTGTCAGGAAAAAACCTCCCTGCCTGCCACGGTGGAGGAGATCACCGTAAATCCTTCTTTGCAATTGTTCCAGGTTTCCTGGAGTGATTTGCCATTGTTGCTCGGCAAGAACGAGGCGAAGACCGGAGCAGAGCCCTCTCCCCGGCAGGAGGTGATTCTGGTCTGGCTGGAGCCTGGAACGGAAAACTGCCAGGTTCGGACGGCAGGGCCAGAGGACCTGCTGGCTCTGAAAATGGTCTGTGAAGGGATTGATCTCCGTGAGGCCGCCGCACAGGGCAAGTTGTCGGTTGAGGACATCGAGGATGCCATTGATCAGGCAGCGGAAAAGGGAATTTTTTTGGCGCCGCCTTCTCTCGTCCGCAGGAATGCGGAGAGTTTTCCCATCACCGAGGCGGTGGACTCCCGTTTTCTGACTGCCGAAATTTTCACCCTGCAATGGCACATAACCCAGGTCTGCGATCTGCATTGCAAGCATTGCTATGATCGAAGCGACCGGGCGCCTTTGTCTCTGGCCCGCGGCCTTGGCGTGCTGGATGATCTGCTGGCTTTCTGCAAAAGCAGGCATGTGCGCGGTCAGGTAAGCTTTTCCGGCGGCAATCCCCTGCTGTATCCGCATTTTCTTGAGCTGTATCAGGGGGCTGTGGATCGGGGGCTCACTGTTGCCATCCTCGGGAATGCAACTTCGAAAGAGCGCCTTCTGCCACTGCTGGCCATCCGGAAGCCCGCCTTTTATCAGGTGAGTCTGGAAGGGCTGCAGGAGCACAACGACTATATCCGGGGCAAGGGATATTTTGCCAGGGTCATGGAGTTTCTTGATCTTTTGCGGGAACAGGAAGTGTATTCCATGGTGATGCTCACTCTGACCAGGAGCAATATGGACCAGGTTTTGCCTTTGGCGGAACTGCTCCGCGACCGGGCTGATCTTTTTGTTTTCAACCGGCTGGCCATGGTTGGGGAAGGTTCTCTCCTGGAGTCGGTGCCGGTTGACCAATATCGAGAATTCCTGGAAAAATACCTTGCCGCGGCCCAGGAAAATCCGAACATGGGGCTTAAGGATAATTTTTTCAATGTGCTTCGCGAGGAAAAAGGGGAACCCCTGCTGGGGGGATGTGCCGGATTCGGATGCGGCGCGGCCTTTAACTTTGTCTCGTTGCTGCCGGACGGCGAGGTGCATGCCTGCCGGAAATTTCCTTCCCAGATAGGAAACATCTTCAACCAATCCTTGCAGGACATCTATGACTCGGCTTCGGCCTGCCAGTACCGCGCCGGCTGCCAGTCCTGCCGGGATTGTCGTTTGCGGCCTGCCTGCGGGGGCTGTCTTGCCGTGAGCCATGGCTTTGGCCTCAATGTTTTCAACGAGATCGACCCTTACTGTTTTCTGAAGCAGGATTAGCCATGGATGTGCGGGTTCTTTCCTACAACATCCATCGTGCCATCGGAGTTGACCGGCGCTTCCGTCTGGAGCGCATCGCTCAGATCCTTGCCCACTACAATGCCGACATCGTCCTTTTGCAGGAAGTGGATGTAGGGGCGCCCCGATCACGGGAATTAAATCTGGCCCGGGAACTGGCCGAGCTTGGCGATTATCCCTATTATGCCGTGGGGCTGAACGTCAAGCTGCGTAAGGGGATGTACGGCAACGCCACGTTAAGCCGTTATCCCGTTGCCAGGGAGCGCAATATCGATCTGACCCTTGATGGCCGCAAGGCCAGGGGATGTCTGTTCACTGAGCTGGAATTGCCGGCCGATGCATCCGTTCCGTTGCTGCCGGTGTTCAACCTGCATCTCGGGCTTTCTTTCAAGGAGCGGCCCCAGCAGGTGGGACGGTTGGTGCGCACCCCGGAATTTGTCGCAATTGAAGCGGAGCAGCCCTGTCTGGTGGCCGGGGATTTTAATGACTGGTGGACGCGCATCGCCCCGCTTTTCACCGAAGCCCTGGGTTTTGTCTGCGCAACCAACCATGGGGTCGGTTACCAGAACGCTTTTTTGACCTATCCTTCCTTTTCTCCCACCACCGGTCTGGACAAGGTGTTTTGTCGCGGGCCGATCACCGTGCTGGGCGGCCGGCGCTGTCGTTTGCGGGTTTCAAAGGTTGCCAGCGACCATCTGCCCGTCATTGTCGATTTGCAGATTTAGTGCCCCGTCCCAGGCAGGTTTTTCGTTGACTTTCGCATGCCTTTTTCCGATGATATTCTTGTTGATTTATCGAATTGGCCTATGCCGGTTCGATCAGTGGCCGGAATGAGCCGGTCGTCTCGTTTTCCCAATGCGCAAGCAATTGCAAGGAGGGAGTAATGGAAAAAAAGGATGTGAAAAAGTTTTTGGCTGGGTTTGGCATCGCCAGCCTGCTGGCCGGAGCCAGTATGGTCGGTGGCCCCGATGCCGCACGGGCTGCTGATCAGCCGGGCGGGAGTGGCTGAGGCGGCAGCAAAGGCAGTGCCGTGAGCACTGACAAGAAAATGAAGGGTGGCGAAGAAAAGCCCGGAATGGAGATGAAAGGCACTCCGGAAGAAGAGGCTGAAAAAGCCAAAAAGATGAAAGACGACAAGAAAAAGCCCGGGAAAAGCGGTTGAGGGGGCTAAGCGAACGCAGGTTGCGTTCGGAGATATGTGTAAAAAGGCAGGGAGACCTGCCTTTTTTTGTGGGGCTCTCCTGGAGAATGCAAATTATCCAGGAGAGCCCCATTTTTATTTTTCCCGGATGGCGCAGACTCGATTTTCTATTGTAGAATAGGGATTATCGTTACCGCGTCTTGTTTGCAGGAAGGCGCGAGGAAAAAATGTCGGCGGAGAGAAAAGTATGGCGGAGCAAGCACGGTTGAATGAAGAAGATGTAAAAAAGCAGCTGCAGCGGTTTTTTGCGGACATGCCCCAAAAGATTCCTCTCTTTCTTTTCTGCGAGCCGGGGAAAAACGAGCCCTTTGCCGAGGGGGCCAGGCAGATCATCCGAGCCATCAGGGAAATAACCGATAAGGTCTCTCTGCAGGAGTATACTCTGAAGCACGAGCTGGCGAAAAAATGGGAGATCACCGGGTCGCCCACCCTGATCTTTGCACCGGAAACTTACAGAATTCGCTGGTTGGGCGCGCCATTGGGGCATGAAGTGCAAACTTTCATGGAGGCGCTTCGCGTTATTGGCCACCGTGAGCCGGGCCTGAGCAAGGAAGCCGAGAAGGTTCTTGTCAAGCTGGACTCCCCTCGGGCGGTCAAGGTGTTTGTCAGCCCTTCCTGCCCCTATTGCCCGCAGGCGGCGGTAAACGGGATCCGGGCCGCTGTGGCGCGGCCCGATCTGGTCTCCCTGGAAATCATCGATATTCAGGCCAACCCCGATCTGGCCGATCAGTACGCAGCCCAGAGCGTGCCCCAGACCTTTGCCAATGAAAAACAGATCGGTCTCGGCGCCCAGCCGGAGGAGCTATTTGTCGCTTCCCTGGCGGCGCTGGAGCCGCAACGGGTTTTTATTCCGGACAGCGATGCCGAGGAGATCTCTTGTGACCTGGTCATCGTCGGAGGCGGGCCAGCGGGTTTGACCGCCGGTATTTACGCCGCTCGCAGCGGCCTGCAGGCCGTGGTTGTGGAAAAAGGGGCTTTGGGCGGTCAGGTTTCCACCACGCCCGTGGTGGAAAATTATCCGGGGTTCACCCAGGTGGGCGGCAAGACCCTGGTGGATATCATGGTGACCCATGCCCTTGAATATGTGAATATTTTTCCCGGCGAGGAGGTGCAGGACATTGTGCGGGGAGAAGTTTTTACGGTAACCACCACCAGGCGGCGGTACAAGGCGCGGGCGGTGCTGCTTGCCACCGGCGCGGGCAACAAGCGGCTTGGAGTCTTGGGGGAAGAGCGGCTGGCCGGCCGCGGGGTCAGTTATTGCTCAACCTGCGACGGACCGTTGTTCAAGGGAAAAAAGGTTGTAATGGTGGGCGGCGGCGACAGCGCCGTGACCGAGGCCCTGCATCTGCGCAACATCGGGGTCGAGGTTACCATGGTGCATCGGCGGGAGAGCCTGCGCGCCCAGGAACGGCTGCTTGCCACATTGCGACCGTCCGGTATTCCGGTTCTCTTCAACACCGAGGTCGTCGAGATTATGGGAGAGGCCGGGGTGGAGGCGGTGCGGCTCAAGAACAATCAAACGGAAAAAGAATCCACCCTGCCGGTGGATGGGGTGTTCATCGCCATCGGCTATGAACCGGCCGTGAAACTGGCCCAAGGCCTCGGAGCCGAGTTAACCCCGGAAGGCTATATCAAAAAGGATGCGCGCCACCGGACCACGGTGCCGGGGGTGTACTCGGCAGGCGATGTGGAAGGCGGATTCAAGCAGATCGTCACAGCGGCCGGGCAGGGATCCGAGGCTGCTCTTGCCATTTTCGAAGACCTGATGAACCCTTATTGGGCCGTTCAGAAAAAACGATAGATGACCGCGGTTGTCACGCCCCAGAGCAGAACCAGGATTGTAGCGAGGGCGCAGGCCGCGCCGAGCAACCGGTGGACCAGCAATTCCCGGCGATTTTCCTGATAGCCGAGGAGCAATCCGCAGAGGACGCCTGCCGCCATGCCGCCGCCATGGGCCCAGTTGTTGATGCCCGGCACCAGCAGGCCGAAAACAAAGATGCTTATGGCCCAACCGCCGATTTGTTGGTACACCTGCTGGCCGTAGTTGCCGCCCCGGCTTTTTCCGTAATAGAGGGCGGCTCCGATCAGGGCGCAGACCGCTGCGGAAGCGCCGATGGTAAGGGGGACTCCGGCCAGGTAGGAAAGCAGAAAGCCGATGACGCCGCCCAGGGTATAGATGCTGAACATCCGGGCCAGGCCGTACTCCTGAATAACCAGGGAGCCGATCTGCCGCAGGGCGATGAGGTTGAAAATGAGATGGAGCAGGCTGCCGTGCAGGTAGCTTGCTGAAATCAGCGACCACCAGCGGTGGAGAACATCGATGGGCATGGTGCCGGTCGCCCCCAGCAAAAGCAGGCTCCGGTTGTCCGGCGAAAGAAAAGCGAAGGGGTTCATTCCCATGCCCGCGCCACCGGGATTCATAATCAGCGCAAGAATGAAAAGGGCGATGTTGAGACCGCTCAACCCCGCGAGAAAGAGTTCCGGACTGTGGAACAGGCGGAGAAACCCATTGTTTTTCCACCAGATCCCGGGAGATTTGATGCCGCAATACGGGCAATTTGGTTCATCCCGACTGATGAGACGGCGGCAGTTCGGGCAGAGTTGAGATTTTTTATGAGTAACGGTCATGAGGCGGTAGATGTCGGTTGTCCGGTAAATGATCAGGGGCGGATTTACGCAGGAACTGCACTGTCCCAACTAACCACACCTGGTTTGAAAAAACCAGAAAAAGCGTGACTGCATGGTCTGAGTCATCCGCCGACGAGGACCATCATGGATACACAACCCCTTTGTTCCCTGCATAATTTGTACGGCGGGAGCATTCGCGACCGGCTGGCCATTGCCCATATTCTCCACCCTCGGCTTGTGCTCGCCCTTGAAACAAACGATGCATACGTTCCGATGCTGGCACAGGCGGTGATTTTCCAGAAAGAGCTTGCCGAAATCATGGCTGCCCTTGATCTGGGGTCCATGTGCGCTGCCTGCGGCGGCAGAAATGGTGGAGGCTGCTGCAGCAGTTTCATGGCCGGGGAGAACGATGTGGTCCAGCTGCTGCTTAATCTTCTGGCAGGGGTTCGGGTGGAAGCCCTGCGCGAGGATGACGAATGCTGTTTTCTCGGGATAAGCGGATGTCTGCTGCTTTTTAAACCCATGTTCTGCTTGAATTATAACTGTCGGCAGATCATCCACAATGCTGCTCCGGCCGGGATGCAGAGGCTGGAGCAGGCTGTCGGCCGCCTGCTCCAGCAGCAGTATGCCCTAGAGCAACTGCTGCTGGATGTCTTACGGCAGGGGGGCAGGCCGACAAGAGGGGTTTGCTGTTAGCAGCCTTCGATGGCCTTTTTCTTCTTGACCGGAGCGGGAGCCGGGGCAGCAGGGGCCGGAGCGGCCTTTTCACTCTGGATTGCCGGAGCTGCCGGAGCCGCGGCAACTTTGGTATGGCAGGCAGCGCAGTTGGTCGGACCCTTCTTGGCGTTTATCCCGGTGGCGTGGCAGGTCTTGCAACGGGCATGGAACACGTCCATGGGTTTTTGCAGCTTGGCATTGGCAAACTTTGCATTGTGGCAGGTTGCGCATTGCAGGGCGTCGGTGCCTGGCACGGCTGCGATGGCCACCTCGTTCAGGGGCTGATGCTTGGCGTCGTGATGGCAGGTTCCGCAATCAAGGCCAAGGGCGGTGTGTTTGGCATGGCTGAAAATGGCGGGTTTTTTGCCTTTGATCACCAAATCCTGCGCCGGCGCCACGCTCTTTCCGTCTGCCGGGGCGGTGGCCGCGCTCAGGTCATTCATGGCAACGCTCAGGCCGGCCGCGCACATCATGGCAAGGGCAATCATTGTTTTTTTCATCGTACATCCTCCTCGGTTGGGTTTATCGGGTCTTTCAGGGTTCCGTGTCTGTTTCCGTCGAACCCGCTTCTTTTGTCTGTATCGTATCCACGTTGTCGGGGTTTTTCTAGAGGACATAGGGTGATGTATGGCGACATTCCCTGCAGGATAGGGGATGGAGAGGACCCATGTCGAGACGTTCCTGGGTTTCGCTGATTTCCATTGCCCCTGCTTTGGCGCGCGTGGTAGTCTGTTCGCCCGGTGAAAAAGCCGGCAGGCCGCACTGTCGGCTTTTTTTAAACGGAAAGAAAAGATGACGCACCAGAAAACAAATAAAAAAACGGAACTTCTCGCCCCGGTTGGGAGCCTGGAGTCTTTCTTTGCCGCCTTGGAAAACGGAGCCGATGCCGTGTATTGCGGCTTGAAGGAGTTTTCCGCCCGGGCCAAGGCCAAGAATTTCACTGTGCCCGAGGTGGAAAGAATGGCTGCCCATGCCCATCGGCAGCGGCGCAGGCTGTATATTGCCCTCAACACCCTGATCAAGGAAAAAGAGCTGCCCCGGTTGGTGGGGATTTTAGGCGATCTTGCCGGAGCCGGGGTGGATGGCCTCATTATTCAGGATCTCGGAGTATGGCGGCTGGCGAGAAGTCATTTTCCCGAGTTGCCCCTGCACGCTTCAACCCAGATGGCCGTGCATAACGCGGCCGGGGTCAGGATGCTCGAGCAGATGGGTTTCACCCGGGCGGTGCTGGCCCGGGAGCTCTCCCTTGCCGAAATTGCTTCCATTCGGCAGCAGAGCAGCATTGAGCTGGAGCATTTTGTCCACGGGGCGCTGTGTTTTTCCATTTCCGGGCAATGTCTGTTTTCTTCCGCAGTAAGCGGGATGAGCGGCAACCGGGGCCGCTGCGCTCAGCCGTGTCGCCGCCGTTATCTCAACCGGGATCAGCCCGGGTACCATTTTTCCACCAGCGATTTTTCCGCCCTTGCCCTGTTGCCTCAACTGCTGAAAGCAGGCGTCATCAGCCTCAAAATCGAAGGACGGATGAAGAGCGCCGAGTATGTGGCCCGGGTGGTGGCGGCCTACCGGCGGGTTTTGGATGCCCCGGAAAGCGGGCGCAAGCAGGCGATGCAGGAGGCTGAGGAGCAGTTGGCCCTCTCTTTTGGCCGCCAGGCGACCAAGGGATTCTTGACCGGCACCGTGCCTGTGGCAATTGCCGACTCCTCAAAGCAAGGCACCCTGGGCAAGCCGCTGGGCGTGGTGACTTCGCTGCGCGGCGGCATGCTCGGCTTTGAGACCTGCGACCGGCTGCATGTGGGCGACCGGATCCGCGTCCAGCCCCAGAATGACCAGGCCGGCACCGGTTTTACGGTGCGGGAACTCTGGTTGGAGCAGAAAAAGCTCAAGGCGGTCAAGGCAGGGGATTTTGTCCGGGTGCGGATTCCCGATAAGGGCGGTTTTTTTCAGACGGGGGACAAGATTTTCAAGGTGGGCGGCAAGGCCGCCTTTACCCTGAGTCCGGAAGCGTGCCGGGCCACCCTGGATCAGGTGGTTGTGCCCGGAAAAAGTCAGGACCGCAAAGAGAGTCTCGCCCAGGCCGGAATCCGGGCCCTGGCCAGCCTGCTGCCTCCCTCCGCACCCCAGGCCGCGCCTGTTCAGGTCCTGACTGTGCGGGGCAGGGAGCCTCAGGACATGCTTCTTCTCGATGATCCGGGTGTTGCCTCACTTGAGCTGCCCCTTTTTCCCGAGACCATGGCAGCCTTGAAAAAAGCGGATCATCACCGTGCTGATCGGCAGGGACGGGTCATCTGGGAGATCCCCCCCATGCTTTTCGGGAGCGAGTGGGACGAATACCGCAGGGCAGTCGGAATGCTGGCGGGGCAGGGGTTTTGCACGTTTCGCCTCAACAACCTTGGGCATCTTCCCCTGTTTTCAGGCCTCTCCGGTCTGACGCTGCTGGGCGGCTTCCGCTGCTACACCTTGAACAGCCAAGCCGCCCTTGCCTGGCAGGAGCTGGGGCTTACAGGACTCACCGCTGATCTGGAGGACGACCGCAAGAACCTGCAGGAGCTTTTCTGTCGGGCCGAACATCTGCCCCCCGTCGGGGTCACCGTCTACAGCCCGCTTCCCGTGATGCTTTCCCGCATTCCGGTCCGGGGGGTGCGGCCCGGGTCGGTGCTGCGGGCGGAAGGGGGAGAGGGGTACCGAGTTTTTCAGCGCCACGAACTGACCGAAGTGCTGACGGAGCAGGATTTTTCCCTGCTCGGCCATCTGGCTGAGCTCAAGGGGATGGGCTGCCAACGGATCATCGCCGATCTGAGCCATTGCGGGTCCATGTCCGCCAAGGGCAAGCAGGTGCTGGGCGCGCTAAGCGCTGATCAGCACCTGCCTGAGACCACCTGTTTCAACTACAAACGCGGGCTGGCCTGATCTGCTTTTTTTTTTGGAAAAAACATGGATCAGGCTGACTTTTCCCTTGCAAAGTGAAACAGCTTTTTCTATGTATAAACCCCTGTGGCAGGGTGGAAATCCTGTCATCTTCTGCCTGACGAGCATGGCAACACGTTGTCTGTCGGGTACCTATCACCTGGCCCCGCCTTTACCCTGCGCAAGTCCCTCGCGTAAAGCTCCCCGACCATCTGATATCTACCCGATACTGCAAAGTATTCTGGAGGGAATTATCCGATGAGTACCCGTTTGGTCCCTGAGTTTTTCTCCTGTATCAAGGATGGCTGCGACCGCAAGAATCTGGGCCGGGAGGTCATGGCCGGAGTCCTGGTCGGCATCGTCGCCCTGCCCCTGGCCATCGCCTTTGCCATAGCCTCGGGGGTCAAGCCCGAGCAGGGGATATTCACCGCCATCATCGCCGGTTTTCTCATTTCGTTTTTGAGCGGCAGCCGGGTGCAGATCGGCGGGCCAACCGGCGCCTTCATTGTCGTTATTTTCGCCATTGTCAGCAAATTCGGCTACGACGGCCTGGCCATGGCGACCTTGATGGCGGGGTTGATGCTTGTGGCCATGGGTCTGGCCCGGATGGGGGCGGTGATCAAGTTCATCCCCTACCCCATGACCGTGGGGTTCACCAGCGGTATCGCCCTGATCATCGCCACCACCCAGATCAAGGATTTTTTCGGGCTGGCCATCCCTGCGGGGTCCGGCGAGTTTGTTCATAAAATCCTGGAATACGTCCGCCATGCAGACTCCCTGAATCCTTCTGCTCTGCTGATCGGCGGGGTATCCCTGCTGATCATTGTCTTTTGGGGGAAGCTGACCAGGAAGATCCCCGGCTCCATCATCGCCATCCTGGTGGGGACCGGGTTGGTTCATTTTCTCGCCCTGCCGGTGGAGACCATCGGTTCGCAGTTCGGCAGCGTGCCCAGCATGCTGCCCATGCCGAGAATGCCCCATCTGGACTGGGGCATGGTGCCGCAGCTGATTTCACCTGCCCTGACCATCGCCCTGCTGGGGGCCATCGAATCGCTGCTTTCCGCGGTGGTGGCCGACGGCATGACCGGGATGCGCCATCGTTCCAACATGGAACTCGTTGCCCAGGGGGCTGCCAATATCGCCACACCTTTTTTCGGCGGGATTCCGGCCACCGGAGCCATCGCCCGCACCGCGACCAACATCAAGAACGGCGGCCGCACCCCGGTGGCAGGCATGGTGCATGCCGTCACCCTGCTCCTGATCCTGCTGCTCCTGGGCCGCTGGGCGGTGTTGATTCCCATGCCCACCCTGGCGGCGATCCTGCTGGTGGTCGCCTTTCACATGAGCGAGTGGCGCCATTTCGTTAAATTGTTCCGCGCCTCCAAGTCGGACATCCTGGTGCTGCTCAGTACCTTTTTCCTCACGGTTTTTGTCGATCTGACCGTGGCCATCCAGACCGGCGTTGTTCTTTCCGCCCTGCTTTTCATGAAACGCATGGCCCAGGTTACCGAGGTGCGCAACATCACCAGTGAACTCAACGAGGAGTATGGGAAGGACGACGCCCTTGACATCGCCACCCGTGAGGTCCCCAGGGGAGTGGAGGTGTTTGAGATTTACGGCCCGTTTTTCTTCGGGGCCGTCACCCAGTTCAAGGATACCCTGAACATCGTCAAGACCCCGTCCAGGGTGCTGATTTTAAGGATGCGGCATATTTTGACCATCGATGCTACTGCCCTGCATGCCCTGGAGGATCTGCTGGCCAAGACCCGTAAGGACGGGACTCTTTTGATCCTCTCCGGGGTTCGGCCGCAGCTTCGGGTTGCCCTTGACCGCCATCGGCTGACAGGAGAAATAGGGGTGGAAAATATATTCGGGCATATCGACGATGCTTTGGCCGGGGCAAGAAAATATATCGAGGAGTCCGGGCAGGCGGAATAACGGAGACAGAAAAGAAACAGGCGGCTCTCCGGAAGAAGAAACCGCCTGTTGCTGTATTGCCTTTGTCGTGTGCGGAAGGAGTGATCAGCGGAAGATAATTCGGGTGTTGTTGCATTCCCGGTATCTATCGGAATGGCCTGAGCGTTTCCAGTGTTTCCGTTCATGCCGTTCATGCTTCCGGTGGCCCCAGCGGGGCGGCTCATGATCGTCGCGGTCGATGATCACCATCCGGCTGACCACCCGGCCGCTGTCCTGAAGGACCCAGTCGCCGTTCTGGTAACAGGCGGTGCTGTAAACCCGTTCCGGTCTGCCGTCCACCGTGGCCAGAACTTCCACCTCCCTGCAGTCGCCATAGCGGTTCTCCTCATACTGCCGGACAACTCTGGGCTGTTGATACATTCGTGTCGGCTGGCCCTGTGCCTTGTCCATTTCATTGCCGACCATATAGCCGAGCACTCCGCCGATGGCGGTGCCCAGCAGCGTGCCCTCTGTGTTGCGGCCGATGGCCTGCCCGAGAATGGCTCCTCCGGCAGCGCCGCCGATGGCCCCGGTCTGGGCGGCATCCCCGGCCTGGACGTTGTGACTCACAAGCAATATTCCGATACACGAGAAAAGCAGGGTTCGTTTCAACATATTTCCTCCTTGGTTTGCGGACACATTCCGGCCAACTTTCAATTCCACGGTACGCTAAAAAAATGATTTTTCCAGCCGACATGGGGCGCGTTCAGGGCAATATCGACCCGATGTCGGGTTCCGGGGCAGGGATGTCGGGTGGCTGGAGGGGGTAAAAGTCCGCAATTGTTGCAATCGTAAAAGCCGCGATTACAGCAGAAAACGAAAGCGACCGGCCACGGTTATTGCTTGGTGGCTTGTTGATTTTGCGCAGTGGACCTGCGCGGATGGGTCAAGCCCATCCGTTGACCTTCTGGTGTTTTTATGAAACCATCATAATTGCCTCTTTGTGCGAAGCATGCTAGAAGGGAGAATCGATTCCGTTTACCAGGACCACCATGCGCCGCCAGATCCTGTTGTCCATCACCATCCGTTTTCTTATCTATTTCACGCACTGGCTGGTGCTCGCCTATCTGCCCCTGCTTCTCAAGGGCTACGGCTTGAGCGATGTGCAGATAGGCATGGCCATCGGCCTTTTTTCTTTGTCCTCCATGGCCCTGATGCTGCCGCTGGGGATGTTTTCCGATATCTTTTCGCCCAAGCGGACCATGCTCTGCGGCGCGTTTCTCTACGCAGGCTATTTCGCCGCCCTCCTCGCGGCCCGGTCCTTTGGCTGGATTATGGCCGCGGTGTGTGTCGGCGGCCTGGGAAGCGCCGCCCTGGTGGTGGTGAGCGAATCTCTTTACCTCAAACATTTCGGCCAGATCCAGCGGAGCCGCAGGGTGGCGACCTACCAGCTGAGCACCTACCTGGGTTTCGGCCTTGGTCCTCTGGTCGGCGGCATGGTGGTCCTGGCCTCGCCGGGCTTGTTGTTTGTCCTGGCCATGACCGGAGCCGGAGGTATCTTTCTCTGCTCGCTGTTTCTGGTTGATTTTGAGCCCATCGTCTTTTCTTTTAAGGAATACAGCACCGATGTCCTCCAGTTCAAGCCCCTGCTTCTGATCGCCTGTTTGTTCGTGCTGGGCACCCATTTCGGGGTGGAGCAGACCTCTTTTTCCCTTTTGCTCAGGGAAAAATTCAATCTGCTCCCCAGGCAGATCGGAATGGTCTTTGCCGGCATGGGGCTGTGGATGGCGCTGATGGTCCCGCTGGTCGGCCGGTATCACGACAAGCGCAAGTCGGTGTTTCTCTTCTTTTTAGGGGGGATGGCATTTTCCGCGCTGTTTCAGGTGCTGACCCCGCTGGCTTTTGATATCTGGAGTCTGGTGATCATCCGTTTGCTCCATAATCTGGGTGACACAGTGGCCCTGTTGGAACTCGGCGTTCTGGTAGCCCTGCTGTTTCCCTCGGGACGGCTGGGCGGCAACTCCGGATTGCTGTATGGGGTGCGCACCCTGGCCACCTTTCTTGCCGCGGTGGTCTCCGGGAGTTTGAACCGGGAGTGGGGATATGGCGCCTCCTTTATGGGAAGCGGCCTTTTTGTCCTCTGTTTTGTCGCCTTGAGTTTCGCCTTTATCGGCTTCAGCGCAACCCGGCGGCGGCTGGTGGGGTGGCAGGGGAGTGAATAATTCTTTACGGTAGGCCTTAGTCTTAGCAGGGAGTCACAAAGCGTGACGGTTCCGGAAATTGTTTTCGGAATACATGTCATCCCGGCGAAAGCCGGGATCCAGAAAAAAGACACTGGTTTCCGGCTTTCGCCGGAATGACGGCGGAAAGCACAAGGGAGTTGTCTGCCCCCGGTTGCTGATTTTTTAAAATGATTTGCCAAGGAAACTATCACCATGCATGCACATCCAAAACGATTCAAGCTGACCCTGGAGTTTGACGGCGGCCGATACAGCGGCTGGCAAACGCAGGCTGACGCCAAAAGCATCCAGGGCAGCCTGCTCAAGGCGGCGACGGAACTCTTCGGCTCAGAGGTGGATGTGCAGGGCAGCGGCCGCACCGACAGCGGGGTGCATGGCTTGCGTTTCGTTGCCCATCTGGAAGCTTTTGCCGAGCAATCCCCCAAGGAGATCGGGGCGCTTTTGAATGCGCTGCTGCCCAAGGATATCGCTATCCTTGAGTGCAAACGGGCTGGGGCCCGTTTCCATGCCCGGCATAACTGCATCGGCCGCAGCTATCTGTACCAGATCGCCAAGCGCAAGAGCGCTCTGTGCCGTGATTTTGTCTGGCAGGTGGAGGATGGGCTGCACACGGGATTCATGCAGGAGGCTGCGACAATGCTGGTGGGGATGCACGATTTCACCTCCTTCACCGACCGGCAGGCAATCAAGAAAAAGTCTCCGCTGGTCATGGTGAACAAGGCCCAGATAGCGGAAACGGAGGATCTCATCCTTTTTCGCATCGTGGGTTCGCATTTTCTCTGGAAGATGGTGCGTCGGATCGTCGGGGTGCTGGTCGAGGTCGGCAAGGGGGAGCTGACGGTGGGCGAGGTCTCCCGTTTTCTGGAGGAGCCGGTGGTGCTTAAAGAATACACCGCGCCCAGCCAGGGACTTTTTTTTGAGCGGGCCTTTTACGACCAGGAGGAATTGGACGGATTCCTGGCCGAGGAAACAATCCGGTCCGCTTTTTTATGATAGTTTTTTCCCGGTGCGTGCTTATTGTCTCAAGAAAGAGCAACGATGCCTTCGACAGGCTCAGGGAGAACGGAATGTGTCGCAATGTATTGATATTCCGCTCGTGCCGAGTCCTTCTGCCAGATCAGGGGATTCCTGTCGAAGCACTTGCGTGATGCCTGTTCCGTTGTAAAGGTAGCTATCATTGTCAGGTACATCGGGGAAAATAACCAGAGAGGTGATTGCATGAAGATAATCGGACAGATAGTGGAGAACGCGTCCCTTCTTTTGCTGGGCTTTGCCCTGGTGAGCCTGTTGAGCGCGCCGGAGGCCGGGGCCGCGGAAAAAACGAAAAAAGCGATCTTTGCCGGGGGGTGTTTCTGGTGCATGGAAAAACCCTTTGAGCAGATTGATGGCGTATTTTCGGTGACTTCGGGCTATATCGGCGGAAAGACCGAAAACCCCACGTATCAGAATTATGGCGATGGCGGACATATTGAAGCGATTGAGATCGTGTATGACCCAGCCAAGGTCAGCTATGCGAAATTGCTGGATGTTTTCTGGCGCCAGATTGATCCCACCGACAGCGGCGGCCAGTTTGTGGATCGGGGTCACGCCTACTCCTCGGGGATATTTTATCTCGACGACGAGCAGAAGAAGCTGGCTGAAAAATCAAAAAAGGAAATGGACGGGCGCAAGGTCTTTGCCAAACCCATAGTGACGCCGATCATCCCGGCAACTATTTTTTACCCGGCGGAAGAGTATCATCAGGATTATTACAAGAAAAACCCCATCCGTTACGCTATCTACCGCGGCGGTTCCGGCAGGGATCAATTTCTGACCAAGATTTGGGGGGATGAGGACAGGGCTTCCAAAAAATGGAGTGAGGCGGAGTTGCGCAAGCGGCTTACGCCCATGCAGTATCGGGTCACCCAGGAAGAGGGAACCGAACCGGCTTTTAACAACGAATTCTGGGATAATAAGCGGGCCGGAATCTACGTGGATATTGTTTCCGGAGAACCGTTGTTCAGTTCGCTCGACAAGTATGACTCGGGCACCGGCTGGCCGAGTTTCACAAAGCCGCTGGTCCCCGAAAGAATCGTTGAGCGGGAGGACCGCAAGCTGTTCACGACCCGGACCGAGGTGCGCAGCCGGGACGGCAACTCGCATCTGGGCCATGTCTTTGCCGACGGCCCGCCGCCCACGGGGTTGCGTTACTGCCTTAACTCCGCGGCTCTGCGGTTTATTCCCGTGGCGGATCTGGAAAAGGAAGGCTACGGAGAGTTCCTTCCCCTTTTTCAGAAGAAATAAGGAGGGAGGCCACCTTCTTGTTTAATCGTGGTCGTGATTGCAGTCGCAGCCGCAACCATCGCCAGATGCGTGGCCCTTGTGGAAATTCGCCAGCCCCTCGGCGATCTTGTCCTTAAGTTCGGGCGGGGCGTTCTCCAGGCAGTAGATCAGAGCGGCTTCCTGCTCGTCGCTGCCCGGAGTGGCGGTTATGCAGGCTTGCAATGCCTGTTCAAATGAGTCGAAGTTCATGGTGTTTTCTCCCAAGGAGTGCATGGTAGACAACTGACTTTTCGCTGCCAGAGATACCCACTCTTTTGCGGAATTGCAAGAAAAGAAACCGTCAGGGAGGCGGGGAGCCTCAGCGCGCCCACTCCATGACCCGCTTCACCAGGGCGGCATGGGAATCGTTGTTCCAGAGGGAAAGGAATCGCGGTTCCTGGTCGGTGAGGATCGTAAACAGCAGGAGGTCGTCCTTTCCGGAAAATCGTTTCAGACCGCGCACCGCTACCTGGAGCAACTGGAGAAAGCTTTTGCATTCATCGGGGCTCTTGAGGGAAACATACATTGCGGAATCCGGGTTGCCGTATTCCTTGACCACTCCGTGTATGATTTTGTGAGAGATCGGGCCCCCCACGAGGGCGAGAAAGATGATCAACTCCCGCTCCAGGGTTATGAGGTAGCGCAGCGGGATGTTCGCGTCTCCCGCATCCCGGGTCAGGGTTTTCTGGAGTTCTTCATGGATGGTCCGGAGTTTGCGGAAAAGCTGTTCCTGGATCTCGTCAAGAAATGCCAGGGCTTGCGCGAGCATATCCTGATTGAGGCCCATTTTAACCTGAAGCACCTCTTCCGGCGTGAGTTCGATGTGGTTGCCAAGCTCCTGGTTATAAGTGCGGATAAGAATATTGGCAAGCAGCAGGCCGTTGCGGTCGGAAAACCCCACCCTGTGCACCTGGCCGAAGATGTCGCGCAGCAGGATTTTCAGCGCCTCCGATGGCCGGTCGAGCCGGGCTATCAGATGCTGCATGGCGTTTAGGAAAGAAACCCGGTCATCCCGGGAGACAAGCTCTTTCAGGTAATGCCAGAGGAATTCAAAGACCTTGGTTTCATACCGGACAAACTCGGGAATGTTTTTTTCAAAGGAGCTTCTCCGAAAACGGCCATTCTGATCGAAGCAGCCATTGAGCAGCTGAACCAGGTGGGCGGCCTGTTCATCGGTTATTTTGAAGTTTCTGGCAATGACCGCATAATCCTGCGCCTCGAATTTCACCTGACCGCGGACCATATCGCGCATCTTTTTCTTGATCACGGATCGCCGCGTGAAAAAGTTGAGCAGGGACGAAATTTCCGTGTGCAGCGCCTGGCCATGCCGAGGGGAATATCCCCCTTTCGGTGCGCCCTGATCCTGACCGAAAATATCCATGGCCTCATACAGATCGTCCGGCACCATCTCCAGGCCGGCCTCGATGTTGTGCAGCGCTTCCGCCCGCACCTTTCCGGATTGGGGCGCGCTTTCGCTTTTATCCAGAAAATCGCTGGCCAGGGTGAGCCGTTTTTGCAGGGTGCCCATATAGATGTTCTGGTAGCCTCCGCTGCTGACGCTGGCAAGAACCTCTGCCACCTGGTGTGGATTTGCGCCGTAGCTGGCGATGGCCATGCGTGAGAGCAGGGCTTGATTCCGGTCTTCCGCGGCTCCGCGCTGTCCCGGCATGAGGCGCTGGATGTTGTTGACCTCGATGGGCGGCCTGGCCAATTGGGCGTTGAGTTTTGGAAAGGCGAAGATGGCGTTGAACACCGTGGGAAAAGCAGCAAGGGCTTCTTTCGGTTCCGGGCCGAACAGCATCGGCGTGATTTCCCGGACCAGCTTCTGGACCGATGCCGGGTTGACCTTGTTGGTGGTTGCCAGCAGGGTGAGATTGGGGTTCGGGAGATCGTATTCGTCGAAGACGAGCGCGGTCGAGTTTCCCGGTTCGCCTGCCTCCCGGTAATAGACGATCAGTGCGCGCAGGGAGTTCAGAAGGCGTTCTTTGTCCTCCGCGCTGCCAACCTTGCTGTCCAGATAGAGGTGGTTGATGCCCAGTCCGCTGAATCCCTTGAAGGCTGCGAGCAATTGGCTGGGCAGGGCCGAGCCCGGCCGGCCCGCCATCCGCTTGGCCATGCTCCCTGCTACCTGCAGGTCCAGCAGGAGATTGCCGGTGGAGACCTCGTAATCGCATTGTTCCTGAACCGCGTCCTGGCCGGGAAAGCCGCTCCCCCGGTAGCGGATCGAGATGGTCCCGTCAAAGTGGGGATAGCCTGAGAGTTGTTTTATCGCCAGCCACAGGGCGTTTTCCTGGTCATCGCCATGCCCGGGGGAAGGATGGCGATTCTTGTGCAGGATATCCGCAAGCAGCCGGCAGATCTCGACCAGGATAAGGCGGTTGCGATCGAGCCATTGCTCTTCCGCGCCGAGCAGTTCCAGAAGGGAGGATTCCCGGGGGGCAGGGTCGAGAATTCTCGGGGTTGTGTCGATGCCTGAGAGCTGGGCATAGAGTTCGCTGGCCGAGGCGTCCAGGGAAAAATCAGTGTTTTTTGTCTGCACAGGTCTGCCTGTTGGAAGGTTTGAGGAAAAACGGGCCGGCGTTGCTCTTGTCAGGGTATGTGGGCCGCAGAAAGTTTCAAGAGTATCTCACACCGGGATCGGCTTGTAAATAACAGCCTGCACGAATGCGGGTGCGGAATCTGGTGCGGCCCTGAATATGAGGTGGGCTTGCCTGTGGCGTTTCTAGGTGTTTCGGTGTACCATCGGCAAATTGGTCGTTCGAGGCGTGCGCCTCTTGTCTTGAAATCAATCTTCAGTTGTGTGAGGTCACGGAGTGGACTCCTTTGTCTATCAGAAAAACAACAGCTACTTCGCCCAGGTGGCGGAGAATGTCGAGCCCCTGGCCGAGCGCGAGCTTATTGGCTTGGGCGCAACCCAGGTCAACCCGGTCTACCGGGGGGTCTATTTCACCGCCACGCCCGAAACCCTGTACCGCATCGTCTACCAGACCCGGCTCTGTACCCGCGTTTTGGCGCCGCTGCTGCATTTCGACTGCCACAGCACCAAATATCTCTACAAAACCGCGCTGACCATCCCCTGGGTAGAGCTCTTCGACCGGGAGCAGACCTTTGTCATCACCGCCACGGTGAGCGACAGCAAGATCACCCATTCCCAGTACGCCTCGCTCTGCCTCAAGGACGCCATTGTCGATCAGTTCCAGGAGAAATTCGGCGCCCGGCCCAATGTGGACAAGCGCAACCCCGATCTGGTCTTCAACCTCCATATCCATAAAAACACGGCGGTGATCAGCCTCGACGCCTCGGGCGCCTCCCTGCACCGGCGGGGATACCGGCAGGAAGCGGTGGAAGCGCCCATGCAGGAATCCCTGGCCGCCGCGATCCTCGACCTGACGGAATGGAACGGCGAGTGCAAACTGATCGACCCGATGTGCGGCTCAGGCACTCTGCTCTGCGAAGGGTTGATGCGCTATTGCCGGATTCCGGCCTCCTATCTGCGGGAGAGCTTCGGTTTCATGCGCATGCCGGATTTTGAGCCTGAGGCGTGGCAGCGGGTGAAGCAAGATGCGGATTCGTTGATCTGCCCCCTGCCCGAGGGGTTGATTGCCGGCAGCGATGCAGGAAAACTTGCAGTCAGGGCGGCGCGGATCAATCTCGGTCAGCTCCCCTACGGGAAAGAGGTCCCGGTCCACACCAGCCGTTTTCAGGAGCTTGAGCCGATCAGCGATGCGGTCATCGTCTCCAACCCGCCCTACGGGGTTCGCTTGGGCGCCCAGGCCGAGGCCGCAGCCCTGGTGGGTGAGCTGGGCAGTTTTCTCAAGCATAAATGCACCGGCTCCACAGCCTACCTCTATTTCGGTGACCGGGAGCTGGTGAAGAAGATCGGCCTTAAGCCTGCCTGGAAGAAGCCGCTGAGCAACGGCGGGTTGGATGGGGTGTTGGCCAAATACGAGATGTATTAAGTGTAAACGTCCAGCAGCACCACATCTGCTTCGCAGTCTCGCTCTGCTCGCTTAGCTGTCATCGGCCGGTTCGCATACTGGAGTATGGCGAACCGACCTCTTTCGCGCATCTGCGGCACTGCTGAACGTTTACATTTCTGCAGAAAAAATAAATCTGTCCCCTTTTTTTCTTTCTTTTTTTCTTCCGGTCGCAGGTTATTTCACCGTTAGCAGCTGGGAAATTAGCCTTCGCAGAAAAAAATAAATTGACACCAATCAACCAACGCCATATATTCTAGACAGACTAGACAGAATAATTCAAGCTACGGTGTCGCTATGATTGAAAATCATTGGCAACTTCAAGATGCTAAAAACAAATTCAGCAACCTCGTTGATAAAGCCCAGCATAGTGGTCCGCAGGTAGTGACCAAGCACGGCAAAGATGCGGTTGTTGTTCTTTCAATCGACGAATATAAAAAATTAATAAAACCCAAAACCAGCTTGGTAAAATTCTTTCAGGACTCTCCCCTCGTAAAAGAGGATCTCGACCTGACGAGAAGCAAAGAAGTGCCGAGAGATATAGAGTTATGAATTACCTGCTTGATACCTGTGTAATTTCAGAACTCATCAAGAAATCTCCCAGCCAGAAAGTCGTTGAATGGGTATCACAAGTCGAAGAAACGGACCTGTTTATCAGTGTTTTAACTATCGGGGAAATCCACAAAGGAATTGAGAAATTACCCAAAAGCAAGAAGAAAGAGAAACTGCATAAATGGGTTAATTACAACCTGCAAGAACGATTCGAAAACCGAATAATTAGTTTCGACCTCCAAACCGCTACTATCTGGGGGAAAATCCAAGCGCACTCTGAAGCTTTAGGCAAACCTCTGCCTGCCATTGACGGGCAAATTGCAGCTACAGGCATTTCTTACGATCTGACAGTTGTAACCAGAAACACGCCGGATATGGAAGTTAGCGGTGTTTCCTTGCTGAACCCCTGGGAATAGGGCGTGGCAAATATCTAAAAAACGGGACAGATTTATTTTTAGGAATCCTCCCCTGCCTCAAACCCGGCGGGAGGCAGTTTACTCTTATCCCCCCAGGCATGATGGGTGGCCAGCAGTTTCAGGTACTTGCCCTCGCTGGCCCGCAGCCGTTCGGACAGGGTGGTGGCCAGGTTGCGGTAGAGCTTGAGGCAGAGCTTCGGGTTGTTGTGGCGGAGCACTGTTTCATTCACGACCAGGGCCACTGTTTTCTTGAAGGCCACCACCGAGGCGGAGCGCGGCATGTGGTCGATCATCGACATCTCCCCTACGCAGCTGCCATCCCGCAGGGTTTCCAGTTCCACCCGCTTTCCTTCGGTTTCGGTGAGCACAATGACCGCGCCGGAAATGATGATGTACATCGTGGTGCCTGAGGCGCCTTCGCGGATCAGATAGTCTCCCATGCCGAACTCCTCCTTGCTGGAGGCGCGGAACAGCTCGTACAACTCCTCTTCGCTGAAGTCGGCAAAAAAGATGTAGCGTTGCCGCAGTCGCTCGACGATCTCCTTTTTATCAAAGGAAAAACTCGGTTTTTCGCCGGTTTTTTGCTTCTCAAGAGTGCTGAGGTGCAGCGTCAGGATATCCCCGAAGGCATCGGCGCTCTGGTAGCGCTCGGATCTGGCCTTGGCCAGGGCTTGCATGATGATGCGGTTGATCTCCGGGTCGATGCCGGGAAAATCGTTGAGCGGTTTCGGGTCGGCGGTGAGGATCGCGTTCAGGCGGGTATTGAGGTCCTTGCCCTCAAAAGGTTTTTCCCCGCTCAGCCATTCATAGGCGAGCACCCCCAGGGAGAAGATGTCGCTCCGCGTGTCCAATTCTTCGCCGCGGATTTGTTCCGGCGACATATACAGGGGGGTGCCGGGAATGAAGCCCTCTTCGTCTATGCTGCTTTCGATGCTGTCGAAGCTGGAGGCATCCATGACCCGGGCAATCCCGAAGTCGGTGATCTTGGGAAGACGGCTCTGCGTTACGATCATGATATTGGCCGGCTTGATATCCCGGTGGAGGATGCCCCGTTTATGGGCGAAATGCAGGGCCCGGGCGACCATGGCGATGAGGCTGAGTTTTTCCTGGATGGAGAAGGGCGCCTTGTCACGGATCAGCTCCGTGATGTTTTCACCTTCGACATACTCCATGACGATGTAGGGCGCGCCGTCCTGCACCCCGATATCGTACACCGCGGTGATGTGGCTGTGGTTCAGGTTGCCGACGATCCGGGCTTCGTGCAGCAGGCAATCGATAGCTTTCTGCCGTTTTTGCTCGTTTTCGTAGTGATCGACCCGCATGCGCTTGATGGCGACCTTGCGGTGGATGAGTTCATCCTGGGCAAGATAGACCTCGCCCATTGCGCCCAATCCGATTTGCCGCACAATGCGGTAGCGGCCTAAGTTTTTGGGGATATCTCGTGTCACCGTGATTGCCTGCTCCTCGCTGAAATTGCTTTGCTGTCAGTTCAGGATATAGAGCAGCCGGGCGCATGGCAAGTTTTTTGCGGAGAGGAGAAGACCGTGGGGCGGAAGAGGGAGTTGCATGTGCAGACAGTGAGGCTGGGAAGGATCATCTTTCCGGTTGCCGGCTCTTGTTCACGGAGAGGATGCGGCAGCGTGGGGGGAAGTCCTCAGCCATTCCTCCAGTTCTGTTGCCGACAGGGGCTTGCAGATATGATAGCCCTGCGCCAGATCGCAGTCCAGTTCCTGAAGTCGGGCTATCGTCTTGGCTGATTCGACGCCTTCCGCGATTACGTCAAGACCCAGGTTTTTGGCCAGATCGATGATGGCTCGGACAATGACTTCGTCGTTGTCGTCTCTGAGCATGTTCCTGACAAACGATTTGTCTATCTTCAGTTCTTCGGCGGGCAGTTGCTTGAGGTAGGCCAGCGACGAGTACCCTGTGCCGAAATCATCAATCGACAGCCGTACGCCAAGGGCGTGGAGGTTTGAGATAACCTCGAAGGTCCGGTCAGGATCGAGCATCATGCTGGTTTCGGTGATTTCCAGCATCAGAGAGGACGACTCCAGTTGATAATCCTTGAGTAAATCCTTGATCAGAAGAGGAACGGAGATGTCCTGCAGATCCTTGATCGAAAGATTGATGGAAACGGGCAGGTCGAGGCCGGCATCCCGCCATGCCGCCTGCTGTGCGAGCGCGGCATTGAGAACCCATTTGCTCAGTGAGCGAATGATGCCGCCCTGTTCCGTAAGAGGGATGAACTGGTCCGGCGGGATCATGCCCAATTCCGGGTGGTCCCAGCGGAGTAACGCTTCGACTCCTTTGATCCGGTTGCTCTTGATATCGATCTTGGGTTGAAAATGGAGATGCAAGTGTTCATCCTTCCGGATAGCTTCGCGGAGGTCGGTCAGCAGCATCAGTCGGTTGAGGGTGAACTGATCCTGGGTGTTGTCGTACACCGCGTAATGGGTTTCGGCTGATTTGGCCGAATACATCGCCACATCAGCGTGCTGGAGCAGGGTGTCGCAATCGGTTCCATGCTTTGGGTAGGAGGCGATGCCGATGCTGATGCCGATGTTGAGGCTGTGGCCTTCAATAACGAACGGCTGTTGCAGGGCCTCGGTTATTTTTCTGGAAACGAGCTTGGCCTGTTCGGTATCCGCCTCTAGAACCACGGAAAATTCGTCGCCGCCCAATCGGGCCAGGGTGTCCGACTCTCGGAGGACCTCCTGGAGCCGATGAGCGACCTGCTGCAGGAGGAAATCACCGTAATGATGGCCCAGGGCATCGTTTATTTCCTTGAAGCGGTCCAGATCCATCACCAGAACCGCCAGCGGTTGCAAGTCCCTTTTGGCATGCAGTATCAACTGTTTGACGCGTTCAAACAGATGGGTCCTGTTGGGCAGGCCGGTGAGGTCGTCGTGGAGGGCGTTGTGCCGTTCAAGGGCGGCGATTCTGTTGATATTGTCTATGGCGGATCGGCTCAGGCGGACAACGATCACGACAAAGATGCTGCCGCCGAAAAGGATGAGGGCGACGACAAAGTCACCGAAGGTGATGCTGGTCTGCACCAGAAAGTAGCAGAAGGTGGAGTAGCCCAGGACAAAAAAATGGATGAGAACGAACAGGATATTCCAGCCGGTGCGGTTTTCCTTGTCGAGACGACAAATCTGGTGGACCGGGTGCAGGGCGCTGATCAGCAGGATGATGCCGATAGCGACCATGGAAATGGAAAGAATTTGTTGGATCATATGCAGGGCATGTCCTGGTTGTTGGTTCCGTCCGCTTGTTCCGCCGGTGAGGAGGAGCGCGGGGCATCGTCACGGTTGGCAATTGTCCATGCCGGAAGAGCGAAGGGGGCGACCGGAGGAAGTTGAGACATGCATGTGGACGTTTGGGTGAATATGATAATCGGGATTGAGGAAAGAACAAGCAAAAAGGCGGCAGGAAAAAAGGGCGAGAAGTGCGTCCTGCTTGGGTTTTCGATGGTGAGATGGTTTGGAATCCGGTCAGGAATCACACGTGGAGGAGAAATGTTTGAGGTGCGTGGAAATCGGGCTTTCCTTCCGGGTGGGCCATGGCCCAGTAGCTCAGCCGGTTGTCCTGATGCCGGATTACGGCGCTTATTCCAATCCGGAGGGGAGTCCGGATTGCATGGAGGTCGGCAATCTCGAATTCGGCGGTCAGCGAGAAGCTGTCCGGCGTGCGGTCTGTTGTGATAAACGGCTCGGCAACCCGCTCTTCCTGCCGCATTTCTGTCCGGTAATCAGTAAAGGAGTAGACATTCCAGGCCCCGGTCGGGGCAAGGTTCAATTCCCAATAGTTTTTCTTCCCCGCTTCGCCCCAGAACATCTCAAGGCAGGTGGATTGCCAGAGGTTGTCGCATCGTTGCCGCCCGGCTGCTGCCGGCAGGACAATATTGTCCATCGTTCCTTTCAGCAGAAAGGAAAGGGTGATGGTCCGATCGGTGCGCTCGATGACGCCGTGAATGATTAATCCTTCCGGATCTTGGCCGGGAAAGGGATGCAGGGTGAAGGCGGTCATGGTTTTTGGAGGTTCCTGACGATACCTCTGATCTCCGCCTCCTGCGCTTCGATGCTTTGGCAGAGGGCGAATTGAACCATGGCCCGGTGCAGGTTCTGGCCCGGCTTTCTGATCTTGAAATAGACGTCGCCGGCCAGATGGTCGGAAAAAAAGCGCAACCCCAGCTCGAAGGCGATGAGGCGGACTGCGTCATAGATGTACTGGTAGTCAAAGTCGGAAAAAAACTGGGCGACCTGGGGCAGGTATCCCCGGAGGATTGCCTTGCAGTAGTTTAGGTTAAAGGAGATTTCAGCTGGACCCGCTTCCTCTCCGGCCGGGTTGCAGCAGGAACGGAGGCAGTCGCCGATGTCATAATGGAGAAGCCCCGGCTTGACGGTGTCGAGATCAATGAGGCTGACGGCCCGGCCGGTATCGCGGGCAAAGAGGAAATTGGCCGGCTTGGGGTCGCCATGGATCGGGCAGGGGTGCAGCTTTCCTTCCGCCAGTGCGGCTTCGAGCACCCTTGCCGCCTCTTTCCGTTCATCAATGAAGCGGCTGCAGAACAGTGATTCCGGCGAAGAATCGGGGTGGGGAGGAGCTGCGCCAAGCATTGCGTAGTGGTCGAGATACCCGGGGGTGACGTGGAAGCCGGGCAGGGTGTCATGCAGCAGATGCAGGGGCAGATCATGGATCAGGGCGTGAAAAAAGCCCAAACCGCGGCCTGCTTCTTCTGCCTGGGAAACGCTTGTGATGGAGGGGAAGCTCTCGGTGTCGGCGATAAAGCTCTGCACCCGCCAGCAGGCGTTGCAATCATCCCGGTAGTAATCCGCGCCATTCCGGGTGGGGATCATGGCCGGCAGTTCCCAGCGCTGGCTCGAATCGGCCCGCAGCCTGGGGCGAACATGGTCGTCGAGAACCCGCAGGTTGTGCATGATCCGCTCGGGCTTCGGGAAGACAGCGGGATTGAGGCGTTGCAGGATGAAATCCGATGCCCCTTGGCCGTCTCTGATCCGGACCAGATAGGTATCGTTCACATTGCCGGAGCCGTACTCGTTTACGGAGAGCACCTCGCCGGAAAAGGCGAACTGTCGGGCGATGGCGGCAGGATCGGTCACAGGGGAATCCGGAAAAGACCGCTTTTAGCGGAACAGGTAATGCTTGCGAACCGGGCTGTGCACCTGCCACTGGCAATCCAATCCCTTGGGAAAGGTCACGTAATCCCCGGGGGAGATCTGCACGGTCTGGTCCGCAGTGGTAACAGTGATTTCGCCTTCCAGGATATAGCAGGATTCTTCCTCGTCGTAATGCCAGGGGAAGGTCGAGGGCTCGCATTGCCAGATCGGCCACTCGTCGAGGCGCAGGGCTTCGCGTTTTTTGGGGGAGAGTGTTTCAACGGTGATGGGCATGGAAAGTTCCTCGTCGGTGTTCAGGGCATGCGTATTGTTCACTGATAGCCTTGGGCGGCGTATTTGTCAATTCCTAAGGCTAAACGCTTGTCCGTAAATAAATCTTTGGCGCTCGCATCCGGCTTTTGGCCGTCTTTGACCGTTCCTCAATCGCAAAATCCTCACCGTAGCGCTGCTACGCCTGTGGTTTTGCTCAATCGTCCCGGCCAAATCCGTCTCAAAATCCGGCGCGATCCCTGAAAAGATTAGTTACGGACAAGCTCTAAGGGATGGTAGGTAGGGCTTGCCAAAATAAATATCCCCAGATATAAAAAAAGAGCAGACGGGATGATTCGGCAGCCATGGTTTTGGTTTGGCTGTGGTTTGTTCCTCGAAACACCAGGGGAGGGATGATGGCTGGCGATTTTCATGAAAAGAGAAAAGAAGCGCGGGTGTATTTTTCGCCGGAAGAGAATATCTACGGCGTCTTTGTTTTTCCTGATTTCGGCCAGTTTTCCTTTTCCGCTCTGGTCATGGATTTGAGCATGGGCGGGGTGCATTTCACCCTGAAAAAGGAGGATTGGAATTCCCTGGAGCTCGGACGGCAGCTTATTCTTGTCCGCCTCAGTAAAGGGGGGGATGTTTTGTGCGACAAGACCCTTTCGGTTACGGTGCGCTGGGTGCTGGACCTGCCGATGGTAAACAATATCAGTGTCGGTTGCGAGTTTGACGGGTTGGAGGAAGACGGGAGGAAGCTGCTCCAGGCTTTTTTGGCGGAGAAACGTGCGGCCTGTCAGGACAGCCGGTGCGGGAACGCTGGTTGAAAAGGTTCTTTTGCCGACTTCCGGGCCTGGCAAAAAGGCTGAGAAAATCATCTTCGTTGGGAAACATGTCGTCCGGAACCATTTCCTGCCCCACATTCAGCGCAGTCCTGTAACGCGCGCAATCTTTGAATTTCCCGTAGCAGTAAATCCCGGTGAAATACTCACGCATTTCCCTTCCCTCTTCCCGTACAACGAAAAAAACGCACTGCTTTGCGAAAAGGCAATGGGCCATGATAGGTTTCCTTTTGTTGGCGCGTCTGTCAGCGCGGATAATTTCGAACCTGTGACACTGTACCCGAGCTCGCTTGCCAAATATATGGGGAAAAGTCGGTAAAGCGCAATGGGGTAAAGTCGGTATCCGGCAGCTTTTTTGAGCCTTTTACAGTCCCAGGGTTTTTCCTTGCCGGATAAAGGTTGGGATGGCCAGATACTTTTCCTGGGCGGAGTTCCTCGGCACCCTGGCGGCCATCTCGAAAACGGGCGGATTTTTTGCGTCTTGCCCGTCCCTGGTTGCGGCGGTGAGGAAAGAAGTTGCAACACACCGGTTGAGCGCCGAGAGAAAGCCGTTTTTGAACGCATGCTCTTTATAAAACATTGTTTTCCTCCAGATGAAAAGTTGTCTTGTGTTTTCTTCTGATGTGAGCCTATCATGGCGGGTAGGACAAATGATGTCCCACCTGCGGAATTTTTAAAAATAAAGATATGGCAAAAGACAAAACCCAGCTTTTACGATTGCTCTTCATCGACCGCAAGATCCGTGAGGGGATGCGCACCGGAATCTTGGCGAACTGCAGTTCCATGGGTGCCGAATATGAGGTGAGCGCCAAAAGCATCCTGCGGGATATCGATTATCTGCGGAATCAGCGTGATGCGCCCATTGCTTACGATGCCGGCAACCGCGGTTATTATTACACCGAAGAAAATTACGCCCTCCCCGCAATCTCCTTGAACGAGAGCGATCTGTTTGCCATCTGCATTGCGGAAAAAGCCCTGCAGATGCATGAAGACACGCCCATATACCGCAAGCTTCAAAATGTGTTCCGGAAGATCGAGGATTCCCTGCCCGAGAAAGTATCCATTCATCCGGACTGGGTGGAAGACAAGCTCTCCGTGATTCCGGAACGGCAAACCAGGCTGGAGCCGGAGATATGGGAAGCCGTTTCGGCCGGTTTAAGCAAGAATCAGACGGTGGTTATTTCCTACCGCAAACCTGGCTCCAGGGAGAGTTCGGAGCGACAGGTCGACCCCTGCCATCTGGTGCGGTATCAGGGAGAGTGGTACCTTATTGGCCATTGCCATCGGCGCGACGCGATTGTGACCTTTGCCATGTCTCGGATCGAAACGGCCCTGCTTCTTGAAAAAAAATTTACCGTACCCGATGGCTTTGACCATGCGCAGTATGCCGGGTCGCAGTTCGGAATATTCAGCGGAGAGCGCGAGATTGCGGTGGAGGTCTGGTTTTCCGGCAAGCATGCCCCGTATGTTCTGGAGCGGGAGTGGCATCCCCGGCAGACCACGGCACGCCAGAAAGACGGGAGCGTGGTGCTCGGGTTTCCGGCCCGGCATCTCTATGAGGTCAAGCGCTGGATACTTTCCTGGGGGAGCGGGGCAAGGGCTCTTGCTCCAAGGGAACTGGTTTGTCTGGTGCAGGAAGAGCTCGCAGCCGCGCTGGCCGATTACGGCAGGGCAGAGGAGAAGGTGAAGTCGTGAGCATGGCATGGAAAGTTTTTTCGGTGCGCTGTTTTTCCCGAGCCCGCTGGATTTCGATCGTTGTTGTCCTTGCGTTTCTTTCGGGCTGCGGCGGAATCCGGCAGGGAGAGCCCGCCCTGCCTCCGCCGCCAGCCTCGAAAAAAGAACTGGCCATGCTGGGGCATACCATCCAGGTCGGCGCCTTTGCCAAATTGGACAATGCGGTCCGGCTCATGCAGAAACTCGATGCCATGGGGCTTGACGCCTATTATTATCGCCATGCCAGTGGTCTGTACAAGGTTCGGTTCGGGGATTACCCTTCCCGGAAAGAAGCACAGGCCAGGGCCGTGCAGTTGCGAAAAGCCGGACTGATCGATGCATTTTATCTGGTTGCCCCGGAGGATTCCGCTGCGGCCCGGTACCGCCATTATCGCGGCGGGCCCCTGCGGAAAATGCTGGTGAACACCGCGGAGGGCTTTATCGGCATTCCCTATGAATGGGGTGGGGAGTCGGCCGAGACGGGCTTTGATTGCAGCGGGCTGACCATGACCACCTACAAGCTCAACGGACTCAATCTGCCGCGCAACTCCCGGGCGCAGTTCCAAGCGGGAACTCCGGTGCGCCGGGAAGACCTCGCTCCGGGGGATCTGGTTTTTTTCGCCACCAACGGGGACTCTGAAGTGTCCCATGTGGGAATATACACAGGCAACGGCAGCTTTATCCATGCGCCCAAAAAGGGTGATACCATCCGGCAAAGTTCTTTGAACAGCGACTATTTCGACGGCTGTTACGTGGGGGCGCGGACCTATCTGGACAAGGACGGCTAACCCCCTTTGCTCTGTTGCACCCTTGAGTTTCAGGCGGCCATGGTTCCCGGCTGCCGGCTCAGGAGGGCCGGGGGCTCAAGCAGGGCGGAGAAATCGTTGAAATAGACTCCGCCGAATTCCTGCGCGCAATGCGGACATCCCCGCAGCCAGAGGATATGGTGGCGATACCGGTTTTTGGCGAAGGTTCTGGCGACCCACTGGCTGCTGCAGCACTCGAAACAGTACAGGAGGGTCCATTCCGTGCCGCACAAGGCGGTGGCGCATTCCCGGCAAACCGGGATAACCATTTCACGGCCCGAGACCTCGGTGATTTCGTTTTCGTGGTAGCCGAAGGGCATGATCAGGTAATCCGTCGCCGGGAAGTCTTCCCGGTGGGTGCCGGGGCCATGATTTAATTCGCAGCGTTCATTGGCAAGTTCCGCAAGGAGTCCGAGTCGGTCTGTTTCGTGCATGATCCCTCCTTTAGCCGCGCGCAGCGGCTGTGTGGTGTTGATGCCGGAAGCAGGCCCCCCTTGCAATTCATATCGGTCTGTCAGGGAAAGAGAATAAGGAGCTTTTGCGGTTTGTTCAGCCGGAGGGAATGATCGTGTCCCGCAAAGGAAACATTAAAGAAAAAACAAAAGAGACCGATACTTGTGGTGTTGGAGCTGATTGTGGTACTGATAGCAAGCGATTACGAATCAATAAGGAATTTTCCATGCAGAAGTGGCAGATAAACGGAACCGTTCAGTGGCTGTGCGAAGAATGCGCCAAGGCCAATTCCCATGTGTTTTTACTGTACCAGCATCAATGGCTGGGAAAAGAAGAAGACCTCGCCGCCTCCTGTGATTGCTGCCGATGCAGGGATGTGACTGTTGCCCGGCTCGGCAGGATGCGCTGGATACTGTATCCCTTTCTCTGTCTTGTCCCCCGGCAATGGCCGGCCATGGGCAGGGCCGTTCGTTCCGTCAAGCCATAGTGTTCGTCTGGCCTTCCGTCCCTTCCGCACCATGCTTTCCTTCCGATAACGGCCTTCTGTGAATATCTTGCGCTGAGAGCGCTGCCGCTATAAAAGCGTCTGCCTGTCGCCGGCTCCCCTTTCCGGCGACAGGTGATGGTGTTTCAGGAAAAATTATGGCTGGCCGGGGGGAATAGTGGTAATCTTTCGCATGTGTATCTGTTCCCGATTGTTTTCCCGCCTGCAGTTCGCCCCCCTCTGGAGTCCCGGCAATGCGACTGAGCACCAACAAGCTGATCCTGTATTCGGCTATCTTTCTGGTCCTGTTTTATAATTACGCTTTTTTTCAAAATGTTATAGGCGTGTATCCGCTTGGAGAGCGCAACAATCTTCTTTTTTTCGCCTCGCTGGTTCCGGGGTTGACCGGAGTCATCGCTTTGCTTTTGAGTCTGTTCGCCTCTCGTTTCACCACCAAGCCGCTGATAGTCCTTCTGTTTCTGACGGCCTCGGCCTCCAGCTATTTCATGAACAACTACAGCGTGGTCATTGACTACATCATGATCCAGAATATCCTGCAGACCAATGTGCGGGAAGCAGCGGACCTCTTTTCCCTTACATTGCTTCTGTATGTCTTTTTTCTCGGCATCGTGCCGTCGTCGCTGGTCTGTCTGGTGCAGCTTGAGCGCCCGCCCCTGCGCAAGGCGATTCTGTCCCGATTCAAGATGATCGGTGTTTCCCTGCTTCTTATCCTGATCCCGCTGTTTCTCTTCAGCCGGTTTTATGCCTCCTTCTTCCGGGAGCATCAGGAATTGCGCTATTATACAAATCCGACCTACGCGTTGTATTCGGTGTATAAATATGCAAAAAAAACCTTTGGCAGCACTGCGGTGGCAGTCCAGACCATCGGCGCCGATGCCGCTATCCCGGCCGCGGACACGGATCGGGAGCTGATTATTCTGGTGGTGGGCGAGGCGGCCAGGGCTGACCGGTTTTCCTTAAACGGCTACGGGCGGGAGACAAATCCGCTGCTGAGCAAAGAGGATGTGATTTTTTATCCGGACATGCATTCCTGCGATACCTCCACCGCCACCTCGGTCCCATGCATGTTTTCCAATCTGACCCGGGCCGGATTCAGCAGCAAAAAGGCCAGGGAACGGGAAAACGTTCTCGACATCGCCCAGCGGGCCGGGGTAAGCGTCCTCTGGCGGGACAACAACTCGGACTCCAAGGGGGTGGCCCTGCGCGTTCCCTATGAGGATTATCAGGACCCTGCCCGGAATACGATCTTTGATGGGGAAGGCCGGGACGAGGGCATGCTGGTCGGTTTGCAGAACTATATTGATGCGCGGAAGAGCGGAGATATCCTGATCGTCCTCCATCAGATGGGCAATCACGGGCCGGCCTATTACAAGAGATATCCCAAGGGTTTCGAGCGCTTTACTCCGGCCTGTCAGAGCAATCAGCTCGACCAGTGCAGCCCGGAGGAAATAGGCAATGCCTACGACAACGCCATTCTCTACACCGACTATTTTCTGAGCAAGGTCATCGCCCTGCTCAAGCAGAACGACAAACGTTTCGAAACCGCCATGGTCTATATGAGCGACCATGGGGAATCCCTCGGCGAGTTCGGGGTCTACCTGCATGGCATGCCCTATGTGATGGCGCCGGAGACCCAAAAGCATATCGCAGCCATTATGTGGTTCGGTGAGGGGTTTAGCATCGACAGGAACATTCTCAGAAAGCAGGCCGGGGGCAAGTACTCTCAAGACAACCTGTTCCATACCATTCTTGGAATCATGGAAATCCAAACCGAACTCTACAATCCGCAGATGGACATCCTGAGCGAAGCCCACAGGATGTCCCAAAGCGGACCTGTCTCGAAAGGTGAGGCGGGCAAGTCGGGAACGGCTCAGGCTTCCTCCAGGTAATGCTTGGTGGAAAAGGCCCGGGGTGGGGCACTCGGTTCAGGCGGTGAAAGAAAAGACCGGCAAGCCGATTGAGGCTTGGCCGGTCGAATTCTGCTCGGATGGCCCGAAGAGGATTTGCTGGACGAATTGGCGGCGTCAGCGGATGGCTTTTTTCAGGTCAAGCCCGATGGCGCCGTTGATTGTGGCCCCCCGGAGGTTGGTCTGTTCGAGGTTGGCCCCGGTGAGGTCGGCCCGCTCAAGATTGGCTCCGGCCAGGTCCGCTCCTGCCAGGTTGGCGCCGGAAAGATCCGCGCTCGTCAGATTGGCGCCTTTCATGTTGGCCCATTTGAGGTTGGCCTTGACGAGGGTGGCGTTTGTCAGATTGGCTCCTGCCAGGTTGGCCCGCATCAGGCTGGCTTCCGCCAGGTTGGCGCCCTGCAGATTGCAGCCCGGACAATTCTGGCTCATGCCGCGATAGATCATGCCCAGATCCCGGCTGGCTGCCTGCGGGGTGGAGGCCTGGTAGGTCTCCTGAATGGAAGGGGTGGACGCCGGCGGCGCTGCGGGCTGTTCCACCACGACATCGGGAGAGGTTGTGGCAGTGGCCCGGGTGCTTGTTTTTCTCTCGGAACCTCTGCTTTTTTCCTGCGGTCCCCGTTTGACGCCTGGCGTGATGGTGAAATAGCTCGATTTTATGCCGCTCTCGGTATACAGGTTGTACTGTTCTCCCTTGCGAAACACATCGTAGCAGATTTCATCGCCAAAGCCCCATCGCTTGAATTTGAGGCAGAGCTTGTCGTTTTCCGTCGACCATTTCCCGTCATTTTTTTCGGTTTTGCTTTTTACGGCGTACATTTTGCCATTGTCATACATTTCGATGATGGCGGTCTCGCCGTATTCATGAATGGAAATGGTGTTTCCGGCGAGCAGATCGATCAATTCCGCGCCTGTGACCCTTGTTCCTTCCCCTGCGGGGACGACTGCGGCCTCTTTTGTGCCGCATCCGGCCAAGAGAAAAAGAAGGATGGTGGAAACCAGACAAAAATTACGGAATTGGGCGTTCAATGTTCTCTCCTCGTATTTTACGCTGTCAAAATCGGAATAGAATATCGATAATGTTTTTTCGGTTCGGAAGGCATGGCATCCCTCTGACAAGACAAGCCGACCGCTGTCTTTTCGCTCGCAGCAGGAATCTCTTATTTATTACCTGAAAAAAAAATAAAACGCCATGCCCATTGTATGAAAAAACCTTGTTTGTTGAAGCGGACAACTGCTTTTCAACTGGAAATTCCGGTCCGGAGCGGATATAGTAAAAAATTGTGCCGGTGCCTGAATTGGTGAGCAAGAGCTGTCTGCAAAAGGCAGCCAGGGCATTGGGTCTGCAACTGATTTTCATGAGAGGTTTCTGATGTTCAAAGCCCTGGTCGCCACAGATAACAGCCCTGCTCAATTTTTGATCCGCCTGGCTCTCGGGGTGGTGATTTTCCCCCACGGCGCGCAGAAAGTCCTCGGCTGGTTCGGGGGGCCGGGCTATGGCGCCACGGTCACGGCCTTTTCCGCCATGGGTTTTCCGTTGTGGGCCATTATTCTTCTGATGATTTCCGAGTTCGGCGGTTCGGTTTTGCTGGCGCTCGGATTCCTTACCAGGGTCTGGGCCCTTGCAATCGGTACGGCTATAGCCATCTGCCTGAAGATGAACCATCTGCAGCATGGATTTTTCATGAACTGGTTCGGGCAGCAGCAGGGGGAGGGATATGAATACCACCTTCTGGTGCTGGGCATCGCCCTGGCCCTTGTTCTCCGCGGCGGCGGCATGCTTTCCATGGACCGGATCCTCGCAAAGGATAGACGGCGGTCCGGCGGGCTGATGCTGTAGTTCGGCCTACTGGATTTTATGCGCCTCCGGTTCGTCGTAAAGGCTCCGGATGTCGTGTTCCCTTTCCAGTTCGGCCATCTTGGTCAGGGCCTCCTCTTCACTCATTCCCAGGCTTTCCGCAAGTTTCTTGACATCGTATAAAGGCTCCCCCTGCTCGGTGTACCCGATGGGGGACAGCTCCGGGAAAAACTCGCCGGTGGCCGCGCTTGAGGCCTGGCTGATCATCTCCCGGATTGCCGGAGGGCCAAAGAGAAACAGCCATTTCACCGCATCCGCCCAGATTTTTGCGTCCACGTTCTCGCTGTGCATCACCTGCAGGGCCATGCTCAGATCCCATTCATTTCTGAATGTCGTCATAGTTGTCCTCTTCTCCGCATCGCTACCGTCCGGCCAGAATATGTTTCAGTGATTCGATCACCTTGCTGGCCTCTTTTTTTGAAAGGGTATTGATTTCGGAAGTCTTGTAGTATTTTTTTAAAAAATTGGCGCAATGCGTTGGATCCCAGGCAAGATCTTCCAGAAGATGCTTGATGTACATCCTCTGCCGGAAGGTAATGCCTTCGCGGCTGGCGCGATAATGGCGGCTTCTGGCAAAATAGCGCATAAGCCGCTGAAAGCCCGGCTCGTCCAGATCCCTGGCCGAGCGGACACCCGCCACCTTTTCCATGGTGTCGCGGTATTCCCCGTCGCTTATCCCCAGCTCCTTTTTGACAATATGGATGACGGCTAGTTTTTTATGATCCAGCATGGCGTCTGTTTCCTCTTGTCGGATATTTCCGGCCCGATTCAGGCAAGCCCGCGAAGGGCAAGGTCTGTAAAAAACAGCTCTTCGTTCCGGAACAGATGGGTTTGCAGGCCAAGGGCTGCCGCCCTGTCGATGTGGCCGGGGTTGTCGTCGACAAAAAGGGTCTGCCCGGCTTGGGCGTTCAGGGACGCGAGGATGTCGGTGAACAGGCTCGGCTCGCGTTTGGTCTTCCCGAGATGATAGCTGTTGAAAACGCGGGCGAATTCATGGAAAAACGGCTGCCGATGATTGAGGCGGTCGAGCCAGTCGGTCTGGTCGCTGAGGATGACCGGGACAACCCCCTGTTTTTTCAGGGCGCGGACGGCTGCAAGCATGTTCGGCCTCAAGGTGAAGCGGCTGAGGATTGCTTCGGTCAGGGTCTGATCTTCCCCTGTGATGCCGGTTTGGTTGCGGAGCAGTTTCCAGTAGGCATGCTCGTTGCTTTTGCCGGTCACATAGCCGCAGGCGTAAATGGTCTCGGTCGCAGTGCGGACAAAAAGGGACGGATCAAGTCCGTTTTCCCCGGCTATGACCGAAAGCCCCAGGGTGAAGCCCTCTTCGGCCAGCACCCCGCCATAGTCGAAGAGAATGGTTGAGACGGCAGGAGCGTGGGGCATGGTCAACCGGTGGCGAGAAGGCGCCGGATCCGTTCGTGGATGGGCGGATGGGTGCTGAACAGGTTGGCCATGGTTCTGCCGGAGAGCGGATTGACAATGTACATCTGGGCGGTTGCCGGATTGACCTCCATGGGATGACGATGATTGGAGTCTTCAAGGCGTTGGAGAGCGCCGGCCAGCGAGGCCGGTCTGCCGCAGATCCGGGCGCCGGTTGAGTCGGCCAGATATTCGCGGCTGCGGGAAATGGCCATCTGGATCAGGGCGGCTGCAATGGGGGCGACGATCATCATCACGATTGCGCCGATTATTCCGCCGGAGCTGTCTTCATCATCCGAATTCCTGCCCATCCCGAAGATCATGGCCCACTGGGTCATGGTGGCAAGAGAGCTGATGGCTCCGGCCATGACCGCCGCCATGGAGCTGATCAGGATGTCCCGGTTTTTGATATGGGCCAGTTCGTGGGCCAGGACGCCTTCCAGCTCGTCGCGGCTGAGGATGGCCAGCAACCCTTGCGTGACGGCCACGGCGGCATGGTCGGGGTTTCTGCCGGTGGCAAAGGCGTTTGGCGTATCGCTTTCCATGATATAGATGCGGGGTTTGGGGAGTTCGGCCCGCGCAGCAAGCCCGGCGACCAGGGTGTGCAGCTCCGGCGCCTCGGTTTGATCCACCTCCCTGGCCTTGCTCATCTTCAGGGCCAGCGTGTCGCTGAACCAGTAGGCGAAAAAATTCATGGCGATGGCCAGGAGCAGGGCCACGGTCATGCCGCTTTGCCCGCCCATGGCCTGTCCTGCCACCATGAAGAGGGCGGTTAAGGCAGCCATCAGCAGGCCTGTTTTTATGGTGTTTTCCATGGGTGATCCTCAATGCGTAATATTCTGTTTGCTCAGCCGGGCGCAAGGCCCGGAGGGTGTCATGGAATATAATTCGAGCTGCCTGCAAGTCAAGGGCGGGCGATTTGAAAATGTCAATGCGGCATGGGCCATTCCTGCTCACGGGTTTCGCTGAGATAACAGAAGCGATCCCACTCCACCTCGCGGCCGGAAACCGGGCATCTGAGCTGGACTTTGCGTTCGCTCAGACCGATTACCTGCCAGTCTCCGCCGCGCGGACCTCCGGCGATGTTGATTTTCTGGCCGATGACAAAGGGAAAGGGGGTGAATACGGCAACCTGATGGAGGGGCATGAGGTGAGTCCTTGTCTTGAGGTTCAGGGCAGATACACCAGAATCGCCCCGCTTTTTTCCCTGCTCTTTTTTTCCCAGAGATAGGCGAGGATCATTCCGTGGTTTTTCATGATTTTGAGCCGGGCTTCAATGACGTCCTTGAGCACCGACCCTTCCGGGGAGTGGAGGCCTTTGCCGGTTATGACCATGACGGTTTTGAGGTTGTTGCGCGCAGCCCTGGCCAGGAAATTCTCCGCCTTGATTTCCGCTTCCCAGGCGGTGCAGCCATGGAGATCGAGCCGGTCCTGGGGCGGGGGGGAGTTTCGAATGGCGGACTGAAGCGATTGGGCGGGGGTTGGCAGTTCATCTTTTTCCGTAAGGATTTCGGCAATAGTCGCGGGGGGTATCCCGGTTGCCAGCGCGCCGGCAAAGCTCTGCGCGGCGCCGGTTTCAGAATCAGGGGAGAAAAGGACGCCAAGGTCATCCTCGGGGGTCAGTTTTCGGATACCCCCTGCTTTTGTATTCGGCGCCTTGGCGGTGGCGCTTGATTGCCGGGAAGGGCGGTTCGGTTTGCGCATGGTGTGTTTGTACAGGGAAAGAGGGATACGGAAGAAAATATTGCGTCTATTGAAATATGCATAGCGTTTTTCCGGTCAAGAGACAAGAGACAAAAAAATTACCCGACAAAGGCAAGGGGCATAAAGGGTTGCGGCTTATCCTCCCGTGCGGGGGCAAAAAAAATCTGGTTTGCGCGGTGCATTCCTGTTAGTCTTTTCTGTACACTCAGCAAATTTTCTTCCTTTTTTGAGGAGATAGTCATACGCGCCGGGCCGGTCTTTGAGCCGGCGCGGGTACTGTTTGATCGTGGGACCGATGACGAGGGGGGGCCTCTGCCGCATGGATAAACAGATACATTTTATTGTGACCGGCGAACGCGGGGAGATCCGCTCGTTTGCCGTATCCAAACAAACCCTGAAGATTGTGTTCGGGGTTTGTTGTTTTTTTATGCTCGGCAGCGGGGTGGGCTGGTTTTTTTCCGGAGAAAATTTTGTTTTGCGTCAGAAAATAGCGACATTGCAGCAGGATATGGCAGTAACTGTCGCCTTGAACGAAAGCATGCAGGCGCGAGCAACCCGGCAGGAGCAGGAACAGCAGGCCCAGTTGAATGCCGCTCTGGCAGATCTGAAAGGAAAGAGCAAGGTTATTGAATCAATCCTCGCTTCGGTGGGCGTGAATCTTGAGGTGCATGAAAGCGCCAAGGGCGCGGGTGGACCGTTTACCCGGCAGCCGCAGGATTCATATCAAGGCCTCACCCTGAAGGTGGACCATTACTTGGATGCCATCCAATCCGTGCCGTTGGGGGCGCCTGTCCGGGGCACCATTACCTCCCAGTTCGGAAGCCGGATTGACCCCATCAACCAGCAGCCGGCGTTCCACAGCGGGGTTGACATCAGAAACAATCGCGGCGCAAAAATCACCGCCCCGGCGGACGGCGTTGTCATTGCCAACGGCTACAACAACGGCCATGGAAATTTCATCGAAATAAATCACGGAAACAGATTCCAGACCAATTATTTTCATCTCCAGCAGGGCTATGTCAAACAGGGCGATACCGTGTCCAGAGGACAGGTCATCGGTCTGGTGGGCAATTCGGGGCGAAGCACCGGCGCCCATCTGCATTACGAAATCAGATACCGGGATAAACTGATCGACCCGGTCAAGTTTATCCAGGTGCATCCCCGCGTTGCCGCAGCAAAGGACCATTGATGCAGCTCCGAATTTGCATTCGGAGTAATTTTTTTAAAAAATCCGCAGCAGGTGATCGGCATGGGTTTTTTTAACAAGCAGGGCATCGGAGAGGAAAAATCAGAGACAATCACCAGTGTAATCGGTGCGGATATGCAACTTGTCGGCGATATAACGTTCAAGGGCAAGCTGCGGCTTGACGGCAAGGCCGAAGGCAATATCAGCGGTGAGTATCTTATCCTCGGCGAAACCGGAACAATTTCCGGGGATGTTGTGGTCAGCACCTTTGTCTGTTCCGGGCGGGTTGAGGGCACTGTCAATGTCAAGAAGCTCTATGTGGTGAAAAGCGGATTCATCGAGGGCAAGGTCGAGACCATGGATCTGGCCGTCGAATCCGGCGCGGTGTTAAACGGGGAAATAAAATCCCGAAGCCAGGAGTTGCGGCTGGTGCCCGGCTCTGCGCTTCCTGATGCGGATTGGGAGTTGCGGATGAAAGAGGCCGCCTCTAAATCGCAGGCCAAAAAGAAGGGTGCTGCAATCAAGTAATCAGCAGACGAGATACTGTTTTTCCATGCCGCCATACGAATTTCGAATGGCGGCTTTTTTTTGTGGGAAAGTGCAGGCGCTTTGATTCAGGTCAAGGGAAACGAATCGTTGCTCTTGTATACTGGGAGGCAAAGAGAAACATTCAATCTGTCCCCGGGAGGTGTTGCGATGATGGAGAAAAAAAGTCTTAATGAAACCAGAATTTTTGACAGCAAAAACATGAAAAGGGTGCTGCTCCACGACTCCCCCTGGTTCAGGATTCTGAATTTTAATCTCAGCGCCGGGCAGGTTTTTCCGGTGCATTTCCATGATACCGAAGGCCAGCTCTCCATTCAGGTGCTGGAGGGAACAGGGGAATTTCTCGGCAAGGATGAGCAGGCTATCCCGGCCCAGGCCGGCGATCTGCTGCTCTGCGATATCAGCGAGCCCCACGGGGTCCGGGCGCATACCGATCTGCGGATTCTGGTGACCATCGCCCCGCCGTTTTAACACAAGGAATACGCGATAATGGGCAGACAACAGGTGACGGTGCGAGGCGGGGTTATCCGGCTTGGCCAGCTTCTCAAGCTGGCCGGGGTGGTTGAGACCGGCGGAGAGGCAAAACTACGCATCAGGGAAGGCGAGGCGCTGGTCAATGGCGAGGTGGAAACCCGCCGCGGTCGTCAACTCGTACCCGGAGACCTGGTGGAGTTCGGCGGAGAGGTTTTGGAGCTTGTCGCCAGGGAGGAGGCTTAGAGCTTGTCCGTAAATACATCTTTGGTGCTCGCATCCGGCCTTTGGCTGTCTTTGGTCGCTCCTCAATGGCAAAATCCTCGCCGTAGCACAGCTACGCCTGTGGTTTTGCTCGATCGTCTCATCAAATTCGTGTCAAAACACGGCGCGATCCCTGAAAAGGTTATTTACGGACAAACTTCTAGATTGTCGCCAGAGCAGTTTGGTACGCCAGCCGTGTTGCGTCGTTAAAACAGACGAACAGAATGGCCGCGGGTTTTTCGGTTCCCGTCAGATACCGGCGTGCCTCCCGAACGGCAATGCGGGCCGCCTCTTCTTTAGGGTACCCGTAGACGCCGGTGCTGATCGCGGGAAAAGCGATGCTTTGGAGACCGTATTCCCGGACAAGGGAAAAACAATTGCGGTAGCAATTGGCCAGCAGCTCCGGTTCCCCCTGTGTGCCTCCGTGCCAGACCGGCCCCACCGTGTGGATGACCCAGGCGGCCGGCAGGTTGTAGCCTTTGGTGATCCGTGCTTCTCCGGTCGGACAGCCACCCAGTTTTCGACACTCTGCCAGCAGCTCCGGCCCGGCAGCCCGGTGTATGGCGCCGTCAACCCCGCCGCCGCCGAGGAGGGAGTTGTTGGCGGCGTTGACAATACCCTCCACCGCCAGCGTGGTGATATCCTCTCTGGTCAATTCAATTCCGTTGCGTGTCACAATGGTCTCTTTCGGCCAAATGTTCAGGGGAAATCCCGGGGGTTGCCGATTATCCTGTTATACAGGGTGTTGGGCGGGGTGTAGATGATGACCTCCCGGTCCGGCCCTACCCTGACCGTGCTCCACTCCTGGGGCGAGTACCAGATGCCTATCTCCTCTCCTTCCGAAGTGCGGATCACTTTGCCGTGATATCTGGACTTCATGCCGCGATGGGGATTGTCGATGAGCTCCATCCAGTCCTGCAGCTTTTTTTCCGTCAGATCCACCGGAATCCAAAACTGTTTTTTCAGGCGGTATTCCGGCCTGATTCCCAGAATGGCCAGGGGGAAATCCTCCGGGCCGCTGTAATAATACGTGTAACCCGGCAGGGGGTGATACGATTCCAGGGCATCATTGATGCGCATATCCGCATGGAACATGTAGGCTGGTCTGCCGCAGGCGGTGACAGCAAGAAGCAGCGTCAGGATCGTGATGAGGCGAAGGGGGAGATGTTGCTGTGCCCGGATGCGCATGGAGGCCTCCTCTGATGTTTTTCTCATTATATGCCGAAAATTGGGAGAGGAAGACAATAAAAAAGGCAGCTCCCGTCGAAGGGCTGCCTTTGCTCGAGCGAGATGGAAAAAACGGCTTCAGGTCGCGGCGCTGGTCATCTGGTCATAAAATTCCGTGACCTGATTCTTCTTGTCGGACTCCATGCAGGCCATGGCTTCACGGGGATGCTGGTTGAGGACCCCCGAGACCATGTAGGGAATGAAATATCCCCAGTCGATCTTTTCCCGCCAGGGCAGGATTTGCTCCTCAATAACCTTGATCACCGGGCGAACCCGGAATTTCGGATTCTTCAGGAAGGAAAGCAGCAGCTCCAGCGGGCAGTTTCCGGCGCCGCGGCCAATGCCGTACAGGGTCGCATCCAGATAGTTGATCCCGCAGATGATGGAGGAAATGGTGTTGGCAAAGGCCAGTTGCTGGTTGTTATGGGCATGGATGCCGATGGTTTTTTCAGGCATCCGCTCCATGTACATCTTGGCCAATACTTCAATGTCTTCGGAATAGAATGCGCCGAAGCTGTCCACCAGATAGATCACCGGAACCCGGCACTTGGCCAGATCGTTGAGCCCCTCTTCCAGGTCACGGGGGCCGACGGTGGAAACCGCCATCAGGTTGATCGTGGTTTCGTAGCCTTTGTCCATGCAGTGGTGCGCCAGAGCGGCGGCCTTGTCGATCTGGTGGACATAGCAGGCCACCCGGATCATGTCCAGCGAACCTTCTGAGCGGACCGGGATGTCGTCGTAGTCGATCCTGCCGATATCCGCCATGGCCGAAAGCTTGATTCTCTTTTCCGAATCGCCGATGATGCGCTGCAGGTCTTTTTCCCCGCAGAAACGCCAGGGGCCGACTTCCTTGCGGTCAAAAGCGGATTCGGAACTGAGGTAGCCGATTTCCATGTAATCGACCCCGGCATCGGCAAGGGCATGGTACACCTGTTTGACAAAAGTATCGTCAAACTGCCATTTGTTCATCAGGCCGCCGTCGCGGACAGTGCAGTCGATAACTTTAATTTCCGGTCTGAACATGGGAAGTCTCCTTGAAAAAGACGTAGAATTGCCAAGTAAAGGAGGGGATCATACCCGATCTTTTTCGGCGGGGCAATGCTCAATGAAAATTTTTACGTTTTGACCGATCTGATCAAGGTCCCTCTCCCGCAAGGCCTTGGCGCCGAAGAGGCTGGCGGATACGCCCACCGCTGCGGCGCCTGCCTGAAAATACTCGGCAAGATTGGCCAGACTTACCCCGCCCACGGCGGCGAGCCGGATATGATCGAAGGGGCCGAGAAGGTCTTTGATGTATTTGGGGCCGCCCATGGCGCCGCAGGGGAAAACCTTGACCATGTCGGCTCCGGCGGACCAGGCGGTGTATACCTCGGTAGGGGTGAGCGCCCCAGTCACTATGGGGACTCCTTCCGCCTTGGCGTATTCGATCACCCTCGTGTCCAGGTTGGGAGTAACGAGAAACATGGCCCCGGCACCCACAGCCCGTCGGGCTTCCTCAAGATTGCGGATGGTGCCCATGCCCAGCAGCCTGCCTGAAGGCACGGCGGACCGGTATTTCCGAACGATATTTTCGGCATCCGGGGTGTTCATGGTGACTTCAATGGCTGTAAGGCCTGCGGCAAACGAGATCTGCATGACCTCGCCGAAAAATTCGCCGGTAATGCCCCGCAAAATGCCGATGACCGGAACTTCAAGCTGCATGGACTGCTCCTTTTCTGATTGTTTCCGGGCGATTATACCACGCACAGCACGGAGCGCACGCAGGGTTTGCCTGCTTATTTGCGGGGTTTGATCCGGCTGGTGGGCTGAGCCTGCCAGGGGTCGTCCGGCCAGTGATGTTTTGGGTAACGGCCGCGGAGTTCTTTTTTTACTTCATGATAGGCGCCCTCCCAGAAACCCCGCAGATCGCGGGTGATCTGCATGGGTCGTCGGGCCGGGGAGAGCAGGTGGAGCAATACCGGCACCGTGTTGTTGCAGATCTTTGGGGTCTCGGCCAGTCCGAACATCTCCTGGAGGCGCACGGCCAGCACCGGCGGCTCGCCCGGAGTGTAGCGCAGCTTGATCTGCGAGCCGCTGGGTACGCTGAGATGGGTGGGGGCTTCCCGGTCCAGTCGGTTTAAGTGCTGCCAGTCGAGCATCCCGGCAAGGATGGCGGCCAGATCGAGTTTCTTGAGATGTTCTTCGCTGCGCATCCCGGCGAGATAGGGCGTCAGCCATTGCTCAAGATTTTCGAGCAGGGACGCGTCGGAAACGTCCGGCCATCCCGCTTCCGGCTGCCAGAGTTGCATGCATTGCAGGCGTGCCTGCAGTTCTCTGGCCTTGTCGCTCCAGGGCAGGATCGATAGACCGCGACTGCGGATACCGGAGAGCAGGGCCGCAAGCATCGCCTCGGAAGAAGGTTTTGCCAGGGGGGTCGTTTTCAGGACAAGTTCGCCCAGCCGGACAATATGCTGGGCTTTCACAGTATTGCCCTGCTCGTCCCAGTAGACGTTCTCTTCCCGTTGCAGCCGGTGGGAAAACAGGGCTGTCAGGGACTCCTCGGCCAAGGGAGCCGCAAGAAAAATCCTGCCCTCGGTCCGGCCTGCGTCCAGTTCGGCCACTGCCAGGTATGCATGGGCCATGAGGCGGTCGTGTGGTGGGAGAACGGCCCCGCGCCCGGAGGTCAGTTTGAACTGCCCCTGTTTCTCAGTCCGTCGCTGACCGATCCGATCCGGAAAAGCCAGGGCCAGGAGTTCGCCTGCGGTCATTACGGTGCCTGCACCTTTGCGGCGGGCAGGCTTGGGCAGATGATCGCGAAGCTGCCTGCTGCTCTGCGCCACTCTGCGGCATCCATCGATATCCGCCCCGAGGGATTGGGCTGCTGCCCGGCCTTCGGAGCGGAATGCCCCCAGGGCGTGGAGGCGGTCTTCGATATCCGCCGAACGGTCCCGCCCCTTGAGGATGTCGCGTTCCGAAAGCAAGGCCGCCAGGTCGCAGGCCAGAGCGGTTGCCCCATGTTCGGCTCCGGTCAGCAGCATGAGGCCGAGGCGCGGGTGAGTGGGAAGTTCGGCAATTTTATTGCCAAGGGGGGTGATATGGCCCTGCTGGTCCAAGGCTCCGAGGGTTCGCAGGACGGATTGCGCCTGGCCGAAATGTCCGGCCGGCGGAGGATCAAGCCAGCGCAGGCGTTCAGGGTCGTGCACCCCCCAGCGGGCCAGATCCAGAGCCAGTTGGCTCAGGTCGGCGGTCAGGATTTCCGGCGGGTCGAATGGCTTGAATCCGTGCTCTTCCCCGATACTCCATAATCGGTAGCAATGCCCCGGGCCAAGACGGCCGGCCCGGCCGGTGCGCTGGGTGGCGGAGGCACGGGAGATACGCTGGGTGGTGAGTCGGCTCAGGCCGCTGTTGGGGTCGAACTGGGGGCTCCGTTTCCAGCCGCTGTCCACCACGGTATGGATGCCCTCAATGGTTACGCTGGTTTCGGCAATCGGGGTGGCCAGGATGATGCGCCGCCGCCCTTGGCTGTCCGGCTGCACTGCGGCGGTCTGGGCTGCGAGGCTCAGATCGCCAAAAAGGGGATGGATGGCGATTTCAGCGGAAGACAGGGCTGTTTGCAGCAATGCCTGGGTGTGCCGGATTTCCGCGCCGCCCGGCAAAAAGGCCAGGATGTCGCCCGGCTGTTCGGTCAGGGCCTTGTGGATGGCTCCGGCCATTTGTTTGGCGATTTCCCGGGGATGGGGATTGAGCGGTTGGGCTGCCCGGCAGTATTCCACCGCAACGGGATAGGTCCGGCCCGAGCCTGTGACCACCGGAGCGTTATCCAGCAGCCGGCTGATCCCTTCGGTGTCCAAGGTGGCGGACATGATCAGGAGCTTGAGATCGTCGCGCAGGCCGCCCATTACGTCACGGCAGAGGGTCAGGGCAAGATCGCCCTGCAGGTTGCGCTCGTGGAATTCATCAAAGATGATCAACCCCACTCCGGCCAGTTCGGGATCGTTTTGCAGCCTGCGGGTGAGCACGCCTTCGGTAACCACTTCCACCCGGGTTTCCGGGCAAACCTTTGCTTCGAATCGGACCCGGTAGCCCACGGTTCGGCCGATTTCCTCGCCCAGTTGGCGGGCCATGAAACCGGCGGCCATCCGGGCGGCAAGCCTGCGCGGTTCAAGCACCAGAATGGCTTTTCCCGCCAGCCAGGGCTCGGCCAGCAGGGCCAGGGGCACCACCGTGGTCTTGCCCGAGCCGGGCGGGGCGTTGAGCACCACTGCCTCGCGGCGCGCCAATTGCTCTCGCAGTTGCGGCAGGACCTCGTGGATGGGAAGTTGTGTCATGGGTGTCCCCTCAATTTTTCATGAAACAATCCGGGGGAACCCACTGGCGACCGACTTCTAGAATAACTCGTTTTCCAGGATGAGGGAAGAAAGGGAGATCATGCCGATGATTTCTCCTTTCTCTTCAACCGGAGCCCTGCGAATGCCGGCCCGGTAGAGCAGGCGCGCCACATAGCGGATATCCATGTCCGCCGGCACGGTTATCACGGGCTTGGTCATGATTTCGTACACATTGACCTCGGAGGATGAGCGGCCGGGAATGATCACCCCCCGGATAAAATCCTGCACCACGAGAATGCCCCAGGCGTCGTCCGGGTTGCGTTTGTCCACAAGGATGGCGGACACCCGGTTCCCCCGCATTTTGGCGGCAGCCTCTTTTGCCGTGGCCATGCCGTCGACGGAGGCCACGTTTTTACTCATAACATCTCTCGCCCTGACAATCGCTGTGCTTTCCGGATTCATACAATTCTCCATTTTTTCTCTGACGGGTGTTGCGTGGTTGCTTACAGGGGCAATATGGTTGAGGATCTTGCAAAAGCCCTTATTGTGCTTCGACAGGCTCAGCATAAACGGAAAAGACTATAATTATTTCAAGATAATTACCGTTCATCCTGAGCCTGTCGAAGGGTGCTTTTCTCTTTTTGCAAAAGGCTTGGTTGTTAAAAATAATTTTCCCGAACCTCTTCCTTGAATCGCGCCATCTGGCTTTCCAGGCCGATAACATGCTCCACCGGCAAAACAAAGGCGATGCCGGTGCCTGGCTTATGGAATTCGCCCCCTTCCATGATGGCTTTCAAAATGGCCTGGACGATGTGCTCCTCCACCAGAAACATGATGATGTCGGTCTGGGCCTCAAGGGAGAGGCCGAAAAAGGTTTTTGCCTCATGGATGCCGGTGCCCCGGGCCGGGATGATGGTCGCGCCCGTTGCCCCGGCCGCTTTGGCGGTGTCCACCACCTTGTCGGTTATGTCGGGCTTCACCGATGCGAGAATGACCTTAAATCGCATTGTTCTCCTCCTTAAGATTCTTTTTGATCCGGCCGGCGGACCAGTGCATATACTGGGCGTAACCCAAAACGGTTATTATCGGAAAAAGGCTGGCAAAGGCGATGAGGCCGAAGCCGTCCAGGGCCGGGTTGCGTCCCGGCACGGTGGACGACAGGCCGAGGCCGAGAGCGGCAACCAGAGGCACGGTCACCGTGGAGGTGGTCACCCCGCCGGAGTCGTAGGCCAGCGGAATTATATTTTTCGGGGCAAAAATGGTTTGCACTATCACGACCAGATAACCGACCAGGATGTACAGATACAGCGGCGTGCCGCTGACGATGCGGAAGGCCCCCAAGGTAATGCCCACCGCAACCCCCAAGGCCACGGTGAGTCGCAGCCCCCACTGGTTGATGACGCCGCCGGAGACCTCGTTGGCCTTGAAGGCAACGGCAATGAGAGAGGGCTCGGCAATGGTTGTGGCAAAGCCGATCATGAAGGCAAAGAGATAAATCCAGCCGTAAGCCATCCAGTCCGGCTGGGCAACCGCCACCTTGGAGCCATAGATAAACGTCGGATCGGAAAGCTGGGTGGCCATTATCTTGCCGAGGGGAAACAGGGCTTTTTCAAGGCCGGAGAGAAACAGGGCCAGGCCGACCACCACATAGATCCCGCCGACAATGAGGCGGCGCAGATGGGGGATGGGCTGGCGCAAAACAAAAAGCTGAAAGGAGACGATCAGAAGCAGGATGGGCAGCACATCCCGCAGCGTCTCCAGAAATATCCCCGAAAAAAGTTTGAAAAAAGACATTGGCTCAGCCTGTTTGCATTATCCGAAAATAACCAGTCCGTATCCCATGACAAAGATCATGGGAAGCAGAGAGGCAAAGGCGATGAGGCCGAAGCCGTCCAGCAGCGGGCTGCGCCCCTTGATGATCGAGGCAAGGCCTACGCCGAGAGCGGCGACCAGGGGCACGGTAATGGTCGAGGTGGTCACGCCGCCCGCATCGTAGGCGATGCCGATGATTTCATCCGGCGCGATAATGGTCATCAGCATGACCACGGCGTATCCGCCGATGATGAGATAATGAATGGGCCAGCCCCGCAGGATCCGCAACACCCCGATGAGAATGGCAAGCCCGACGGAAACGGCCACGGACAAGCGAAGCCCCAGGGCATAGCTGCTCAGGGATTTTTCGGTTTGCGGGATGAGATTGCCCTGGCCGGCGATTTCGGCAGCTTCGCGGGATACGGCAATAAGGGCGGGTTCCGCCACGGTTGTCGAAAAACCAAGGGCAAAGGCGAAGCAGAGAAGCCAGAACAGGCTGCCCTTGCGGGCAAGTCCATGGGCCATGGCCTCGCCGATGGGAAAAAGTCCCATCTCAAGTCCCTGGATAAAGAGGCTCAAGCCGAGCACCACCAGCAGGCCTCCGAACAGGACCTCGCCGAACTGGGGCAATGGCTGCCGGATGATGAGCACCTGAAAAAAAGCGATAACCAGGACGATCGGCAACAGATCGGTCAGCGCATCCCGCAGCTTTTTGTAGACAGTCAAAAATATTTTTTTGGCTGCAAATATTGTTTGTGGCTGGATCATTTTTTATGCGGCCGTAGTTGTGTTGGGTCGCCGTAAAATGAGAGGCGGATACATCTTTTTTGCCAAGCGGAACCGAGACTTCCGGTTTTCCGCAAGCCTCACGGAGCATCGCATTTTTTTGGGCAGGTTGTCAATGCTGAAAACAGGAAACGTCGAGACATGATTGGTGCGGTTCCGCTTCTCCCGTTTGACAAACACGGTCATTCGTGTTCTTATTGTTCGGATACGAATTATTTGAGTTGAAATATAAAGAGCGGGTTGCCGATGCGAAATGCAATGAGGAAAAAACACGGAATCCCCAAGCCGGAAGGAGAGGTCATTTTGGGGCCCGGAGTGACTCCGCCGGTGCCCAGAAGCAGCTATGACCTGCGCATTCTTCAATCCATTCGGCGGATTATCCGGGCTGTTGAAATCCATTCTCACAAACTGGCCCAGGAACATGAGATAACCGGACCGCAGCTTGGTTGTCTGCTGGCTCTTGCCAAGAGCGGGCCATTGACCATTACCCAGCTGGCCCGCATGGTCTATCAGAGCCCGAGCACGGTTGTGGGAATCGTCGACCGCTTGGCGGACAAAGGCTTGGCGGTGCGCCAACGGGGCAGCAAAGACCGGCGGCTGGTGCAGGTTTGTGTGACGGACGCCGGCCAAGCGTTGATCGCCAACGCCCCTTCGCCTTTACAGGCAACCCTGGCCGATTCCTTAAAAAACCTTCCCGAGCTGGAACAGGTTTCCATTACCCTGGCTCTGGAAAAGGTGGTGGACATGATGGAAGCCCGAAAAATTGACGCTCCGCCGATTCTCTAGCCCAGCCCGAGTTCTCCCTGCTGTCTCTCCCCAATATTTCCGTCCGTCGCCTCAGGCATGCACAGCACCATAGAGCGTTTGGTCCCCCGCCGGAACGACCGGCAAGACCAGACCGGCAGCAACGACAGCTGCTGCACATTGTAAAAAATCCGCTCAAGGTATTTAAGAGCTTGTTTTCAGACAAACTCTCGCCATAAAAAGGACCCGCACATGACTATTTTCTCAGCCAATCAACAAAACATCGCCAAGATAATCACCACCGAACCTGTCGATCTGGCCAACTGGCGTGACTGGCGCTGGCAGTTACGACACGCCGTTAAGGATATTTCGATGGTTGAATCCATTTTGGGGATTCAATTCGAGGAAGAAGAACGGGCACAACTGGAATTGACCCTTGAAAAATTCCCCCTCTCGATCACCCCGTACTATCTTTCCCTGATCAATGCCGAGGATTACCAGAACGATCCGGTTTTCAAGCAGGCCTTTCCCTCGCCCCGGGAACTGGATATTGAAAAGTTCGACATGGCTGATCCGCTCTCCGAGGACAAGGACAGCCCGGTTCCGGGGGTCACCCATCGTTATCCCGACCGGGTTCTTTTTCATATCAGCAACATCTGCTCCATGTACTGCCGCCACTGCACCCGGAAGCGTAAGGTGAGCGACACCGACTCCGTTCCCGGCACCGACGATATAGAGAAGGGGCTGGAATATATCCGCAAAACCCCGGTAATTCGGGATGTTCTGCTTTCCGGCGGCGACCCCTTGATGCTCACGGACAAATATCTGGACTGGATACTCACCGAGTTGCGCAAGATCGAGCATGTCCAGGTGATCCGGATCGGCACCCGCATGCCGGTGGTGCTTCCCTACCGCATCACTCCCGAGTTGGTAACCATGCTGAAAAAACACCATCCCGTCTGGATCAACACCCACTTCAATCACCCCCGGGAGATCACCACTTCCTCCAAGCAGGCGCTGCAGCGTCTGGCCGACGCCGGTATTCCCCTGGGGAACCAGTCGGTGCTGCTGGCCGGAGTAAACGACTGCCCGCGGATCATGAAGTCCCTGGTGCACAAGCTGGTGGCCAACAGGGTGCGCCCCTATTACCTGTACCAATGCGACCTCTCCGAAGGGTTGAGCCATTTTCGCACGCCGGTGGGCAAGGGGATCGAGATCATGGAAAGCCTGATCGGGCATACCAGCGGTTTTTCCGTGCCCACCTATGTTATCGATGCGCCGGGCGGAGGCGGCAAGATCCCGGTGAATCCGAGCTACCTTATTTCCGTGTCGACCAACAAGGTGGTGCTGCGCAATTACGAAGGGGTCATCACCACCTATAAGGAGCCGGACAGTTACGAGCCGGTTTTCTGTGATCGGGAGTGCAATAACTGCCATTTGCAGTTGAACCTGGAGGATGCCGAGGAATTTCGCTCAACCGGTATCGAAAGGCTGCTTTCGGATTACCATCAAGCCATTTCCCTGACTCCGGAAAACAACAAGCGAATGGAGAGAAGAGATGACGCATGATGCCATTGAGCAGCTCGGGGACTCGATAATCCAGCACGGCACGGTCAACGATCGGGCCTACGTGATGAAGGTCGGGAAAACGGACTGCGGAAAGATTGTCGATTTTGTCGTGTCGTTGGCCCGGAGAAAGGGCTACAGCAAGGTTTTTGCCAAGGCGCCGACTTTTGCCAGGGATAAATTTTTGGACCGGGGATTTGTTGAAGAGGCAAAGATTCCGGAATTTTTCCGGGGAAAAGGAGACGGCTTTTTTATGAGCCGATTTTTCTCCGCCGAACGGAAGGAGGAAAAGCAGCCCGAGCTGGTATCGCAGGTGCTGGAAATCGCGGAACAGAAGGCCGGGACCATGGAAGAAGCCGCCCTGCCGTCGGGGCTTTCCTTCCAGACCATGGAAAAGCATGATGTCGAGGAAATGGCCCGACTCTACCGGCAGGTGTTTGCTTCCTATCCCTTCCCCATCCAGGATCCCGATTACCTCGCCCAAACCATGGATGAAAATGTGATCTATTTCGGTATCCGGGACGAAGACAAATTGATTGCCGTGTCGTCCGCGGAAATTGACTACGCCGGGCAGAATGCGGAAATGACGGATTTTGCGACCCTGCCCGAGGCCCGCGGACTGGGATTGGCAACCTTTCTTCTCGCCAGGATGGAAGAGGGGATACGCCGGCTCGGCATCAAGACCGCCTATACCATCGCCAGGGCGTATTCCTTCGGGATGAACATTACCTTTGCCAAGCACGACTACATCTACGCCGGGCCTCTGGTCAACAACACCCAGATATCAGGGGACCTGCAAAGCATGAATGTCTGGCACAAGCGGCTGCGAGATTGAGCCCTTCTGCGACAAGCCTTTACTCCACGCGGAATTGCCCCATCATGCCGTTGTCTTCATGTTCCAGCACATGACAGTGGTACATGAAGTCGCCCGGATACTGGAACCGGGTGATCACCTGAACCACTTCGCCTTCCCTTACCTGGACGGTGTCTTTCCAGCCCCGTTCGTTTTCCGGCGGCATGGAGCCGTTGCGCGCCAGAACCTGGAACTGGATGCCATGGGCATGGAAATTATGCAGCATGTTGCCGCCTCCGCCCATCATTCCCATCATACCGGTCCGGCTGGTGATCTCCCATATCTCCGTGCTGTTTAGTCGCACCTGTTCGTTGATGCGCCGCAGATTCATCTGTCGGCCATTGATTCCCACCATGCGCCCCAGGCCGCTTAAGGTGAAACGGCGCACTGTTTCCGTGCCGGTATAGGGCAAGGGCGGCACAACCGCCAGTACTTCCGGAAGCGGCGGGCTTTCTTTTTTTCCCTTCCCCACAATGATCTTCAGCGCCGGGAGTCGGCCGTTGCGCAGGTATAGCACGGTGCCGGGTCCATAGCCGGAGAAATCCATCACGATCTCACCCCGCTCACCCGGCGAGAGCGGCAGATGATTCATTTCCACCGGCCGGGTCAGCAAACCGCCGTCCGAGGCAATCTGGTGGAATTTTTTGTTGCCCTCGAAACTAAAGTCATAAAAACCGGCATTGGAGCCGTTTAAGAGTCGTAGCCGGACCTTTGCCCGCGGCACCATGAGATAGGGATTCACTGCCCCATTGACCAATAACGTTTTTCCCTGCATGCCATACATGATGTCCCGCATGGTGGTGTTGTAAAGCAAAACGCCTGCTGAGGAAAAGCGGCGATCCTGAACAACCAGCGGGATGTCGTCCACCCCGTATTCCCTTGGAATGTCGAGTTTTTCAGATGCTTCATCGTCCAGGATAAAAAAACCGGCCAGGCCAAAATAAACCTGGGTGGCGGTATTGCCGATGCCGTGCGGATGATACCAGAGTGTGGCGGCAGGCTGGTTTACGGTGAATCTGGCTTTCCAATCGGAATCAGGAGCCACAACCTGGTGGGGGCCGCCGTCTTCGCTTCCGGGAAGCAGCATGCCATGCCAGTGGACCGTGGTGTATTCCCGAAGGGAGTTGTGCACGGTTATCTCCACTCGTTGGCCGCGTTTGGCACGCAAGGTGGGGCCCAGCAGATTGCCGTTATACCCGAGGGTGATGTTGGGCTTGCCGGGGAAAAACTCGGTTTCCCCTTTCTGCACGGTGAGTTCGAAACGGGCCACGGCAGGATCGCTGCTTTGATTGGTGAGCAGCGGCGGGATGGGCAAAGGATTTTCCTTTGGAGCGGCCAGGGCTGTTGCAACCGTGAAAAATGCGCCCAGCAAGAAGCCGAGAAGACCGAGTATCATGCCGTTATTCTTCATATTTTATTCTCTTCATAATCAACGATACCGAAGGTCTGTCCGCCGGGCCTTCGCCCACATGGTGCAACCGGACAATGCCTTCCGGATCGATGAGCACATCGCCGCCGCGTTGGGAGATATCGCCATGGGGTTTCTGCAGCTTCTGGCCGTTTAGAATGGCTTTCAGGTAGACCCACCAGGTTTTTGGGCCCCAGATATCCCAGAACGAGGCGGTAAGCATGTCGTAGGCCCGATACAGCTCGCGGTTTTCGTCCACCAGGACAGGCCAGGTGAGGTCTGTGTCGTCGATGTATCGGCGGGCAAAGTGGCCGGCTTCGAAGGTGACGACGACGATGCGCACGTTCTGTTCTCTAAAAGTTTTTTCCTGTTCCCGCAACTGCGAGAGATGCGCCCGGCAGGGCAGTCATCCCAGATGGCGATGAAAGACCATGAGCAGCCAGTGGCCGTGAAATTCCTGCAGGGTATGCATTGTTCCTGTTGCATCGGGCAGAGTAAAATCCGCAGCGGGCAGACCTGAACGTTCAGGCATTATTTTCCCCTTTGTTGTGTCAGGGAGCGTATTCAGACGCTCGGCGCGTAATCCACTGATGTGGCTCACCGTCTTGTCTTCAAAACAGCACGGCGGGAGTTGTGTCTCCCGCCGCCTCTCATGGCCGCCTCGCTATTCCTTCATGAATCCCCAGGCCTTTTCATGGATCTTCTGCTGGATATCCCATAGCTCTTTTTTCTTTTTGAGGAGATCCGCTTTCGTGGTTTTGGGGTTGCGCGCCGCTTCGGCATATTCAAACTGCGTGTCGTGCATTTTCTTGCGCAGATCCGTGGTCGCATCGAGGAATTTTTGCTGGTCGTCAGGAGCGATGTTTCCCATCATGCCGTAACCCATGCCCATACCGGATCCCATGCCGCCACCCATCATGCCGGGGCCCATCATTCCTCCGCCCATCTGGCCGCATGGCCCCATACCCATGCCGCCGCCCATCATGCCAGGCCCCATGCCCATGCCGCCGCCCATCATGCCAGGCCCCATGCCCATGCCGCCGCCCATCATGCCAGGCCCCATGC